>TARA_R110000850_G_scaffold217204_7_pt1 | contig 50152 bp, 39 predicted proteins | sample TARA_R110000850 | Tara Oceans TARA_R110000850 (sample SAMEA4397586) | marine metagenome | biome: Polar Biome; feature: [SRF] surface water layer (ENVO:00010504); material: water (ENVO:00002006), including particulate matter (ENVO:01000060) such as... | depth 5 m
GCCGCAGCGGCGGGCGCGGGCGCCGGGGCACGGGCCGGCGCGGCGGTGGCCGGCGGGGCCACGACCGGCGTGGGCGCCGGGGGCCGGGTGGCCGGTGGCGGTGCCGCAGTGGGTGCTTGCGGCAACGGGCGGCGCAGCGTTGGCGCGACCGGGGCCGGCGTCGCGACCGACGGTGCGGCAATGATCGGCGGCGGCGGATCAAGGAACACGGTGTATTCACGCAGCACGCGGCCGGTGGCGGAGCGTACGTCCAGCAACAGGGTGAGGAACGGTTCGCGCACGATGCGCGAGGCGCTGATCTCGATGCGCGGCGGGCTGCCGGGCACCACCTTGAAGGCCAGGTCGCTGAGGTAGTCGGCGCGCTCGATGCCCATGCGCTCGAAATCGGCGCGGTCCGCAAGCTTCACGCGCACGGCATCAAGCTGGTCGATGGGCACCGCCAGCAAGGGAATCTGGGCGACGAAGGGCTGGTTCAGCGCGGACCGCACTTGAATCTCACCCAGGCCCAGGGCCATGGCGGTCGGCGTGCCGATCAGGGCGAGCAGGCCCAGTGTGGCAACGAAGAAACGACGCATTCCCCTCTCCCTAGAATTCAGGCGGCTTGGCGCCTTGGGACAATCAACAAACCACGCGAACATTAACCCGCAATTGTTTCAATTAACGGGGAAACGTAGGGACTGTATGTCCGCTCAGCCGGCGCAGCAAGCGGGCAGCGGGCCCAGCGGCGCCGACGCCCAGATTGTCGGCGACCACCGCAAACTGTAATCGGCGCTGGCTGACCTGCAGGTCGCGGATCTGCAGGCCGGCTGCGGCGGCCATCAGGGTCACCGGCGAGGGCGGCGCATCCTCTTTGCCGCTGACCACCAGGCCCGCGATCTGCGCCAGGCAGTCTTCGATCTGGTGGACGTCGGCCGCATCGCGCAGGGTCGCGAACACACTGATCGACAGCCCCACGAACACCGGCACGTCCCAGGTTTGCACCTGCACGACGTCTTCGGCACCCGGCCACAGGGCCGCCGCGCAGGCAGCGTCGGCATCCGGCACCGGGCTGACCGGCAGGGTGTTGAAGGCGATGCGCTGCGGGTAGACGCCCACTGGCGGCTCGCGGAAGTTCAGCACGGCGGCGGTCTGCTGGCCGAGTATTTCCAGCGCCGCGCTGCCGCGTTCAGAGGCGGGCTGCAGCACCGTGGCCGCAACCGAGGTCACGCCAAAGGCGCCGTGCAGGGGCCGCAGCAGGGTTGCCAGCGTCAGCCAGGCGCTGCTGGCCAATCGCAGTTGCGCGCCGGGCATCGGGTCTTCGGCCGACACCATGACCGGCCAACGCGCGTCACCGGCGCCATTGAACCCCAGCGCCGGCAGGCCCTGCCCGGCCAGCGCGGCCAGCCGATCTGCGGCGCCCGGCACCGAGCCATCGGCGCAGGCCACGGCAATCTGCGCCGGCAGGGCATCGTCCAGGTCTGCGGCATCGACCGCCAACACACCACGGCGTGGGTGCCCTGCATCGGCCAGCGCATCGATCAGCAGCGCGCCGACCGGGCTGTCGGCTCCGAGTACGGCGATCAGCGCCGCGGCGCTCAATGCGTCAGACCGGGCGTGGTCAGCAGGATTCTGAGCATGCGGCGCAGGGGCTCGGCGGCGCCCCACAGCAACTGGTCACCGATGACGAAGGCCGAGACGTACTGCGGCCCGAGGTTGAGCTTGCGGACCCGGCCCACGCCGATTTCCAGGCCGCCGGTGATGGCGGCGGGAATCAACTGCTGCACCGTGGCGGCGCGATCGTTCGGCACCCATTTCACCCAGTCGTTACCGGAACGGATGATGCGCTCGATCTCGGTGAGCGGCAGGTCCTGGTGCAGCTTCAGGGTCAGCGCCAGGCTATGGCAGCGCATGGCGCCGATGCGCACGCACAGGCCATCGACCGGAATGGGCTTGGCGCTGCCGAGAATCTTGTTGACCTCGGCCTGGCCTTTCCATTCTTCCTTGGTCTGGCCGTTGTCGCGCTGCGCGTCGATCCACGGAATCAGGCCGCCGGCCAGCGGCGCGCCGAAGTACTCGGTCGGCACGTCGTGGCGGATGGCGTCGGCCACCTTGCGGTCGATGTCGAGAATCGCCGAGGCCGGATCGGCCAACTCGGCCGCCACCGCGCCGTGCACCGCGCCCATGCCGGCGACGAGTTCACGCATGTGATTGGCACCGCCGCCCGAAGCGGCCTGGTAGGTCATGGAGCTGACCCACTCCACCAGCCCTTCGCGAAACAGCCCGCCCACGCCCATCAACAGGATGGAGTTGGTGCAGTTGCCGCCGATGAAGTTCTTGACGCCGCGGGTCAGCGCATCGTCGATCACCTGGCGGTTGACCGGGTCGAGCACGATGACGGCGTCCTCGTTCATGCGCAGCGCCGAGGCGGCGTCGATCCAGTAGCCGTTCCAACCGCTGGCGCGCAGCTTCGGAAAAACGGCGTGGGTGTAGTCGCCGCCCTGGCAGGTGAGCACCACGTCCATGGCCGCAAGCGCCTCGATGCTGTTGGCATCTTTCAGGGTCTGCGTCGCGCAGCCTTCGATCTCGGGGCCGGCGCCGCCGGCGTTCGAGGTCGAGAAAAAATGGGGCTCGATCAGCCCGAAGTCGCCCTCGGCCTGCATGCGCGCCATCAGCACCGAACCCACCATGCCCCGCCACCCGACAAATCCTACTTTGGTCATTGCATTCATCCTGATCAATCCAGCTGCTGATGTAGGTCGACCTTGAGGCCGACGCCGAGGCGTGTCGTCGGGTTCAAACCCGACCGACGGGCGCCCAGGCCCTACCCCTTCATCGCCAACAGAAACGCCTCACCCATTTCGCGCGTCCCAATCACGGCCTCGCCCGGCAGGGCGATGTCGCCGGTGCGGTGTCCGGCGGCCAGCACGGCCTTGACCGCCGCTTCGATGCGCGCCGACACGTCGGCCCGGTCGAAGCTGTACTTGAACATCATGCCCACCGACAGAATCGTGGCCAGCGGGTTCGCCTTGTTCTGACCCATGATGTCGGGCGCGCTGCCGTGGATGGGCTCGTACAGCCCCTTGTTGTTCACGTCCAGAGACGCCGAGGGCAGCATGCCGATGGAGCCGCCGAGCATCGAGGCTTCATCCGACAGGATGTCGCCAAAGATGTTGCCGGTGACCATCACGTCGAACTGTTTGGGGCGCTTGACCAGCTGCATGGCGGCATTGTCGACGTACATGTGGGTCAGCGCCACGTCGGGATACTGCGGCGCCAGACCCGTCATCACCTCGCGCCACAGCCGCGAGGTGTCGAGCACGTTCTCCTTGTCGACGCTGCACAGGCGCTTGTTGCGCTTCTGCGCGGCCTGAAAGGCCACGTGGCCGATGCGCTCGATCTCGGAGCGGGCGTAATGCATGGTGTCGAAGCCTTCGTCCTCGCCGTCGGCGTTGGTGCGACGGCCGCGCGGCTGACCGAAGTAGATGTCGCCGGTCAACTCGCGAAGGATGAGGATGTCGAGCCCGGCAATGATCTCCGGCTTGAACGAGGAGGCCGCCGCCAGCGCTTCATAGGCCAGGGCCGGACGCAGGTTGGCGAACAGGCCCAGGTCCTTGCGGATGCCGAGGATGCCGCGCTCGGGCCGCAGCTCGCGTGGCAGGTCGTCGTACTTCGGCCCGCCCACGGCACCCATGAGAATGGCATCGGCGGCGCGGGCCGCCTGCTGCGTGGTTTCGGGATAGGGGCTGCCTTCGGCATCGACCGCCGCGCCGCCCAGCAGGCCGAAAGACCAACTCAGGTCTTCGCCTTCATGTTTCAGCAGTTCCAGCACCTTGACCGCCTCGGCGACGATCTCGGGGCCGATGCCGTCGCCGGGCAGGATGAGGATGTTCTTGCGCATGTTGCGTCTCGTCAGTCTTGAGGATGATGGGGCGTCAGGCAAACAACCACGGCGCCTGCTGCTGGCGCTGTGCTTCGTAGGCCTTGATGGCGTCGGCGTTCTGCAGGGTCAGGCCAATTTCATCCAGGCCTTCGATGAGGTTGTGCTTGTGATGCGGGTTGATGTCGAACCCGAAGCGGCGTCCGTCGGGCAGGCGCACCTGCTGGGCCGGCAGGTCGAGGGTGATCTCGGCGCTCGCGTCGGCGTTCACCACGTCGAACAGGGCCTGCACCTGGTCTTCGGCCAGGGCCACCGGCAAAAAGCCGTTCTTGAAGCAGTTGGAGAAGAAAATATCGGCAAAGCTGGGGGCGATGACGGCGCGCAGGCCATAGTCGTCCATGGCCCACACGGCATGCTCGCGTGAAGAACCGCAGCCGAAGTTGTCGCGCGCCAGCAGGATCTGCGCGCCCGCGTGCCTGGGATCATTGAGCACGAAGTCTGGATTCGGTCGCCGCGTGGCCGGGTCGATGTCCAGCGTGCCGGGGTCCAGATAGCGCCAGTCATCGAACAGGAACGGGCCAAAGCCGGTGCGCTTGATCGACTTCAGGTACTGCTTGGGAATGATGGCGTCGGTGTCCACGTTGGGACGGTCCAAGGGCAGGGCCTTGGCGGTGAGCTGGGTAAAGGCACGCATCAGAAGCTCCTCACGTCAACGAAATGTCCAGCAATCCCGGCCGCTGCGGCCATGGCCGGACTCACCAGATGGGTGCGCCCGCCCTGCCCCTGCCGCCCCTCGAAGTTGCGGTTGCTGGTGGAGGCACAGCGCTCACCCGGCTCCAGCCGGTCGGCATTCATCGCCAGGCACATGGAACACCCGGGCTCACGCCATTCGAAGCCGGCCTCCAGAAAAATCCGGTCCAGACCTTCGGCCTCGGCCTGCTGCTTCACCAACCCTGAGCCCGGCACCACCATGGCCAGCATCACGCTGTCGGCCTTCTTGCGGCCCTTCACCACCTGGGCGGCGGCGCGCAGGTCTTCGATGCGCGAATTGGTGCACGAACCGATGAACACCTTGTCGATGCGGATCTGCTCGATGGGCGTGTTGGCGGTCAGGCCCATGTAGGCCAGCGCCTTCTCCATGCCGCTGCGCTTGACCGGGTCGGTGGCGGTGGCCGGATCGGGCACGCGCGCGGTCACCGGGCCGACCATCTCGGGCGAGGTGCCCCAGGTGACCTGCGGCGCAATCTCGGCGGCGTCGATCTCGATCACCTTGTCGAACACGGCACCGGGATCGGACTTGAGCGTTTTCCAGTAAGCCACGGCCGCATCCCAGTGCACCGCCTTGGGCGCGAAGGGGCGGCCCTTCACGTAGGCAATGGTCTTGTCATCCACCGCCACCAGGCCGGCGCGCGCGCCGCCTTCAATGGCCATGTTGCACAGGGTCATGCGGCCTTCCATCGACAGGTCTTCGATGGCCTCGCCCGCGTACTCCACGACGAAGCCGGTGCCCCCCGCCGTGCCCAGACGGCCGATGATGGCCAGGGTGATGTCCTTGCCGGTCACACCCGGGCCGACATGGCCGTTGACGCGAATCAGCATCGACTTGGCCTTCTTCAGCACCAGTGTTTGCGTGGCCAGGGCGTGCTCGACCTCGGAGGTGCCGATGCCGAAGGCCAATGCCCCGAAGGCCCCGTGGGTCGAGGTGTGCGAGTCACCGCAGACCACGGTCATGCCCGGCAGGGTGGCGCCCTGCTCCGGCCCCATGACATGGACGATGCCCTGGCGCACATCCATCAGATCGAACTTGGTGATGCCGAACTCGGCGCAGTTGCTGTCCAGCGCGTCCAGCTGCGCGCGGGAAATCGGGTCGGCAATGCCGCCGGCGCGATTCACGGTGGGCACGTTGTGGTCCGGCACCGCCAGGTTGGCGGCCAGCCGCCACGGCTTGCGCCCATTGATGCGCAAGCCGTCAAACGCCTGCGGGCTGGTGACTTCGTGCACCAGATGGCGGTCGATGTAGATCAGGGCCGAACCATCACCGGCATCGGTCACCACATGGGCGTTCCAGACTTTGTCGTACAGCGTCTGCGGGGTTTGCGTGGGCACTGGCGGGCTCCGGGCGGACGGGAAAGTGCCGACATGTTAGGCCGCGCACATTGATAACTCCAATGAATCGTTATCATAATGGACATGCGTTTCAGGAATGATGAGCGCGCCTGATCCGCCCCGGCACTCGCCCAAGAGCACCCCATGGACACCCAACTGCTCACCGCCTTCATCGAAGTGGCCGACAGCCAGTCGTTCACGCGCGCCGCCGCCCACCTGCACCTGTCGCAGCCCGCCATCAGCAAACGCATCACCGCCCTGGAGCAGCAGGTCGGCCGCGCGCTGTTCGACCGCGTCGGCCGAAGCATCAGCCTCACCGATGCCGGACGCACCCTGCTGCCGTATGCCCGCAAGGCCCTGCACGACATCGAGGACGGGCGTCGCGCCCTGTCACGACTTTCCGGCCAGGTCAGCGGGCGGCTGAGCATTGGCACCAGTCACCACATAGGCCTGCATCGCCTGCCGCCGGTGTTGCGCACCTTTACGCGCGACTTTCCGCAGGTGGACCTCGACCTGCACTTCATGGACTCCGAAGTGGCCTGCGACGCGGTGCTGGCCGGCAAGCTGGAACTGGGCATCGTCACCCTGCCCACGCAGCCACTGGCCCATCTGCAGACGCGCGTCGTCTGGCCAGACCCGCTGGTCATCGTCTGCGCGCCCGGGCATCCGCTGGCACAGGCCACCGCACTGCGCCTGCCGCAACTGGCCGAACATCCTGCCGTGCTGCCCGATGCCGCCACCTACACCCACCGCATCATCTCCGAGGTGCTGGCCGCGCACGGCGTGCGTCCGCATGTGCGGCTGGCCACCAATTATCTGGAAACCCTGAAAATGCTCGCCGCCATCGGCCTGGGCTGGAGCGTGCTGCCGGCCTCGATGATGGATGACAGCCTGGTGGCCCTGCACCTGCCCACGCTCGACATGACCCGCAGCCTGGGGCTGGTCTGGCACGAACGCCGCACCTTGTCGGGGGCCGCGCAGGCGCTGATGCGGTTGATGCCCGAAGCCGCCGAGGTGTGATGCACGCCATCGGGATCTGGCCGGTTGCAGCCCTCACGCCGCGACTTGACCGGGCGCGGGGGGTGATGGGCGCCCATCAGTCGTCCGCCAGGGCCCCGAACAGGGCGCGCCGCTGGGCGCCGGTCAGCGCGCGCATCCGCGCGATGTTGGCGTCGGGAATGCCGTGGGCGTCGGGGTGGCGCGCCACCGCCGCCGCCACGCTGGCTTCGCGCAACAGGTGAATCAGCGGCACCGGGGCGCGGTTGGTGAGGTGGCTGGGATCGTCCGGCGGCAGGCCGTCGAAGCGGTACGCCGGATGAAAACTGGCCACCTGGTAAACGCCGATACGGCCCTGCCGTTTCAGCAGCCGCTCGACCTCGTCGAGCACGTCCAGATACGCATCGAAGCGCGACAGCATCCGCGGAATGGCGATCAGGGTGGTGTCGAGCTCGGTGGCCGGGCGGTCGTCCAGCCGGTTGATTTCGTCCTGCACATCGTCGAGCAGGGCCACCGGCTCCTCGGCGCGGCTGACCACGATGCGCAGCCGCTGCTCGCGAACCGTCGCCGCCGCAAATGGACAAAGGTTCAGGCCCACCACCACCGACTCCAGCCAATGGCGCACCGCCTGCTCGACACCCTGCATGAAGCCTCCGAATCGCGTGCCCAGGCACCCCATCAGACCAAACCCGCTCGCTACACTGCGTCGATGAGATTACCGAACAACGTGGCGGGTCGAAGCGTGAGATTGTCGTGTATCGCTGCCTTTCTGGGCCTGATCTGCAGCGCGGCGCCCACGCTGGCAACCGCCCAGCACTGGCCCGCCCTGCAGAAGCTGCAGAACGAACGAAGCGCCCGCATCAGCGCCATGGTCTACGACCTGGACAGCGGCAAGCCCATCGCCGTCATGGCACCAAAGCGCCGCCTGTCGCCGGCATCGCTGACCAAGCTGGTGCTGGCCGCGTCGGTGCTTGAGCAATGGCCCGGCGATCACCGCTTCATGACCCGCCTCACGGGCGCGCTGCCCGACCCCGACGGTGTGGTCGACAGTGACCTGTGGGTCAGCGGCGAGGGCGATCCCAGTGTCGAGCACCGCGACATCTGGCTGCTGGCCGCGCGGCTCAAGCAGGCCGGCGTGACGCAGATCAACGGCGACGTGGTGACCAGCGCCGCGCCCTTCGGCACGCTCGAATGCGAGGTCAAGGACCGCTGCGAGGCCGAGCAACGCACCCATACCGCCTACGACGCGCCGCTGTCGGCCGTGGGCGTGGATTACGGCACCTGGTGCATCGACCTGGCGCCGCGGACGCCGGGCGAGGCCGCCGCGCTGAGTCACTGCGCCGCCTTCGACATGCCGATTCCGCTGGAAGGCGCCATCTCCAGCCGCAAGCCCGGCACCCGCGGCGCGATGTGGCTGGATCGTCGCAGCGTGCTGGGCGCCGACCACTTGGTGATGGGCGGCGACATCGGCCAGCGCGCGCGGCTCTATCGGTCGATGAGCGACCCGGCCCTGGGCACTGGCCTGCTGTTGCGCCAGGCCCTGGCCGAGCTGGGCATCCGGGTGATGGGGGAGGTGCGCGTCAGTGAATTCGCGGCGCCTGCCGCGCTGTTCTCGCTGGCCGGCCACGAGGGCGCGCCGGTACGCGAGCAGGTCGCCGGCCTGCTGCGCTATTCCAACAATTACACCTCCGACATGCTGACCCTGGGGCTGGCATTGGCGCGCACCCCGCAGCCTGTCAGCACGCTGGCCGAGGCGGCACAGTTGCTGAAAGCCAAGCTGGAACGCGCCCGCATCGCGGTGGGTCTGACCAACGACCCGGCCACCGACGCGCCCATCGTGCTGCACAGCGGCAGTGGCCTGACGCCGGAAAATCGCCTGTCGGCCGAAGACCTGGTGGCCTTGCTGCGGGACGAGTACCAACAGTCGCAGCATTTCCCGCTGTTCTATGCCGGACTGGTGGTGCCGGGCGAGGCGCCGAGCCGCATCATTCGTCACGGCAACGCCGACTGGCGCGAACGGGTCGCGCTCAAGACCGGCACCCTCAGCGAGCCCAATACGGTGTTCGGCACCGCCGGCTATCTGCGCAAGAAGGACGGCGGCTGGATGGCCTTTGCGGTCATCGTCAACGGCGCCGACCGCAAGGGCATTCCCATGAGCGTGTCGCTGCACGCCATCCGCTCCGACATCGAGGGCCTGCTCGCCGGGCATTGACCCACCGCCTTGGCGTATGCTCCGCCGCCTCAGGTGCCGTCCCGTGAATCGGGTCGGTGAAACGGGAAGTCCGTGAAATCCGGACGCTGCCCCCGCAACGGTAAATGGTTCGGGGTTGCGCCGGGCGCCTGGGCGGCAGGCAGGGTGTGTGCGAGGCAAGGCCGTTTTACGGCGATTCAGCGGGGGTTCCGCGGCGAATAGCAGGTCCTATTCATCGACGAAGCGCGCCTGAATCGGTCCGTCTGAACGGCTCCGTCGCAGCCACACGCAGTCCTGACGCCCGAGCGCCTGAAGCCACTGTCGGCAACGACGGGAAGGCCGCAACCCAGCACGCCATGAGTCCGGAGACCGGCCTGGGGGAGAGGGTGTTGACGCCAGATCGCGCATGCGCGGCGGGCGCGTCGACACGCTCTCAGGTGCCGTGGTCGCGGAGGGCGAACCTGACGGATGGCAACTGCCATGCGGCCACGGTTTGTCGATTGCCAATGGACTCTCCGTGCGCCTCACCCGGCCTTATCTGACGACACACCTGCAATGCCTGCCCCTGGTGGCGGCGCTGTGCTGCCCGGTTGCGGGCCACGCCGAAACCGCACTGCCACCGCTGGTGGTGGACGGCCAGCAGGCCGCGCTGGATGAGAGCGGCGTGCAGATCCGCGTGGCAATCGACCCGCTGCAGGCCACTGACCTGCCCAGCCTGCTGAGCAGCCTGCCCGGCGTGCAGGTGCGTCGCAGCGGCGGCCTCGGCGCCTACAGCGAAGCCAGCCTGCGCGGCAGCAATGGTCGCCAGGTGCGGCTGCTGCTCGACGGCCAGCCGCTGGACAACGGCGGCGGTGAGGCCAGTTCGCTGGCCCTGATCAGCCCCTTGCTGCTGCAAGACGTGGTGGTCCACAAGGGCCGCGTGCCCATCGACCTTGCCGGCGGTCTGGCCGGCAGCATCAACCTGCGCACCCCTGAAGTGCTGCACGCGCCCTTGCTGGGCACGGCCAGCATCGGCAGCTACGGCGAGCGTCAGGCGCACGCCGCCGCGCAGTTGGCGCCCCATCTGCAACTGGCCGCCGGCGGCCGGCAGGCCGACAACGATTTCCGCTACCGCAACGCCTTCACGCCCTTCGACCCCAGCGACCCCGACCGCCGCCGGCGCGCGCCACGCCAGAACGCCGACACCGCGCAGCGCTACGCCCTGCTGCAGTTGCGGGCGCCGCTGCGGGTCAGCGCCCAGGTGGTGGATGACGCGCAATCGCTGCCCACCCGGCTCAACCTGCCCGGCCAGACGGCGCATCTCGACACCCGCGCCTACGGGCTCAGCCTTGCCACGGCGGACGCAGGCCCCTGGCAGCACCGCCTCGGCACGCGTGTGTTTGACGAGCGGTATCGGGACCGCGACAGCCAGATCGGGCTGGGCGCGCAGGACACCCGCAGCCGCAGCGTGCGCATCGACGGGCAGACCCGCTACCGCTTCAGCGACGGCAGCGCCGCCGTGCTGGACGCCGGACATGCCCGCTACCGCGCCGAGGATCAGATCGGCGACGTCCCCACCGCCGAGGCCGAGCGCCTGCACCTGCGGGGCGCGGCCGAGACCTTTCATGACCTCGGCGCCTGGCGCGCCAACGCCAGCCTCGGCCTGCAATGGTCGGAAGACCGCGCCGACGGCCAGCGGGACGAGGACTGGCAATGGGCGCCGGCCATGGGCCTGAGCCGCCGCGTCGGCCGGTGCATTGCGGCCGGCAACCTCGGCGCCCGCGAGCGCCTGCCCACCTTTTTCGAACGCTATGGCGACCGTGGCCTGTTCCGTGGCAACCCCGCCCTGCGCGCCGAGCGCGCGCACTACGCCGATCTGGGCACCCGCTGCGCCGCCGACGACGGCCGCTGGAGCATGGACGCCGCCGTGTTCGGCCAGGACCTGCGGGACGCCATTAGCCCCACCTTCAATGCCCAGGGTATCGGCCGCTCGATCAACACCGAGCGCGCCGAAATCTACGGCTTCGAATGGGGCACCCACGCCCGTCTGGGGCCATGGCATGCCCAGTTCAGCGGCACCCTGCAGCACACCGAAGACCGCGGCGACATTCGCGCCACGCGCGGCAAGCAACTGCCGGGCCGCTACGCCGAGCAGGTCAATGCCCGCCTCGAATACGCGCTGGGCGGCCTGCGCCTGCACTACGCCTTCGGCTACGAACACGGCCAGTACTACGACAGCCCCAACCTGCTCGAGGCCGCACCGCTGCGGCGTCACGACCTGGGCGTGCGCGGCCACTGGCAGCGGCTGGGCTGGGCGGTCGAGGCCCTGAATCTGCGCAATGACAACCCCGAGCAGTTCAATGGATTTCCCACGCCGGGACGCCAGTTGCGGCTCACCCTGAGCTACCCCGCAGCCCCCTTCAATCACGATGTTCCAAAGGAGTAACGCACCCATGCAGATTCTCACCTTCACCCTGCGCGCGGCGACCGCCGTGCTGGCCGCCAGCCTGATCTCGGCCTGTTCCAGCGACAGCACGCCGGCCGCCAGCGCGCCGGTCGAGGCCGGAGACGTGGTCGCGGTGGTGGCCGCGCGCGCGCCCGATTTCAGCAGCGGCGCGGTGTCGCTGGTCAATGGCGACTCTTTCGCGGCGCAGAACAACCTGGCGGCCACCGCCTCCGACATCGTGGTGCGTGCTGCCGGAGCGCAGTTCTTCCTGATCGAGCGCTTCGGCCTGACCACCGTCAAGCGCTTTGATCTCGACACGCCGAACACACCGACCCTCACCGCATCCACCCAGGATGAAGGCGACGTCGACGACAGCAACCCCGCCGACCTGATCCTGCTCAGCCCGACCAAGGGCTACCTGCTGCGCTACGGATCGGGCACGGTGTGGATCGTCGATCCCTCGGCCACCAGCGAAGCGGACTTCAAGACCGGCGAGATCGACCTGTCGCACTACGACGCCGATGGCGTGCCCGAGATGATCGCCGGGGTGATCGACCAGGGCCTGCTGTATGTCGCCATGCAGCGGCTGGAGGGCTTCGCGTCGGTAAAGAACGGCTATGTCGCCGTCATCGACACCGGCAGCGATGAAGAGATCGTCACCGGCGATGACCCCGGCCTGCCAGGCATCGAACTGCCGCTGCGCAGCCCGACCGGCCTTGTCCGTGATCCGGCCAGCGACGACCTGCTGGTGATCGGCAGTGGCGGCTTTGACGGCAGCTTCACCCCCCAGTTCGAGGGCGGCATCGCCCGCATCGACACCGGCGCGTTCACCGCCGAATTGCGGCTGGACGATGGCACCGCAGACGATCCGACGTTCGGCCAGTTCGGTGAACTGGTGGCGGTGACCGGCAGCCGCGCATACTTCACTGCGGGCACCGCCTTCGGCCCGCAAAGCCTCTACCGCTTCAACCCGCACAGCGACGCGGCGCCGGTGGTGGTCGATGGATTTGACGCGCAGCCCCTGGGCGCGCTGGCGGTCGATCCGCTGAATCGCCTGTGGGTGGCCAGGGCCGATGCCGACGCACCCGGCATCACCGTGCTCGACGTGAGCGGCGACGCCGAAACGGTGGTGCGCGCGCTGATCGACACCGATCTGACGCCCATCAATATCGATTTCGCGATCGTGCCCGACCTCGTGCGCTGATCACCGGCAACGCCTGACAGCCCCCGGCGCTACGCGCCGCCGGGGGCCGTTGTCAGTCCGGCCGCCTCGTGAAGCGCATCAGCGAGAACACCGCTTCGGTCTCGAACAGGTCGAAGGCCACCAAGGCCTGGCGCTTCTCGGGCCGGGCTTTCCAGGCGTAGGGCGTCATCTGCAACAACTGCTGCAGGGCGGGCGGGGAGAGCTGCAGGGGCGCCGACACCTCGTGCCAGTCGAGCAGGGTAAAGCCGGCCTCCAGCGTCGCAAGAAACTTGTCGGGCTGGTGCGCCCGCACGTCGTCAAACAGCTGTTCGCGCAGCGTCCACAGGTGACGCGCCGCAGGGCTCACCACCAGCAGGTGGCCGTCCGGGCGCAGCACGCGCTGCATTTCGCCAACGTGCAACTGCGTAAACACGTTGGTGATGACGTCGACCGAGGCATCGGCCAGCGGCAGGTGCGCCCCACTGGCAACCAGCCAGGTGAGCCCGGGGTAGCGTCTGGCGGCCATCCGCACGGCGGAGCGGGCAATGTCAACGCCGATGACTTCGGGCAACGCGTCGGCAAAAGCGCCGGTGTAGTAGCCCTCGCCGCAGCCGATGTCGAGCAGGGTGTTGGCGGCCAGGGGCGCCACCTGGGCCAGCAGGGCGTCGCGCAGGGGGCGATAGTGATCGGCCTCCAGGAACGCGCGCCGCGCCATGACCATCAGCGCGTCGTCACCCGGATCGCGGCTTTTCTTGTGCTGTACCGGCAGCAGATTGACGTATCCCTCACGGGCCACGTCGAAGCTGTGCCCCTGCGTGCAGCGCCAGACCTTGGGTTGACGCGCCAGCGGCCCTCGGCACAGCGGACAGATCACGCTCAAGCCGCGCGCCCGGCACGGTCAAGCAGACTCAGGGCCAGGGCTTCGGCCACGCGGATGCCGTCGATCCCGGCCGACATGATGCCGCCGGCGTAACCCGCGCCCTCCCCGGCCGGGTACACGCCACGCGTATTGAGGCTTTGAAACGCGGCATCGCGGGTGATGCGCAGCGGCGACGAGGTGCGGGTCTCCACCCCGGTCAGCACCGCGTCGTGGCGGGCAAAGCCCTTGATCTGCCTGTCGAACACCGGCAAGGCCTCGCGCATGGCCTCGATCGCATAGCCGGGCAGCGCGGAGGCCAGATCGCCCAGCCGCACGCCGGGCGTGTAGCTGGGTTCGACCGCGCCCAGCGCGGTGGACGGCCGCCCGGCCAGAAAGTCGCCGACCAGTTGTGCCGGCGCCTCGTAACGCCCCCCGCCCAGCACGAAGGCGTGCGACTCCAGTTGTTCCTGCAGGGCGATACCGGCCAAGGGGCCGGCCGCCACGCCGCCGGGGTAATCTTCCGGCGCAATGCCGACCACGATGCCGGCATTGGCATTGCGCTCGTTGCGCGAGTACTGGCTCATGCCGTTGGTGACGACGCGATTCGGCTCGGAGGTGGCCGCCACCACCGTGCCGCCGGGACACATGCAGAAGCTGTATACCGAGCGTCCGTTGCGCGCGTGATGCACCAGCTTGTAATCGGCCGCGCCCAGCAGCGGATGCCCGGCGTACTTGCCCAGCCGTGCGCTGTCGATCAGCGACTGTGGGTGCTCGATGCGAAAGCCCACCGAGAACGGCTTGGCCTCCATGAACACCTGCCGCCGGTGGAGCATGCGAAAGGTCTCGCGGGCACTGTGCCCCAGCGCCAGCACCAGATGATCGGCCGCCAATGTTGCGCCGCTGGCGAGGGTCACGCCGCGCAGCTGTCCGCGTTCGATCAGCAGGTCGGTGACCTGCTGGCCGAAGCGCACCTCACCGCCCAAGGCCTCGATCTCTTCGCGCATGCGCGTCACCACGCCGGTGAGCCGAAAGGTGCCGATGTGCGGTTTGCTGACGTACAGAATCTCGTCCGGTGCGCCGGCCTTGACGAACTCGTGCAGCACCTTGCGGCCGTGAAAGCGCGGGTCCCGCACCTGGCTCCACAGCTTGCCGTCACTGAACAGGCCGGCGCCGCCCTCGCCGAACTGCACGTTGGACTCGGGCTTGAGCGTGTTCTTGCGCCACAGGCCCCAGGTGTCCTGGGTGCGCTGCCGCACCGCCTGACCCCGTTCCAGCACGATGGGGCGAAAGCCCATTTGCGCCAGGGTGAGCGCCGCGAAGATGCCGCAGGGGCCAAAGCCGATCACCAGCGGCCGGTTCGCAAAACCCGCGGGCGCGCGGGCAACGGGGCGGTAGGTCAGGTCAGGCGCCGGGCGCACCTGGGGGTCGCCGTCAAACTTGGCGCGCACCGCCGCCTCGTCGCGCAGTTCGCAATCAATCGTGTAGACAAAACACAGCTCCGCCGATTTCTTGCGGGCGTCGTAACTGCGCTTGAACACGGTGAAGTCCAGCAGGTCCCCGTCGGGCAGCCGCAGGCGCTTCTGGATTGCGGGCGCCAGCGCATCAGGCGCGTGGTGAATGGGCAGCGTGAGTTCGGTGAGTCGCAGCATCGACAGAGGTTTGAAGATCAGAGGCGCATTGTCCCACGGCCCACCGCGCGCACAACCTGGGCGGCGCGGGCCGGGGCGGCTTTCAGCGAAGGCTCATCTGCCCATTGTTCTACTCGCCGCGGCCCGAACACCCTGGCCATTTGAAAACCAACATCAGGGAGTTTCACCGATGACGATTCAGAAAAGATGCCTCTCGGCAGTCGCGCTGCTGTCCTTCACTGCCATGGCGCATGCGACCCCCGAGCCCGACCTGCGACCGACGCTCTCCGGCATGTACAACCACATCTTCGAAGACTCGATCCGGGGTTCTGACGAAGGCTCCGGCGCGACCCTGGGCCTGGGCTGGAACCTCAGCCCGGTGTGGGGCGTTGAACTGGGCGGCTTCTTCAATGAATTCGACAACGACCCCGGCAAAGGGGGTGCGGTGGGTGATTGGCGCGAATGGGGCGGCAACCTCGATGTGCTCTACCACCTGTCGCGCAACCCGCGCTTCACGCCCTACACCGTGCTCGGTGCCGGCGCGATCCGTCTCAACGAACGCAACAGCAACACGTTCACCACCGAGCCCTTCGCCCACGTCGGCGTCGGCTTCAAGAGCCTGCTGACCTCGTACTTCGGCATTCGCGGCGATGCCCGCTACCGTTATGTGGATGTGTCGAACGAGCAGCCGATCAACGACGACCAGTTGGGTGAGGCCATCGTGAGCCTTGGCTTCTTCGTGCCGCTGGGATCGGCCCAGGTCGCCGCCGCACCGACGCCGACCCCGCCGCCGGCCACTCCGGTCCCGGCCACGCCGACGCCGACCCCGCCGCCGCCGAAGCCCACCCCGACGCCCGAGCCGGAAGTGATCTACGAGATCGATCAGACCGTGCTGTTCGAGTTTGACTCGGCCAAGCTGCGTCCCCAGGCCAGCCCCAGCCTGATGGAAGCGGCCAAGAAAATTAACCAGGACACCACGCTACAGCGCGTTGAAGTGGGCGGCCACACCTGCGACCTGGGTTCGGCCCCCTACAACAAGAAGCTCTCGGAGCGCCGTGCATCGGCCGTTGCCGACTTCCTGGTGAAGCAGGGCAACGTACCGCCCGGCAAGCTGACGGTTCGCGGCTACGGCATGGAAAAGCCGAAGGTGCCCAACAACTCGAAAGAGAACCGCGAGCGCAATCGTCGCGTCGAGTTGACGGTGCTGAAACGCAGCCAGTAACCGGTCAACCACCGCGTTGCACCCCCAAGCCCGCCAGGTCATCGGCGGGCTTTTTTGAGGCTCGCGCCACCTCGCTCGACGGTCATACCGGCCTGCTAGACTCCGCGCCGGTCCACGCTCCGGAACCCCGACATGCCCGCCCCCCTGCCCAAGACACTCTCGCCACTGCCTGCGCTGATTTTTTCGTCACGCTGGCTGCAACTGCCGCTCTATCTGGGGCTGATCCTGGCGCAGTGCGTGTACGTGGTGCTGTTCGTCAAGGAGCTTTGGCACCTGGTCCACGGCGCCTTCGAGCTGGACGAGCAGGCGGTGATGCTGATCGTGCTGGCACTAATTGACGTGGTGATGATCTCCAACCTGCTGGTGATGGTGATCGTGGGCGGCTACGAAACCTTCGTGTCACGTTTGCGGCTGGAAAACCACCCCGACCAGCCCGAATGGCTGAGCCACGTGAACGCCTCGGTGCTCAAGGTGAAGCTGGCGATGGCGATCATCGGCATTTCATCGATTCACCTGCTGAAGACCTTCATCGAGGCCGGCTCGCTGGGCGCCTACCCAGCCTGTGCCGACGTGGCCGCAGGCATCCGCTGTGCGACCACCACCGAGGCCGGCGTGATGTGGCAGACCATCATCCACATGGTCTTCATCGTGTCGGCGGTGGGCATCGCCTGGACCGACCGGCTGATGTCGCAATCCACGGCCAATTCCCGCAACAAGGCCAGCGCCCCGCACTGAGCCGGGCGGTGCATCGGCCCCCGGCGAGGCGGTCCCTGCGCGGCCGCCGGGGACTTTGCTGCAGTGCAGCGTGATAAGCTCGGTGCAACATCCATCCACGGACGGGCGCTCGCTTATAAAAATTCAGCCCGCAGAATCAGGGACTTGCAATGCTTTTGGCCACCGACCTTGATGGCACGTTTCTCGCCGGCTCGGACGAAGATCGCCAACGCCTTTACCAGCTGATCAATCGACACCCGCAGATCCAGCTGGCCTTCGTGACCGGTCGCGGCCTGGAATCGGTGCTGCCGCTGCTTTCCGACCCCATCCTGCCGCGACCCGACTACATCGTCTGCGACGTGGGCGCCACGGTGGTCGATGGCCACACGCTGCAGCCGGTGCAGCCGCTGCAATCGCAGATCGATCAACGCTGGCCCGGTGAGTCGGCCATCGCGATGGCCCTGGCCGACGTGCCCGACATCCAGCGACAGGAATTTCCGCAGGAACGGCGCTGCTCGTATTTCTGCCGCGAGACGGCGGTCACCGACGCCTTGCGCAAGCGCGTTGAAGCCCTGGGCTGCGACCTGCTGTTTTCAAACGGCGTTTACCTCGACGTGCTGCCCAAGGGCGTCAACAAGGGCAACACCCTCAAAGGGCTGGTCGAAACGCTGGGAATTCCGCCCGGCAGCGTGCTCACCGCGGGCGACACGCTCAACGACCTGTCGATGCTCAATTGCGGCTTCAAGGCGGTGGCGGTCGGTGATTCTGAAGATCCGCTGCTCGATGCCACGCGCGGCAAGGGGCTGGTGCTGCAGGCCGAGCGCCCCGGCTGCGGAGGCATACTCGAAGCGCTGGCCTACTTCGGCTTTCTGGGTGAAGCCGGCATCCGTTCGGAGGCCGATCCCGAGAAACCGTTCGGCAACTCCCGGCTGCTCATGGTCTACCACCGCCTGCCCTATGAGGAGGCCGTGGAAGACGGCAAGCCGGTGCGCCGGCGCCACCGCTCACCCAACGGCATCCTGCCGTCGCTGCTGTCGTTCTTCAAAGGCGAACACGCCGGCACCTGGGTGGCGTGGTCCACCCACGAGGGCAAGGGCCGCTTCGAGACCCACACCGACTTCGAGCCGAAAACCTATCCCAAGCTGACGGTGCGTCGCGTACCGCTCAGCAGCCACGATGTCGACATCTTCTACAAGCGCTTCTCCAAGGAAGCCTTCTGGCCCACCCTGCACACCTTCTGGGAGCGCGCGCGCTTTCGCGAGGAAGACTGGCAGCTTTATCTCGACGTGAACCGCCGCTTTGCCGACGCCACCGCCGACGAGGCCGCCGAGGGCGCCACGGTGTGGATCCATGATTACAACCTGTGGATGGTGCCGGCCTACCTGCGCGAGCGTCGCCCCGACCTGCGCATTGCCTTTTTTCACCACACTTATTTCCCGTCGGCGGATGTCTTCAATGTGGTGCCGTGGCGCCGCGAGATCATCGGCAGCCTTCTGCAATGCAACTACATCGGCTTTCACATTCCCCGGCAGGTGGAAAATTTTGTCGATGCCGCGCGCGGCGCGTTTCCGTTCAAGACCCTCGCCAAAGAGAACTGCGCGCCACGCTTCCAGACCTACGGCTGCGCGGTGGGGCTGGACAGCATGACCAGCCAGATCGAAGTGCACGGGCGGCGCATTCAGCTCGGCGCGCACCCGGTGGGCATCGACATGGGGCGCATCCAGGACGCACTGAACGAGGCCGACGGCAAGGGCCGGCTCGACGCCCTGCGCAAGCCGCTGACCGGCGTGAAGTTGATTCTCTCGGTCGAACGTCTGGACTACACCAAGGGCACGCTCGAAAAACTGCTGGCCTTTGAAAAGCTGCTGGAGGTCTATCCCGAGCTGCTCGGCAAGATCACGCTGATGACCGTGTGCGTGCCGGCCGCCAGCAGCATGACCATTTACGACGAGTTGCAAACACAGATCGAACAGGCCGTGGGCCGCATCAACGGCCGCTACTCGCAGGTCGGCTGGACGCCGGTGCAGTTCTTCTTTCGCAGCATGCCGTTTGACGAAATCTGCGCCTACTACGCCATGGCCGACGTGTGCTGGATCACGCCCCTGCGCGACGGGCTCAACCTGGTCTGCAAGGAATACGTGGCGGTTCAGGGGCTGACCCAGGGGCGTGGCGTGCTGGTGCTGTCGGAGTTCGCCGGGGCGGCGGCCGAACTCAAGGGCGCGATTCTCACCAACCCGCACGACACGGCCGATCTGGTCTCGGGCCTGTATCTGGCGCTCAACATGGGGCGCGCAGAAGCCAAATCACGCCTGCGCCAGCTCTTCGACGACGTGCAATACCACTCGGTGACCCGCTGGGGCGACGATTTTCTGGCGGCCGTGGCCAACGACGGCGCGCTGGATCCCAGCCGTATCGAATACGTCGACCCGGTCACCGGCATGCCGACCGTGGCCAACCGCGAGACGCCCGCCGCCACAACTTGAGTGCGTGCGCCGGCCGCGGCGCGCGACCCGACTCAGGGTTCGGCCAGGCTCAGGGCGTACACGTCGGCGTCTTCGCGTTGCCCATCCGGGCACGGGTAATAGCCGGGCCGGCGCCCTATGGGCTTGAAGCCGGCGGCGACATACAGCGCCGCTGCGCGCAGGTTGCTGGCGCGCACCTCCAGAAACAACACCTCGGTGGCGGCGTGACGCGCGATGTGAATCAGGTGGGCCAGCAACCGCTGACCGTGGCCCCGTCCCTGCCACCGGGGCGCAACGCAGATGTTCAGCACATGGCCCTCGCCCGCGGCCAGGCTCATCAGGGCGTAGGCCACCAGATGGTCATCGGCATCACGCAGGGTCCAGGCCGAATATCCCGCCCGCAGGCAGTCGGCGAAGATGCCCGCCGTCCACGGGTGGGGATAGGCCTGCACCTCGAGCGCCATCACCGCCGGCAGATCGCCCAGGTGCATGGGCCGGATCAGCGGCAGGTCCTCAGCCCGGCACGCCATTGATGCGTTGCCAGATGCCTTTCAGGTCTTGCCAGCTCTTGGCCTTTTCGCGCGGGCTGCGCAACAGGTAGGCCGGGTGATAGGTGACCAGTAGCGGCGTCTGCCCCGGGCCGTAGTGATGCAGCGGGCCGCGCAGACGGGCCAGCGGCTGGTCGGTGGCGAGCAGGCGCTGTGCGGCAATGCGCCCCAGGGCGACGATCAGCTTCGGCTGGATGAGCGCGATCTGCGCCTCCAGATACGGCCGGCAGGCCTCGGCCTCGTCGGTGGCCGGATCGCGGTTGGCCGGCGGCCGGCATTTCACGACGTTGGCAATGAACACGTTGCGTTCACGGCTGTGGCCAATGGACGCCAGCATTTCGTCCAGCAGCTTGCCGGCGCGGCCAACGAACGGAAGCCCCGAGGCATCTTCGTCCGCCCCCGGCCCCTCGCCGACAATCATCAGCGGGGCATCGCGCGCCCCGGTGCCGAAGACGGTTTGCGTGCGGGTGGCGCAGAGGCCACAGCGGGTGCAGGCGGCAACGGCCGCTTCCAGCGGGGCCCAGTCGCCGAACGCGCCGATCGGCGCGGCGGCAATCACCGCGCCCGGACCTGCCACGGTGGGCAGGTCCGGCGCCGGGGCGACCGCGACAGGGGGCGCGGGCACCACGGCACCCGACGCGGCGGCCGCGGGCGGGCGCGTTGGCGGGTTTGGGGCGACTGCCGTCTCGGGCACGACGGCAGTGGCCGTGGCGTCACGCTCCGCCGCCGTGCCGGCAGCCGCAGCAACGTCACGCTGCACCCAGACGTCGATGCCCAGCCGTGCGAGCCGCCGCTTCCGCGCAGCGGTCATGCTCAGGCCAGAGCCCGGTTCAGCGCCGACAGGATGGCCTTGAGCGAGGCCGTCACGATGTTGGCGTCCACGCCCACCCCGAACAGCGCGCGTCCGTCATCCACCTTGACCTCGATATAGCTCACGGCCCGCGCGTTGGCGCCGCCGGTGAGGGCATGCTCGTGATAATCGACCACCGAGATCCTGCGTCCGGTCTGCCGCGAAATGGCGTGCACGAACGCGTCGATCGGCCCGTTGCCCTGCCCCTCGAGGGCGACCGGCGCGCCGTCCACGCACAACTCGCAGGCCAGCTTCACCGAGGCGGTTTTCGAGTCTTCGACCAGATGATGCGCGTCGTAGCGATAACGCCCGTCGCCCAGATACTGCTGCTCGAAGATCTGCCAGATGTCGGCGGCGCGGACTTCCTTGCCCGACAGGTCGGTCACCGACTGCACCACCTGCGAGAACTCGATCTGCAGCCGCCGCGGCAGGCTGAAACCGTATTCATGTTCCAGCAGATAGCTGATGCCGCCTTTGCCCGACTGTGAATTGACGCGAATCACCGCTTCATACGAGCGCCCGATGTCCAGCGGATCGATGGGCAGATACGGCATCTCCCAGATATCGGACGGCTGCCGGGCGTCGAACGCCTTCTTGATCGCGTCCTGATGCGAACCCGAAAACGAGGTGAACACCAGATCGCCGACGTAGGGGTGCCGCGGATGCACCGGCAACTGGTTGCAGTGCTCGACCGTGCGCCGCACCTCGTCGATGTCGGAGAAATCCAGCCCCGGATGCACGCCCTGGGTATACAGGTTCAGGGCCAGATTGACGACGTCGAAGTTGCCGGTGCGTTCGCCATTGCCGAACAGACAGCCTTCGATGCGGTCGCCGCCGGCCATCAGGGCGAACTCGCCTGAGGCGATGCCGGTGCCACGGTCGTTGTGCGGGTGAATCGACAGAATCACCGCGTCGCGCCGCGCGATGTTGCGGTGCATCCACTCGATCATGTCGGCAAAAATGTTCGGCGTGGAATGCTCCACCGTTGACGGCAGGTTGATGATGATGGGCCGCTCGGGCGTGGCGCCCGCCGCCTCGACGACCGCATCGACCACGCGCTTCGAGAGCGCCAGTTCGGTGCCCGAGAACATTTCAGGTGAGTACTGGATTCGCCAGTCGGTTTCCGGGTGTGCATCGGCCAGCTCACGCACCAGGCGGACATGCGACACCGCCAGGTCAACCACCTCGTCTTCGCTCATGCGGAACACCACGCGGCGCATCACCGGGGCGATGGCGTTGTAGACGTGGACGATGGCCCGGGGCACGCCGCGCAAGGCCTGGAAGCTGCGGCGAATCAGTTCGTCGCGTGCCGGCGTCAGCACCTGGATGGTGACGTCGTCCGGGATCAGCCGGTTGTCGATCAAATGCCGGTGAAAGTCGAATTCGGTCTGCGAGGCAGACGGGAAGCCCACCTCGATCTCCTTGAAGCCCACGCGCACCAGCAGCTCGAACATGCGCAGCTTGCGTTCGGCGTTCATCGGCTCGATCAGCGACTGGTTGCCGTCGCGCAGATCGGTGGACAGCCAGATCGGGGCCTTGCTCAGCACCGCGTCCGGCCAGGTTCGGTCGCGCAGATGGACCGGGGCAAAGGGACGATATTTTTGGGAAGGGTCAGTCAACATGGTCATGGCAGTTGCTCATCGGGGGCGCAACGCAGCGGACCGCGCAGCGCAAAACACGGGCTCCGGCGCCAAGAAAAAGGGCTGGAGACAGGATTCGGGATGCGCGCGGTAGAGGCCCCGCGCTGGCGCTGATGGAGGTCTGCCTTACGGCAGAAGTCGACCCAGCAGACGGCACAACACACCCTGCCCCATCAAGGGCATCAACCGGTCAAACTTGGCGCGGGACGTTGGCACGGCGGCAAGTATAGCTCAGCCCTTGGGTTCGGCAACCTTGCCACGACGCCGTTTGTACCACCGCCACAGCGCGGCCAGCGGCGCCGACATGGCGTAGCCAAACGAGGTCACAAACAGCACCACGGGCGGATTGATGGCCACGACCACGATCACGCCCACGGCAATCAGCAGGGTGGCAAACGGCACCCGCTCCGACAATCGCGCCTGCTTGAAACTGGGATAGCGGAAATTGCTGACCATCAGCAGCGCCACCACCGTGGTGAGCAGGGTTGCCGGCACCAGCAGATCATGGCCCTGCAGATGGGCGCTGTGCGCCGACCAGACGAAGAAGGTCACCACCGCCGCTGCGGCAGGGCTGGGCAGGCCGAAAAAGTCCTTGTTGCTGCCGGCGATGGCGGCCAGCACATTGAAGCGCGCCAGCCTCAGCGCCGTGCAGGCGGTGAAGGTGAAGGCAACCACCCAGCCGAGCTTGCCGCCCAGCCAGCGGTACTCGGCAAGGTGGTGCAGGCTGAAGGCATACATCACCACCGAGGTGGCCACGCCGAAGGCCACCATGTCGCAGAGCGAGTCGTACTCCTTGCCAAAGTCGGTCTGCGTGTTGGTCATCCGCGCGATTCGGCCGTCCAGCGCATCGGCGATGGTGGCCCCCAGAATCGCCATGGCGGCCACGCCAAAATTGCCGTTCATGGCCGACACGATGGCCAGAAATCCGCCGAACAAGGTGCCGGTGGTGAACAGGTTGGGCAGCAGGTAGATGCCCTTACGCTGCCGCGGCTGAGGGTCTTGAGCGTTCATCGCACTATGGTAACCGCTGGGCCAACGGTCGCTGCGGCAGCCGCGCCATCGGCCACAAAAAAGCGGCGGCGCACCGGAATGCGCCGCCGCTGATCACCCCTCATGCCTGGCCCAGTGGCCGCAGCAGGGGGTTGAATCGCTTCAGTTCTTCGCCTTGTCGACCAGCTTGTTCTTGGCGATCCACGGCATCATGGCGCGCAGTTTGGCGCCCACTTCTTCGATCTGGTGCTCGGCTCCGATACGGCGCATCGCCTTCAAGGTCGGCTGGCCGGCCTGGTTTTCAAGCACGAAGTCCTTGGCGAAACGGCCCGACTGGATGTCGGTGAGCACGCGCTTCATTTCCTTCTTGGTTTCTTCGGTGATGATGCGCGGGCCGGTCACGTAGTCGCCGTACTCGGCGGTGTTCGAGATGGAGTAGCGCATGGTCGCCAGACCGCCCTCGTACATCAGGTCGACGATCAGCTTCAGCTCGTGCAGACACTCGAAGTACGCCATCTCGGGCGCGTAGCCCGCTTCCACCAGCGTTTCAAAGCCGGCCTGCACCAGCGCCGAGGCACCGCCGCAGAGCACGGCCTGCTCACCGAACAGGTCGGTTTCGGTTTCTTCACGGAAGTTGGTTTCGATGATGCCGGCGCGGCCGCCGCCATTGGCTGAGGCGTAGGAAAGCGCGATCTGCTTGGCGCTGCCCGACGCATCCTGATGGATGGCGATGAGGCTGGGCACGCCGCCGCCACGCAGGAATTCCGAGCGCACGGTATGGCCGGGGCCCTTGGGCGCGATCATGATCACGTCGAGGTCGGTACGCGGCTCGATCAGCTTGAAATGGATGTTGAAGCCGTGCGCAAAGGCCAGTGCGGCGCCCTGCTTGAGGTTCGGCACCACCGAGTCTTCATAGATTTTGCGCTGGTCCTGGTCGGGGGCAAGAATCATGACCAGGTCGGCCTGCTTCACCGCATCGGCCACTTCGAGCACCTTGAGCCCGGCGCTCTCCGCCTTGGCCCAGCTCTTCGAGGTTTTACGCAGCGCGACGGTGACGTCAACCCCGGAATCTTTCAGGTTCAGCGCATGCGCGTGACCCTGCGAGCCGTAGCCAAGAATGGTGACCTTCTTCGACTGAATCAGGGAAAGGTCGGCGTCTTTGTCGTAATAGACGGTAATGCTCACGGGCTTACTCCAGCGGGCCGCAGCGCGGCTTGATTAAGGTTGGGATGATCGTTCAACGGCATCGGCGGTCTGCGGCACCGACAGGCAGGCAGCGCCCCGCTCAATGGCGGCAAGGCCACTGCGCACCAGCTCGATCAGGCTGGCACGCTCGGTTAACTCATTGATCAGCAGGTCATTTTCAAGTGCCGTGCCGGAGTGCTTCAACACCTGGATGCCATCCTGGTCATCGAGGATCACCGCGCCATGACGATGCGCGCACTCGATGATGGCATCGCCCTGCCCGGCGGCGGCGCGTACTTTCACCAGCACCAGCTCGGATTCCAGATGGTCGGTGAGCGACAGATCACGAATATCCACCACATCCACGACCTTGCGGGTCTGCTGCACGATCTGGTGGACGACGGCGTCCGAACCGAAGGTGACCAGGGTCAGGCGCGAGACCAAGGGATCTTCGGTGGGCGCGACCGAAAGGGAGTCGATGTTGTAGCCGCGAGACGAAAACATGCCGGCGACGCGCGCAAGTGCGCCCGCCTCGTTTTGCAGCAGCAGGGTGATGATGTGTCGCATAAGGGCGCGAATGCTAGACAGTTCGGCGTGGCGGCGCAACGAAAAACGCCAAGCGTCGACCGAGGGCGTGGCCCGCGCGATCACCCCGCCCTGGGTGGTGCAGGTGGATCGACCGCGGCGCAGCGGCTACAGGCGCCCGTCAACCCGGCCGCTCACCGGCGCGCACGTCGGTCAGATTCATGCGCGCACGCGCCAGCGCCTGCATGTCGGCGACGGTGTCGGCCTCGTCCATGATCTCGAGCCCCAGCAGGGTTTCGATCACGTCTTCCATGGTCACCACACCCTGGGTGACGCCGTACTCGTCGACCACCACGGCAAGGTGGGTGCGGTTCTGCGTGAGCCGCTTGACCAGGGTCGGCAGGTGCATGCGGTCCAGCACGAACAGCGCCTGACGCTGATAGTCCCGCACCGGGCGGTCCTGCTCGCCACGTGCCGCAGCGGCCAGCAGGTCATCGCGCAGCACCAGCCCGTCCACCGTGTCGATCTGCTCGCTGTAGACCGGTAGGCGCGACAGCACGGCGGCCTCTTCGCGCGCCAGAAACGCGCGCACCGGCGTGTCGGCCCGCACCGCCTGCACCACGGTGCGCGGCGTCATGATGCTGCGCACCCGCGCCTCGCGAAACGCCATAAGGTTGCGAATCACCTCTGCCTCGGCATCGTCCAGCCGACCTTCGTTCTGCCCCTGCTCGGCCATTGCCAGAAAATCATTGCGCGAGAATACCGGGCGGTCGCCGTCCTTCTTCAGCATGCGCGTGATGCCCTCGCTGAGTCGCACCATCGGGTACAGCGCCAGAATCAGAAACTTGAGACTGGTCACGGTGAAAGGCACGAAGCGCTGCCAGTAACTGGCGCCAAGGGTTTTGGGAATGATTTCCGAAACGACCAGAATGGCCAGCGTCGCTGCCGCTGCAATCAGCGCTTCAAAGCGCAGCGAAACGCCAAACAAGGCCAGACCCGAGGTGCCAAACAAGACGTTGGCCTGGGCACCGACACCGATCGCCCCCACCGTGTGCGCCGCCGTGTTGAGGGTGAGAATGGCCGACAGCGGCCGGTCGATGTCTTTCTTGAACTCCGCCAGCAAACGCCCGGTCGCGCCGCCACGGGCAATGGCGCCAGTGACGTAACTGGGCGTGACCGACAGCAGCACCGCCTCCCACATGGAACACGCGAACGAGACGACCAGCGCCAGCAGCAGAAACAGAAAAAGAAGCGTCATGGGCGCAGCGTGCCAGAACGGTGCCCGGCGCGACCGTCAGGTCAAAAGCGGCGAATGCGCGCCCTCGGGGCGCCGGTCAGGTGCGGGGCAAGGTCACGCCCTGCTGGCCCTGGTACTTTCCGCCCCGGTCCCGATAGCTGATCTCGCAGACCTCGTCCGACTCCAGAAACAACATCTGCGCCACGCCTTCGTTGGCGTAGATGCGCGCCGGCAGCGGGGTGGTGTTGGAGAACTCCAGGGTCACGTGGCCTTCCCATTCCGGCTCCAGCGGCGTGACGTTGACGATGATGCCGCAGCGCGCGTAGGTGCTCTTGCCCAGGCAGATGGTCAGCACGCTGCGCGGAATGCGGAAGTACTCCACGGTGCGCGCCAGAGCGAACGAGTTGGGCGGAATGATGCACACCGGCCCTTTCACATCCACAAAGCCACGCGGGTCGAAGTTCTTCGGGTCCACGATGGTGGAGTTGATGTTGGTGAAAATCTTGAATTCGTCGGCGCAGCGCACGTCGTAGCCGTAGCTCGACACGCCGTAGCTGATGATCTTCTGGCCATCGACCTCGCGGGTCTGCCCCGGCGCGAAGGGTTCGATCATGCCCTGCTGGGCCATGCGGGTGATCCAGCGGTCAGATTTGATACTCATGGGCACTCAGTCGTCGGTGATTTCTAGGGTCGGGAAGCTTTCGGCAACGCCAAACGCCAGCCTCGCGGCGGCACGCAGGGCGATGTCGCGGTAGCGCCGTGCGAGCACGCCGTCCGGTTCGGCGGCCACCGTGGGGTGCCCGCTGTCGGCGTTCAGTCGAATGCTCAGGTCCAGCGGCAGACTGCCCAGCAGCGCGATGCCCGCCTCGTCGGCCATGCGCTGGCCACCGCCGCTGCCGAAGATCGCTTCCTCGGCGCCACAGTTGGAACACACATGGGTGCTCATGTTTTCGACCACGCCCAGCACCGGCACCGACACCTTGTTGAACATGGCCAGAGCCTTGCGCGCGTCCAGCAGCGCGATGTCCTGCGGGGTGGTGACGATCACCGCGCCCGACACCGGAATCTTCTGCGACAGCGTGAGCTGGATGTCGCCGGTGCCGGGCGGCAGGTCGATGATCAGATAATCCAGGTCATCCCAGCGGGTTTCGTTGATCAGCTGCGTCAGTGCCTGACTGACCATGGGGCCGCGCCAGATCATCGCCTGGGCGGGGTCGATCAGATAGCCGATGCTCATGGTCTGCACGCCGTGCGCCATGACCGGATGCATGGTTTTGCCGTCCGGTGATTCGGGCTTGGCGGTGGCGCCCATCATCTGCGGCTGGCTTGGGCCGTAAATGTCGGCATCCAGCAGCCCCACCCGAGCGCCTTCGGCCACCAGGGCCAGCGCCAGGTTGGCCGACACGGTGGACTTGCCCACCCCGCCCTTGCCGCTGGCCACGGCGATGATGTTTTTCACGTTCTTGAGTGGCGCCAGGTTCGATGCCAGCGCCGCCGTCTGGATCTCGCAGACCACGTCGACCCGCGCCTTCAGGCCCATCGCGCCCTGCACCAGGGCGCTGACGTCGGCTGCCAGTTCAGGGGCGATGCGCTGTGCCGGAATCGCCAGACGCAGGGCGATCTGCGCCGTGTCGCCGTCGATGGTGACATCCACCACCGCATTGGCGGCGCCCAGTCCACAGCCCAGCAGGGGGTGGATGTAGTCGTCCAGCAGGGCCAACAGTTCGGCGCGAGGCTCGGTCATCCGCTCAGTCATAAGGGGAAAGGGGCGACATTCTCCGCAATTCGGGCGCGGTGTGGACAGCGCAGCCCTCAGGCCATGGCAGTCGCGATGCGCTGCGCCAGCGCCTGCAGCTGCTCGCGGCCCTTCTCGCGCGGCCGCCGCCGCGTCGCCAACATGCTGACGTGCGCGATCAGCCGGGTCACCGTGCGCAAGGTGTCGCCGCCGTAGCGGGGAATCACGTGAATGTGCACATGCGGCACGCTCTGGCTGGCGCCGGGGCCGTCATTCACCAACAGGTGCTGCGCCACGCTGCCCAGCGCCTGCCGCTGCGCCACGCCGACCTTGCGCGCCACCTCCCACAGATGCGCCCGGGCTTCGGCATCCAACGCATCAAGGGTGGCGACCGACTGCCGCGGCACCACCAGCACATGCCCGGGGGTGATCGGACTGATGTCCATGAACGCCACGCAGCGCTCATCCTGGTGCACAAAGCTGGCCGGCAGCGCGCCGGCGATCAGGTGGTCGAAAATCGTCATCAGCAAAGGTCTCCACATTGGGCCTGACAGGCGGTGCAGTGCCGCGCTGGCGCACCGTAATCGAATATCGGGCGATTTTCAGGCCGTCTGTGGGTAAGGTATCGCCGCAATGAGCACGACACCGCAACGCTTCCTCTGGCACGACTACGAAACCTTTGGCGCCGATACAGTGCTGGACTCGCTGATTAGCGCTGCACGCTCGCCCTCAAAGCAACCATCAGCCACAGTAGCGCTCTGCTCTGCATACACGAGCGGCGTCGAATCAGTGTTGGCCGGGCCTGTTCCACCCACTCTAAGGTGGCTTGTTGGGCATCAAATCGTTCTGAGCCTTGCTAAGGCGCAGAGTATCAGCGTCACCCTTGCCTCGGTATCAATCCATGAGCGCCAGCTTCCAACAACTCGCCAACTTCATTTGGTCGGTCGCCGACCTGCTGCGCGGCCCCTACCGCCCACCGCAGTACGAGCGCGTGATGCTGCCGCTCACCGTGCTGCGCCGCTTCGATGCCGTACTGGCGCCAACGAAACAGGCCGTTCTCGCACGCTACGAAACGCTCAAAGGCAAGGAACCCACTGTGGTGGATCGGGTACTGAACGAAGTCGCCAAGGATGAAAAAGGCATCCCGCTGGGCTTCCACAACCACAGCCAGCTCGATTTCCAGAAGCTCAAGGGCGACCCGGACAACATCGGCCAGCATTTGGCCAGATACATCGATGGCTTTTCCGAGAACATCCGCAAGATATTCGATCGGTTCGACTTCGAGCAGGAGATTACAAAACTCGAAGAATCCAACCGCCTCTACCAGGTGGTCGCCCAGTTCGCCGAGATCGACCTGCATCCGCGCAAGGTCGACAACATCACCATGGGGCTGGTGTTCGAGGATCTGATCCGCCGTTTCAACGAAGCCGCCAACGAAACGGCGGGCGATCACTTCACCCCGCGTGAAGTCATCCAGCTCATGGTCAACCTGCTGCTGGAGCCCGACACCAGCGTGCTCACCCAGGCCGGCGTCATCGTCACTATCTGCGATCCGGCCTGCGGCACCGGCGGCATGCTGGCCGAGGCGCAGAACTGGATTCGCGGCCACAACGAACAGGCCACGGTCAAGGTCTTCGGGCAGGACTACAACCCGCGCTCCTACGCCGTGGCCGCCTCCGACCTCCTGATCAAGGGCCACAAGGACGGCCAGGTGGTGCTGGGCAACACCCTCACCGACGACCCGTTTCCGGACCAACGCTTCGACTACCTGCTGGCCAACCCGCCCTTCGGCGTGGACTGGAAGGCCGAGAAGAAGACCATCGACCGCTGGCCCAACTTCCGCGGCTACAGCGGCAAGCTACCGCGCATCAACGACGGCGCCCTGCTGTTCCTGCTCTACATGATGAGCAAGTTCCAGGACTACCAGCCAGGCAACCGGGACAAACCCGGCTCGCGCACCGCCATTGTCTTCAACGGCTCGCCGCTATTCACCGGCGGCGCCGGCAGCGGCGAGAGCGAAATCCGCCGCTGGATCATCGAGCGCGACCAGCTCGAAGCCATCGTCGCCCTGCCCGAGCAGATGTTCTACAACACCGGCATCGGCACCTTCATCTGGGTGGTCAGCAACCGCAAGGCCGCGCATCGCCGCGGCAAGATCCAGCTCATCGATGCCCGCGAGCGCTACACGCCGATGAAGCGCAGCCTGGGTGACAAGCGCCGCTACCTCGATCAGGCCGCGCTCGACGCCGTCACGCGCGAACACGGCGCTTTTGCCAACAGCAAGACCAGCCGCGTTTTCGACAACACCGACTTCGGCTACCGCCGCATCACCGTGCTGCGCCCGCTGCGACTGCGCTTTGAGATCACCGATGAAGCCCGCGAGCGCTTCCTGAACACCTGCCCCGAGTTGTACGACGCCCTGCAGGCCGTGCAAGACGAACTCGGCAGCGAACCACTGCTGGACTGGAACCAGGCCTGGGATGCCGTGCAGCAGGTGTTCAAGACCCTGCCCGACGACGTCGAAGGCTGGGCCAAAAGTGCCAAGGGCACGTCGCAGAAGAAGATCTTTCGTGACTGCTTCACCGTGGTGGACCCCGATGCCGTGCCCGTCATTGCCAAGCGTCACAAGAAGGGCGACGTTTCCGTCAGCTCTGAATTGTTCCCGCAGCAGACACTGCCTGCGCTTGGGGCCACAGAGATGTATGCCCTGCTGGGGCTCTACGCTGATGGCAAAGCCCTCGTGGAATACGAATCCGACCCGGCACTCAAGGATGCCGAGAACATCCCGCTGAAAGAGGACATCGTCAGCTACTTCCTGCGCGAGGTGCGCCCCTATGTGGCGGATGCCTGGATCGATCGCGAGGCGCTGGACGAGCAGGACGGCGGCATCGGCAAGATCGGCTACGAGATCAACTTCAACCGCGTGTTCTTCCAGTACCAGCCGCCGCGGCCGCTGGAAACGATCGATCGCGAACTGGCCGAGGTGGAAAAACGCATCCTGGAGCTGCTGCGCGAGGTCACGCAGTGACGGCGCAAGAGCTGCTCGAACGCCTCAACCTGCTCGACGAAAACGAGCGTATCGAGGCCAAGCAGGCCAACGAAATCGGCAAATCGCTGCTGGAAACCGTCTGTGCCTTCGCCAATGAACCGGGTCTGGGCGGCGGCTGGCTGCTGCTGGGCGTCACGCGGGAAGAACTGGCCCTGTTCCCAGCCTACGAAGCCCAGGGACTCGACCAGCCCGACAAGGTCAGCGCAGACCTGGCCAGCCAGGCCGCCAACACGTTCAACCGACCGCTTCGACTGGATATCCAGACCGACGCGCTTGAAGGCAAGCCGGTGATCGTGGTCTTCGTGCCCGAAGCCTCCCCGCAGGACAAACCCGTCTACCTCAAGGCGCAAGGGCTGCCGCGCGGCGCCTTTCGCCGTGTTGGCAGCACCGACCAGCACTGCACCGAAGACGATTTGCTGACCCTCTATCAAGGCCGCCAGCAGGAGAGTTTCGATGCCGGCCTGGTGCCCGATGCCACCCTGGATGACCTTGCGCCCGAAGCGATCGCCGACTACCGGCAATCCCGGCGCGAGGCCAACCCCGATGCCGAAGAATTGCGCTGGAGCGACGAAGAGCTCTTTCAGGCACTGGGCTGCGTGCGCCAGAACGCGCAAGGTCAATGGCAGCCTACGCTCGCCGGGCTGATCCTGTTCGGCAAACCGGTGGCGCTGCGCCGAGCGTTCCCTATGACGCGGGTCGATTACATCCGTGTGCCGGGCCGCGACTGGGTACCCGACCCCGAGCGCCGCTTCGATAGCCTGGAGCTGCGCGACCCCCTGTTTCGTTTGATCCGCCGTGCGCAGGCCGCCATCCTCGACGATCTGCCCAAAGCCTTTGGCCTGATCGAGGGCGACTTGCAACGCAAGGACAGCCCCGTTGTGCCGCAACGCGTGATCCGCGAAGCGGTCGTCAACGCGCTCATGCACCGCAGTTACCGCAGCCACGCGCCGGTGCTGATCATCCGCTACAGCAACCGGTTGGAAATCCGCAATCCCGGCTTTTCGCTCAAATCACCCGAGCATCTGGGCGAACCCGGCTCGCTGCCGCGCAACCCCAAGCTCGCTGCCGCGCTGTACGACACCCGTTTTGCCGAAACCAAGGGCAGCGGCGTGCGCGTCATGCGCGAAATGTGCGAGTCGGCGGGGCTGGCACCACCGCTGTTCGAATCCGATCGCGGGCAAGACCAGTTCGTAGTGCGCCTGTTTTTCCATCATTTTCTCGGCCCGGCCGATCTGGCGTGGCTGGCGCACTTCAAGGACTTGCACCTTTCCGAGACCGAGGCCCGCGCCCTGGTCGTCGCCCGCGAGGCGGGCGCCATCGACAACGCCACCTGGCGCGACATCAACAAGGTCGACACCCTCACCGCCAGCCAGTCACTGAAAAAACTGCGCGACGCCGGTCTACTCCAGCAGAAGGGTCGTGGCTCGGCCACCTGGTACCAGCCCACCGGCAGGATGCTGGGAGACGATGAGGGCTTATCTAGTAACCCAGACGGCTTATCTAGTAACCCGGATGGCTTCTCTAGTAACCCGGATGGCTTATCTAGTAACCCGGACTTCTTATCCAGCAACCCCGACCCGGCCGCTGAAGCCGCCAGGCGAGCCTTGCTGAATGAGTTGCCGGGGGAACTGGCCGCCCGGATCGGCAGCCTCGGGCAACGCCGTCCTCCCGAAGAGATCCGTGAAGCCGTCGTCGCGCTCTGCCGGCAACGGGCCTACCGGGCCGAGGAACTGGCCCTGTTGCTGACCCGCAACGTCGAAACCGTGCGCCAGAACTATCTGCGCCCGCTGCTGCGTGTCGACCGCATCACCATGACCCGGCCCGACAAGCCAAATGATCCAGAACAGGCCTACCGTGCGGTGGAGGACCGCAAGTGAGCCGCGCAACCCTGTTCCCCGGCCAGCCTCTGCCCGCCGACGTCACCAGAAATGGCCTCTACATGCTGCGCGCGGTGCGTCCCTATGTGGCGGATGCCTGGACCGACCGCCAGACGCTGGACGAGCAGGACGGCGGCATCGGCAAGGTGGGCTACGAGATCAACTTCAACCGCATGTTCTTCCAGTATCAGCCGCCTAGGCCGCTGGCCGAGATCGATGCAGAGCTGGCTGGCGTGGAGCAGAGGATTCTGGAGTTGCTGCGGGAGGTGACGGAGTGAACGGCGCCGATTTGCTGGCCTCGCTCCCCGATGGGTGGCGGCGTGTTCCGCTGAAGACCACGTGCGATTTCGCCGTCAGCAACGTTGATAAGCATTCGTTCGACGACGAGTTACCCGTTCGGTTGTGCAACTACACCGATGTCTACAAGAATGACCGAGTCTCGCCCGACATGGAGCTGATGGCAGCGACTGCTACGCCGCAAGAGATCGAGCGGTTTCACCTTGAAGTTGGCGATGTTGTCATCACGAAAGATTCAGAGTCCTGGAGCGACATCGCGATCCCCGCGTATGTCGAGGGCACTTCAGACGACTTCGTCTGTGGCTATCATCTCGCGCTTATTCGCCCGCGAAAGGACGTGCTCGACGGACGCTTTCTGTTGCGGTGCATGCAGTCACGGCCCGTAGCTCTTCAGCTTGAGCTGGAAGCTACTGGCGTCACACGCTACGGGCTCCCGAGGGATGCGATTGGTCTGGCCGTTCTTCCGTTGCCGCCATTGCCTGCGCAACTGCGCATCGCCAACTACCTCGACCGCGAAACCGCCCACATTGACGCCCTGATCGCCGAGAAGGAACGCATGCTGGCGCTGCTGGAAGAAAAGCGCGCCGCCCTCATCAGCCGCGTCGTCACCCGCGGCCTCGTCCCCGGTGTCCCGCTCAAGCCCTCCGGTCAGGAGTGGCTGGGCCAGATTCCGGCGCATTGGCGCGTGGAGCGCGCCAAAAATCTTTTTGCGGTTCGCGATGAACGTTCGGACGATGGCTCGGAAGAACTGCTGACCGTGTCTCACATCACCGGTGTCACCTCACGCTCCGAGAAGGACGTGTACATGTTTGAGGCCGATGAAAAGGCGGGCTACAAACGCTGTATGCCCGGCGACCTAGCCATCAACACGCTTTGGGCGTGGATGGGCGCGATGGGCATTAGCCCCTTGGCGGGCATCGTCAGTCCCGACTACCACGTGTACACATCGAAGGGCGGGTTGCTGCCCAAGTACGTTGATCTGCTGTGCCGCTCGCGCCCCTTTGTGGCCGAAGTGAGTCGGTGGTCAAAAGGCGTCTGGTCTTCTCGACTGCGCTTGTATCCGGAGAACTTCTTTGAAATGCGGCTGCCTGTGCCTCCGCACGACGAGCAGCTCGAAATTATTCGCGCAGTCGAAACGGATCAACGCAAGGAAAATGCTCTGCGCGATAGCTTGCAATTGTCGATCACGCTGGCCAAGGAGCGCCGCGCCGCACTGATCACCGCCGCCGTTACCGGCCAGATTCCTCTGGAGGAGATGACCGGATGAAACTGAAGATGCTCACCCTCGCTAATTTCCGGGGCTTTGATCAGATAGACCTCGATTTCGCCGATGACGTGACGGTGATTGCCGGCGTCAACGGCGTGGGTAAGTCCGGCGTGTTGAAGGCACTGACGAGTGCGTTGTCACTGGCGCTGCCCAAGTTCACAGTTTCCAAGGAGTCCCCGCTTGGCTTGAACGATACCGACGTTCAATCTGGCAAGCTTGGGCTCTCCATGTCGGTCACGCTCGGACTCGATGCGGCAAAGGTCATTGTCGATCTGACCCGCGCGGCTCCGCTAGCTGCTGACAAAACCGAGAGTCTGATCAAGCGTCGAGACGACCTGCGTTTTGCGACACGCGAGACGAAGAAGGGCTCGAAAGAAGAGCTGGATATCAACGATGAAATCCGGCTCATTGAAATTCAGCTTGATCAAACTTCGGACATCGCTGCCGTGCGGATCCTGCCCGACGACGCAGCGACTGATGGGGATGAACTGGTTACAAACCTGAAGGCCGACAGCAAGCAGCCGCTTGGCGTGTTCTATACAACGTCGCGCTTTCTGTCCCGACTTCCGCCTGCTCTGGCCAAGGCAAAGAAGATTAGCGCAGCGACTGCGTATGACAAGTCGCTCACCCAACTAGAAGTTTCACTCAATGATTTCGCCAATTGGTATCGGGTTGTTGCATCCGAGGCAACTGCCGCAACCAAGGACCGGCTGTTCCAGCAACTGGAACAGGCGATTCAGACTTTCTTGCCGGAGGTCTTCAATCTGTCTCTGCACGACGGACGGCCGCCGCGATTCAGCGTGACAAAGAGTGGCAAAACGTTGCTCTTGGAGCAGCTCTCCGATGGTGAACGCGGCCTGCTGGCGCTTGTGTTCGATCTCACCCGCCGCCTCGCCATAGCCAACCCGGACAGCGACAACCCCGTTGCCGAGGGCGTGGCGTTGGTGTTGATCGACGAGATCGAGCTGCACCTACATCCGAAGTGGCAGCGCGATGTCTTGCAGCGCCTGCGCGACATCTTCAAGGCCTGCCAATTCGTGGTGACCACCCATTCGCCACTAGTGCTGGGCGAGGTGCCGGCACGCTGCGTGCGCTTCCTCGAATTCGAGAATGGGAAGGTGGGCGTAACCGTGCCCACCGAGGCTTATGGCATGGATGCCAACCGCATCCTGCAGGAGTTCATGGGGGCGCCGGTGCGCAACCGGCAGGTGGACAGGGAACTGAAGACCCTCTTCGCGCTGATCGATCAAGAGCGTTTCGACGAGGCCCGTGTCGCGATTGCGGCCCTCGAACGCGAGCTAGGAGATGAGGAACCCGAACTGACCCGGGCCAGTTCGCTGATCCGCTTTCTGGAGGGTGTCGAGTAGATGCGCACCATTCAGAAAGGGCCGGAGCCCGTCACCCTGACCCGGCATCGTCAGCAGCCGCACGCGGACTACGACAATTACAGGGATATGGACGGCCTGCGGGCGGCGCTGGTTGCCGAACAACGGGGCGTGTGCTGCTACTGCCAGTCGCGCATCCGGGCGACGGCGGAGGGCATGAAGGTCGAGCATTGGCAATGCCAAGTACATCACCCGGATCGGCAACTGGACTACAGAAATCTGCTTGGTGCATGCCATGGTGGACACGGCCGGCCCAAGCACGAACAGCATTGCGATACGCGCAAGAGCAACAATGCCCTGTGCTTCAGCGTGTGCGACCCCGCCCACCCCATCGAAAGGCAGATCCGTTTCCTGGGTGACGGCAAGATTTGCGCGGACGATGCCGCCATCGACGATTGCATCAATGCGGTGCTCAACCTCAATCTGCCGCGCCTAGTGAGCAACCGCAAGGCGGTGCTCGCAGCGTTTCAGCAGCGCCTGAAGGACGGACGCCGTGTCGACCCGGCACGCGAACTGCTGAAATGGGACGGCACGCAAGGTGGTGAATTGCCTGAGTTCGCGCAGGTGATGGTCTACTGGCTGTGCAAGCGACTGAGGAGAGCCAGCGTATGAAGTTCGAATCCTTCAAGGCCGGCCGCTGGCAGGCACGCTACCAGTACAGAAGCTTCGAGCCGGTGCCGGTCAACCATGCCTGGACTTGGGAAGATTCTCAGATCAATGCGCTGCTGGAGCAGGCCACGCGGGCGCTGGGGGAGCTGAACGCGTTTTCGCTGATCGTGCCGGACATCGATCTGTTTATTCAGATGCATGTGGTGAAGGAGGCGCAGTCATCGAGCAAGATCGAAGGGACCCAGACCGGCATCGATGAGGCCTTGATGCCGGAAGCGCAGATCCGCCCGGAAAAGCGCGACGACTGGCGCGAGGTACGTAATTACATTGAGGCGGTCAACACAGCGGTCGCCGAGCTGAACAATCTGCCGCTGTCCAATCGCTTGCTGAAACAGACCCATGCGATCCTGATGCAGGGCGTGCGCGGAGAGCACAAACTGCCAGGCGAGTTCCGCGCCAGCCAGAACTGGATCGGCGGGTCGAGCCTGGCCGACGCCGCGTTCATTCCGCCGCACCACGAGGGCGTTTCGGCACTGATGGGCGATCTTGAACTGTTCTGGCACAACGACACCATCGTCGTGCCGCATTTGATCCGGGTGGCCATCAGCCACTACCAGTTCGAGACGGTCCATCCTTTCCTCGACGGCAACGGACGCATCGGCCGATTGCTGATTCCGCTATATCTGGTCAGCCATGGTCTGCTGGCCAAGCCGTCGCTGTATCTGTCGGATTTTTTTGAGCGCAACCGCGCCAGCTACTACGACGCGCTGACGCGCGTCCGCACCAGCAACGATCTGATCCACTGGATTCGCTTCTTCCTCAATGGCGTGGCGCAGACTGCCACCAAGGGACGGGACGTGTTCCGGCAAGTGCTGGCGCTGCGCACCGAGGTTGAGCAGGCAGCGATGGGCATGGGCAAGCGGGCCGCACTGGCGCGGGAGGCTCTGAACCTGCTTTATCGCCGGCCGGTTATTGAGGCTGGCGATCTGACCCAGGCCCTTGAGGTGACGACACCGACCGCGAATGCGCTGATCAAGATTTTGATTGACAAAGGTATTCTGGTCGAGACGACGGGTCAGCAGCGCGGGCGGGTATATGCCTTCGATCGTTACCTAGACCTGTTCGTAAAGTAAAGAAAGCGGCGATTCTTTAACTTAAGTTTCGCGCAAGTAAAGGGGAAAGGGATGAAGCGAACCTCTGAGGCCGCCTTTGAAACCGTTATCGAATCGGTCTTGCTGGACGCCGGTTATACGAGAATCGACGGTCGGGGTTTCGACCGCGAACGGGCGATCTTCCCCGATGAGGCGCTGAATTTCATCCGCGCCACGCAGGGCAAGGTGTGGGAGAAGCTGGAGGCGCTGCACGGGGAGCAGACCGGCGCGCGAGTGCTGGAATCGCTATGCAAGTGGCTGGACGTTCATGGCACGCTGGCCACATTGCGCCACGGCTTCAAGTGTTTCGGCAAAACGCTGCGGATCGCCTTTTTCCGCCCGGCCCACGGCCTGAACCCGGAGTTGGAGGCGCGCTATCAGGCCAACCGGCTGGGGCTGACCCGGCAGTTGCACTTCAGCCCAAGAACAGAAAAATCGCTGGACGTGGTGCTGTCGGTCAACGGCATTCCGGTGGTGACGCTGGAACTCAAGAACCCCTTGAGCGGCCAGACGGTGGCGAATGCCATCCACCAGTACCGCCACGACCGCGATCCGCGCGAGCCGATCTTCGTGTTCACCAAGCGCGCGCTGGTGCATTTTGCAGTGGATACTGAAGAGGCGCACATGACCACGCGCCTGGCCGGTTCGTCCACCTACTTTCTGCCCTTCAACCGGGGCATGGATGGCGGCGCGGGCAATCCACCCGACCGAGACGGGCGTAATTACAAGACCGCCTACCTGTGGGAGGAAGTCCTGCAACGTGACAGCCTGCTCGACCTGCTGGCTCGCTTTCTGCACCTCGATGTGGAGGAAAAAACCACGGACGACGGCAAGAAGCTACGCAAGGAAAGCCTGATCTTTCCGCGTTACCACCAGTTGCAGGCGGTGCGCCGGATGGTGGCGGCCGCCGCCAGCGAGGGCGTAGGGCACAACTATCTGGTGGAGCATTCAGCTGGCAGCGGCAAGAGCAACACCATTGCCTGGCTGGCGCACCGCCTGTCCAGCCTGCACAACGAGCGTGACGAACGGCTGTTCGACAGCGTGGTGGTCATCACCGACCGCGTGGTGCTGGACCGCCAGTTGCAGAGCACGATCTACCAGTTCGATCACCGCCAGGGCGTGGTGCAGAAAATCGACGAGGACTCGCGCCAGCTCGCCGAGGCACTGGAAGCCGGCGTGCCGATCATCATCACCACGCTGCAGAAGTTCCCGTTCGTGTCCGGGCAACTGGCCAAGCTGAGCGAGGAGCGCGGCGAAGGCAGCAAGAGCCATCTGCCAACCCGCAAGTACGCGGTGATCATCGACGAGGCCCACAGCTCGCAGTCGGGTGAGACGGCAACTGAGCTCAAGGGCGTGTTGGGCGGCGCCGAGCTGCGCAAAAAGGCGCAGGAGATGGCCGAGGAAGAAGGCGAAGTCGAGCTGGAGCGCCTGTTCCGCTCCATGGCCAAGCGCGGCCACCAGCCGAACATGAGCTTCTTTGCCTTCACCGCCACGCCCAAGCACAAGACGCTGGCGATCTTCGGCCGCAATGGCGAACCCTTCCACCACTACACGATGCGCCAGGCCATCGAGGAAGGCTTCATCGAGGATGTGCTGAAGAGCTACGTCACCTACAAGACCTATTACAAGCTGATCAAGAAGGCCGAGGATGACCCCAACGTCGAGCGCAAGAAGGCGGCCAAGGCATTGGCCCGTTTCATGCGCCTGCACCCGCACAACATCGGCCAGAAGACTGAAGTAATGGTCGAGCACTTCCAGCACTTCACCCGCCACAAGATCGGCGGGCATGCGAAGGCGATGGTGGTCACCGGCTCGCGGCTGGAGGCGGTGCGCTACAAGCAGGAATTCGACCGCTACATCGCCGAGAAGGGTTATCCGATCAAGAGTCTGGTGGCCTTCTCGGGCACGGTGGAAGACGACAAGGTTCCTGAGAAAACCTACACGGAAGTGGAGATGAATGGTGGGGTGAGGGAATCGGGCCTGCCCGACACTTTCGCCAAGCCGGAATTTCGGGTGCTGCTGGTGGCCGAGAAATACCAGACCGGCTTCGACCAGCCGCTGCTACACACGATGTACGTGGACAAGCGCCTGGCGGGCATTCAAGCCGTGCAGACGTTATCGCGCCTGAACCGAACTCATCCGCTCAAGGACGACACCTTCGTGCTGGATTTCGTGAATGACCCAGCCGAAATCCAGGAGGCCTTCCGCCAGTATTACGAAGGCTCGGTCATGGGCGAGCAGGTCGATCCGGACAAGCTCTACGAGGTCAAGGCGGAGCTCGATGCCTCGGGCATCTACCTTCAGTCCGAGGTCGTGGAATTCGCGCGGGTGTTCTTCGCGCCGAAGCGCCGCCAGAGCCCGAGCGATCACAAGGCGATGAACGCCATTCTCGATCAGGCGGTCGCGCGCTTCGTGCAGTTGCAGAACAACGAAGAGGAAGAAGCCGAACTGTGGCGAGGCAAGGTGCAGGCTTTTCGCAATCTGTATGGCTTCCTGAGCCAGGTGATCCCCTACCAGGACAGTGACCTGGAAAAGCTGTTCACCTATCTGCGCCACCTCGCGTTGAAGCTGCCTAGGCGCAAGAGCGGGCCGGGCTATCAGTTTGATGAAGAAGTCGAGCTCGATTACTACCGGTTGCAGAAAATCAGCGAAGGCTCGATCAGCCTGAACGAGGGGTATGCCAAGCCCCTGGACGGCCCGCGCGAGGTCGGCTCCGGCATGGTGCGCGATGATCAGTTGTCGCTGTCACGCCTGATCGACATCATCAACGAACGCTTCGGCGGCGAGCTCAACGAAGCGGATCAACTGTTCTTCGACCAGATCGCCGAGGCGGCCAGCCAAAGCGAAGCGCTGCAGAAGGCTGCCGAGGTCAACTCGCTGGACAAATTCCAACTGGTATTCCAGCAGGTGCTGGAATCGCTGTTCATTGAGCGGATGGAGCTCAATGAAGAGCTGTTCACCGAATTCATGAGCAAGCCGGACTTGCGAGCTTTGGTCACTAAAGCGCTAGGGAGTCAGATTTATTCCCGCCTTTCGGCCCAGCAATCGATTAGCAAATCAGCGAAGTCGGCTGTATGACGATAGGCCCATCCCCGCGCTTCCTCTGGCACGACTACGAAACCTTTGGCGCCGATGCCGCGCGCGACCGCCCCTCACAGTTTGCCGGGGTGTACACCGACGCGGCGTTGAACCCGGTGGGCGCGCCGCTGATGTTTCACTGCCAGCCCACGATCGATGTGCTGCCGCACCCCGATGCGGTGCTCATCACCGGCATCACGCCGCAGATGGCCGAGCGCGACGGCCTGCCGGAGTATCAGTTTGCCGAGCGCATCCACGACGCGTTCAGCGGCCCCGAGGTCTGCGGCGTGGGCTACAACTCGATCCGCTTTGACGACGAGTTCACCCGCCACCTGTTCTGGCGCAATTTCATCGATCCGTACCGGCGCGAGTGGTTTGGCGGCAACAGCCGCTGGGACCTGATCGACGTGATCCGCCTGTGGCACGCGCTGCGCCCCGCCGGGCTGGAGTGGCCCGTCAACGACAAGGGCAGCACCAGCTTCAAGCTGGAACATCTGACGCAGGCCAACGGACTGGTGCACGAGCGCGCCCACGACGCGCTCTCGGACGTGTACGCCACCCTGGCCCTGGCACAACGGCTCAAGGCGGCACAGCCGCGCCTGTTCGAGCATGCGTTGAAGCTGCGTGACAAGCGGGTCGCCGCCCAGCTGCTGAGGCTGGGTGATCCACAGCCGGTGCTGCACGTGTCGCAGCGCATCCCCGCCGCGCTGGGCTGCATCAGCGCGGTGATGCCGCTGGCCGTTCATCCGGTCAACCGCAACTGCATCATCAGCTTCGATTTGCGACAGGACCCCTCAGACCTGCTGAGCCTTGATGTGGACGACCTGCACGACCGGCTGTTCACGCCGGCTGCCGAACTGCCCGAGGGCATCGAACGACTCGCGCTCAAGGGCATTCATCTCAACAAGTCGCCGATGCTGGCGCCGATGAACACGCTCAGCGCCGAGGCCGCCGAACGCTGGCAACTCGACCTGCCCGCCATTCAGGCGCATCACGCCACCCTGCTGGCCGTGGGCGAGGCCCTGCAACAGAAGGTGCAGGCCATCTTCGTGCAGCCCGACTTCGAAGAACAGGACGCCGAGTGCGCGCTCTACGCCGGCTTCGTGAGTGACGCCGATCGCGCCCGCTGTGAGCAACTGCGCAAGGCCGGCCCCGGCGCGGCGGCGTCCTTCGATGGCGGCTTTGAAGACGCCCGCCTCAACACCCTGCTGCTGCGCTGGCGCGCCCGCCATGCCCTCCACACGCTCAACGAACTGGAACACGACGAGTGGACCGAGTTCGTGCGCCGCAAACTCACCGTCGACACCGGGCTGGCCAGCCTGACGCTGGACGCCTATCACCGCCGCATCGAAGACGGCCTGCGCGTTGAGACCGACCCCACCCGCCTGCGCTGGCTGCTGGACCTGAAGCACTGGCCACGCGACAGCCGGCTCGACGACCTGATCGGCACGGTCTGACGCGCCACCGATCAACGCATCCCGGCGCAGCGCCCGGCAAGGCCGTGCCGCTGCCTGCCACGCACGTGCGCGCCCGGCCTGTTGCGACGATCCACCTGTTGGGCATCGCGTGCCGGCTACCGCTTGCAACCAGGTTCGGCTGGCGCCTGCGACCGATCCATCACGTGCGACACCGTCGCTGGCGGCGCATTGCCACCCTCATTCGTATACGGCAAAATGCCGTACTTATAAATGAGGACAAAGTCATGTCTACCGCACGTTTCGATCTCAAGTTGGACCCGGACGACAAGGAGACCGTCGCCAAAGCCGCCGCCCTGATGGGCACGACGATGGCGGGTTTCGTGCGTTCCGCCGCCAAGGAAAAAGCCCAGGCGCTGCTGGATCGCGAGGCCAGAATCACGCTGACGCGCGGCGACGCCGAGGCGTTCATTGCCGCACTCGATGCCGCCTTCCGCCCCAACGCGGCTCTTGAGCAGGCGCTTTCGCAGGCCAGGCGCCAGGTACGGCGTGCTTGAAGAGGTCCCGCTCGATCCGGACGTCCATGATCGCGCAGGTTTCGACTGCGGCGTTGCAGCACTGAACGAGTATCTGCGTCGTTTCGCCGGACAGCACCGGCGCATGGGCATCAGCGCAACCTATGTGCTGATTGACTCGGATCAGCCCCGCGTTGTGCTGGGCTACTACTCGCTCAGTGCCGCCGAGGTGGATGTCGCGCGCTTGTCTGATTCGGACCGCAAGAAGCTCCCACGCTTTCCCATCCCCTGTTACCGCATGGGGCGTCTGGCCTGCCGCACGGATCGCCGAGGCGCCGGCCTGGGACGCCTGCTGGTCGGCTGTGCCGTCGATCGCTGCCTGCAGACGAAAAAGCAGATCCCGGCCTATGCGTTACTTGTCGATGCAAAGAATGCCAGCGCCAAGGCGTTCTACGAGCACTACGGCTTTACACCGCTTCTCGATCGCGCCATGACCCTGTACCTGCCGCTCGGTCGGTGACCGCCGGCTCCGTTGCAAACGGTGGGGCATCGCGGGGGGACTGGACGGCCGAAGACGTTGCATTCCGCAGCCTGAGGGCAGCGGCGGGCCATTGCCGCTCACCGCCGCCGGCAAATGCCCATCGTCGCAGGGTGCGCATCCGGCGTTCGCGCGTGAATCGAGGCGCCACGCAGACTCCTGTGACGGGCACGCCTGAGGTGACGTTGGGCATGGCGCGCGAGTAGCGTCAGTTATTACATTGATGTAATGTCGGCATATCAATCATGAAGACCAAAGACCGCCTACATGCCGTGGACGCCAGCGCCAAGCGCTGGCTTGAGGGCGTTCCGGAGTTTCCCGCCGAAGACGTGATGTTGATGCGCCTGATTCGCGTCGCCAGCCTGGGCATCACGGCGTTCACCGATCCGGCGCTCAGGCCAACCGGCCTGACCGAGAGCTCCTTCCACACGCTGGTTGTCGCGATGGCCAGCGGCGACGACGGCACCACGCCCTCGGCACTGTGCGAGCAGGTGGGCCAGAACCACGCCAACATGACCCGCATTCTCAGCGTGCTCGCGAAAGAGGCGTTGGTACAGATCAGCCCCGACCCGCGGGATGCACGACGGCGGCGCATCGTGGCCACGGCCGCGGGACACGCGCTGGTGCGCCACTACGCCGGCCGGTTTCAACCCATCGTGCACACCGCCTTCGGCAGCCTCAGTACGGCCGAAAAGCGGGCGCTGCAAAGCATGCTGCGCCGGCTCATCGGCTCGATGGACACGGCTGAAATCATGGCCGCAGAAGACGCATGACGGGCACCGGGCGCCGCACGTGGCGGCCGCAAATAGGGCACGTCATCGGGGTGTCGCTGCTGTGGCTGGCCGGCGATGTGCTGGCCTCGAACGGCATGAGCGCACCGGGCACCGGCGCGGTGCAACTGGGCATGGCCGGGGCCGGCACGGCCTTGGCCGCCGATGCCTCGGCCACCCTGCGCAATCCGGCTGCGGGGGCCTGGCTGGGCAACAGCCGCACGGCCGAACTCGGCATCGCCATTCCCGATGGTGGGTACCGCGCCGGACCGCGGGGTGACAACGCGCCGCTGGGATTGCTGGACGTAACCCCGGGACGCGCCACCTCGGTGACCGGCGTGTTTCCCATCCCCTCATTTGCCCGCAACTGGCAGTTGAACGACCGCACCGCAGTCGGCTGGGGATTCAGTGCCTCGGGGCTGAAGGCGCTGTCGAAGGCGGGTTCGGCCACCCTGGCGCGCGGCGTGCCGATCTTCGAAGCCCGCTGCGATGGCACCTTCGGGGGCGGGCAGCCGCTGTCGGCAGGCACCGACCTGACGCAGTTGTGCGGCGCCGGTGCCACAACCCTGGGGGTCGATCTGACCCAGCTCCTGGTATCTGCGCACTGGGCCCGCATGGTCTTGCCGGGCCTGTCGGTCGGCATTGCACCGGTGATTGCCGGGCAGCGCATTGAACTGAAAGGGCTTGGGGCATTCGCGACCTTCTCCAATTTTCAGGACCAGACGACCGACCGCGGGTTCGATTACGCCTACGGCGGCGGTGCCCGGATCGGCGTTCTGTGGGATACGGGTTACGGCATCGGGTTCGGCGCGGCGTATCAAACGCGGCTGTACCAGACCGATTTCGACAAATATCGCGGCGCGATCATCGGCGGATCACTGGACTTCGCCCCCACCCTCAACCTTGGTATGCAGGTGCACCTGAGGGACGGGCATCGCCTGTTTGTCGATTACGAACAGGTGCGCTACGGCGATGTGCGGCCCTTGGCGAACAGGGTGGAGCCGCAACGGTTTACAGACGTCTGCTTTGTCCCTCGGCTGATTTCGCGCAACCTGCCCAACCCGCCGGCGCTCGGGGCGTGTCTGGGCGCGCACGACGGCCCGGGATTTGGCTGGGACACGATCAATGTCTACAAGATCGGTTATCAGGGCAGCCGCAATCGGCTCTCGTGGCGGGCCGGCTACAGCTGGGGCGGCAATCCCGTGGTGCCCGACCAGGTGCTGCCGAAGATTTTTGCGCCCGCCATCACGGACCGCCATGCCGCGCTCGGCCTGTCCTGGCGGTTTTCATCTCAACTTGACCTGGGATGGGCCTTGATCTACGCGATCAAAAACACCACCCGCGAAACCAACACGCTCAGCAGTGCACGCCTCACCCTGTTTCAGGGTGAACCGCTGAGCTTCGACGTGGGCAAAGATCCCGCCGACCAGACGGTCGATACGCACATCAGCGTGTGGCAGTCTCAATTCAGCATGACTTGGCACCTGGGGCACTGATGACCTCTTACTCTCCTGGCTTGCTGGCCTGCGCACTGATCGTGACCGGCCTTGCAGCGTGCAGCGACCCCAGCCCCCACGCGGCGCGCACGCCCACCGAGCACGCGCTGCCCACGCTGCAGGTGCACCCCGAACCGCTCGCCCTGCACTACCAGACCGTGGGCTCGGTGGTGTCTGACGAGCGCGTTGAAATCAGCTCGCGGCTGGCGGCCTACGTGCGTGCGATCAACGTGCGTGAGGGCGAGGCCATCCGCCGCGGGCAGGTGCTTGTCCAGCTCGATGCCCGCGACCAGCAGGCCGCGGTGCAACAAGCCCAGGCCCAGCGCGCACTGCGCGAGGCCGCACTGCGTGATGCCGAACGCACGCTGGAGGACACCAGGACGCTGTTCAAGCGGGGGCTGGTGGCAGACGCCGCGCGGCGCCGGGCGCAACTGGAATATGACTCGGCCGAGCAGGCCCTGCGCGCCCAGGAAGCCGCACTGCGCGCAACCCAGGCGCAGCTGCGCTACACCGAGATTGTCAGCCCGGTCGATGGCGTGGTCGCCAAGCGGCTCGCGCGCACCGGTGATCTGGTGACGCCGGGCCGCCCGTTGCTGGTGGTGGAATCGGACACGGCGCTGCTGTTCGAGACGGCGGCGGCGGAATCGCAGGTGCAGCACATCGCCGTGGGCGACGTGGCGCAGGTGAGCATTGATGCCACCGGACAGCGCTATCGGGCAACCGTGCTGCGGGTGGTGCCCTCGGGGGATCCGGTCACACGAAGGTTCATGGTGAAACTGCAATTGGACGATGCGGCGGGCCTCACGCCCGGCCTGTTCGGCCGCAGCCGCTTCAAGGTCGGCGAGACCGAGGGCCTGCGGGTGCCCGACACCGCGCTGGCGCAACGCGGTGGACTGACCGGCGTTTTCGTGGTCGACGAGAACAACCGGCTCAACTACCGCTGGGTGCGCACCGGACGACGCGAAGACGGCCTGACCGAAATCACCGCGGGCCTCGACGCCGGAGAAACGATCCTGGCGCAGGTGCCCGAAACCGTGCGCGACGGCGATCGCCTGCAGCAGCAAGCACCGTAGGCCGGGCATGCGCGAACGCAAACTCAACTCCGCCGGCCGGATCGCAGACTACTTCATCGAGTCGAAGCTCACACCGGTGTTCGTGCTGTTCTGCCTCGCGGTCGGGTGGATTGCCGCGACCCTGACGCCGCGCGAGGAAAACCCGCAGATTCTGGTCCCCGGTGCGGAGGTGATCTACGCCCTGCCCGGCCGATCCGCTGCCGAAGTGGACCGCCTGGTCGCGGCGCCGGTGGAACGTGCCCTGCGCGAGATCGAGGGCGTGGACCACACCTTTTCCACCTCGATGCAGGGGCTGGCGCAAGTTGCCGTGCAGTTCGACGTGGGCGTGGACAAGGAAAATGCCATGGTGCGCGTCTACCAGCGCATCAGCAGTGCCCAGGCACTGCTGCCGCCGGACGTCGCCCCGCCGCTGATCAAGCGGGTCGATGCCGACGACATTGCCGTTGTCACCGTCACGCTGGCCTCCGAGCGCTACGACGACTACGCGCTGCGCCGTCTGGCCGAGCGTGTTCTTGAAAGGCTCAACTCCATTCCCTCGGTATCGCGGGTCGAACTGCACGGCGGCGCCTCACGCGAAATTCGCGTCGAGGCTGATCCCGCGCGGCTCGAAGCCTTCGGCCTGACCCTGAACGAGGGGCTGGCGGCACTGGCGGCCGGCAATACCGCCGCCGAAGTGGGCGACACCGTGCACGACGGGCAGAACCTGCGCGTGCAGTTGCGCGGCGAACTGCGGTCCGCCGAAGACGTGCGCCGGCTTGCGGTGGGCGTTCACGACGGCCAACTGATCTACGTTGACGATGTGGCGACCGTGCACGACGGCCCGGCGCAGCAGCGCGACGCCCTGGTGCGCCTGGGCTTCGGCCCGGGGGATCCGAGGATCGGGCAGTCCGCATCCGAGATGCCGGCGGTGACGATCTCGGTGGCCAAGAAGCCGGGAACCAACGCGGTGACCACGGCCGAAGAGGTGCTGGCGGTGGTGGAGACCCTGCGCCAGCAGTTCATTCCGGCAGATGTGCACGTTGTCACCACGCGCGATGACGGCGTAAAGGCCAACGACACGGTCAACCACCTGCTGCGGGATCTGGCGGTGGCGATCAGCGCGGTGATCCTCACGCTGCTGCCGTTTCTGGGCCTGCGCTCGGGGCTGATCATCAGCTTCGTGCTGCCGTTGATCCTGTGCCTGACGTTGATGCTGGATCTGTTGACGGGCTTCACCGTGAACCGCATTTCGCTGTTCGCGATGATCCTGTCGCTGGGCATGATCGTGGACGACAGCATCGTCGTGCTGGAGAACATCTACCGCAACTACCAGTTGCGTTCGGGTGTCGATCCACGTCGACAGGCGGTGCTGGCGGTCAACGAGATCGGGCCGCCAACGACCATTGCCACAATCTCGGTCGTCCTGGTGTTTGGCTCGCTGAGCCTGCTCACCGGCATGAACGGCGCTTACTTCGCGCCCATCTCGTTCAACGTGCAGGTCACCATGGCGCTGTCGCTGCTGCTGGCCTACATGATCGTGCCCTGGGCCTGCCATCGCTGGCTGCGTGGGCACGTCACGGCCCATGCGCACGATGACGCGTCTTCGGCGTCGCACCAGCGCTATTTCCGGATGCTGACGCCGCTGCTGCACAGCCGCCGACGTCGCTGGGCCTTCTATGCCCTGACCCTGCTCGCCCTGCTGGGCGCGCTGCTGCAGCCGGCGTGGCCGTTCATCCGGCCTGCCGGGGTCGGCGGGCCGCAATCGGCCGGCAGCGTGATGATCGCCATCATGCCCAGGGAAGACCTGGGCCATTTCGGCATCACCCTCGACATGCCCGAGGGCACCCCCATCGAAACCACCGACGAGGTCGCGCGTCGCGTCGGCGCATTACTGCGGCAACAGCCGGTGGTCGCCAACTGGGTGAGCTACGTGGGCCTGCCGCCGGTGGTGGACTTCGCCGGGCAGATTCGCGGGGCCGCGAACCGGCAGGCGCCCCACCAGGCCGAAATCACGGTCATGCTGCTGCACAAGCACGCGCGCAAGACGACCTCGACCGAGGTGACCGAGGCACTGCGGGCCCAAACCACCCAATTGCAGGCCGACTATCCCGGTCTCGAAATCACGCTGCGCAACTCGCCCCCCGGGCCGCCCAGTCCGGCCACGGTGATCGCCGAGGTCTACGGCGAGGATGCCGAAGTGCGGCGTCAACTGGTTGCCCAGGTGCGCGAACGATTCGCACAGACCTGGGGCGTGGTCGACATCTACGACTCTGAAGCGGCCGATGCGCCGCGCATCGATCTGAAGGTCGATCACGAGAAGGCGATGCTGTCGGGCGTCACCGCCACCGCCATCGAGCAGACCCTGCGCAACCTGATGGGCACGCGCGTCATCTCGGAGGCGCGCATCGAGGGCGAACGCGCGCCGGTGCCGATCCTGATCGAGGTGCCGCGCCGCCACGATCTCGATCCGCAGCAACTGGACCGGGTGCATGTCGCCAACGCCCAGGGTGAGCGCATTCCGGTGTCGGAGCTGGTGAAGCCGCACATGACGCACGTCGACAGGCCGATTCTGCGCAAAGACAACGAGCCCTACAGCTTCGTCGCGGCCGACGTCTCGGGCAGCGCGGCGGCCTACGTCATTCTCGACATGAACCAACACTTGGACGGCCTGGATCTGCCGGATGGCGGCACGCTGAGCACCGGCAATCTGGGCCTGCGGGAGCAGGCGCCAAGCTCTCTGGACGGGTACCAACTGCTCTGGAACGGAGAGCTGCGACTCACGCTCGACTCACTGAGGGAAATGAGCATGATCCTGATCGCCGGCCTGGCACTGATCTTCCTGCTGCTGGTGGCGACCTACCGGTCGTTCTTGCTCGCGACGCTGGCAATGACGGCGGTGCCACTGGGTTTCATCGGCGTCTTTCCGGGGCACTGGCTGCTCGGCATCGACTTCAGCATGGCCTCGGCCATCGGCGTCATCGCGCTGGCGGGCGTGGTCATCCGCAACTCACTGCTGATCATCGACTTCATCCGCGACTACCGGCAGGCGGGCCATCCACTGGAGGATGCCGTCAAACTCGCCGGCGCGGTCCGCTTCAGGCCGATCATGCTGTCAGCGCTGACCGTCGCGCTGGGCACGCTGATTCTCTACACCGACCCCATGTTTGCCGGGCTGGCCACCTCGCTGATCTTCGGCACCGTGACCTCGACCGCCCTCACGCTGCTGATCCTGCCAACCCTGTACTACCGCCTGGCCACCGCCCACCCCCAGTGGCTGCCCGCCCCTGCCGCGGACGGCGAC
>TARA_R110000850_G_scaffold34024_1_pt1 | contig 49945 bp, 48 predicted proteins | sample TARA_R110000850 | Tara Oceans TARA_R110000850 (sample SAMEA4397586) | marine metagenome | biome: Polar Biome; feature: [SRF] surface water layer (ENVO:00010504); material: water (ENVO:00002006), including particulate matter (ENVO:01000060) such as... | depth 5 m
TGTAGAGGTAACCACTAATAAACCAATGCCAGAAAGAATAACAAATAATCTTAAATAAATATGTTAAAACAAAAATTTTATATATATCTATTGGTGTTAGTATTTTTTTCTAATTGTGCTAGCACCAAGAAAGTAAAACAGAATATTTCAAAAAAAGAAATATCAACAATCGTTTATAAAAAAAATAAAGAGCTTATTAAAGAAGAAATAAATAATTTTATTATTAATAAAATTACAGATAAAAATCTGTTAGAAATTATACAAGAAGAAACAACTATTTCTAAAAAGGTTATTGATAGTGCTGGTGTAAAAATTACAGTACCAGAAACTACAATTAGAAAAACTATTATTAAAAATGCTAAAGAAAAAGAAATTTTTAATTTGGATACTACCAAAAAAGAAATTGATACTTTTAAAATTACTGAGAAAGATAGCATTGCAATAGATAAATCTGAAGAAAAAGAAATTAAAGAAAAAGAAATTAAAGGTGGAATTATTGATATTATCATAAAAATTATTATATTTGTAGGAATACTAATATTAGTAGCAAGAATCATAATTAAAAAAATAAGAATAATATGAAAGTAGTAGAAGCAAAGGAAGACTTAGAATTAACAGTAATGGATGTAAAAAGAGCATTACAATGTTATTCAAAATTATGTACATTAGAATTTGACAGTGAAGATTTTAATGTAGCTTTAGCAATAGCAGAAGACGCTATTAAATTCGAAAACGCATCTAAAGTACATGCAAAATTAGAAACAAATCTTCAAAAAGTAACAGAAGCTACAAGAGTTGACGGTAAAATTTCAGATGAAGCAATGCTTAAATATCAATCAGACATGGAAAAATTATCTGAACAAATTATTATAATCCCTGGAGGTGTTAAAGAAATTCCTGATCGTATTTTAAATAAAGCAAAACTTACTCCTATGGACCTTTTACTTTTGAAAGTTAAACTAAAGTAAATTCATAGAGTCTTTATTATAATTAAAAAAGGTATGTACTAGTTATATACCTTTTTTGTGTTTAGGTTTGTTATATTTTTTAATGATTAAAACCTCTTACCTTATAAAAACAAATAAATGAATTCAGAAATTATAATAACTACTTTAATTACTGGGGTTTTTACCGTGATAGTAGCGTTAATAGCAAGAAAAAATAAAAATCTAATACAAGAAAAACAAGAACTCTTAATACAAAATGAAAAAATAATTAATGAATTAGCAGCTATTTCAATTCTGTTTAATCATAAATTTATTATTTTGTTAAATGAAGTTATAGAAGAAATATTTGCACATACTAAAACAACAAGATTTGTTATGTCATTTGCAGTTAATGGTAAAACAGACTTTAATCATGTCACTGCTTGTTTTGAAAGAAATAAAAATCCTGAATTTACAGTAGCTGCAAAAAAGTATAATAGATTAAAAGTGGATTCTATTTACAAAAAAATGCTAAAAAAGATTGAGTTTGTTGATAAAGAAATAATAAATACAAACTCAATGGAGCCTGGTTTATTAAAAAATATTTATCAATCTTTTGATGAGCAAATAGAGAATTCATTAGTATATTTTTTAGATAGGATAACTATAGATTCATCAAATGACCTATTACTTTATTGTTCCATTGCCACTACAGATAAATCTCTTTTTGACAATAAAGAAATATTTTTAATAGATACCAATATAAATAGAATTAAAACAGAATCAATTAAAAGATTAAGTGTCACTTCAGAATTTTAAATCATGAAAAATTTTATAAAATGGATAAAACCTACAGTAACTGGTGCAGATGGAAAAGCTTCTCATCGTAGGTTAACTGTAATCTATTTTATAATCATTTTAACTTACATGGTATATAAGACAGCTTATGGTTCTGTATTTCCAGAAATAGCTTGGATAGTTATTTCAGGTGGCGCAGGTTTGTTTTCTGGATTAAGTATATGGCAAGAAATAGTAAACAAAAGAAAAGATGAAAGTAAATTCGGAAATTATAATAATTATAATTACCCAATTGATAATAATTGTGAAAAAAGTGATAATAGTAGACAATATTAATTATTTGGAATATAAAAATAATAAGACTACTTTTACATGTAACAAAAATACAACATATGACTGTAGATCAAATAATTAAATTTCTCAATGAGAAACCAGGTTATAAAAAAGAAGGTGCTAAGAGATTAGCATTTCAAGGGTTAAAAGGAAAAGCTAGTGTTAATGATTGCAAAAAAGCTCTATCTCAATTAAGAAAAAAAGAAAAATTAAACTCTACTAAAGATTTTGAAAACATGAAGGTTTTGATTTATGACATCGAAACTTCTTACAACATAATAAGTGCATGGAGAGCGGGATATAAAATCAACATCCCTCACTATGCCATAATTAAAGAAAGAGCTATTATTTGTGTATCCTACAAATGGTTAGGAGAAGATGAAACTTACTCTTTAACATGGGATGAAGACCAGGATGATAAGTTTCTATTAGAACAATTCATTGAAGTAATGAATGAAGCTGATGTATTAGTAGCTCATAATGGAAATAGATTTGATTTTAAATGGATCAAAACAAGAGCTTTGAAACATGATTTAGAAATGTTACTTACTTACAAAACTGAAGACACACTAACATTAGCTAAAAGACATTTCTATTTTAATTCAAACAAATTAGATTATATATCTAAATTTTTAGGATCAGAAGGAAAAATAAGTACTGCACCTGAGTTATGGGACAAAGTTATTCTACATAAAGATAATGATGCATTAATTCAAATGGTTGAATATTGTGAAGGGGATGTAAGAGAACTTGAATTTGTGTACAATAAATTAAAAAGATTTACACAACCTAGACAACATGCAGGAGTATTACTAGATGGAGATAATTTATGTTCTCCTATCTCAGCCACAAAAGATTTGACTTTAGTAAAAACAATTACTACTACAGCAGGTACTATCAAAAGAATCATGAAAGATAATTTAACTGGTAGAAACTTTGAAATGGCTGATACCAAGTATAAAAAATGGTTACAAGAAAAAATAGAAAATATATAATATGACAGGTACAGAAATCATTTACGCCATTCGTGAGAAACTAAAATCATATACTGACGATTCAAGGTATAGTGATTCTTACCTCATGTTTTTAATTAATACAAAACGAGCATTCTATATTAGAAGGGAGTACAATCAATTACAACGCACATTTGATTCTGAAGTTTTACAATCCGTTTGTATGCAACTAGAAGAAGTAAATGAAAGTATTTGTCCTGAATGTAAAGAATTAACCACTAATGAATGTGTAGTAATTAGAACAGTTAAAAAATTTCCTAAAACAATTGAGTTACATAGTAGAAGTAGCATGGTAAAGATTTCTTCAGTTGGGGTATTTGATAAAAACTTTAATATTGTAAGTTTGGCAAAGATGCCTTATGCTGGAGATTCTAAATATGAAGCTAAATATATATTTGCTCTTCTACATCCTAATGGACATATTTATTTAAAATCTGAAGAAGAATCTATTAGATCATTGGAATATATTAATGTTATAGGATTATTTGAAAATCCTGATTCTGTATCTGAATATGATTGTGGAGGAAGCCCTTGTTATGATTTTGATTCAGATGGTTATCCTATAGGAAGCTGGATGGTAGACTTTGTGATTGAAGACATTGTAAAGCAACTAGCCAATCTTAAAGCATTACCAGAAGATTTATCAAATGATGCTAAAGATATAACTAACGAATAATGATTTCAAGAAAAGGAATAAAGAATAAGATTAATATTGATTTTGGTATTAGTGATTATTTTAAATTTTATAAAAAGAAATACCAAAGTACAATAAGTTCTCAAAAGTATAATAAAATTATTTCTGAATACAATACTCTTGTTTCAGAACTAATTACAGATGAACAATTTGAATTTAATATTCCTTTTCAATTAGGTACACTTTGTGTTCGTAAAATTAAACCAAAACTTTATCTAGGAGAAAATGGTACAGTTATAAACAAACTACCTATTAATCCAATAGAAACATTTAAGCTTTGGGAAAGTAATCCAGAAGCTAAGGTAAGGAAAATATATGTTCGTTACATGAATAAACATTCTAACGGATATATGTTTTCTTTGTATTATGTAAAAGGTAAAGCAAAATTTAAAAATAAACAAGCCTATACAATAAGTTGTAAAAGGAGTATGAAAAGAAGATTATCCAAAAATATTAAAGAAGGTTCAATAGATGCTTATTTAATTAATAACTATAAAGAAAATGTCACTAACAACTAATTACATTTCAATTAAATCTATTTTAAGTAGAATCTATAATTCTCCTTTAATGGAAGGAATTAATGAATCACAAGTAGCCACTTATGTAGCTGATTGTGTTAAATTAATAGGAGCTGATATGGCTTATGAAGATAAAGTAAGTACTTTAACTATTACAAACCATAGAGCTGAGTTGCCATGTGAGTTACTCTACATCCAACAGACTAGAAAGGTTAGTGGTAAATCATTAGAACCAATGAGATATGCAAGTGATACTTTTCATAGTGCTTATCATGAAGTAGGGTCTCCTGATTTTGTAGAGTCAGCAAGTAATTATGATTGGACTTATAGTTTAAATAATGGGTATATCTACACTAACTTTAAACAAGGAACAATACAACAATCTTTCAGAGCTCTTAAAGTAGATGAAGATGGATTACCAATGATACCTGACAATGTTAAGTTTGAGAAAGCTATTGAAAATTACATTAAAGCAGAATGGTATCGAATCCAATGGGAGCTTGGTAAAATAAGTGATAAGGTATTAAATAAAGCTGAACAAGAAAGAGATTGGTATGTAGGAGGAGCTAATACAGCTGCACAATTACATACTATAGATGAGGCTGAAACTTTTAGAGCTGCCTTTACAAAGATTTTACGTAGTGATACAGCTGCACGAAGTTTCTTCCAAAGTCATGGAAGACAAGAATTTATTAAAAATGGTAGCATATAATGGATCAAGTAGCAAAACATACATTTGGTAAAATGAATCAGGACTTAGCTAAAAGCAAATATAGTCCTGAGATTTATTATGAAGGAAAAAACATTCGTATAATTACAAATGAAGCCTTTGGTGGTTTGACAAATGAAGATGGTAACGAGTTGAAATTAACATTACCAAATATTGAAGCTAATCCTACTGCTACTAAATCTCATTTAAATTTATTAAATTACCCAATAGAAAATCCTCAGATATTAGGACACACTAGTATAAATAAAGATCTATATCTTTTAAGTAAATACAGTTTATCTTTACCTACTGCAAAATTATTTTATGCACAAGATCAAAGTGTAACTCCATATATTGATTCTAACATTAGAATTATAATAGATGGTTCTACTTACTTTGAGAATTTTGATAGTACTGAAGGAGCTGTAGAAGGCCCTAATTTACCAACAGATACAACTGTAAGGGTACAAGGATTTAACTTATCTACAGAGCTTAATGAGGCTGCACCAGACCCTACCTTATATCTACAGGTATATGAGGATGGTGTACTTGTCAGTCAACAGCAAGCTTCTTTAGATTATATTAATAATGTTACCTTATTTTATGATATTGTAATACAACCAAATAAAGTTTATTTCTTTCATGCTTATTCTTTACCAGAGCCAGACGTAAAACCTAATCCTTTTTCTGCAATTAATATTAACCAATATATTGTAGAAGGAGATATATTTGCTATTCATAAAGTATCTAAAACTTATGAATTAGATTTATTATTTTTTGATACACTACCAGTTACTACCACTAAAATAGATGTAGTAGGATTTTATGAAAGTGAAAAAATACAAAAGCTTTATTGGGTAGATGGTGACAATGAATTAAGATTTGTTAATGTAGCTGATCCTAATTTGATAGAACTGGATAAGAACTTTTTATCTACTGTGCCTGATGTGCTTATGACTCAGCCTAAAATAAATGGCTTTACTACTGGTGGTAGTCATACTTCTGGAGTTATACAATATGCTTATAATCTTTATAAAAAGAATGGAGCTCAAACTAAAATAAGTCCTTTAAGTACTATATCATTTTTAAACAATTCTGATAAAGGTAATGATGTTAGCATCCAAGTTGATAAAGCAATTGAATTTCAAATTGATAATTTAGATACCCGTTTTGATAGGATAAAACTTTATTCTATAAAGTACAATAGTTTAAACAGTCTTCCTGCAATAAAATTAATATCAGAACAAGATCTAAATAACAGTACTCTAATTTTTATTGATGATAACAATGCAATTTTAAGCGAGCTTACTTTTGCAGAATTTGTTGCACTAGGAGGAGAGGCTTATTACCCTAAGCATATTAAGATCAAAGACAACCATTTATTTCTATTTAATTATAAAACAAAGTCATACGACATTGATTTTGATGCTAGAGCATATAGATTTGATTCTGATGGAACTTTATTATTGAACGGTGATACTACTATAACTTCAACAGGATTTGTAGTACCTACAGTACCTTTAACACATGATGCTATTAACCCCACAAATAAGTCTTTAGAAGAAAGTGTAAATTTTAACAAGTACATATGGAAATCAGCTGATGGTACTACAACAAGTACCACACAAAGAATAGCTGATTTTGTTGATATATTTGTTTATGCTTCTACCACTAATACATTTGAAGATAATTTTTACAATAGTAACAATCAGAGTGTAAATTCAAATGACTCATCAATTTTGTATTCTAATACTAGAAATGTAGTATCTACCTTATATAATATAAATCCAGCTGTAACTATAGTGTCTATTAGTGTAGGTGGTGGTGGTGGTGCAGTACAAACTCCGTTATGTGGAGGTGCAACCCCTAATTACCCAGGTAATAGAAATTGGGCTGTTACAGACATAGGTGGGGGACAAATACAATTTGATATACAGTACACTACTGATACTAGATGTAATAATATTAGTGAAGAAAAAGGAGTGGAAATTGTAATCAATGATGGTATCAGTAATTATACTTTATCCATGACAATTGTAAATCCAGGTAATGCTGCTGCTTTATCTACTGTAGAAATTTTTGATTTTAATCCTGGAGGATATGTTGCAGAAGATGTAACAGGTACTACAGTAAATGGTATTCTTGGTGGTATAGGGCCTAATTTAGAATATGAGATTAAGTATAAAACTTCTTTGTCTAATTTTGGTACTGCCACTATGTTAAGTAGTCCTAATTTAGCAGAGGTTAATAACCCTACAAATTATACTGGATTAAAATCTGGAGAAGTATATAGAATGTTTTTACAGTTCTTATTTGAAGATGGGTCTTATAGTTTTGCTAAATGGATAGGTGATGTTAAAATACCTGAAATTGGTACAGTAGGATCATCTCCCCACGTTGGTATTACTGGTGTAATATCTTATCCTTATATAGAAACAAAGCTGATAAATGTACCAAACGATATTAGAGTTGTTGGATGGAGAACCACTATTGTAGAAAGAACTAAGTTTGATAGATCTGTGGTTACACAAGGAATTTACAATTCTACTATTGAAGACAATGTAAATCCTAATGTGGATGTGTTACCTTCTTATTTACAGCGTACAGTAACAAATAATAATCCTATTCCTAACGGTAATAATGAATTAAATAAACCTATTAAATTAAATAGTGTTACAGAAGAAGCAAGAAATCTTTGTTCTAACACTGATATATACAGAGAAATTACAGGAGATATAGGAGACTATAGAATATCTACAGAAGTAGGATTGATATATTCTCCTGAAACAATTTTAGAAAAAAAGTTACCTGTAACATCTGGTAGAGTAAGAAGGATAGGATTAATTAAAAATACATTCTCCCAATCATACAGAGAAGTTTATGATACCAACAATGTATTGGTAGACGAATTAGAATATATTCCAAACAATCAATTCCTAACAAGAGATTTAATTCAAGCAGGATCTACTTTATTGACAAACTTATTATCTAATACATCTTCAACAACTGATCTTATTGGAACTAAATCTTGTAAATTGATTTCTAGTAATAAGACTCTTGCTGATGGTGCTTCTGGAAATGAAGATTTTTATTCTAAGAAAAGATTAGCCTTTACAAGATACTTTAGTGGTGTTTCATTTTTTGCAACAAACAGTGGAGCAACTTACTATAACAGTATAGACAACAATGTAGGATTTATGAGTGGTATATTAAACACTTTTAACGTACCTATATTTGATGGAGCTGATATAAGAACTATTGCAGGACAAGGTAACATTGTTGTAAAGTATCCTACTGGAGAAATAGACGGTAATGTATTTAAATACTATGGTGGTTCAGCAATAGTTATTACAGGAAATGCAGTAACAAACATTGTTAATACCCCGGAACTTGGAACTACAGATCAAGATGATTATGGTATTCTAGTAGAAATCTATAGAGTAATTCCTAATCAATATGGTGGAGATACTTATGAAGCTAGACAATTAAATAAGACAATTCCTTATAGTAGTATTACACCTTTAACAACAGGAGTGGCTACAACTGAACACCAGGGAGATACTTATATTCAGAAGTTCAACTACTTAAAAACATTTAAAGCTGATAATGGAGCTACACAAATTACTGAAATTGTTTCAGTGCCAGTAGAGACCACAGTTAATCTAGATTTAAGATTTGATATATTAAAAAATAGACCTGATAATTTTGAAGCTGATGAGAATACTTCTTATGGGTTTAACACAGTCTATTCACAAAAGAACAGTACTATCAGAGGAATTAACAAGCCATTTAATTTTGAAGAAATTAATGATTTCCCTGTTAATGTAATACCTTCTAAAAAGAAATTTAATAACGAATTGGTAGATAGTTTTACAGACTTTTTAATTAATGATGTTAAATCATTAGATGGACAATATGGTGAAATCACTGGTGTAGGAGAATACAAGGATAACTTATTTGCATTCCAAAGAACTGCGACAGCTTATTTATCTATTAATCCAAGAGTACAGCTACCTGTAGGTGATGGTATCCCAATTGAATTAGGTAGTGGTTCTTTAATTGAAAGATATCAATACTTAACTACAAATTCTGGTACTCTAAACAAATGGAGTATAGTTAAATCTACCAATGGATTAATGTATGTGGATTTATTAACAAAGTCAATTAACTTTATTAATAACGATCCAATGAAGATTACAACTTTGAATGGGTTCTACAACAAATTTCTAAACTATGTAAACGCTAATGAAAATGAATTAATAGTAGATAATCCTGTAATAGGAAATGGTATAGTTACTTTCTACGATAAAATCAAAGAAGACACTTATGTTACTTTCTTAGGTAGTACAAAGTTAACTATAGCGTATAATGGATTGAGCCAAGGGTTTGTAAGTTTTTATGATTACTTTCCAAAGCATTATATCAATTTAGACAACAAGGTTATAACAGTTGATAATTTACAAATACTTTGGGAGCATAACAAAATTGCAAAAAAGAATACATTTTATGGTATTTATTATCCAAGCGAGATTACTTTAGTTACTAACCAAAATCCAGATGTTAATAAAGTATTTAATAATGTTCATTTCAATTCAGAATTTACACTTAATAACACAGATGTTTCAGATATTACTTTTACTCAGTTAAGAGTATTTAATGATTTCCAAGACACAGGGTTTACTCCATTAGACTCATTGAATTATAGAACTACTATTAAAAGAAGATTAAGAAAATGGAATCTAATCATTCCAAGGGACTCTATAGTAGCAAGAGATAGGATTTCTAACTATTGGAGTTATGTTACACTAAGATTTAATAAAATAGATTTACCAATAGATAGACAAAAGGATTATGATTTTGTACTACAAGATGTATTAATATCCTTCACAATGAAACCTTAATCTCATAATGGGATTATTATAAAATATAATGAGCTATACTATGTAGCTCATTATTTGTTTAATTATATTTGTACATACAACATTTTTATTATGAAAAGTAAAAAGAAATACAACCCAATGCAAGAGCCTTATGCAGAAGGTGGATTGTTTGGTAGTGGATTTAAACCTGGAGAAGGATCTGGTGTAGCTGGTATGGCTGGAGGATTGTTATCTGGTATGATACCTACTACAAAACAAGATGGTACTACTTCAAGAGGAGGTACAATGGCTTCTGGTGCTTTAGCTGGTTTTAGTGCTGGTGCATCATTAGGCCCTATTGGTATGATTGGTGGTGCAGCAATTGGTGCTATCGGTGGATTAATAGGAGCTAATAAACAAAAAAAGGCTGAAGCTGAAGCAATGCAACAAGAACAAGACCAATTGACTTCCTCTACTATGGGGAACCTAAATAGTTTATTTGCCAATGGTTCTAATTTACCAATGGCTTTAGGTGGTGCTATGAATGGTGGAATGGAAGCTCCTGTTGGAGATTTTTCACACTTCCCTGTAGGTGGTACACATGAATCAAATCCTTATGGTGGAATTCCTCAAGGTACAAATCCTAACGGACAAAAACGTACTGTTGAACAAGGTGAAGGTAAATTTAAATTCAAAGACGGAGATTATATTTTTAGTAACAGATTAACATTCAATTAATATGCCTAGTCCAAAATTATCAGACAATTATAAAGGAAAAACCTTTGGTGAGATATCAAAGATAATCCAAGATAAATACAAAGATAGAAATGATTCTATTTCTAATAGAGGCCGTATGGCTGAAATGGATTCATTACGTGAGCAACAAGAAACTGTTAAAGCTAAACAAGAAGCACAGCAACAGCTTCAAATGGCTATGCAACAAGCTATGAATCCTCAAGCTCAACAAGATCCAATGCAACAGATGCAAGGACAAGACCCTATGGCAATGCAACAAGAACCTATGCAGCAATTAAATACAATGCAAGGGCAACAAGGATTACCTGATTTTGGTCAACAAGAAAGAGCTAGCCATCCAGCAAGTCAATCTTATAATGAGGATTTTGCTTATGGTGGAGCTATGAATAAACCTATGGAATATGTTGAGGGTGGTTTGTTTGGTAGTCCTTTTGATACATTAACTAGAACTCAAAGTTCAGGTAAAGAATCTTTTATGCCTATTAATGCACCACAAAGAGGGATACCTGGACTTAATATGACTTTGTTAAATAGTCAACAAAAAGAACTTGATAAAAATATTAAAAATGGTACACCTGCTATTTCTTCAACAGAAGGTAATTCAGCAACTAAAATAAATCCTTTAAGATATGCACCATTGTTAAGTAACGCACTTAATCTGATTACAGCTAAAAAACCTGGTTCTAACAAAAGTGCTATGGAAGCAATGGGTTATAGAACTAGTGTTGATGAAGATTTAGCTGGACAAGTAACACCAAGACAAACACAATTTAATAATGTAGATGTCAGTCAATTAGAAAGAGGTATTAATAATGCTGGTAGAGGATTCACACAAAATAACACTAATGCCAGTGGAGGTAATGCTGGTATGTTTATGTCTAACGAATTAGCTAATCAAGGTAATATTATGGATAGTATTGCTAAAGCAAGAATGCAATCTTCTCAAATGGATAGACAAACACAACAACTTAATGCTGGTGAGCAAGCTCGTATAGATCAATTCTTACAAGGACAAAATGCACAAAGGACAGGAGCACAACAAGCTAATGTTGGTATTGGAATGCAGTTAGCTGATCTAGATGCAAGAGATTTAGGTGCATTTAATAATAACAGGTCAGCAAATATGGCAGGATTAATGACTAACTTAGGAACAATTGGTAAAGAATCAGATCAAATGAAAATGATAGGAAATGCTTTAGGTTATAATTCTTTTGGAGATTACATAGCCTCATTACCAAAGGATGAAAAAGGAGGAGCTTTACAAGCAGTTATGTCATTTTTAGGTAATAAAGGATAACAATATGGCAATTAATAGATATACTCAAGCACCAGTAGCGCAATACAATCCTATGTCAATGGAAGAGTTAGCTTTTGCTCCAACTTTTTTAAGACAAAGACATGATGCTACTGCTCAAGGATTAAGTGATTTACAAACAGCTAGTAATCAATATGATGTATTGGATCCTTATAGAATGGTAGCTAATCAAATAGTAGACCCTTTACAAAAAGGAATTAATTCTACTGCTGAAGAACTAGCTAATAAAGGTATTAATCAAAGTGGTGCTGTACAACAAGCTATGAAACTTAAGTCACAATATACAGAAGCTTTTGGGCCTAATGGTGCTATTGGACAACTACAAGGAGCTACTAAAAGTTATAGAGCTAGAGCAGAAGAATTAAAAAAACAAAATGAAGATAATCCTACATTACAAAGATATGCTTTAAGTCAACTACGTCCTGGTGAAGCCACTTATAAAGATGGTAAACTAGAACTAGGTAATATGACTGATGCACAAATGGTTAGACACATTAATGAAGAAGATATATTAGATAGATTAAATAAAGCTGTAGGAGGATTAAAAGAAAGTGATTTAAGTAGATCAGGTATTCAATACAATGGTAAACTTGGTAGCTTTAATGATTTATATTCTATTGCTCAAACTCAAGGAGTATCACAATCAAGAGTAAATGAGTTAATATCTGGTTTATTATCTAATGAAGAAATATTATCTATAGACCAAATGAATAAAGCTCAAGGATTAGATCCTAAAGCAGGGATGAATAACTTTTTACAAAAAGTACAAGGTATTGCAGATGCTAATGTTACAAGTAAAACAAATTATAGAGATTTTAATATTTCTGATGAGATGGCTATACACGCAGCTAAAAAGTACGCAGATGCTGAACCAAACTCATTTGAATATGACCCATATACAAAAGTAGTAAAACCTGGTACATTAGATAATTCTTATTTTGAACCTAATCAAGTGGAATTAAAAGCTGAGTCAGGTAAATTAGCAATGCCTTATACATTACCTTTATCTCAAACTACTGTTAAAGGATATAAACCTTTCAGTAAAGAACAAGAACCAATTGTAAAAGAAATACTAGCAGAAAAATTAGGAATACCTGTAGATAGAATTACAGGATTTGATCTAAATAAAAAAGAAAATAGAGATATACTAAAAAGATATCATGAAGCTAATAAAGGTAATATTAGAATCACTCCTAAAATTGAAAATGCTAGTTTGTTAAGAGAGTATGGTGGTAAGCCTGAAGCTGCTTCTAAAGATTTAATGGATGCTTATTCATCTAAACAATTTATAGATGCTGAAACTAGACAACCTCTTAGTACAGAAGAAATAGGAGAATTAATAGGTTCAGGACATAAATTAAATGTCATGGGTATTTATGGTTCTGGTTCAGGATTTACTGCTGATGCAAAAGCTAATGGTATAAATGCATTAGCTATGACTAGACCAATGGCTGTAAATATTGTAAATGCAGAAGGACAAATTATTAAAAGAGTAGCTGCATCAAGACAAGCTTCTTATTATGAAGGATTTGGTGCTTTTGAAACTTCACAACAAGATTTAATTATAGATGAAGTTATACAAACACCTAATGTAACTAGAGTAGTACCATATACAATAACTAGAAATGCAAATGGGCAACCTATTCAAGGCGTAAACTCTATAAATATTACAGTAAAATATAATCCTTCTAGTGGAAGTTATGAAATCGGGAGTAAAAATAATGATTTTAATACCTTTAAAATTTTAGATATGAATGATTTAAATATGGGTATATTGTCTAATATAGAAAAAGAAAAATAATATGACATTATTAGATCAAATTAATGCTACTCCAACAATTGAGTCTCAAGATATAAAGCAAGTACAAAAACCTAAAAGTCTTTTAGAAAGAGTTAATACTACTGCTGTAATTGATCCCAATCGAACTAATTTAACTGCAACTATTGCACCTACAGATTACAAATCTCAATATGATACTGGATTAACTCCAATGATAAATGATGTTGAGAAATTTAGAGCTGGTAAACAATCAGTTACTTCTCAATTTGCTAATGCGTTATTTGGTGGTATTGGTAGTGGTGCTGTAGGTATATTAGAAAACTTTTCAGTACTAGGTGATGCCGTTGGTAATAAACTAGGTTTAATGGAAGATTGGGAAAAATCTGCACTTACTGAAAACTTACAAGGAGCTAAAGATTACATAAATGAATTAACTCCTCTTTACAGAAAGGAAAGATCTGACACTTTTGATTGGGATGATTCAGGATTTTATTTTGAAATGCTTAAAGGAGCAGTTGATTCTGCTGTTGCATTTGGTGTTGCTGGTGCAGGTTATGCTGGATTAATGGGCAAACTTGCAAGCACATTAGGTAAAGCTACTTTAGCTGGACAAAGATTAAACGTACTTGCCAGATTTTATGGTAGCAAAATAGGAGCTCCTACTATTGCTCAAGAACTAACTCAATTAGGTGCAGCTGCATTGTCTAATTATTCTGAAGGTACTATCATGGGTTTAGAAACCTATGAAACTGAGAAAGAGAAATTAATGGATGTTGGGATGAGAAATAAAGCTCAACAAGTTGCATTAGAAAAAGGTATTGATATTTCTGAAGTTGTTCTGAGTCCAGATGAACTAGAAGAAGTAGAAGGTTATGCTATTCAAGAAGCTGGTAAAGCTGGTAACATGATGCGTAATTTAAACCATATGCTAATCTTTAGTAATATGGCACAAATGAATTCTATTTTTGGACTTAAAAAGTTCATAGGAGCTGGTGGATCTACTGCTTCTAGAAATATGGTAAAGAAAGCTGGTACTAAAGAATTCTTGAAAGGTCAACTTATTGGCGCTCCATTAGAAGGTTCTGAAGAAATACTACAGAATGTAATTCAGATGGAATCAAAATACCAATCTGATTTATCAGCACAAGCGAGTGGATTGAAATTTAGACCAGATGAATTAGAAAGTACTAATACAAATTTAGGTGGAAGATTAGTTGAGTTTGCCACAAGTGATCAAGCATTACTTGAAGGTATGATGGGATTTATATCAGGGCCTATTCAATATGGTTTAACTCAAGCACCATTTCAACAAGGACAAAAAGCTGAACAACTTAAAAGATATGCTACACAACAAATTCTTGTTGGTCGTAATGCTGAATTTATAAAAAGTAAATTAGCTCAAACTGCAACTGGTGAAACATTAGCTGGTGAGTTTGAAGCATATAGAGATGAAGTATTAGGTAGAGATCCTAGTACAGATACAGCTGAATTAAAAGCAGAAGATTCTAAAAGATTTGAAGCTTTAATTGCCAATACTCAATTAGATACTCTTATACAGGAAAACTTTTTTAATGGTACTACACAAGATCTTGAAGATCAATTAACAGAAGCTGCTGGAAAACAAGGTTCAGAAGAAGAAATATCAACTGCTGAAAATGCTACAAAAGCATTGGAAAGATTGAATTTATTAGAAAATAGATTTACCAACTATAATAAATATATTAACGGTGCAGAAATATTTGCGGCTGATTTACGTGGTGAAAGACTTGGAGAAATATCTAAACAATTAGAAGAGTCTTTTACAAATAGAGAAAGCCAAATGACTAAAGATATTCAAGCTTCAATAGAAAATGAATATGTAAAGTTATATGGAGATAAATTTGATGGTGAATTAACAAATCTTAGTAAGAATTTTATTCTTAAATCTGTAGATAAAGATGGTAAACCTATAGATGATTCAAATAAAGAAGTTAATTCTGTTGCTGAAATAATACAAGGTATTAGAAATGGATATGAATTATTTCAAAGTGAAACAGGAGGAAAAGTATTAGCTGATTTAGATGTTGTTAACAAAGCTTTAATGAATCAGGCTTTGTTAGACAATACAAAAGCTTTAGAAAGAAGTAATAGACTATTTGTCAACGAAGCTAAAACTAAAACTTACCAATCTATGTATGCAGATTTTACAGATGCAATGCAGTCTGTAGATGAGAATGATGTAAATGATATGGGTACAGTTAAAGGTAATTTAGAAACATTACTTACTGACCCTAGATATGCGTACAAAAAAGGAGATACAGCAATTTATAATAATGAAGATTTTTTTACAATACAAAAAGTATTAAAAAATGGTAATGTAATAATTCAAAAAGATGGTAAAACTATTGAAATAAATGCTGATGAAACTTCTAATTTATTAAGTGGTAAATACAAACAATTAAAACAGTCTATTCAATTACAAATTGCTGATTTAGATAAGAAAATTAATTTCATTGAAGCAAAAGAAAACTCTTTAGAAGAAGATGCTAAAAATGATGTAAAAACTCAAAGTGCAGAAGCTGCTAAAACTAAGAAGAAAGAACCAACAGCTGAAGCTCCTTTAGAACCAATACCTTGGAGTCCTCCAGGGGCAGCACCTGCTGTAGTAGCTCCTGTAGCAGAAGCTGGTAAAACTAAGACTTGGAAAGCTTACCCAAAAGAAATTACAGATCAATTAAAACTTCCTTTAGAACAAAGAGAGGAAAAGTTTCAAACAACTAAGTTCATTAATCCTGAAACTAGTCAAGCTGAACCTATACATACATTAAGAGATACTGATACTGGTACTGAAGTTTCTTTTCCAAGTAATCCTACTAAGTTTCATAAATTTACTACAGAAGATGGAGTAGATGCAGAAAGATTTATACCACAACAAAAAGAAGTATATACTGATAAGAAAGAGCAAGCTGAAATTATTGCAAGTACTCCTTCAACTACTTATAAAAAAGGAGATAAGATAAGTTATCAAGGACAACCAGGATACACTGTACAAGAAGTAATGCCTAATGGTAAAATAAAGATTAAAAGAAATAATAGAACTATTGAAATTAATCCTAATAAGCTTGAGAATACTATAACTCCTGATACAGGGACAAGTAAAAAAGCAACTACTAAAGTATCTGAAAGTAAAACTCCTAATAATCAAATAGATAATAAGAAGGATACTAAGCAAGTTCCTAACAATAAAAAGAATGTAAACTTAGAAAACATTGAACCTGCTGCTGTAGATAGTAAAGCTAGTACAGACAGTATGAAGAAGTCAATACAACAACAAGACACATTAGAAACACCTAATGAGGTGGATGTTATTGCTGTAATTGATCCAGTTAATAAGGAAACAAAATATGAGTCTGCCAATGTTAAAGCTCTTGATTATAATTTCAGTGAAGCTAACGATGATAAATACGCTGAATTTGTAAGAAACAAACATAATAAAGAAAGTGTACCTATCTTAATGTCTGTAGATACTTCAAATGATGGTCTAGTTTTATTTAAATACAAAAAGAAACAAGTAGAAGAAGCTATTGCAATATTTAACAAGTTAAAACAAAGTGGATTAAAGAATTTAAAGAATTGGAATACAGTAATTACAGATCAAGAATACGATACTTTAATTAAATTCTTACCAGTAAAATTTAATGTTAAATCAAATCCAAAAATACAATCACATATTCAGGTTGAAGGTAAATTTGCTTTAAAAGCAGCTGAGAAAATTCTTAGAGAAGATACAATCAACGCTGCTTTACAAGGTAAATCTCTTGAAAGAAAATTAAAAGGTCAAGGCCCAGGTGCATTAAATGAACAACAACCTGAAAAATTATCTACATTTTTAACAGATGATAGTAAAGTAAACAATGCAATACTTCATGTATCCATTGGAGGAGCTTTAGTAGCATTGGATGAAATCAATGATGATCTATTTGATTCTGTATTCATGGGTTACACAACTGCTGATGGTCAAACTGAAGGTTGGGATGGAGTATTCACTATTGGTGTTAAAAATTTAGCAGGAGAAATGTTTCCAGTTAAATTAAACACACTAAATCATAGTAGAGAAAGTGCTGATATTGTAGCATCTTTATTAGTTGACATGGTTAATAAAGCTTACATAACTCAAAAAGGAGATTTAGAAAACAACGTACAAAAAGCTAAACTACAGGATATTAATCCAAATGCATACGAATGGTTTGAAAACAATATGCCTTCTATTTTTAAAGTGTATGGTGACAATATTACAGTAGGTCAAGCATTATCTGATTTAGTTTATTATGGTAATAAAACTAAAGATTCATTTGGACATTTATCAGTAGCAAATGGAGTAGTATCTTTTGGTGGAGCAGTAAATCCTAATTATAGAAATGCTAATAACACTCCTTTACAATTTAGTTATGATGATTTACAGGATGGTGAATTAAGAAATAGACTAGCTGAATTTATTGAGCAGGTAAAACCATATAATGTACAAGCAAGTAAATTAAAAGGTTCACCAGGAGTAGATAGAACTGCGTATAAAAAACATGTATTTTCTAACTACATGGAATCCTCAGTAAATTTAGATACCCCTTTTACAAAAGTTACATCAGCTAATCCAAATGGTGATCCAGTACAGAGATATCAAAGAGCACATCTTTATATATCTGCATTAGCTCCTACTGTTGAAGCAGAGCAAGGTGTTATTACTCCAGTAGATAAAGCACAAGTTTTTAAAGTAAATACTACTAGTAATATTAAACCTTCTGTTAAAGCTGAAATTAAAAAAGAAACTGTTAACTTGCAAGAAGAAAAAGACACTAAGAATATGCAAGAAAAAACTGAAGAAGAATTGAACAAATGTAATTTAGGTGGTAAAGCAGCCCCTAAGAAAAAAGCAAGCTTAAAGAATGCTTTAAATAAAAATAGAAAAAAATAAATATCTAATATATGAGTTGTTTTATCAATAGTGTATTTGATGGTAAGCCATCCAAAACCCATAAAGCTTTAATTGAGTATTATGGTAATACTCCAAATGGTGAATTAAAAGCTATTGAAGAGTATCAAAGGTTAATGAGTAATGATTTTTTAGAGAAATTTCATGGTGATAATGAAACGCATTGGTTTAAATTAGAAGATGGTGATACTTTTGATAGGACAAGATTTACAGAACAATTAGAGCCAGAGCTTGTAAAAGATAGAACTGGTAAATTATATTATGTAAATCATAATGGATCTAGAAACTACTTAAAAGGTAAGCCTATAGCTTGGTTGAGTAATTCTGCACAAAAAGAATTGATTGACAATATTGTTATGAGTGCCATTACTAAAAGTGGTGAATTTGATATATCCACTGTAGACTTTGAAAACGAATTAGTAATAGGCATTGATGAAATTATTGATGGTTTATCTGAATTTATTACAGACTTTGGTGGTACAGAATTAGATTCTCAGTATCTAAAATATAAAGCTGTTGAGTTAATGGAAAGTAAAAAAATGGTACACAAAGATACCGTTGAAATTAACAATGAACTTTATGATGAGTTAGATGAAGAAAATGAAGAAGAAATTGAGGATGATACTAGAACCAGTAATGAAGTAGTACGTAAAGAATCATTTCTAAAAAACAGTAAAGATACAGCATCAGCTAATGTAAAAATGATGCTATCATTTGTTCCTAATATTGCTTCATTTAAATTAAATGAACAAGGTAATCCTGAAATAGAATTAGCAATAAGCAGTCTTACTGAAGAAATGCAAAAACTCTATGCGGAAGATAATAATGAAGAAGAATCTACAATTTATGAGAGTTATAAAGACCCTCATGAAATGTGGAGAAAAATAGAAGATTTACTACATGATATTTTTACTACTGTAGATGGTAAAGGACAAGTAAATTCTGTAATAAGTAAAATGGAATCTAGACTTGCTGAAGCTAGTAAGACTGATCCTTCAATTGGATATGTTAATTATTATCTATCTAAGTTTGATAAAAATAAGAAAATACAATTTGCTCAAGCATTTCACAAGCATCAAATATTGTTTAATACAACTGATGTGTCTGGTGATGAAGGTAATTTTACATATAAAGTTATTGACCCAAGTGCAGCTAGTAGTAAAAATTACAAAATTAGACAAAGCTGGAATGAGTTATTAACAAGTAGTTCTTATTTGAATCAAAAGATTGCTCCTAATGGTATCGTATCATATCAGACTGATAAGGTAAAGTTAGCTCAAGCTATTAATGCATTAACAAAACTAGGTGGGGAACTAGCTAATGCTAAAAATAACAAAAAAGTATTTTCAGATTTAAGTAAAAGTGTAGAAGGGATTATTGCTTCGTTAAAAAACATTGGTATTAATACTAATGATCTTACTGAACAACATTTCCAAAAGATGCTACAGGATATGGAAAGTTCTTTGGGTAAAAATTTAACTCCAAATAAGTTTCTTAAAAGGCTTTTAGATGAAGTAATAATTGCTACAAGATTACTATCGACTACAAGTGATGGTGCTTTTATGACTAACACAGGATTTAAAAGTCCTTTAACAGGTACTCCTATTTATAAAATAGTTTCAGATGCTTTAATTGATTCAAGTGATCTAATAGGTGAAAGTACAGTAATGATTGCTGGAGGTAAAACTGCATGGTCTATGAGTTTACCTTCACATTTAGATATTGTTGTCAACAAGTTTAAGAATGGAATATACACTATAACTGATGAACAAGGTAATACTATTACCAGAAATAGATATGTAGAGGAATTACAAGCTTCTGGTGCATTTCATAACCACCCTTGGTTAGATGCATTACATGATGCTAAAGTAGCTAAGAATCTAACAGTTTCTATATTCTCTGCATTTCAAAAACAAGGTTCTACCAAATATGGTAAGGACAACAAAAATATTCTATATGCTGATCAAACAGTAGATAAAATTGTAAAGACTTTATTACCAAGAATTGAAGAGAATACTAAAGCTATTTTTTATAGTCCTGCTGCTGCTGATAAAGGTAGATTAAGTGCAATTTCTGGACTTGATATATTTAATGTAGATGTTGATATTTCTACTGGTGCTCCTAGAGTAAGTACTAAAGGTATTGCTGCTGGTAGTGCTATTGATGTATTAGTAGATAACTTTGTATCTGAATATCTAAGAGCAAAACAATCTTATAATAACGCTAAGAATACTACAGATACTTCTACTATGGTAATGTTCTATGATTTAAAGAACATTAATGATAAATTTACAGCTGTAAATGCTGATGGAGTTCCTGTTGGTAATAGTATTCAAATACAATCTAATCCTGAATTAAGTCCTTATAGATTTACAGATAAAGCTTTTTCTAAAATTGATTTCTTATTTGACAATACAAATTCTAAATTAAAGAAAATTCTATATTCTTATAATGGTAACGATGTTGATTTTTTACTAACAGATTTTGATGTTGATATCAATGGAGTTAATCCTAGACAATTACTAAGAGAATACTTATCTGATAAATTAGATACTAGAATTACAGAAGCTATCCAAGTATTAGAGAATAATGGTATAGTAAGTTTAAATCCAAAAACAAATCAATATGTCAATTTAAAATTAGACAAAAGATTGTGGAAGAACTATGCTGATAAATATTCAATGCTTGATGATAGAACACAAGCTACTTACACAACTTTATACGAACTGATAGCTGATTATACTTTAAATGGTATGATTAGTACTGCTGGCTATAATAAACTATTTGCTGGTGATATTGCATACTACAAAGACTCTGTAGATTACAATAAAAGAATTCCTGCTACTTACACAGATGGTAAGTATTTAATGATAGATGATAAAAAAGATCTAAACTTTAATGTTGCTGTTATAAAAGGAATTGAAATTTCAGCTAAAGATCTGGGAGAATTTAGAACTAGTTTTGTAAAATCCATTAAAGAACAAATGAAGTTCATGGATGAAGAAACTAAAAAGATTTATACAACTGATTATATCAATGCTCTAGCTGAAAATTATACTTCTCAATATAACAATGTAAATACTACAGATGCTCAAGCATGGATATCTCTTGATAGATGGAAATTTCTAAAAGAAAATTTAGGAGAATGGAATAGCAAAGCAAACGCAGCTTTTGAAAGATTGAAAGATGGAACCTTTACTTATGAAGATTTAAAGTTTTCAGCTCAACCATTAAAAGGTGTTTATTTTAACCAGAATAATCAAACTGGAGTACCTACTTATTTAAAATATTCTCAAGCAGTTCTAATCCCCAAGTTGGTTAAAGGAACACAATTAGAATATTTATCTAAGCAAATGGATACAGACAAAGTAGCTGAAGTAATTACTTTGGATGGTGTTAAAGTAGGTGCGTTAAGCCCTACAACTATACATGATGATGCAGGTAATTTACTAAGTGATGTAAAATTAAATATATATCAACTATCTAATCTAAACTGGAAGTTACAACAGCAATTACCAGTTAAGGGGATGAAGAATAGCATGGACGTGGGTTCACAGCTACAAAAGAATGTAGTATCCAATATCTTTGCCGCAGGTCAATATGGCTCTAGAAATGGTCAACAAGTAATTGATGATATGAACAGAGTAGTAAGTGATCTTACTTTAATGGCTTTTAATGAAACTATACAAAGTTTAGGTTTAGATGTTAATGGTAAGATAGAGAATAAAGATAAATTCTATGATACACTTTCTAAACTTGCAATAGACAAAGGAGTACCTGCATTTGCTGTAGAAGCTTTAAATAGAGGCTATGAATTAGATGCTATTCCACAATTAAGATATAAAATTCAGAACATTATTTCTTCTAGTTTTAACAATAACATTGCTAAGAATCAAACTCCAGGTGGATCCTTTATTCAGATAAGTAATTTTGGTGTAACCAGACAAAACTTGGATGATGTAAATTCCAGTGGTATTTTTATGTTGAAAGATGTTAATGAACTATCAAGACCTAAGTTTACTACTGATGAAAATGGTAAAGCTAAAGTATCCAGTGGACAAGTATTTCTACCACACAGTTTAATTTCAAAATACATTCCTGAATATGCAAGCTTAACAAGAGAACAATTACTAGCTAGAGTAGATAAAGAATTATTTAATATCATTGGATATAGAATTCCTAACCAGAAGTTGTCTTCTAACCAACCTTTAGAAGTTGTGGGTATATTACCTGATGGAATGGGTGATAGTATCATGATGTACACTGAAATCACTACACAGACAGGATCTGACTTTGACATTGATAAAACATATGTTATGTTACCTGCATTTGATGTTGTGAAAGAAAATGGTAAAAATTCTTTAAGATATGTAAAACTTATTAAACAAGAAGGTGAAGAAGTTGTCAATCCAAATAAAAAACAATTACAGAATGAATTGTTTGAAATTTATTTTGAAGTATTAAGTGCTCCGTTATCTTATGTAGATATGATGTCTGGTATTGATGGATCTCAATTTAAAGATGAAATTAATAGATTACATGGTGGAAAAGAAGAGTTAACTAGTTTACAAATTCTTGATCCTACATATCAGTTAAAAATTAAGTTTGATAATATTGTTGGTAAATCTGGTGTAGGATTAACTGCTAACCAAATGGTAGATCACGTCTATACTCAAATGGCAGGTGTATCCATGATAGACCAAGCATCAGTTGATATATTAGGAAAATACATTCATACTAATGATGAAAATATAGATTTAAGTAAAATATTTGATAAGAGTGGTGCTAAAATTACTGATAGTATTTCCATGTTTTTGAATGCTTATGTGGATATTGCAAAAGATCCATATGTTACAAAAGGTAATTTCAATACTTATACTTCCAACACTACATTCCTTTTACTTAGAGCTGGAATGCCATTAACACATGTAGTAAGTTTTATAGGTCAACCAGCATTGAAACAATTAATAGCTGAATACGAAAGTACATTGTCTTCTTTACCTAGTACTGTAAATAAGAGACAAACTTTAAAAGAAGCTGAAGATAATTTAAGAACTAAAAATGACCAAACACTTGGTAAAATTATTAATACTTTTAGATCTAATGAAAATACTAAAGAATTTCTTAATTTATTAACAGAAACATATAATAAAACCGCCAATCTTGAAATGATATCTAAAGAAAGTTTAGATAAAGCTTTATTAACTAAGAAGGAAAATACTAATTTCCTAAAGTTACTAAGTGGAAATATAGATAATATTATTGCTGAAATAGCAAAAGATAAATTAAAGTTTGGTCAAAACATGACTAATCTAGGAGAGTATTTAGCTATTCAAGATTCAGTGTTAACTCATTTCATTACTTTACAAAGTACTGCTGAAAAACTATCAGAACAAGTATTGATTTCTAAAGCTGATGTTAATGGTGGAGGACATGATATTGTTACACACTTTACCAATAATAACAGATACAATAAAGTAATTCAGGAAGGATTGTTTATCAATATTGAAAACAAGTTTAAACCTGGCACTATGCTAGGAGCTAAGACTTTATACACTATGAAGTTCTTTGATCAGTTGGATAGCAATCTATTTATTACAATGGATCCTATGGTTAAAAGTATCTACCCAATGATCACACAGATATTGAAAGGAGATGCTTACGCTACAAATGCAGAACTGGTAAAGAATATTGAAAGATCATTGTACGCTAGTTTTAGTCAATCAATGTTAACAAATAGTCCTTATGAAACCACTAAGAAAGATATAAAGAATTTATTAGATCCTGCAACAGGTATAATCTCACGTATAAACAGTGCAAAATTAAATGATAAGTACAATGGTAATAAACTAATTCAAGCTCTTGAAGTAATTAAAGAAACTAATCCAGCTACTGAAGAAGGTGCACCAGCTGTTAATTTATTTTTCTTAAGTGTAGACAACTTTACAAGAAAGCCTGACAGTCTCATGAATGATCTATCAGATGCTTGGCAAGAACTATTAGACAGTGAAGATAAATTAGATCAACAATTAGCTCAAGATTTAGTAAAATATGCTATATTTACATCAGGACTATCAAAAAATAGACATTCAATCTTTGAATTTATGCCTATTGAAGTTGCTGATTATATGAATAGAGGAATACAAAAATTAAAAGATACTGGTCTAGATGCTATTGGCACTAATTTCATGGAAGATTTCATGAGACATAGTCAGAATGCAGATTTCAGAACTTCAGCTTCTCTAAAAGATTTAACAGCAGGTGTTAGAGCAGTAAGTCCAGAAATGATGGGATTGTCAGGATTAGATAAAAGAATTAAACTGGTAAGAAAAGAATTCAATAAAACAGATAAAGTAAGTTATGAACAAAAAAACAATGCTGAAACTACTCAATTTAAAATAGAATCTTACAAGTTGTACAAAGATGGAAATACTTTAATGGATTATGTAGGTACTATTCAATCTTTAGATGGTACAAGTGATCTTATGGTATTAGCTCCTACATATTCGTTAGGATTAACAGTAGGTAATGGAAATGTTTATGAGTATAATCAAAATAAATCTTCTTTGTTTGCTGAAAACAATCCCGGAAATTTTAAAAATATACAGGATAGTATAAAAAGAATCAAGAATGAAACAGACTTTGTACCTCATGTGTTTGATTTAAGTAAAACATTAACTCATTACGGTAAGAATATTCAAGTAACAGAGTATAACGCAGAAGAAGCAAGACAGCAACTAATTAAAAAAGGATTAATAATAGAAAACAAATGTTAATATGTCAGTTTGTAGTATAGATTATATAGGTCAAAGATTTCCAGCTTCTAGAGCTGATGAAATAGCAGCAATTCATTTACAAATAGAAAATGATTTCAAAAGCGCAGCAAGTGGTGTTATTCAAGCAAATAATACTATTCACCAATTTGTATTAAAAAATACAAGATCAATGCCTGATCTAAATAAAGCTAATGCAGCTGTAATAGCAGTCAATGCTCATTATGAAAAACCTGTCATTACAAAAGGTCGATATCAAAATAATCAAAAGATATTTTATAATATTAATGTTGGTGACTTTATTACAGAAAGAGAATTCAGAGTAAAATCAGCTCTTGATAAAATCAACAATGATCCTTATAGAGTAGTTGATGGTGAAATTACCAATCCGTCAGATTACGAAAGAAAAGCTAAAAATTTAGAGAACACACCTTTGGATACTCTAGAGGAATTCTTTAAAAAGGCAGAGCATATGCAAAATACATTCACTAATAAAGGTATAGATACCTATATTATTATGGATGGTGATCAAACAGAGCCTGGTCAAATACTAGCTGACAAAAGTAAGACTGTAACTAATCTTAGAAATCAAGGTGCTATAGGAGAAAATACTAAAGTAATTAGTGTCAATCCAAACCTTATGTTTAATGATGTAATTACTCATGAATTCTCCCATTTATTTATAGATGCTATTGGAGGAATGGAAAATTCTCGTATTAGTAATGCTTACAATAAGCTAATTGGTACAGATATCTATAATAGAGTAGCTGAATTATATGGAGAATTAGATAGAGAATCTGACAAATTTAAAAAAGAAGTTGTAGCTACAGCTCTAGGCCAGGAAGGTAATACAGTATTTGAAAACAATGCTACTGAAAAAACCTGGTGGGATAATTTTAGAGATTGGGTATTTACAAGAATGCAAAACCTATTAGGTATATCTAATAAAAATGTAATAAGAGAATTAGCTGAAGACATGATTAATGGTAAATTTTCAGCTACTTCTAATGTATCTTCTGATAACTATTTTTATAAAATAAAAACTCCTTTAAAAGATATGGTAGGAACTCGTATTACTAATTTAAATGAAGCTAATAAAGCAATTAGTATAAATATTAGTAAAATGGTTAATACATTTGAAGGAAGAACTGGAGTAAAAATAACACCTATTAACCCTAATGAGTCTTATGAAGTTTATTCTAAAAATAAAGATAATAGAAAAATAAGTCAACAAGCTTTCTTTCTTAGCCAAATGAAAACTATTGAAGAAGCTATTGTACGTTTAAATGATCAACAAACTGAAAAAACAATTCTGACTTACATAAATATTGCTATTGAAAGTATAGATAGAAATGTAGGTGAATTAAAAGCTATTAAAATTAACAATGCTGCAACAGATCAAATAGCTATAGATATAGCATTAAAAAAATTAGAATCTATTATTGTTTCAAATGGTTCTTTTGAGTTATTAGAAAAACTAAGTCAAAATATTGATGAATTAAATACTACTAATGAAATAAAAAAGGTTTTACATGAAAATATTGAAACTGCATTATCTAAGAAAAATTCTACACATAATGAATTTTTAAAAGTTTCTAAAGATATTTTAGTACGAAGATTAAAACCATTGGAAGTTATTATAGTAGCAGAAAGAAAAGAACAACTTGAAGTTGAATATAATCAGAATAAAAATAATCCAACTGGTAGAGTAATAGCTGATGAAACTAAAGAAGATTTCATTAATAGAATTTTAAATGAGGATAGTGTAGATATAGATGCAGAAACAGAAGCTTTTGTACGTGAAAATTTATCAAAATCTATTACAGATGTAGGAACTTTAGAGTTGTTTCTAAGAAGTGAAAACTCTATGAATAGTATGGTTATTAGATTAGCCAGTAGAATTATGAACAAAGCTTCATATAATTATACAAAATCATTTATAGAAAAAAGAGCTGACGCACAAGATATTTTTAAAGAATACTATACGAAATATGGTAGTATTAATCAAAAGCAAATGTGGAAAGCTGTTACTCAAGAAAGTAACGGAGAAGTATTTATGAAAAGTAAATATGATATACAATTCTTTGAAGAGTATAACAAGTTAAACAATGCTGCACAAGAAGCTAAAAATAATGATAAACTTACTAAACCTGAAATAGATGTAATAGTGTCAGAACTTGAAACCTGGGTTAAGGAAAATACAAAACAGGTTATGGTTGACCCAGTAGATAACATTACTGCTCTAATACCTATTGCAAAATGGGTAAATAAAGAGTATAAAGCTATAATGGATAACCCAACTTCTATAGAAGCTAAAATGTTAAAATTTTTAGAAAAAACTATAGGTCAATCTGATACAAATTATAATAATAAATTGAGATTAGTTAGAACTCCTTTTGGAAATGTGATTGAACAAAGTGCTGCATTTTTTAAAATGCCAGCAATGCGTAAAGACACAATAGAAAAAGCTATTAGTGGAGATTATTTAGCAAATGCTAAAGATACACTAAAAGAACTTTATACTTTTAATGCTGATGATGTTGAAAGATTTGGAGATATTGTAGATGAACTAGAAGATGGAGATTCTTTTGATTCTAGAACTATGCGTAAAGTAATAAGTAACACTCAAGGTGAAGAAAAACACAATATACCAATTTATTTTAGAAGAAAATTTGACCCTAAATTAAATACTTATGATGTAATGACAGCTGTATTAAGTGACTTTTACATGTCTAGTCAATTTAAAGAAAAAACAGAAATTCAGCCACTATTAGATATACTACTCATTGTAACTGCAAATAAAGAAATAGGAGAAAGTGCAGGTATTAGAAACTTAAATAAAATGATTAGTGCTACTAAAGACACACTAGAAGGAATGCTTCTAAAGAAGGGGGAAAGTAAAGAATATACTAAGTTAAAGTCTATGATTGAAAACAGGCTTTACAATATAACTACTACAGATGCTGAATTTGGTAAAGTAGCACAAACTGTAATGGCTTGGACAGGTTCTGTAATGATGTCTTTGAATTTCTTTTCTGGTGTTGCCAACGTAATGCAAGGAAAAATGATGAATTTCTTAGAGAGTGTAGGAGGTAATTTTTACGATGCTGAAAATCTTACTAATGCAGAAAAGAAGTTCTTTGCTGATATGGGGGGATGGATGAATGATCTAGGAAGTGTTACAAATGAATCTAAGACAAGGCTAATGATAGACCTATTAAATGTACAAGGAGACTTTATAGGTGTTAAAGAAAGATATATTAGAGCTAATAGGGGACTTGCATTAGCTTCCAGAAAGTCTTTAACTGCCCCTAACGCAGTAGGTGAATTTTATACTCAAGCTACTTTAATGTATGCTATGATGGATAGAATAAAAGCTAAGGATAAACAAAGTAACTATCTCGACAAAGAATTTAAGCCTACAAAAGATAAGACTAAAGCTATTTCTTTAGATGAAGCTATTACAGTAGAGAAAGGTAAATTAGTAGTACATCCAAGTGTATTTGCTACTACATTTAGTCCTAATGCTGAAGGTAATACAGATAATATTTTAGAAGAAACTAGAGTACTTATTAAAAAAATGTCAAGTGATCTACATGGTCAATATGATAACGAACTACAAGCTCATTTCCAAAGAGGCACTTGGGGTAAATTTATTTTCATGTTTAGAAAATGGTTAGTCCCAGGATTTGATAGAAGATGGAGAGGTACAGCTAATTTAGTATATACAGATGTTGAAAATGGTAAGAAAGTAACTAAATTTCAAGATTACAAATTTCTTCGTGATGAAGATAATAGAAAGAATAGATTCTTTTCCAGTGATTTAAAACAATTCCAAGAAGGAACTTACACTAGTTTTATTAGAATGATGACTAGTCTATATAAAGAAGGAGAAATGTTATCTATAGCTACAATGTCTCTAGGAGATACTGAAGTTTGGAGTGATATGACTGATACAGAAAAAGCTAATGTTAAAAAAACTGCAATGGAATATGCTGTTATTATTCTAACTATTGCATCAGCATATTTATTAAAAGGATTAGCTGAAGATCTACCTGAAGATGACCCTGCGTACACTGCTATGATGCTAGGAGCCTTTTCAGCAAGAAGACTACATATGGAATTAGTAGCTTTTTCCAATCCGTTAGAAGCTCTAGTATTGATGAAATCACCAGCTGCATCTGTTTCTTTACTTCAAAAAAGTTCTAGATTACTATTACAAATTGGTAAAGATACAGCAATGACTACTTTTGGTGGAGAAGGATTTGAAAGATATGAAAGAGGTGATATGAAAGGAGAATTAAAAGTTAAGAAATATTTTAACGATATTATTCCTGTAGCAAATCAAGTAAATAGAAACTTAGATGATGCAGTAACCTTCTTATTTCAAAGTTATTAACTATCAGTATGAAGCAGATAAAAAAAAAGAGGAGACGTTAATTCCCCTCTTTTTTTATTAATTCTAATGAGACCTGCAATATTTCTCCTTTTGTATCATAAATAACCAATGTCTGACTATATTGTGATGTAAAGAAATTACCAAAAAAACTATCAGGAGGCATTGTAAATATAAATTGACGCAATCCTTGGATAGAATCATTTTTTGTAGTTTTATAATTTACATTCATTTCCTTCTAGCTTTTTTATCATCCTTATCAAAAATGGCTATTTGATCAATATAATTGTAATCATTTACTATTTCTTTAGGATCAGGTAAACACCCCTCATCAATTTCAGAATAATGTTTAGATCTTAATGCTGTTTTTACTCTAGATCTTACAGTACCCCAATAACTATCTTTCTGGTGACCATTTACTTTTTCAATTGGATTTTTTTTAAAACTCTTTCCCATTATTCAGATTCTTTTAATTTTTTAATTTCTTCATAAACATAATCCATAGATTTTCTACATTTTACTTTACCTTCTTTAATTCTTTTTAAAGAGTTATTAAACCATTTTTCAGATTCCTCATCATTGAATTGTATTTTGATACCCCCTTGTTCAATTAATGTATTGATAATACTAAGAGAGTTATTAATATAACCTAATCCAGAATTATGTTCATGAATTCCATAAGATAATATTTTACCTTCTGGTGTTTTCCAAAACGCATCTCCCATTATATTCCAAATTTGTTAGATAAATAAGTGTACATTTTTTCAAATAATTCCACTTCTTTAGGTGTTACTGGTGGTTTAATTTTTACTCTCACACCTTTCTCTTGGTAAATATATGCTTCCATATTCATTAAACAAAATTCCATTGGTTCTACGTGTATATTTACCATATTATTGTTTTATTTTTAAACCCCACATTAAGTTAAACATATTCCATTCATTTTTAGAGTTTGTTTTAAAATATTTTTTATACTTTTCATGAAAGAATTTTTCCAACTGTTCTTCTTCTATTAAAGTGTGTGTAAAATGTTCATACCAAGGAACTTCATCCATAGAAGTATTTTTCATTACATAATCATAATCAACATTATGTTTTTCTAACATTTTATTAATTACTTCCTTGATAAAGTCTTCTTTAGTCTTTTTCATTTTATATTTTCTTTAGGATAAGCATTTAAGATTGTATCTTTATCTACAACTCTATCTTTTATTCCAAAACTTGGATTGTATGGATTTTCTGGAATTTCATAAATTTCAGCAGATTTACTAGCCTCTTTTAAAGCTTGTTCTACATGATATTGAGCAAACTCAATCATCATAGAAGGTACTATATCAGCCATATCACCATGATAATCTTCAAATGAGATACCATTATCAGGCTCATACTTTTCTGAGTTCATTAATTCTTCAGCTGTCATAATTTAATTTCTGTTTTATCTAAATGGACATCTTCTTTAATATCATAAAGAGTTACTGATTCACAAATTCTAAAATTATATCCTTCTTCTGAACCACTCATTAATTCATAAGATAAATCATTTATGAAACCGTATAATAACTCTACGGTAGCTTCATCATCAATAAATTCTTGATCAGCATCAAATTCAACATTTTTAATTACTGTTTCGTAATTTTTTAAGCACATTAGTTGTTTAAAAGATTCTTTATTGTCTAAGAAATGACCAATAATAGTTTCTTTCTCATCTTCTTCGTCAGAAGAATTACCAACTCCACCATCTCCATTATTACATGATTGAAAAACTGTTTCACATATAACTTTAATAGCTTTAGCTTCTTCTATAGAATCTACATTGTATTCTATTGTTTTATAAAAATCACCATCATTTTCCCATGATACTATTTTTAATAACAATCCTTTTTTATATAATAGTTCTTTATTCATTTTTTTAATATTTTAATAAATCTTTCTGGTAATACAATATTACTTCTGTTTAAAGCAAATTCAAACATTGGTGCTATATCTTCAGGTGTATATCCTGCTAATCCACATCCGATTTCTGTTACCAAAAATACCAAATCATCTCTGGTTTTAGTATATTCAATAAATCTATATACATAAAGTTCTATTATATCTAAAGTTAATGAGTTTATATTCCAATCTTTAGTAGGTATAGCAAATGTTCTACCCATAGGTGTAAAGTGAAATCCAAATCCTTTATTCCACTTAGCTCCAAAGCTTTTACAAGCTTGTAATGCTGCTCCACCGCCATGTATTCCAGATTCATTAGATCCAAATACAAATACTTCATTTTTTTCTAATTTAGTTATCATTTTCGCCATTTTACATTCTCTTTTTCAATGCTTTCAATTGTATTTAATACATCTTTTAATTCCTTTTGTAAATTATGAAATAAATTAGTAGAAAAACATGAATTAATTCTGTCAATAAAAGAATCAATATTTCTAGTAATTGGAAATTCATACCCTATATCAAATCTTTCGCATCCAGTAATATATCCTTGAACTTCTAATTTTCTAAGGCGTGTAATTTCTTGTTGCGTAATTTCTATTAAATATTTTTCACCTTCTAATTTTGCTATTATTTTCGCCATAATTCAAATATTTCATTTTTTTTTAATTTAGTTATCATTTATTGCGATTTTTAATAATATCAAATACCCAATCAAATCATCCAATACATCTTCATCTTCTTCAATATGTTGAGTTTTAAGTCTACTTAATTTATCATCAAGTCTAACCTTTATCTGTTCAATACTTGAAGCATTTGAAAATACTCTAATTGGATTTAAAGCTGAATCACCATACTTCTTGTTTTTTTGAATTAACATTTCCTTAATTCCAGACATTACTGATTCTACTTTTAAATCAAAACTTACCTTAACTTCTGGTTCATCAAATAATTCTTCCCAATCATTTTCTTGATTTCTATACCAATAAGAAAAAGGTTCTCCAGTTAATATTTCATTTTCAGCAATAATTCTTCCTATTTTCATAGGAGTCTCATCATTTTCAATCCATTCACCAACTGGATTACTTATCAATTTAAATTTTCTTTTCATAATTCTGTTGCTTCTTTGATTAGTTGTTTTAACTCGTCTAATAGACTAAATCTCGAATTTTCCTTTAATATTGGAATAAGTTTATCCAACATCTCAAGCATTTCAGGTGCTTTTGAGATTAGCAGGGCATTTGCCTCCATTTCTTCAGTTGTCATTCCAATATTTACATGATTTCCCTTTGAATCAGCAATCCAACCTCTATTTTTAATATCTGATTTTATAGGTAAATTCATGTCAACTCCTTTTTCATATGAGTACTTATCGACTGTCCATTTCCCTTTTGTTCCTTTAAATTCTGTCATATTTTTGTTTAATTAAAAAGCCAGGGAATTTCTTCCCCAGCTTTGATTAAAATAAAGAGCGAGCTCTTCCTTACTTATTTTCTAAATATTCTTCTTTTGTAATTGTAATTACAGAGCCATGTGTCGTGTGTATTAATTCATCAGCATCAACAGCTGAATTACCACATTTACACCAATCCATTGTCCATTCTTGTTTTTCATCAGATTTTTGATAACTATTACACTTCTCACATTTCCAATAAATATATTGATTTTCCATTTTTATTCACAGTTTTTACATTCTAAAATCTCACGAGCAAATGCTTGAGCAGAACTCTGACTAAATTGATAATACAAAGTTTTAATACCTTCTTCATGTGCATATAGATATAATTGATTAATATCTTTTGCTGGAATTGAAGGATGAATCATTAGATTTAAACTTTGAGACTGATCAATAAACTTTTGTCTTTGAGCTGCTTGCAATACAATTTCTTTTGGTGAAATTTCTAAGAAGGTTTTAAACACTTCTTTTTTAGGAAAATTTAAATGTTGTACTGAACCATCTTTTTTAAGAATATTTTCCCATATTTGAGGAGTATTCATTTTATATTTCTCTAGTTCTGCAATTAAGTAAGGATTTTTATAAACTGTTTTAATTTTAGCCAGATCTTTAACAAAATAATTAGATTTAAAAGGTTCAGTACACATGCTCACTTGTCCTAATATAAAACTACTTGACTTAGTTGGGGCTACAGCTACTAATGTAGTATTTGCGTATCCTTCTCTAATACAAGTAACTCCTTTATCACTACAAAGAAACTTACTAGCTTTTTCAGTTCTTTGTTTAATAGTTTTAAATATTCTATAATTATACTGTTTAGCTTCCAATGACTCAAACTCTATTAATTTACTTTGCAATAATGAATGATACCCAAGTACACCAACACCAATAGCTCTATGTGCTTTAGCAAATGTATAAGCTCTTTTCATACCCGCTAAATTTACAGATTTTTCAATAAATTCATCTAATACAGCATTAAGAAATAATGTATAGATTTCAATAGCGTCAGTTTCTATAATTTCATCCCAATGTAATAGATTAATAGATCCTATACAACATACAAATGATTCAAAACTATTAGTAGGTAATTGTATTTCTGAACATAGATTACTAGCTGTAATTTCTAATCCTAACTCTTTATAAGGAGAATTATTATTACTATTATCTTTAAACATTATATACGGAAATCCAAATTCATTTCTACGTTGAATTACTTTAGCCCAAATCTTACGTTTAGTTTGATCTCCAGACTTCATTGAGTTTAGCCATTCATCCGTAATAGTAACTCCGTATTGTAAATTTTGAATTGGGTTACCTTCTGTACCAATATCCAAGAATTCATTAATGTCTCCATGTTCAATAGGTAACCATACGGCACAAGCACCTCTTCTTGCTTCAGATTGTTTGAATACATCTATTACAGTATCATACATTCTAGCATAATGAATCGGCCCATCAGCAAATCCTCCAGTAGAAATAGCACTACCACGAGGTCTAATATTACCTAGATATGCAGAAGTACCGCCACCGTATTTAGACATCATACCAAGCTCTCTATTAGCATTTAAAATGCTATCAGATGAATCATCTATGTTAGATCCATAACATGATATAGGTAGTCCTTTTTGTTTACCATAATTAATCCATACAGGTGTGCTAAAACTATAATAACCTTTTTCTGTATATTCTATAAATTTATCAGCAAATCCATCAATCTTAAGAGATTTTTCAGCAGTATATGCCATATCTCTAATACGTTGTTCTGGAGATTCAGTAATATATCCTCTTTTTAAGAAAGTTCTACTTTCTTCATTCAACCAGTAATTTTTAGAATATGTCATCAGCAGTAATTGATTTAGATTTTTTGTTATAATCAATAGATTTTTTGTAAAAAAAGTCACCTTCCTTAGTAGATGTAATTTCCACATTAAACCACATTGTTTTTTCAAGTAATTCAATATCTGGATGAAATATTTCCTCCATTCCTATTTTACTTAATGAGTTATTAAATCTATCCATGATGAAATGTTTAATGGTTTCTTTAGATAAAAAATCTAATTCACCATTTTCAAATATCCAATCTAAGACTTTACATTCCGCTTTATAAGCTTTATTACAAGCAGAATATATTAAATTATTGAATTCTTCATCAAACCATTCCGGATTTTCACTCTTAACAATATTGATAATTTCAGCACCAAAGTTACCGTGTATGTCTTCTTCTTTACTAGTTGCTTCAACTACATTTGAAATACCCTTAAATAGATTCTTCTCTTTATTAAAGGACATCATAATGAGAAACTGAGAGAATAATGATACATGCTCAATAAACAAAGAGAATAATAATACACTTTTGGTGTACATTTTATTGTCCTTACTTCTAGTACCATCCAAATATTTTGTCAAATAGGAAATTCTATCTTTAATTGCTGGTATTTCTACTACAGTTCTAAATTCTTCTTCCAATCCAAGTATTCTTAACAATTTAGCATAAGCATCTTTATGTCTAACTTCACTTTCTGCAAATGTCATTCCCACATCACCTATTTCAGTAATAGGCATTCTTTTATACATATCAGCCCAAAAAGTCTTTACATTGACTTCTATTTGAGCAATAGCTAACATTGTTCTTTTAATAACTTCCCTTTCTTTATCAGAAATTATAATTTTATAATCATTAATGTCAGTAGTAAAATTAAACTCTGACTCTATCCAATAGGAATGTCTAATTGCGTCTTTGTATTGTAGCAGATTAGGGTATTCATAGGGTAGTATATTTATTCTTTTTTGGAAAATGTTTCCGTTCATATCAACTTCACGATTTAGTTTTAAAATTATTACATCCCAAAGAAAAAGGGTCATAAAAATACAAAAACTACTGCATCTCTACAACCCCTTATTACTTTAAAACATACTAATTATTTGTTATTCTACTACTAGTTTTTTTATTATTTGATTAAATGTTTCTTCATGATAATTTAATTTATCTCCTAATTCAGCATCTACAGAAATAGTAACATTTAACTCATCTTCTAATTTTTCTCTATATTTTTTAGCTTTAGTCAAGATACCATACACTTTGCTATTCTGAGCTGACTGCCAATATTTAAGAATTAATTTTTTACTTTCATCACTAACTTTTGAAAATTCACCAGAAACAATATATTTAATATCTTGTTTAATCTCTCTAGGAAATTTAAAGTATATCATATAGTGCTTTTGATCAACATCATAATGCTTAGTTATATGTGGTGATTGAATTAAAGTATCTTCGTATAATTTATGTACTGAGTTTTCTGACCAAGAGAATAATAAAAAAAGCCCTTCTATCTTATCAATATTTATATCAGGAAAATTTATGTCATACAAATAAGAAGTGATTAACAAATCTTTATTTATAGTAACATATTCTGATACAATCGGAATAATATAGGTTTTACTTCTTGTATTTTTTAAATTAGCCATGTATATTAATTAAAAACATCCAATGTTAAAATACCATCAGATTCATAAACATTTCTTGGGTAGTCATAAAGTTGATTTCCCATATGCCATTCCATGTCTTCAATAATCTTATCAAAACCTCTTACTTCATTGCTATTGTATCTTAACGAACCACCATTTTTACCTACAAATAAGTCATTCTCTGTAGTTTCATAAACCAAAGGCTTTCTAGGATCTCCAGAAGAAATAATCAAAAATCTGAAAATATCTACTCTGTAATCAAATAGCTCTTCATTTTCCAATTTAAAATACTTCAATGCTTCTGTATAAAAAGAAGCTTGTAAATAGTACTTCCATTTTACGAAACTACTTGCAAAACCTAATACGTGATCTCCAGTAGTTTTTAAATCAATAGGATAAATTACTTTTTCCTTATGATCTATTTTTATAATATCAAACAATGATTTACAAGGCTTACCTTTCCAGTTCCATAAAATAGGAAACTGATAATGTATTTCTTGATTCTCATCAGCAGTAATCCACTTTCTACTAAAATCGTGAGTAAATAAAGTATTGGCACTATTAAGTACATTCTCATATTGATCTGTACTTAGTATTTGTTTACCAACATTATCTCTCATAAAATTAAACATATCTCTACCACCTTCATCTAGTATCTTACGAGTAATAGTTTCAGGCTTCCACCCTTTACCATACTCATGAGCTAGAGCTGTAGCTAAAATAAGTGTTTCATATTCATCAAGTTCACCAGCTAGTGCTCCTTTTTGTGTAGTAATACTCTTTATGATATCAGTCATAATTTGTTCTACTTTCCAACTTGGAGATTCACCAGTATTAACTGTGAACTTCTTTTTAAATTCTTCTTCACCATCGAACACATAAGTATCTACAGCACTACCGTAAGTAAGTGCTGGACTTGAAAACTTCTCAGTATTAATCAATGAAGCAGGGGTTTTATCCACCCCCGACAACATTGAATAACTGATAGCGTTGACTTGTCTATACTCTGGTTCTGACATCAACTTCACCAATTCCATAACTATTCGTATTTAAATATTTTTACTTCTTTTTGAAATACTTCAACTGCTTCAGTATCTCCTTCATTGCATTCTGACCATCCCATAGAATCTTTTACAGATTCTTCATATACAACTCGATAAAATTTATTATTATCTAATCTTTGAAATACTAAATTATGGCGTTCTTTATGTCTACCAGAACTTTCATATTCTCTATCCATAATTTTAATTTCAATTTCTGAATTACCCATATCAAGATATTCTTCTTGAACAAGATCTCTCCATTGAGAATTACTCAATTTAATTTTATCTCTTTCCATAATTAAATTTTTACTTTAATCCTTGCAATTCTACTATTAGCATCATCCAAACTTCTTGAAACTGAAGTATAAATTGTTTTTAACATTTCATAATTAATTTCAGGAGCAATAAACTCATGCTTTTTGAACTCTTCTAAAGCAAATCCAGATAGATTTTTCATTGCTTCCAATTCCTCCAAAGTATGTTGAGCATATTCATACTCAAATACATCAGTTTCAACAGACACAATCTTTCCGTTATCATCCAATTCTGCAATTGCAATAGGAAGATACTCACAAGTTCTCATTTTACCTGAATCATACTCAGGAACTGCTGTTACATTCTTAGGATTACATAAACATACAATACCAGTCTTACCAAAGTATCCCATATTAGCTTCCATAAAGGAAAGATTTCCCAAATGTAAACCATAACTACAAGAATTAACAGGATCTGGATCAATTTTATTTCTATCCATTTGTACTACTTCACCAATTTTGATATTGAATGTACCAGTATGAGCATCTGTATAAACATTACCAGATAACTCTCCAATGTTCTCATACATTTCCTGTAAATTACCAGTATATATTACTGTACCGATTTGATTAGTTGTTGTAGATATGTAAGTATTATCTTCTAACTTATAAACAGTGTAATTCTTAGGTGCTTTTTTCCACTTCTTAACTTTCAAATACTCTTGAGTAATGAATTTCTCTAATGCAGTATCTCCTGATCTCTTAGTGTTTACAGTTCTGTAAGCAATAAAATATCCACTTGGAGTGATTGTCAAATCATGATTTCTAATGAATTTGAACAAATCAAATCTTGCTCTAGGATCTGGGTTTAATACACATAGTTTCCAGAAGTTTAGCAAAGCATCTACTCTTGCTGTATTATTTTCTACACCAGCTTTCATAAGCTCTCTAATCAATACATCAGGAGTACTGATGTTGATACCCTTTACAATCAAAGAGTTCTCAACTACCTCAAATACTTGATGTCCATTTGCTTTGACATCTTTCATGAAGTCTAGAATGTCCAAATGTTTTTCAGACTCCTTCTTTGCTGCTTCAAAATCAAGTAACATTGTTTGTTCATTGCCTATCAAAGGAGCTTCAAACAATTTAATTGCTTTATCTAAATCACCCTGAACTGTTTCATCAAGGTTTAAAAGTTCTTCGTAAACTTTTATTTTCTCATCAATTGTTGCAAATTCTTTGTTGTACATTTTAGTACCAATGAATGCTACAATAGTTTTTCCAATTGCTTGTGCTTTTATCATATTCTATTTTTATTTTATTATAACCCTCTTTTAAATTTTTCACATAAAAAATCAATTTCTCTATCATTAAGTAGTCTATGAAATCTTGAATCTTTATGTTTTTCTGTATAATGATTAAACCTGAATGCAAAATCTTCCCATTTATCAAAATTTCCATGATCATAATAAAGCCCAATCATATTCAAATTTCTAATTAATGATATTCTTTTTTCACTATAGAAATTCCAATTATCTTGAGTTAATACTACATCAGGATCATTTGTATTTAATTGAATTATCCATTTCCCTTTCAAGGAACAGATATCTTTTTCCGACTGAATTATTAATTTCATATTTTATATATTTACTTCCTCATTCTCTATTTCTAATATTGCTACTTCTTCTAACTCTACCTCTTTAACTTCCTTTTCTAAAACAAAAGGATCATACAAATAATCCATACTATTAGCAACTACAAAATAGTAATCATAGTAAATTAAAATTAAAGCTTTTAGAACATTACTTTCATTATAATTATAATTAGGAGAAATACTAGAATTAACAAGTCTTCTTTGTATCATGTTATAATCTTTATTATAATAATTATAGATTTCATCTACAGTCTTATCACTATAACTAGTTCCTCTAAAATCAGCATACATTTTTGCAATATCTTCTTTAGTAATGTTAGTTTTATAGAAAACATTATTAAATTTGAATTTACTACTAGTAGGTGTATAGTTCTTTATCATAGGAAGACAATCACTATAAGACATACCAGTTAAATGATAATTTGTTTCTTTTAAAAACTTTAATATATCACTATATTTGGACACTGTTTCTTTATCTATTAACACATGATCTAAAGAAATGTTATTTAAATCTTCAAAGAAAAGCTTATTAAAAGCAGTTTCTTCTAAAGAATGAAGTACTTTTTTTACATCTTTGACATCATCATTAAGAGAAATAATATCCTTTCTTAAACTATCAGAAAAGAGAAAACTAGTATCAACAATGTTGTCCCAAGTTTTACCAGTATTAAATACAATGTTTTCTGAAATATCTTTTTTAATTTTGATAACAGTTAATAATTTACCTATATGTCTCATTTGTATTTTTTTATTGTTAAAGAATTCTTCCAATGTAAAAATTGGAGAATTATCACTTCTTTCTTTTATTATTTTTTCATAGTTTCTATTAGATACAATGTCTATTACAAATTTACGCTTCTTACCTCTTATTATATTATGATAAGCTACAATGAATTTTTCAAACAAAGTTAAACTATCATGTGCAGGAGAAATAAATTTACTTCTCTCATCTTTATTAATGATAATTGTAGGAGTTTTATTGTTCATATAAATTTCTAAGTATTCTCTTATACCAGTTTTATCATAGTATATTCTCTCAGATCCTAATGAACCTCTTTCAATAGCCATTAGACTTTTATCATAGTCTGTAGTTTTCTTAGTATCCTTTTGATACTTAGTCCACCAGGCTTCATCTACTTTGATATCATCATATCTCAAGAATAAGTTACTGATATCAGCATCTTTGAATTCTTTAAGCATTACATTAACAAACATTCTAAATGTCAGAAAATGTAACCCGTTATACTTTTTATAAATCTCTCTTAAATGAAATAAATGTACATCAGGTTTAGTTATTGAAATGAAACAAATATTCTCATCCTCATATAATTTCATACTAATATACTTATTTTTCTTAGTAGAATAAGTTGTACTAGAATCAACAACTATATATTTATAATTATTTTGCTTTACAGAATTCTTTACATCATAAACTTGTTGAATACTATCAAATAGATTGTTTGTCCAACTTAATTTTCTAAAATAACCAAGATCTTTAACAGAAACTGTTTGCAATCTAAGAGCATTAGTAAACTTTTTTTCTCTTTTAATATATTCTCTTAAACTATTATCAACTTCGTGATCATATACAAAACTTGTATTGTTAAGTGTAATAGAAGTTAATGCAGTATAAGCTTTACGAGATTCAGCAAAAGAATTAAATTGAATAGGAAAATTATCAATTTGATAAGCAGGTAGTTTATCCTTGTGAAGTAATGAATCAATATATAAACTATAAATTTCATTATCTACTTCAAATTTAACAAACTCTGCGTTTTGAAAATTATTACTATTAATAAACGCCATTATATTTTCAGCAGGCTTTTGAAACTGTTTAGCTTTTAAAGCTGTCAATTCTAACTCCAAAGCTATAATCTTATTTCTGATTGCTGTAATATTTGTTTCAGTGTATCTAATATCTTCTCTAGTTTGAATAACACTTATTTCTCCAATTTCAAATTTTAGAGCAACAGCAGTACTATTTTTAGACTCACCTAGATTAGCCCAATCAATAGGATAAGCAACAGACCCAATTGTTAAATGGAGTTCGTTAAATTGACTATTGTTTGTTTTATATAAGAAGTTTTCACCTTCTATAATTTTAAAAGGTGATTCAAATGTATTTATCAAAGTTAATATAGTACTATTGTACTGAGAAGTGTAATACTTCTTTAAGTTATCTACATTTATATCTACATTAGTGAAATATTGTAGTTGACTATTTGTTTCCTTTAAGAATTTAATCAAATCTACTTCACTCTTAATATTCACTTTTATTTCAGTACCATTACGTTCAGTTGTTATCTTTTTATTTAACAAATCTACAACAGGTGCAGATTCCCCTTTTCGCATTAAATAATTATATTCAATGCCATCAAATCTAGTCTTTATATAAAATAAGTCTTGATAAGATAGTGGAGATTTTGAACCAATACCAAAAGCACCAATAAATTTATTACTGTTCTCTTTTGTGCTTTTTAAATAACGTGTATATATATTTTTTACTCTTTCTGGAGATAGACCAACACCTACGTCTTGGAAATTAACATACAATCCAGTTTCATCTTTCCCATAAGTAATTCTTACTGCATCTGTAATACCAGCTTCAGCATGTGAATCAAAACAATTAGAAGTAATCTCTCTAATAATCGACCCTATATTATTCTTATAAGGATTCTGAAGCATGTCCCACATCTTCCCTAAATCCTCTTGGGAAATAGTGGCTTCATATGATTCTTCTCCAATACTACCTATGATTTCTAATTTTTTTTCTTCTAATTTCATGTATATTTATCTTTAATATATTTCATAACTGCCATTATTGTTAACACTATCATAATAATTAACCATATTTTACCTACTATTACCAATCCTCCTAACGAAAACAAAAGGGCTAAACTTGACAAAATCATTAAAACACAAAGTGTTATAACTGGATCTAACTTTTTATCAAATGTAAAAGCAATAAAACTTGTTATCACAAATAACATTATAACACATGTAAATAATATTCCATATGATAAAAACATTTCTTGATTTTTCATAACATTTTATTTTCTAATAATTGACTATACTTATTATCAAATTCTAAATACATATTATCTAATTTTTTAAGTGTTCTGTATGCATTATTATCAACTTCATCATTAACTTCATTTTCTGTATCTAACATTATTATATCAGCATAGTTATTTACAGCATCATCCAGTAATATTCTTACTACATTAAACTTATAATCATTAAATGCTTCAATAACTCTACCTCCTAATTCTAAATGATCTGGAAGGTGTTCTACTATATAATTATAAAATTCTATTTTAAAAGAACTATATAACTCCAGTGGTTCTGTAATATCTTTATACTTGTTCATCTTTTTTAATTAAGTCCCAAAATGTTGTTTCCTCCATTACTACTAACTTCTCTTCTGACTTTCTACCTTTATCATGTATAATGATTGGTGGATGTTTGTGTATTTGATCATCAGGAGGAAAATTAATTCCTAATGCTTGTTTCATTTCTAAGAAAATAGAAGTATAATTTAACCCTTTTAAATAACCTTTCTTACATTGTATAAGAAATGGTACAAAAGCAATATCTACTTTACTATCATCTAATAATCTAGATGCTTGTCTACTTGTTTTAGCAAACGGATAACCTAGATCTCTGAATATTTTAGCAATCCTTCTTTCTAGATTATGTCCCTTTGCTCTATTTGCTGCTCCTCCCATTATATATTGTCTTTTAAATTCTTTGGTGCAAACTTCTTAAATTCTTTCATATCACCTACAAATTTTGATAAGAAAACTAAAGGATAATCATCTCTTACATAAAATTTATTATTATGTAATGATATATCATCTGAACCTGTACAAACAATATATTCAGTAGTTGATTTCCAATAATGATTATAATAAGATTCTGTTCTAACTTCTCTACTTAAATACATTCCTTGACTAGTGAATTTAACAACTACGTGTTTTTCAAAGTCTGACTGTTTAGCTCTTAAAACAACATCTCCTACTCGGATTTCTTGCCCAGTTAAATAACATGTTTTCATAATTTTTCTTTTACTAAATTTGTTACTAATTCTGTAAATTTAGATTTACTATCACTTTGACTAAAAACATGGTATATATCATTCAAACTCAGTGCTGGTTTATTAAATTTAATATAGGTTTCAGCTGCTTTTTTTGTTGAAAGCCATTTATAATCAGATGAAGTATTTGGTGAACCTGCTAAATCCCAATTATATATTATAGCTACAAAAAGAGGATCTAATTTACTTTTTGTATTTACAAACCATACATTATCACCTTCATAGATATCAACACCATCTTCTGTTGTGAATAATGGTTTTTTAGATTTTTTAATTTCACTCAAATGATAAGTATAAACCTGTTTAGTTTTTGTATTGCTTTGATAATAAATCCATTGTGTATCTATTTTAGTAATTTCTTGATTATTACCACAAGGCCCATCAATATAATCACCAATAGTAAATACTTCACCATCAGATAATCTTTTTACTGAATGAATTTCCCAACCTGAATAAGAATCAATACCATACTTCCCAGTATTTTGTTTATTAGATCCTGTTGATATACCATATAGTCCATTTTCTCTTAAAGTATCTATTCTATTTGCCTTATTAAAACTAAAAGAAAGTATTTGATATTCTTTTTCTACTACTTCTTCCCAATCATTAGAATTCTCAATGTATTCTTTAGGAATTAAACCAATTGTATTTCTATTCAACATGTAACCAGAAGAATCTACATTTTTTAATTGTGCAATATCTCCTGTTATTTTGTTTTTAAATATTCTTTTCATATTTTTTAAATCTATTTATTTTACCAAATATTCTATGTCTTTCCATAACTGGAAGATTATTTATTTCTTCTAAATTACTTAATGCAGTTCTAATACCTATAAATTCAGAAGGAATACTTAAAGTTTTAGCTTCTTGTTCCAATCTATGTAAAGTATATTGTGCAGCTTTAAGTCTACCAAGAAATCCATTTCTATCCCATGCTTTTCTAGAATTATTTACACTCATGTTGATTCTATTGTTATAATAACCCATTCATCTACACATTCAATATCCATTGCAATAGAATATTGTGATTTTAATTCTTTCATGATAGACTTAGCATTTTGATAATCAGGCATACCAAATTTACCATCTCCTACATCACCATTGTTTCTACACGAAAATTGTAACACTTCATCTTCATCAAATTGGTCTAAATCAAAATCAGGAGTAAATCCATATTTTGAAATAACATCATTGTACATTTTTCTTACTTGTTGTTTATTCATAATCCCAATTAATTATAGGTTTATTTAATTTATTTAAATGCTCATTAATAGTTAAAAGGAAATTCTTATGTTCCCATTTTCTATTATTTCTTGCAGCATAAGCAGGGTGTTCGAGAATGATTTTTTCATTTGTAGTATCGTTTAGTAATTTTTCAGCTTCTTTACCTAATCCAATGAAAATAATCTCATTATCATAGTTACTCAATTCTTTAATTAATTCTACTGTAAACTTATTCCAATACATTTGATGTGAATTAGGTTTCCTTGCTTCAACAGTCAATGCTGTATTTAATAATAATACTCCTTGTTTAGCCCAAGGTGTAATGTAACCACTCATTATACTTGTGTTAAAATGACTAGGATAACAATCATTGAATGCTCCTAAAATAGCATCAAAAGATGGTGTTATTGGGAAAGCTGGACTAACCTCAAAAGCTAACCCAGTTGCTTGTCCATTAGGATAAGGATCTTGGCCTAACCACACCACTTTCAAGTCTTTTAATGGAGTAAGCTCAAAAGCTCTCCAAGTCTTGTCAGAGGTAGGGTAAATCAACTTACCTTGCATGTATTGTTCTCTAACAGCATCTATTTCAAATGATACTTCAGGACTCAATACATTACTTAGTAAAGAAAACCATTCATCTCCTACTATTTGTTTTAATTTATTCTTATCCATCTAATTTATTCTGTTCTATATAATCTACTAAATCATTTACATTTTTTTCACCTCTTTTTGATAATTTGTTTTCTTCAAAATTAATATTTGCATCATGTAAAGATTGTAATTCATTCCAAAATAAAACATTATCTAAATTACCTACTTCTTCTTTAAGTAACTCAGATAATTTATATCCATCTCCATAAATTAAACCTGAAATACCACTTGAATTATCTTCAAATTCTATAGGATTTTTCATATATCTACCTACAGCACATTGTTGTGTGTCAGATATATAATACCTACATTCCCCATTATCAGTCTTAGCTCTCCTACTAGTATCTTCACTATAAAACTTTACAGTTTCTGCTAGTACTCGTTTATATGTTAATTTTTTCATTATTTGTTATATTTAAATGCCCAATAATATTTATAAAACCATATTCTAATATGCCAACCATCTATTGGACACCAATAGTTTTGTATTTTAAACTTTATCATTTAACCATTGTTTTAATGTTTCTAAATCGTCTTTATCTTAAATAACCACTTAATTGACTATAACAATAACTCATTCTTTCATATAAGCTATCATATTTTTCATTAGCCCACCCTTTTTCATTATATGGGTTACTACAACAATAATCTACTGTATGTCTTGGAGCAGTACAATATACTTTAAAACTTATCATACCATCCAAACCTCTTTGTTTTATACTTTTAATTTCTTGTATGATAATTTGTCTTGACCAATCATGTGATAAAATAGTTTTCAAAACAAATTCTTCTGCAATAGTAGTAATTTTTAAATGTTCCCTAAGTCTATCATAATGTTTTTGCTGTGTCTTATTTTTAGGATTGATTATATAATCAATTGTATTTAATTCTATATTTGTTGTTGTATCCATTGTTTTAAACTATTTAAATCATATTTCTTTACAAAATCACTAGGATCTTTAGTATCACTATCAGGCATTACTATAGATTTTATTCCAAACTTCTCTACCATCTTATTAGCATGTAGAATTCCTGCTTCATCATTGTCGTATAAAACATTCACTAAGTCCCATTTTGAGCTATAGTGCATGAATAATCGTTCAGAAAGTATCTGATGTTCAGTATGTGGTGCAATAGCCCAGAAGCCAGCTTCATACAACACCATTACATCCTTTAAACTACTTGTAATAAATAGTATATCACCTTTATCAGGTAATTGATTACTTCCCTGGTATTGTTCTTTATCTTTAATGTTACTAAAGAATTTACCAGTTGCTACTGTTTTATGTGGTTGATATATCTTATATACTCTATCAGAATAATAATAAGAATAACTTAATTTATCTACATTATAAGTATAAGTATTAATCCAAAATCTATTGATAGGATTTACATTGTAAAATTCTAATGTAGCTAAAGATATTTCATATTGTGACCAATATTCTTTATCACGTTCCATCCAATGTCTTAAAGATATATTTATCCAATAATCTTCTTTTTCATTTACAATCTTATTATACTTTTTAGCAGGACGTGTAAATTTAGAATTAGCATATTGAGTTTTATACTCTATTAGATTTATTTTATACCTTCTATTCAATATACCAAGAGCCTGTTGATAGTTACAACTCTCCATATACATAGTAAACATGATACAATCACCTCCACCAAGTTTAAAATCATTGTATATAAGTTTACCATCTACTTGGAATACACCAAATGAAGGACTCTTATCAGCTCTAAAAGGACTAGACATAATATTATAAACATCAAAAGTCCCTAAATAGTAAGCATAAATATCATACTGGTCTAAATGTTTTAATAGTGTTTCTTTTGTTAAATATTCAAATTTTATATTGTCTAGTTTCATATTTTGGTATAAAAAAAGCCAAGAGCATTATACCCTTGGCTTTTAATTATTTAAAACTTATTTTTTACCAGGGTGACTCCACTGGTGATTTACTTTGAGAAGTAACAACTTGTACTGGTACTTTCTCAAAATCATTCTTATTCTCTTTATCAAATACCAATAGGGTATCCTCTACAGCTACTGCTGGATACTGAGCTCCATCTTCAATTGCTTCTGCAAAATCTGGAAGGCCAATTTCAGCTGATTCTTTAATTTCCATAGAAGCATTTAGATATTCTCTACCATTGAACTTCATACGAAGTCTTCCTCCTTGAGAAATATCATTCAAGTGATCAGCTAGTTCTTCTAGATTAGCTGGATCTACTGATTCAAACTTCTCATAAGTAGTAATTCTACCTACAATATGCTTTACTTTTACCAAAGAGGTTGGAACTGCTTTCTCAGTCATGTAAAACTTAAACTCTTTAGGATCCACATTAGCTGCTTTACCTTCTTCTGTGACAAAATGAACTGACAAGAACGGAGTTCCTTTATCATTTGTACCAGAAGTCCACTTTTTAAGAATTACATTATTACGAATTCCTGGGTAGATATATGTTTCATTTACACCACCTTTTACTTCTTCACTTATTTCTTTTAAATTGAACATACTCATAATTTTTATTATTTTAGTTTTAAATTATTTTTACCCTTTACCGTACCAAATATACGGATTTTTACTCTAATCTACAAAGATCTTATCCCAATAAGTTTTCACTTCAAAGGTATTTGGATCTGATTCAGCAAGGATAATATCCTTACCAGAAAGATGCGGAGATCTGTTACCACTAACAGTAGTTCCATCACCTTTAAAGCTTACATGAAGCTCATTCTTCTTACGATATGCGTATCCAATAGCACACACCTTCTGTGTTACAATACCAGATAATTTACCACTAAGATCTACTTCAGTAGCAGTTACTTCTTTATCATCCTTGGTCACATACTTGTCTTTTGTATGACCAATTAGAATCAATCTTTCACACAACTCATAAACACTATTCATCAACATCTTATATGCCTGACGAATGTAACCATAACCAGCACCATACTCTAAAGCTTTAAGCTCTAGTGGGCCACCAAGAAACTTAGCTCCCATAGGTGTTTTCTTATAAAGGATTACACCTAAATCCTCAGCAAATTCTTCTAGTTTAGTAGCTGTGTCAATAGCAATGTAACGATACACTGGTTTTCCACCATTTGCTTTATTAGCTGCTTCGATACTATCTACTACTGCTCGTAGTTCTTCTAGAGAATTAGCATTTACTTTCAAAGCATCTACTTTATTAGTACCTTTTTCAAGGTCAATAATAAGACAGTTATCAAGTTGTGCTACTACTGTAGTTTTACCTGATTTTGGTAAGCTGTATAAAAGTAATATGTCAGGTGACATACTACTAGCTTTTACTTTTGTTTTTGGTAATTCAATCATTTTCTTCTTTTTATAATATTTACTACTTGCATAATTTCATTTTGAGATTCAATTTTTAAACCTGATTTCTCAAGAAAGATACCTAATTGTAATACAAAATCTTTATGATAAGGCTGACATCCAAATGCAACATGAGTATCAGTAAATTCAGCTTTATATCCACAAATAGTAATTCCAAAGGCAAGATCATACTCTTCTTTAGTAATTTTAATAAGATTTTTTACACTACATGATGTATATTCACCTTCTAAAGATGTTTCTCTAAGAACATACCATTCTCCTCCTGCGAAATCACTTCTTTTCTCAATAATACCAACTGTTGAATATGACCCTAACCATCTTACATAATCACCAGGTTGAAATTTACTACTAGCTTTTTTAATTTCTTCAGCTGTAGCTAATCTATAAAAACCACATGTTAACTCTCTAGTATAACCATCAACGTCTTTAGAATTTGCACCATTTACAATTTGTAATTTATAAGGCCCTGCTTTATTATATCCATCAAACATAATCCAATCACCAACTCTAAATTCTGACTCATAAACTGGTTCAAACCATAGATCCAATACTCCTGCATCTTTTAGTTTTTCAATACAAGTATCTACTGATACTTTATAACTACCATTACTAGGAAAACCAGTTCCCATAATTTTAATAGCTGCATTAGCATAATTAGTTTTAGTCAATATGTAATGACTTATTTTTTTATTTTCCATTGTATCTTTATTTAACACATACTTTTTAAATTGGTCAAATGTAATTTCTGTATGATTATTTTTAATCATAGAAGATGTAATACAAGTTCCATCATAACTAGGAAAATGAAAATACGATCCTCCATTATAAGGGTAATAACCAGGCATTTTTCCTTTAAATGAATTAAAATAATCATAAATTAATTGACTTTCATTAAAATGAGGATTTCTCAATGCCCATTTTTCAGGTAATACAAATTCTTTTTTAGGTGATGATACTAAAAACCAA
>TARA_R110000850_G_scaffold41765_12_pt1 | contig 48985 bp, 45 predicted proteins | sample TARA_R110000850 | Tara Oceans TARA_R110000850 (sample SAMEA4397586) | marine metagenome | biome: Polar Biome; feature: [SRF] surface water layer (ENVO:00010504); material: water (ENVO:00002006), including particulate matter (ENVO:01000060) such as... | depth 5 m
CGGGCTGGTCTCGAACTATCTGCACGATCAGTTCAGCGTCAACGATCACATCAAACTGACCGCACCCTGTGGCGACTTTGTTCTCAACGACGCCCAGCGGCCGCTGGTATTACTGAGTGGTGGCGTCGGTATCACACCCACCGTCAGCATGCTGCAGCCCGCATTGGACAGTGGCCGCCAGGTACATTTCCTGCATGGGGCCCTGAACAGCGATTGCCACGCATTCAAGGATCTGGTTGAGGAAATGGCCCACAACTACGAAAACCTGCACCGCTACTACTGTTACAGCGACCCCCTGCCCCAGGACAAAGACCAGCACAGCGGATTTTTTGATCGCGAACGCCTGGCGGGACTGTTGCCTGCCCATGGGGAAATAGACGTGTATTTCCTCGGGCCAAAACCCTTTATGCAGGCCTGTTATCGTGCGCTCAATGAATTGAAAATTCCTCTCGACCGCATTCGCTATGAATTCTTCGGGCCACTGGAAGAGCTGTAAAAACTGCGGCCAGGTACGACTTTTTTACCTCGAAAGTTGTACCTGGCCGCGGCTTTCATTTCAGTCATCGTCGATAAATGCCGTGCGATGGAATTCCGCCGCTTCCGTCACTTCCTTCACCCCACACTCCAGCAATTCTGGCACATCACCTCCCGCCAACACCTCCAGCACAGCGTGCACCCCACGGGAAAGCGATGTCAGGTTGTAGCCGCCTTCCAGAACAAGCGCCAGCCTGCCATCGCAGTATTGGTCGGCAATATCCTGAACGATGCGCGTGAGGACCTTGAAACCGTTATAGGTCATATTCATGGCCATATCATTGTGATGCGGGTCAAAGCCAGCCGAGACCAGAACCAGATCGGGTTTAAAGCGCTCGACGGCCGGGAGCAGTATTTCACGAAAAGCTTTCTCAATAGCAATGTCACCGGCAGCTTCAGGGAGCGGTACGTTAATCGTGTAACCTTCGCCGAGTCCGGCACCGACTTCGTCAAGATGGCCCGAACCGGGATAAAAAGGTGCGGCACAGTGGGTATCGAAAAACAGCACATCGGGGTCCGCCCAGAATATTTCCTGGGTACCATTGCCATGGTGTGCATCCCAGTCAACGATTAGGATTCGCTCACAATTCAACTTCGCCTGGGCATGGGCTGCCGCCACTGCAACATTATTCAGCAAACAGAAACCTCTGGCCCGGACCGGCTCAGCGTGATGACCCGGGGGGCGAACCAACGCAAAGGCACTTTTTGACTTTTTATTGACCACGCTTTCCACCGCTGCGATGGCATTACCGGCTGCGGCGATGGCTGCCTTGATACTGTCGGGTGACACAGCAGTGGTATCACTATCCAGCCAGGCGCTTTTTCCTGCCAGGGAGAAAATATGATCGAGATATGACGTGGTATGAACGCGGCTCAGCTGCTTGTATGTGGCACTGGCACCCGACGTCAAATGGATGCCTTGAATCGGGTTCTCGTCAAGGTACGTCTTGATCGCACTCAGCCGTCCGGGATGTTCCGGATAGCTCCATTTAAAGTCCAGTTCTTGCAGGATGGTTCTGACATGTTTTTCCACCCGACTGGGGATAAAAGGCAAATCCACCTGTGGGTCATGGCCCAGCATCACCTCGTCAAAAAAGACATCTACCTTGCGATCGCCTATCACCCAATTCCCCTTTGACTGTTCGAAACTGTCTGCTTACAGATTACGAGCTCATCGCCGTTTTGCCAGAGCGCTCTGCACGACCGTTGTGAAGGCCGCAGCACGGACTCCCGTAGGCTTGAACCCCAGCTTACTCCAGGTCGCCGCTGCCTCCTTGTTGGAAGCGGCGTATTCGAGGATCAACTCATCGATACCCTGACTCTCCGCAAATGCAACCAACTCCCGAAGTATGGCACTGGAAACGCCAAGTTTACGAAAATTCGGCTCCACCCAAACATCATCAATAATGCCGGACTTGCACTCAATGTCTCCAGACTGTTCCCAGATACCCTGATTACGCCACACGTATAAATAGCCCATCCCCACCAACCTGGCATCGCCCGCCTCGGCCACAACAAGCAGCTTACCCGGATCTGAAAGAGACGAGCGCAGCGTTGCCATCAGCCGTTTTCGCTCCTCTTTCTTAAGGGTGTGAGGTGGTTCCCCTGCAACGTGAAGTGCCAGTCTGGCAAGGAAATCGACAAGCACAGGCAGGTCGGCTTGCACCGCTTTGCGTATCCTGAAGTTGCCGGCATTGTCTCTGGTTATGACCATTTGCTTAACGTCTCAGACACGTATGGAAAAGTTGGAAGTTATACCTGATCGGAGTTTTTCCTTTATCCCGGCAATACCGAGAAAATCCCAGACTACACCACTCACGGACTCTGGCACTATAATAATGAACGATTCCGTGTATTGCTTGTGTTCGCTTGTCATCCTGCTTACCCGAGCTAACATGCATTCATCCGGCGAAAAAGGACTCATCCATGAAACCCGAAACCATTGCCTTGCACCACGGCTATGAGGCCGACAACCAGCACGCGGTTGCAGTACCCATTCATCAAACAACTTCTTTCTCCTTTGACAATGCCCAACACGGTGCGGATTTGTTTGACCTGAAAGTTGCCGGCAACATCTACTCACGCATTATGAACCCGACCTGCGCCGTCCTCGAACAGAGAATCGCAGCGCTCGAGGGTGGCATCGGGGCCCTGGCAGTCGCCTCCGGCATGGCGGCCATTACCTACGCCATTCAGACAATCAGCGAAACGGGCGACAACCTTGTTTCGATCAGTGAATTGTATGGCGGCACCTACAACCTGCTCGCCCACACCCTGCCCCGCCAGGGAATTGAAACCCGTTTTGCCGACAAAGACGATTTTGCCGGTATTGAAGCCCTGATCGATGACCGCACCAAGGTGCTTTACTGCGAATCGATTGGCAATCCGTCGGGCAGCGTTGTGGATATCAAACGTCTGGCTGACATCGCTCACGCTGCGGGTATTCCGCTGGTTGTCGATAACACTGTAGCCACCCCCTTCCTGTGGCGGCCGATTGAACAGGGTGCCGACATTGTCGTGCACTCAGCCACCAAATACATGGGTGGGCACGGCACCACGATGGGTGGTGTAATCGTTGATTCTGGCACATTCCCCTGGGCTGACCAGCCCAAGCGCTTTGCACTGCTGAATGAGCCGGATGTGTCTTATCACGGCGTCAGCTACACCCGCGATGTGGGGGAAGCCGCCTTTATTACCCGGGCGCGGGTTGTACCCCTTCGGAATATGGGTGCGGTTCTGTCGGCTCAGGCCGCCTGGAACCTGCTGCAGGGGCTGGAAACTCTCGCACTGCGGATCGAGCGCGTGTGCGAAAACACCCAGAAAATAGCCGAATACCTGCAGCAGCACCCTCGAGTCAGCTGGGTCAACTATGCGGGTTTGCCTAACCACAAAGACCACGCGCTGGCACAAAAGTACATGAAGGGTAAAGCCTCGGGGATCCTCAGCTTTGGCATCGAGGGTGGCCGCGAAGCCGGGGCCCGTTTCTACGATGCCCTGGCGTTGATATTGCGATTGGTAAACATCGGCGATGCAAAAAGCTGTGCCGCCATACCCGCATCGACCACCCACCGCCAGTTGAATGACGACGAACTGAAAGCGGCCGGTGTCAGCGCCGACATGGTTCGACTGTCAATTGGTATCGAACACGTTGACGACCTGATGGCAGACATCGACCAGGCACTCGAAAAGTCCGTGGGTTAATACTGGCGACCTTTGAACAAGCACACACCAGGCAGGTTGGTGAAACTGTCGGCAATATCCGTCAGGTGCAACAGGTGTGCCACCGTTTCTGCCTAATATTCAGGAACCAAAGGGGTCGGAGTGAATAAATTTAAAATTTATTCACTCCGACCCCTTTCTCACGCTTTCTCACGGACCTGTCACGCTAACGGCAGTCAAAGGCCCTGGGCACCCCGTCGCAGCCAGTTATGAACAAATGCCAGCTTGTAACGGGCGTGGTCCGACAACACGAACGGATAAATATCCGATAGACCCATGGAACGATTGACGTGATTGACGCCCACGGTAAGCGCTGCCGCAATCTGGATCAGCCGTTCGGCATCGGGCTCAGAATACGGGTCCCAGCCAGTGTGAGGTATCTGCGGCGATGACAGGCCGGTGGCCACGAAGCTGTCGGCAATGTCCGTCAGATGCAGCAGGTGTGCCACCGTTTCTGCCCAATCTTCATGGGGATGAGTGGAGGCGTAACTGGTCAGGTAGTGCTGTCTCCAATTCGGCGGAGGGCCATTCTCGTAGTGGTATTGAAGCGCCCCGACATAGTCCACCCGCTCATCGCCAAACATCTCCCGGAATGCATCGAGAAAATCCTCGCGAAGACTCAGCCGCCACCAGAGCATGTGGGCAATTTCGTGGCGCATGTGGCCTATCATGGTGCGATAAGGCTCCTCCAGCGCTTCACGACGGGTAGTGAGCAGCACGGGATCCACCTCTGCCACACTAATCGTCACCACACCTTCAACATGCCCCATCGCAACAGGGGTCGGTCCTTCAGCGAGCATATGAAATACCGGCCGCGCACCCGGATCCTCCGGACGAAACCAATGCCAGCGCCCCAGATTATCCAGCGCCCACCGCTTGGCCGCCTCGGTCTGTGCCCAGTTGGGGATGGCATTAGGGATCGAAGGATCAGGTGCCAGCGCCGTCATGGCACAGGACCGACAGAATGCCCCCTCGTCCGGCGCTATCCAGTTGCAGCCAATCTTGTCTCGGTTGGCACAGAACGGTGGCATCGGCAGAAAAGCCCGCGCCTGGGGATCATAAGCGACGGGGGTTCCGTCAGCCGTGGCAAGGTTGTCGAACCAGAGAGAGCCGGCACCAACCGGATTGGCAAAAACACGCATTTAGCAAACTCCAAAAGCGATGTAAGTGACCGATTTAATTCAACATCGTGGGCCATAAACCCACTTGGCCACAAGTAGAAACAGGTTAGGTTTAACCCGACTCCACTTAATCTCTGATCTCACTTATTGCAGCTAACGCCGAACAGCAAGAAAAACGCCAATTACCATCAGGACCAGACCGACAAACCGGATCAGATTTACCGGGTTGTACGGCGCACCTAAAAGCCTGAAATGATCAATGACTGCCATCGAAACAACCTGCCCCAGCAAGACGAATGAAACGGCATTGCCCACACCAAATTTTGGCGCAACCCAAGTGATGGTTAATATATAAAAAATGACGAAGGCACCACCGAGATAGTAATAAACCGGGATATGGCCTGGCATAGACTTTGGCAGGCTGCCAGAAGCAAGCAGGTAAACAATGGATAGCACGCCACCCACCACAAAAAGAATGGTTGTTGCCAAGGCCGGGTTTTGTAATTTTGTGCCCAGCACGCTGTTCAATGCTGCCATGACGGGGATACCCAAACCAGCCAGCAGCATCACTGCGGCATATAAATAGAAACTGTGGTTGCTCGTCACTCGCGATTTCCTTCAACAGTCGATGGGGGTCGTAATATGCCCAATAGTCCGCCCATCGGCAAATTTGCCGTGCAATAGAAAATTGGCTATCAGTAACATCCAGTCAAAAGACGGATCACCATAGATACATGCTCGACGCCCTGTTCATGACAGTGAGTTCAAATCGTTCTGTACAGCGGGTTTGAGAGAGGCCATAGCACACGTGAAGTGGCAAAAGATGCTCTTCTCTCGGGTGGCAAAATCGGGCACCAGGGGCATTTTCCCAACCAATCAACAGATCTCGCCTCTCCTCTTCCAAATATTGATCACCGCCACAAACATCGCACAACCACTTTTCAAATGAGTGATTGAGTTGTCGGGATTCGGCACTATCGGGCGCGAAAAAGGCTTTCAGATTATGAAAGGAAAAACCGGAACCGATGACCAATACATTCTGCTTTTTCAGTCCCTGGAGTGCGGATCCAATATTGATGTGAAGCGAAGCATCCAGACTGTTTACCAGAGACAGCTGAACACATGGCACATCGGCCTCCGGATACATAATTTTGAGGGGCACGAAAACACCGTGATCGAAACCCCTCTCTTCATCCAGATGGGCTGCTATTCCCCAATTACCCAGCATCCGATAAATGTCAGCCGCCAGAGAAGGGTCGCCAGCACAGGGATACCTGATATCGTAAGACTCCGGCGGAAATCCGTAGTAATCATATATCAAGGTGGGAAAGCGCCCTGCCGTAATCGTTGGCATTTTTTCTTCCCAGTGGGCGCTGACAACCACAAGCGCGTCGGGTTTAGGTATGGTCGCCGCAATACCCTGCAGGCAGGACACCATCTCAACATGTCCAGAATCTCCCAATAACGGTAACGGTCCACCGCCGTGCGAGATAAATAGAGAGCTGGGCAGTTGCATCACCGGATCCTCCAAGAATGGCAAAGTCAGAGTACCAGACTAAGAACACTAACAAGAAGCTACGCATCGCGAGACGTGTCAGGGTGTGGACAATCAGGCCAAAAAACGGACTTTAGTGCTCTGTTCCTGGTAAGTACTTTGTACTTTACTGATTGTATATCCTCGAATGACAACGCAGACTTGAGCTCTACAGGAATGAATTTTGGACGAACAGGGTCTGAGCATGAAACCATCCACAGACGACCAAACGATAGAAACTGTACTCTGGACCGTCCTGTTCGAACAATCCGGAGATGCCATGGTGGTACTCAGGCGAGATGGCAGTGTGTATCGGGCCAACCAGCGTTATGTCGACATGCTGGGCTATTCCCCCGAAGAGTTGAGCCGCCTTCACGTGTGGGACTGGGATATCCATTTCAGCAAACAGAAACTCAAGGAAATGCTACTGGCCGCTGATAATACCAGTGCGCATTTTGATACCCGGCACCGCCGCAAGGACGGCACTATTACGGATGCAGAGGTCAGTACCAATGGCGCCCTCTATAGGGGCGAAAAGCTGATTTTCTGCATTGTCAGGGACACCACGGAACGCAAATACACCGAGGAGCGGCTTCGAAAGAATAAAGAATTGCTTGAGCGGGTCGCCGCCCAGGTACCCGGCGCACTGTACCAATACCGTATGGCCCCGGATGGTACGCGCAGCTTGCCCTATTTCAGTGAGGGCCTCGCCGAACTGGGCGGTCTGAAGCACGAAGAATTATCCGGTACAGACGAGGACAACATCATGTCCCGCATTCTTCCTGAGGATGCCGCCGATATCGAGAGTAAAGCCCAGGTATCTGCACAAAACCTGTCGCATTACCATGCAGAGTTCCGCATCCGACATAATGATGGCTCCATTCGCTGGATCGAGTGCCGCTCCACACCGGAGAAGGAAGCGGACGGCTCTATTATCTGGACTGGAATACTTCTGGATATTACTCAACGCATCCAGGCCGAAGAACAGGTACGAATTATGGCCATTACGGACGGCCTCACCGGCATTAATAACCGGCAGGAGTTCGACCGCCTGCTGGAACACGAAATAGAACGTGCCAACCGCTACCATACCCCGCTTTCACTGCTCATGTATGACCTCGATCACTTCAAGCAGGTCAACGATCGCTTCGGCCACAATACCGGTGACACGGCATTGAAAACAGTTACCAGCCTGGTCAACGATAACATCCGCAGCATTGATATCCATGGGCGCTGGGGTGGCGAGGAGTTTATGGTATTGCTGCCGCAAACCGGGTTAAGCACGGCGAAAGACGTCGCCGAGAAGTTACGACAAACCATTGCCAACCATCAATTCAACAAGCTCGGCAGCATCACGGCCAGTTTCGGAGTGGTAGAGTTTGCCCCCCATGAAAAGGCCAAATCATTGGCCCAACGGGTCGATGAAGCACTCTATCGGGCAAAAGAGCGTGGTAGAAATAGGGTTGAGGTGTAGTGGAAGTTGGAGCAAATACAAACGTAGCCCAGAAGTGTCTGGCTATTCGGGGTAAGTCCAGAAGAACGATTTCATTGGTGTATTATCCCAACCATTACCTTTGCGGCACATGCTATAAAATTTGTATCTGAGCCCATTTATTGCCACGTATTTTTATACGCTTTCAATTGACTACGCCTCTTTTGCTACCTCGGCGTTTTCCATCGAAGGCCAGCCATTTTGGTCTGGATCAAAGCTGGGGTCCAAGGCTTGTATACGCTTGACCAACGGCGGATGTGTCGACATCAGGCCAGACATTTTGACCGAGAGCTCGGCAAACATCATATGCCTGGCCTCTTCCAGTTCATCATGCACGGCTTCTTTCATGCCACTATGCTGGAGTCCGCCGATTTTTTTCAGCGCACCGGCCAGGGAGTCCGGATCACCGGTATAACGTGCGGAATCCGCATCAGCTAAATATTCACGTTGCCGTGAAATGGCTGCCTGCATGATTTTGCCCATAAAGGCCCCCAACAACCCTAACAGGATGATGGCAATGCCTATTAACGCTATTTGCGCCCCGCCTTTTCTGCTGCGACCACCGGAATGCATCAGGATACGACCCACAACATAGAGGACCATCAAGCCATGAATCAGGCCGATAACCCGTACATTCAAACGCATATCCAGGTTGCGAATATGTGCAAACTCATGGGCGACAACAGCCGCCAGTTCACCGCGGTTTAACAGCTTTAAAGCACCGCGCGTAACGGCAATAGCCGCCTTGTCAGGCGAGCTGCCGGCGGCAAAAGCATTGATCCCCGGTTCGTTTTCGAGCACAAAAATGCGGGGGGCTTGCATGCTGGCACCGAGGGCCACTTCTTCAACAATGTTTTTGTACCGGGTAATCAGCGGGTCGCCAGTCTCATCACTGACATCGGTAGCGCCCAGAGAACGGGCTACTTTGGCACCATCCCCGCCCATACTGACCATTTTCCAGAGTGATGTTAAAACAATCACGCCGGCTACTGCCAAAGCGACATAAACAAACAACCGCCAGTCGACAACGATCTGGTTGGCCTGATTTACTGTTTCCGGGGTTAAACGCACCGAGGCCAATGACGCAATCAGCACGGCGATCAGCAGTACTGAAAAAATGAACAAGGAGGTAATCAGCAGGCTTTGCTTGCGGGCATTCGCGCCATGCCGATACATACTCATTTCAGCCATGCCTAGAACTCAACTTCAGGGGCATTTTGAATGGCTTCACGATCGTCAAAATCCAGTTCTGATGCACGCTTAAAGGTAAACATGTTCGCCAGGATATTGGTCGGGAAGGTTTCCAGCACATTATTGTATTCAAGCACGGTGTTGTTGTAGCCACGACGCGATGCGGCAACCTTGTTTTCAATAGTGGTCAATTGCTCCATCAAATCACGAAAAGCGCCATCGGCCTTAAGATCGGGATAGGCTTCTGACAAGGCAAAAATCCCGCCCATCGCTTTACCGAGGAGGCCTTCGGCCTGTCCCAGTGCCAGCATTGATCCTGCGTCGCCCGAGTCGCTTTGACCGCGTAATTTTTCAGCTTGATTCCGGGCATCAATAACGCCGGTCAACGTGGCCTGTTCGTGCTTGGCATAGCCTTTTACGGTGTTGACCAGTTGCGGAATCATGTCATGTCGTTGTTTGAGCGTGACGTCTATCTGTTTGAATGCATTTTGAAATACATTGCGAAGTCGAACCAACTTATTGTATTCCAGGATTACATATAAAATCAGTACGCCAAGAATTCCCAGTAATACCCACTCCATATCCCTACTCCTTTCTATTTAAACAAGTAATAACCTGGCATTCATCGATTGATCCCAGGCGATGTTTTTTTCATTGTATCTTGTTGAGTCATCATGTGTTTGAACCTGGAACAGGAAGGAAACACTGAAATCCACAAGAACTCCACTAAAGAACCCGGGTATTTGTAAGCCAGTATACGCGCGGGTAACCCCACATCCAGCATTGCCGGCGATGGCTGCTTTCACTGTGAAACGCTTGAATCGTTGTCGGTAGCCTTCAGCATGGTACGAATGCGGTCAATGTGGACTTGAGAATCTTTAGCCCGCTGGGAGGTCGATGAGGGCAATTTTCTTTTTTACTCATCGATAAGCCCCCATTGCCATAGATTATCTGAATTGGCCTTGCTTGCTGCCACGGCAATCAATCTCGCTTGGAAAATAGCCTGCTTTTCCAGTGCGGCTATTGCGACCTCAGCACCTGGAAATCAATTGGTTTAAAGTATCACTCTGACCAGACGGCATACTCATTGCCACTTGGGTCGCTAAAATGAAACCTGCGACCACCGGGGAAGCTAAAAATTGATTTCACGATTTTACCCCCGGCTTGCTCCACTTTATTAAGAGACGCCTCAAGGTCGGAACTGTAAAGAACAACAAGGGCACTACCCTTCCCAACCTCAGCCACTAGAGGTGATCGGTAAAAACCCCCATCAAGGCCGGCATTCTGGATCGCAACATAATCAGGGCCATAATCTACGAACTGCCAGCCGAAAGCATCCGAGAAGAACCTCTTTGTGCCTTCGAGGTTACTCGCCGGCAATTCGATATAGTTGATCTTTTCAGATGTCACAGTTCACCTCGTAGTCTTATAACGCCGGCCAACACTGGCGACAAAACCTCAACGAGGCGGAGGTTTTGGCCTCCGGTGCATGACATGGTTATGCAGCATGTAGCGGTTTGATCCGAGCCACTTCTTCCTTGACCGACTGAGCAGCCGTCCAAAGATCAACAGATCGCTGCGCATTCAGCCAGAATTCCGGCGAATTACCAAACAAACGGGCAAGCCGGAGCGCCATTTCAGGACTGACAGCACGACGTTCGCGAAGTAATTCATTAACTGACTGGCGAGAAACACCCAGAGATTCAGCCAACCCGGCAACGGACAGGCCATAGTCCGGAAGGAAATCCTCCCTCAGCATCTCGCCAGGATGAGTCGGCTTGCGCTGCATGCCGGCAGTATTAAGAATAGCCATAGTTATCACCTCACTCAGTGGTAGTCACACACTTCGACCTCATACGCATCGCCATCTTCAAAACGAAAACAGATACGCCACTGATCATTTATTGAAATTGCGTGCTGCCCCTGCCTGTTTCCCGCCAGCGGGTGAAGGCGATTGCCGGGCGGCACTTTCAAATCCTCCAGCTGTACGGCCAGATCCACGTATTCAAGTTTTCTAGCGGCTCTCGGTGCAACATCCGCAGGAAATTTCTTTGCCTTGCCCCTGGAGTAAAGCTCTTGGGTTCGTTTGTCAGCGAAGGATTTGATCATGCATCGAAGTGTATTGTGTCACGTGACACATGTCAATAAGGCTTGAGAATGACTGCATAACGCCCCGCTAAACGGCGAGCGGTCGCGAGTCCGGTGAAGGCCACGTATTTTGTGGCCGTAACGAATTTGAGCGGATTGTTATACATGATGATCTAGGCGGCGCATTAATAACGAGGCTAAGCTTAAATTATCTAAACATTGATCAAGGGTTTCAGGGAAAGAATACTCATGCCCACGCGGATTCCGTATGGCCATTACCGATCCAGCAAAAATAAACTGAAATCCCTTTTGCTCATCAATTTCGCTAGCTGTGCTCAAAGGGGTCAGTTGAATTAATGGTGAAGTGTCGCTAAAAGCCTTCATCATTAGTTTATACCCACTATCTGATTCCCCCGAAAGATTCTGAACCCTCTTATCAATATACTTGTATGCTTCAAAAGTAGCTTGGGCATAATGTCCATCATCAAACAGTTTTGATGTTATGGTAGCGATTTCTGGATGAATGTTCCGCTCATCGAAAGGATGCATTTCTGTACTAACTTTTGATGATCTAGCGAACGGCGCAGATGCACGTACAATTTTCTCGAATTTATCTAGCATTTTATGCATCGATTAGATTTTCTTTAATGCTTTTAAAGATTGCATCATAGGTTTCCTTGGTTCCATCAGCAGGGAGATTGATCTCTACCCTGACTGTAAGACCTATATCCCGATTTCCATTTTTTTGTCCAGCGCCAGAATTCTTACCTAGATCTACAGACAATGGCGTGCTTGGGTTTGCCTTGCTTTTTGGTTTTGGTTTTGATTTTGTTTTTTTATTTTCGGTTGAACTTCCATTCTTGTTGCCTCCCCGTTTAACAGGGACCTCTCCATGACCAGATAATGCAGCAAACACCTTAAATGTATTTGCTTGACGTCGTCCGATAGCATCTCCGGTCTGGTCGTTCTGCCTAAAGAAAGTTATGAGATCATCGTTATCGAGACCCCATGTGGATTCTCCATGCAGCTCAAACAGTGCCGAGTACGCTGCTTCCACCAACTCCGAGAATGCTTTTGAAAACTCTTCGTCTTTATGATGAGAAAACACAGAAGAGGCTTGCGAGGTCTTTGTTCCTTCGCTATCAAGCAAGCCAATAAATTGGAGGGCATTTATTAAGTGACTTTCATTGTTGGGTGCGAGTCCCAGCTTTTTGACGGTATCTGAATTCACCTTTGTTGGGAAAGACTTCCTTAGCTGAGAAACCATCAGACTGATATTGCCGGGACCAGATATATATGGATGTGAATCCGCCATAACTATTTCCTTGTGATGAATTTTATTAAGTATGTCGAAGTATTACGTATAACATTTGTATATCGCGCACGCGCGCTCTGCCGAATCTGATATTCGGCACTTTTTGATAACGGATTGATACAGAATAGAAAATTGAGACATATCCGATTCCCTTCTGAATAAAGCGAGTTTTTCCTATTATCCAAAATAATAGGACCTCATTATATCCTTCTTACTGCTAGCCCCTTGTTTTTCAATCATGTTTAGGCAACCGGCTGGATAACGAGCATGGACCGAGTATAAACCGTGGTCTCGATTTGACAACATTACACGAGGAAAGCCAGCCCATTGGACCGATTACAGGGAAAATAAAAGGATAATTTACGCGCCTTCCCAAAGCAGGGAAGGCAGGTATAACCATTTGAGTTTAATGGTGCCCGGAGCCGGGGTCGAACCGGCACGGAGGTTACCCTCCGAGGGATTTTAAGCGGTAGTCTGGCTTCAACTCCGGGGTACTCCCTGCTTGTATACAGCGCGATTCAGCAGGTTTTTCAGAGACTTACAAAAAGGGATCATATGCCGGAGTTTGACGCTAATCGCTCTGGTTCACTCTCCCGAGGCTCCTATTTGCTCCTTGGATAAGACCTGGAACCGGAGGTTTCAGGAGTCCAGAAATGCCGCGAGTAAAGCTCACAAAAACCATCGTTGCCGGTGCCCAACCGGGAGAGACCGACATTGAATTGAGGGATACCCTCGTCCCCGGATTTTTCTGCAAAATCACCCCAACCGGACGCAAGGTTTTCATGCTCCAGTATCGCACAAACAGTGGCAAGCGACGCAAGCCGTCTCTTGGCCTGTTTGGCGAGCTGACTGTCGAACAGGCCCGCACCCTCGCTCAGGATTTGCTGGCGGACGTACGCCGGGGCAATGACCCTTCAGGCCAAAAAGCCAGGGATCGGCAAGCCCCGACGGTTAAGGATCTATGCAAACGCTTTATGGAAGATCACTGTATACCGCACAACAAACCACTTACCCAAAAGAAAAACCAGTACCATATCGATAAATATCTTCTCCCCTCCATGGGCACCCTGAAAGTCCACGAGGTGGAACGGGCAGATATTTTGGCGCTCATGAAGCGCCTGGAAAAAACACCCACCCAGGCTAACCGGATACTGGCTTGTGTTCGCAAAATGTTCAACCTGGCTGAACTTTGGGGGTACCGCCCGGATGGCACCAATCCTTGCCGACACGTGACCAAGTTCCCCGAGAAAGGCAAAACCCGACTGCTTACCGACAAAGAGATGATCCAGCTATTCAGGCAGCTGGATAAAGCGGAAAAAGAGGAGCTTGAACACCCTTCCCCAATTCTCGGCATCCGACTCCAGTTTGCCTTTGCCGCCAGGATGTCAGAAATCCTGGCGCTACAATGGGAGTGGGTAGACCTGGTCGGTCGCCGAGTCGTCTGGCCCGACAGCAAAACCGGTGACATGTCCAAACCTATCAGCTCGGAAGCCTACGAACTGCTCTCTGATGCCGCAATCCACAGCAAATCGCCGTACGTCTGCCCTGCCCTGGAAGATCCCAACAAGCCGTTGACCCAAAATGCCTACTATGGCGCCTGGCGCCGCATACTGAAAAGGGCCGGCATCCCCCTTGTTGGCACACATGGCATACGGCATCGCGCTGCCACCGACATTGCCAATTCAGGTGTCCCGATCAAAGTGGGTATGGCGTTGACTGCCCACAAAACCGTGACCATGTTCATGCGATACGTTCATGTCGAGGATGATCCGGTGCGGGAAGCCGCCGAACTGGTGGCAAACCGACGCCAGATCATAACCGGGTTCAAATCAGGTAATACGGAAATCTAACAACACAGCACGCTGTACTGCCCAAATCATCGCTTCACGAAGCGCTCCTCCTGATAGTAGTTCCAGGTTATCTCGGTTCCATGATGTCAGAAACTGAGTTATACTTCTTACATCATGTAGAGGCGCCACCAATGAAGACTTTGCCAGAAACCATCCTTCGACGTGCCCGCTCCCTCCCCGAGGGTGGTGTGCTGTCGCCCAAAGAATTCTTGCACCTGGGAAGCCGGGCCGCCGTCGATCAGGCGTTCTCACGGCTGACCAAGGAAGGCAAACTGATGCGCGTGGCGCGTGGCACCTACGTTGCCCCGGTATCCAGCAGGTTTGGATCGCGCGCGCCCTCCCCTGAAAAAGTCATAAGCTCGCTGGCGAAGCGAAGTGGGGAAATCGTCGTTCGACACGGCGCCAATTCAGCCAACGCCCTGGGTCTGACCCAACAGGTACCCATCAAAGAGGTTTACCTGACCTCCGGCCGCACTCGAAAACTCAAGCTGGGCAAGGGGGAAATTTTGGTCAAACACGCCCCGCGCTGGATGCTGGTCCTGGGAACCCGGCCTGCCGGCGAAGCCGTGAGAGCACTGGCCTGGATCGGATCGGCACACGCCGATACATCCCTGGCATCGCTGCATCGCACCCTTCCCCCGGCTGAATGGAAGGCACTGGCCTCGGCTCGTGCTGCCCTGCCTTCCTGGATGGCACAGGCAATTGGGAAGGAAGCGGCACATGCCTGAAAGTTTTTTTGAGCTTAGCCAGAAAGACCAAAGAGAGGCGATTGAATACGCGCGAGCGGAAACCGGGCGCCCTGCCCATCTATTAGAAAAGGATATCTGGGTGGTATGGACACTTCGCACACTATTCGACGCGGCAATAGGCGCTGACCTAACCTTCAAGGGTGGCACATCCCTCTCCAAGGCCTACAAGGTCATTGACCGCTTTTCAGAAGACATCGACCTGACTTACGACATCCGCAAATTGATTCCCGACCTGACAGGTGAAAGCGGTGAGCTACCTCGCAGTCGCAGCCAGGCCGGCAAGTGGACGAAAGCTGTGCGTCATCGTCTACCCGATTGGATCACGACACATATTCAACCTGTCATAGAAGCCGCACTGGCCAAAGAGGGACTCCAAGCGCAACTTGAGCAGGGCGGCAAGGATAACGACAAACTGATGCTCCGCTACCCCGCCCTCACCAAGGGCACAGGGTATATTGCCCCGGTTGTCACACTGGAATTCGGCGGTAGGGCAACCGGTGAACCGCACGAAATACACTCCGTAGAATGCGACATTGCCGAGCACTTGGCTGAGATCGAATTCCCCAGTGCATCACCACAGGTCATGAGCCTGGCCAGAACGTTCTGGGAAAAAGCGACGGCTGCCCACGTGTTCTGCGCCCAGGGCCGTCTTCGTGGAGAGCGGTATGCTCGACATTGGCACGATCTGGCTGCGATCAGTCGAAGCCACCATTACACTACGGTCATATCAGACCACACTGTCGCGTCAACTGTCGCGCAGCACAAGGCGCACTTCTTCATCGAAAAAGACACAGAAGGCGAAGTCATTGACTATATCGCCGCGACAACGGGAAGGCTGAAAATTGTTCCAGACGGCGATGCGAAAACCGCACTTGCCAAGGATTATGAAGCCATGATGGCTGACGACGTCATGGTTGGAGAAGCACTGCCATTTGATGCACTGCTGGAGGCCTGTGCCGCCATCGAAAAAGCCATCAACGAATCCACAACAGGTACAAAGTAGAGATTGGGGGCGCCGTGAGCTATCGATATCGACGACCCAGCCTATGCGCGCAACGGGAAGTCAAATGTCATAACCGGAAACGCGGCCAACCTAGATACTGGTATAAAAACGACTTGCCGATAGACATGGCCCACTCAATCATCAACGAGGGGTCTAACCCATTGAAGGTAAAGGATTTAAAAATGGCTGACTATCGGCTTTACCGTCGGAAAAATACCGTCACGGTCCTACTTCAAACAAAGGTGCTTCTACTAAAATCCATACCTCAGACGAGTACTTTTCCCGTATAGCCGCTGACATTACGGCATCACGCTCGAGACTACCCTAACAGACTGAAGTATATCGGCAATGCGTTTCGCTGCGCCGCCACGTACATGTAAACCAAGCTCGAGCGAATATTCGAATGACCATCTGTGCATGTTGGATGACCCCACATAAGCCGATACGTTGTCTGCAAGTACCACCTTTGCATGAAACGTTTCATTACCCAAAGCGCCTGGCCGCTCAAGACGAAAGTTTAACACTGTGACACCCAGGTCATGCAACGCATCTTGTACGCCAGTAAGACCTGGCGGAGCATGGCCTTCTGAGGTCGCTCGTAGGATGAGACACATGTCCGACACATTGGCTCGTTCGAATAGGTTGAGCACGATTACAGCTCCAACATCATCAAGATATGGAGTCATGACAACAAAAGACGAGTGTGCAGACTCAGCTATAGCAGGTAGCAATTGCTTTGTATCCCTTAGCCCCCAACTTCCTGAGAGCATGCCCTCAAGCTGAACAGATACCTGACTTGGTGCCGGTGGCTTTGTTAGCACCACATCGACCCGGTCTTCGTCGCAATGAACCCTGCTACGGTAGAGATACGCGCCACGCAATAGTGGAGCAATCTGCGAAGCTAGAGATTTCTCATGCACGCGCCACGTTAGTTCTGTCGCTTTTGAAAATATTCCTACCGCCTGCCCAGCTATCAGAGCGCGTTCAACATCGCCTGCACGAGCGTGTGGTAAACCGATGCGCGTACAGATAGCCCTCAGTTCTAACGGCATATCAAGTGCATCAACACTAGCCATCTCACAGAGTGGAGCCCCCACCTCGCACAGAGGAGCAAGAGCATCGAAGGCGGCTAGCAGATCAGTTTTCATAATCTTCGTTGACTACTTCTAGAAAACCTCGGATCCGCTGTCCCTTGTGGGTTGCATCTTCCCGTGGTGCTGGTCCGCCTTTGAGCACGGCGCGTGACAATAGCTGGTTCTGCGCAACACACGAGGTCTCGGGAATCATTATGCAGTCCGGGCATGCTCCACCAGCACCATCGCAAAGTCTTCCAGAGTTGCAGCGGTGTGTAGAAGTCTCAAGCAACCGCGACAGAAAACGGTTGTTCTCGTTACGCCACAGAGAGGACAGGTTTCCAAGGTCCATCGTCGTACCATTCCGGTATACGACAAATGCCAGATCCAACGGGAAAATGTATTCACCCATCGAGCCTAGGTCCAGTCCAGACAGCTCCGCGACATTCTTCATAAGCACGTGTGCATATGTATGCAACAACGTGTAAACATATCGATAGGTCGATGCATCATCCTCTCTGAGCAAGGAGAAGTACCGTCCGAATGGCTGCGCCACTTGTAACAGTCGTCCACCCAACAGTAGCGACTCGTCACCGTCCCACTCTGGCAGATCGTGCACACCAACTGCCTGTAACCACGTGTATACGACTTTAGGGTCCAGCCGGACGTACAGAGCCTCATTGGCCTGGGTCACAACGTAAATCGGCCGCTGTCCATTGCGTAGAGGCTCAAATAGTCGTAACCGAACCGGCATATTCTGCCCACGTTTTTCAAAGGTGGGCGTTGTCGACACCCTCGTGTAACCGTGCGTGAAACGACACAAGTCAAATTCGCGAATCAGTCCGAGGTCGTCCAACCCGAGCTTATCCATCAGGTGTTGTGTCTCCGCTTCCTGGGCATGCTTGACAGTTGCATCCTTCGGCGCCAAGTCGTTATCGAGATGATTAAAGCGCACAAACGGAGATCGCCCCCCATCGGGTGCAGCCGAAAGTTTTCCCCGATTAAGTGCTTCATGTTCCACAGCCAAGACAAACGGATCGAACCGACTAGTATATTCACTGCGATTCGCCAGTTGCACCATCACGGCAGAAGGCAAATCGACGCTGGGTCGCACTAATGGTGGGTCGCTTGTAGTCCAGCGAGTAACCAGCTTTCGGAGCTCACCATTCATGAGATTGAGCACTTCAGTATCACCCCTGGCTTCAGCGTCTCTTCGCATGCGGTCGATAGTTTCGTAGGACTCCCACTCGCTAGCCTTGCCTGCCGCCAGTAGAGCCTCCTTCATCTCGTCGGGCGTAAGCTCCGCGCCACCAAAGTGAAACTTGGTCGCAATAAAGGCAGCCAACTCAGCATGCATCTGTGGCTCAAGAAGAGTTATGAGTTGGTGCTCCGTCTCAGGAAAGAGCACAAACTGCTCGGCTTGGGGATAATATGCTGATGACGCGCGGTAGGAGATTGGTTCCATGCGGCGCTCTCCGATTCGCGCACCAGCACGATCGCGGAAGACTCCTGTAGTGAATCGGTCATTCTGGCGCCATTCGTTGCTACCCTTATGCCCGCAAGTCGGATTAGCACAGTAGAAGTGCCACTGACCAATTCTTGGTGAATCGGTATTAAGTTTAAAGGCTTTACCCCCACATACCGTGCATTCCTCTCCATACAACCACGCGTCGTCGGTGCGATTGTTCCACTCCCAGCGCCCAGGGGTAGCGGGCATCCATTCACCTGACCAGTGCACAAAAATTACGTCAAGCTGGCGCCATTGGCATGGACCGGTTGCTCCCGCTGCAGTGCATTGAGTATTGCGGAGAGAACCTATGTTTTTGGACAGATCAGAGGCCGACTCGAATCTCTTAAACAGATGACACTTGTTACACACAAAGGTCAGCGGAGCAGGAGCATAGCCCATCCGAAGCGGACTTAGGAATGCTAGACGATCACCAGCAAGCGGCACCACAGAAGTACCACTGAGAAGCGCCTCATCGAGGCATTGATGCGGATCGATTTGTCGATCAGAGGTACTCATTGAGTAGGCGCGAGCGAACCAGCTCTGCCAGACCTCCTGCAGGCGAAGAATGATTTGCGCCTTGGTCTCAGGTCTGATCGGCGCATCGTCGACGGATGCCGAGAGGTCGGGAATTGATATACATGCGCCAAGCCCCCCTTCGAAGGTAAAGAACGCCCCAGGCGCGTACGCGGACCCCAGCTGGTTGCGCGAACGAGCCATCGTAGGAGCGCTAAGTGCCTTCTCGTCATCCTCCGATGCGAGAAATGTTCTTCTTGTCGCCATATCAGTCTCCTGCCTGTGAGTTATCCGTGCCATCGTTGTTAGCGACACCGTGACGAATCAAGTCCATCACCATCTGAACTTCGCCTGACAACTGCTTACGCCCTCCCCCGTCGCGGGATGAAACTTGAATGATGCCTCCTTGATCGACATCTCGTAGCGACGTCATCGGCTTTAATAACAAATCTGTCTGACTCTTGAAATAGCCGTCCATCGTGCCACTACCCCAGAGCGGGCTGCTCCATGTATCCACGATAAGGCTCCGCGTACGCTGGTCGATTCGTTGACGATAGTGATCTTCTCCTTCGGGAGCGAAACCACCTCGCAGACCTACCGCAAGTTCGATAAATCGGTTGATTTCGTCAATGAGAGCGTCTCCTCTTCTGGAGAGCTCTCTTCGCACATTCGGAATGATGGTGAAGTCCGGTGTCTTATTCTTTTCATTCTCCGGAAGACGTAGCAATTCGTGACTTGGCAATACTCCAAGCATATATGCCTGAAAAAGGCTCGGAAACACACGTTCAATGGCACGTTCTGCCCAGCGATCAATAGCCGCGGGCTGAACCATACGCTCAAGAAAACGATGGAAGATATCAAAGACATGGACAATATGACGGTCGCGACGGCGTTGTGGCGTTGGCAGCAATACAACGAAGCCGATATGCATACGCCCGACACGTGACGAGGCTTGGATGTATTCAGCGATATCTGAGGGCATACCGGCGAAAAACATTGAGTTGAACTCATCGACATCAACACCATGCGAGATGGCAGATGTGGCGATGACGGAGCGTAATTGCTCGCGGATAGGCGAAAGAGGCTGCCCCGGATCCACGCGCAGCTGAGCTGTGTCCACCACTGCCTGAATTTCACCCTGCTCCACTGAGCCTGTAATGAGTCTTGTGTCGATCCCAGCCAGTTCGATGCCTTCGTTGAGATGACGCTTACGTGTCTCCTCTGCCTCGGCGGCCATAATCTGATCGCCACCCTTTTTATTAGTTACATAAGTCAGTGCGATACGATGCAAATCGACGAGTGTTACGAGTTCCGAAGCACTTGCCGCCAACAGAACTTCCTTGTGTAGTCCTTGAATTGGCCCCGGCGATACGTGATCGGCCAGTTGCTGTTGCACTAACCTGAGCTGATGGTCATCGCCACTCACAAGGCTGTCGAACAGACGCGTGATGATCAAGTGGAAGCCTGAAAGAACCGCCACACTTGTCGAGGTGTGAGGCTTACCATTAGTCATGAACGCCGTATACACACGAGCTTGTTGGCTGGCAACTTCGATATTTGGATTGGCTCGCCGAGCAACTTCTTCGACGGCAGCCTCCGCAGGCTCTGCGTAAAAAGACCCGTATAGCGAAGGCCCTGGCTCAGGAAACTGCGTGGCTGGAATTGAACGTTGGTACAAGTGCTCTAGCTGCCGCTCCGGATCTGAAACCGTCGCTGATGCAGCGATAATCTTGGCTCGTCGACGTCGCCCTTGAGGATCAACTGCAACAAACTCACTCAGCGGCTTGCCTAGGTATTCGAAAACAGCATCTAGCGTCGACTCGAATAGCCCCGCGAAAGTACCCAATGACTCATCAAGTAGGTGCGCCTCATCCTGAATAGTAAGACTGGGAAAAGGGTCATGAAATATCCTCTGCCCCGATTTATAAGCGGGATACACACCCTCCATACCTTTGGTTTCTGGCCCCAGGGCAAGCTCCTTATTGTCAGGGATATAGAGACGCCCATTGGCAGGTTTGAACCATGGCGCGGCTCCGAACATGCCATAAATGCGTCGAATGGTCCGACTGGAATGTCCAATAAGTGCCAGTTTATCGACCGTACCGAGCAGTACGGATGGCGCTAGATCATAGATGTCTTCATCAACGATGTAGAACGGCAGCGGCTGCCATTGCCCCTGATTAGAATCGCACTGAATATCGGTACAGACGTGCCCAAGCGTCTGGTCACCGTGCTCAACAAACAGACGGAGCGCAGTTTCTTCCTGGCAAAACGGGCACTTGGGCAGCTTTCTCCAAGCGCGCAGTGCGGCGGAGTACTTCGCGTCGTCCTCCCGAAGTCCCTCCTCATCCGTCAACCCTGGCGGCGTAGTTGTGACTTGAGGGATGCTTTTGACGCCTTTTGTATTGTGGCGGTTCGGCGAACCTCCACTCCCTACCCAAAAACCGATGGACAACCTATCACCAGAGTATTCATACCGTCGGCGCACACGTTCAGCCCAAGCGAGCACACGAGCACAACGTTGTGCCTGCTGAATCGTGAGCAACCGCAATGGATAACGAATCAATGCGGTAACACCGCGTTGCTTCCCGCGTAGCCTGTCGAGCATCAGGTTAAAGACGAGCAAGCCGAAAAATGCCTCAGACTTACCTCCACCCGTGGCAAAGTACAGGAGGGTAACAGCGTCATCGCGACGCTCGTCGTAGAAATGGCTAAACTCTTTGATACGGGAGGCCAGCGCTGGGATATTAGCAATGATGAAGGCCAGCTGGAAAAGGCGCCACTCATTATTGTCGTGCTTGAATCGCGATTGCATGAAGTCAGCCATCGCTTCGTTCATTGCAAGCCAAGCTTCGTAGACGATAGCTTTTGGATTCGATTGTTGCCCTCGTTCTTGCCATACCGACTTGGACTCTCGTAAGCATTCAAGCCCAGCCGCGATCGAGTTCATTTCTGCTGCCCACTTGACAATATCCGACCGTAAAGCCTCCGTCTCTCGTGCGATGCCTTCGCTATCAGATGAATCAAGTCCTTCTTTAGGATTCACCTCACCAGGTAACGTATCCATCCATGCCTGCATGGCTGGCACGAGCGGCTCTATTCCTTTTAGGCCTTCAGGCTTCGCAAGCAGGCGCACTTTCCGTTTTACTCCATTGGCACTGGTCGGCACGATACGTGGCTGTATGTAGCGTGGAGTCCAAGTGGTTTCTAACACTGAAAGTTCAGGCTCTGATTCTACGCGAACAACCCCACAGTTATGTCCCATTGCCGGATAGTTAAGGTATTTGTTGAATCGGTATGAAGGCTTGATGCGCTCCAGCCTTAGCGAGTGGTGATCCGCCGATGGCAACTGAGAGCGCAGTGATACGAGAAAGACAGCTTCTTCGGTCTCGTCGACATGCTGGCGAGGAGCCTGGCTAACATTCTCCAGTGCTACAAACAAGTTGCACCTCGAACTATCAAGCCAATCAGTACTAAATTGAATATCCCAATTAAGCTGAATATTTGGAATAGCTATTGGTAAGTCAGACTTTCGGACTCTGTCGAGGAAGTCTAGCCAATTGGTGTACTGGCTAGCTGGAATGGTGAGCTGGCGACGATATCCCCACTCCTTTCCTCCTGTCTCTGGATCATCGCTATGAACCCATTCATCCAACCGTTTGACGATGGCATCGTTCATACGCCCAGCATGCTCATCGGCGTCGCGTTGAAGTTGAACACTGGATCTAGAGGTATCCAGTTCAAGCGCAGGGAGGTCAACCTCCAAACGCATCCACTTGTGAGGAACTGCTAGGGGTTCAAAATGTTCATCCTTGATTGGAGGCGTTCCAGGCGCGGTAACGGGAAATGCTTCTTTCAGCGTATCACCTGACTCGTCTCCTCCAGTATCGCCACCTGCTTCAGTTTCAGTAGCTTCCTGTGGTAAGTCAGAGGTCAGCAAATGCCTTGGGATACCCTTGGCAGCATATACTTCATCAACAACCTTTTTGCGAATTTCGAGCCAGCCCGGATGCTTCCACTTGGAAGTGTATGTGCCTTTGGCCTTCTCCCACTCTTCATCCAAACGTTTGTTACGCTCGGCTTTGAGTTCATCAATCACAGCTTGTCGCAACATGAAGACTGGCCTGCAGTTGGGGCGCTTGAGATCCTTTTCATGCGGTAAGACACGCACATACAATGAAAGCTGCGGCTGAATTGTTATCACCGAAGGAGATGTCGCATTTAGCTGCATCTGCAGCCCGTGTGATGAAACCCAGATAGGTGAAGTCACCTCGTCGTCGCCAGACGGGTTACGTTGCGGCAAGAGAAAACCAGAATTCAAGAGCGCCCTTGGGCGGGCTCCGAACAAATACTGCCCCGTGGAGCCCTGGCCGCTCAGTTGCGCATAAGTCAGGTTAAGAATGCTATCAACCACTGCTTCCTTCAAGGTGGATGAAATCTTGGCGGGGTCATCTCGGACTACAGATTGATTCATATATTCTGCTCCTTGACAGAGCTAATCCATTCGATGGTTGCCACGCTCTCACGAGCGTGATCGAACAATAGTGTAAGTGTCTGTCGTTTGATATTGGAGTTGGTCATGACTGACTCGGGCTGCAATAGCATATAAGCGTAGATATCTGAGATATGTCGACCATCCAGTCGGCGTGAGTTTCGAACAGCCATGATAACGCGCTGCCATTGATATGCTGCTTCCAAGGGAGAAAACCCTAAAATATCTGCAAATGCTTTGAAGGCTGCTTCACTTCGTGGGGCTTGTGGTCGAAGCTCCTCGAAAGGAGTATTTGGCGATTCACCCAGATCTATCCACTGTCGTATTGACGCCTCCTTCGGTAAATCAGTTTCCAACCTAGGATCAGTATCGAGGATTCGCTTACGCAGCTCCCTGGCGTTATCGGCAAGCGTACCTTCCGAGAATTTTTCAGTGAAGCGCTTTTGTACTTGTTCATGATAGCTGCGCAATGCCTCTTCAAATGTCTTATCTGTATGAATAGGAACACCAGCCTCACGTAGCACTTGCTCAACCATTTCACGCAGTTCAGCCGACATAACAAACAGCTTGTCACCCACTTCTAATGACTTGATTTGGCAGACTCTGAATCCCCGGTCTGATGAGTGCAATGATGTAGGATCGTAAACGTAGACCTCAGAGCTTTCTCGTCGATACTGAGTAGTGCCATTATCCAGTCGAATGATCCATGCATCAGGATCGATACCCTTGTATTCAGCGGATACCTCCCCGGAAAGATCTACACGAAAGGTAGGCAAAGTATAGTCACTGGTAGACAAAACTGATGCATCGTTCGGAAGGTCCTTTAATTGACGAAGAATTGATTCAATTCGCGGCTTAAAAGATCTAAATTCTGAGAAATTTTCAATAATGGGTTTTAGAGAGGCACGCAAAAACTGACCTGCTCGTTGTGTGAGGAGAATCACTGAGTGTGCAGGCACTCGATCATCGGTAAGAACTAATCTCAGACAAACTTCATTCAGACCTGCAAAGACAAGTGTAGACCTCTCACTCTGTCCCAGATGTTCTTCAAAATGTGTAGCTGAAATAAGATGAACGCGGTCTCTGAAGGCATCGAATAAGATACCCCCTGGATATTGACGGTACTCCGCTAGAAAGCGCTCCGCCAATCTACGATAAAGGGCACTGGTAAACACGACGGTGACCTCGTGCTTTTTTCCTTTAATTGCATTTGCTACGATCTCAGCCAATTTGTGAGCAAAAGGAGTTGCTTCTTGATAGCTGGCGAACAGCTCAGAGCCTTTATCTATACATTCCATCAATGCGGAACGGCTTTCTCCAACTCCCACGTCACGATCAAATTGGTTTAGCACACTAATTTGAGTAAGCCAATCAAAAGCTACTCGGGTGTGCGCAGCTACATCAGGCCCTGATAAGTATTCGGATAAGTGCTTTATACCGCATGGAAGAGCAGCAATACGTGATACATACGCCGCTGCATCCACTAGGGGTTTGGCTCCTTCTCTCCCCCCAGGAGTACCTCTAGCAATCCGCGTCAATTTATTGGCAACTTTAGCGACATCCGAATCGACAATATAGACTTCGAACTCCTTTGGAACGGGATGCAGGCATTCGTATACCCCTTTAGACAATAGCCCTTCAGCTCCGACAGTACTTGGGAAACCATCAATCTTAAAATGCTGAGGTGTTTTCCAACGTAGATCTGGCTCACGCTTATTGTTACGTTTCCAGAGTTCATCCTTCAGCTTATATGCCGAATGAGGCTCATCCGTGACAACAATCACACCGGGAGGTTTTTCATAAAAAACTTCTTCTAGCGCCATGCAGAAACGTGCAATTCTCCCCTTCCAACCGGGAGCCTCCAATCGAACAGCACGTGTAGCAGAAATTAGCACCACCTCAGGTGGAGAGAGACCAGCAAGTTCTTTGAGCGCCTTATTCAACTCCTCATCCGACATTCGGCCATCGAGCGCGAATAAAGCATCTGGAGCCGACCTCGGGGCCCCTATGACTTTGCACTGCAACTCCTTCAAGGACTTAGCATGTGCTCGCTTCACCAACTTAGTACGTATAAGCGCAAGCAGCTTGTCAGTGCAGGGTTCCCATTTTTCAAACTCAGGTGTAGCAAGAAAGCTAGGCAATAACTCTCCTATGGTTGGATTGAAATGCTTCCCCTCAGCATTTGGTAAACTGGCGTCACTGAAGGAGTAGAAGTAAGCATCTTTATCAGGAAAAGAGCGTTTAACTAAACTGTTGGGGGACACCTCGGCCAGTCTATTTGCTATATCTAGTACTGCAGTTCGATCGAAATGAATATGATTAAGGGGATAGAACACATTCGTCTTTACTGGAAAAAGAACCCCTCTGATGCCTTGTTTATCTCCTTCTTGCCAACGTGCCAGAGTCGCCAACGCATGCACTAATGTTAATGTCTTCAACGTAGCCGGCCATACAAGCGCAATGTGTCGTGAGCGATATTCGGCTGCATATAGATACAAATCTGCCAATTCAACTAATGTGCTGGATGGGGTACTCGGGAATTCATCTTCGTCTCGAAATAAATCTATCAACGAACTCTGGACTCGTCGAATAATCGGAGGTAAAGGTTTCGGCTTCTGTTTTTCTTTGCCCTCCTGCTTTTCCTTATTCTTACGAGATGGGCCTATCGTTTTTGACACAAGATCAGGATTGCGCTGCTTCTTTCTGGCGAGTAAATTCAGCGCGTTTTGTTTCGCCTCTTGCCGCTGCTTCTCCGCCTCCTTTAGATCTTTGAACTTGTCTTTACGCGCCATAGGACTTGTCCTGATATAGGGAGTAGCTTATGAGTGACTAATTTCCAAAAGCACTCTGTGCTGCTTCTTCGAAATCACGCCCCTCCGATAAAAGTTTTTTCAACTTATCGGGGTTTGGCAGAGGTAACTGCTTAAGCTCAAAAATAGACACATTCGTTGCTCCAGATATACACCTAAAACACCTATCGATTATTGATAAACCTAGCAAAAGGGACAATTGCGCAGGTGCCAATGCTGGCTCTGGCACAGTTTGTTCTAGGATGACCGTATGGTTTTCACCAACAAATCCACCGTAAGTCTCTAGAATTTCATCCGGAACAGTTGCTGCAATTAAGCGCCTCGACTGATCATTCGAGGTTACACGTTGCAAGATGACGCTAGGGTGTCGAACTATTGATTGGTGTGACTTCGAGCCTAGGTCCACAAAGCAAGGTTCCTTGTTGAGCTTAGGGGACCCATCGAACCGCAAACGTCCATCAGAAGCTATGTCACTGGACCAGAGGAGTGGAATAGCTGAAATAGCTTTTGCCTTAGCAACATTCTTTGCCGATAAATAGGTAGGACGCTGGTCACGGTTCCATACAAATGCTCCAATCCGAGCCTTATAGCCATAATCAACAATGGTAAACTTGGACTTCGTCGCTCGACGTAATAGTTCAGTATCACTTTCAGACCGAGGAATGGGCCATGCCGAACCAGAGTTTGGTAGCGAGCATTTCCCAACATTCACATACTTCCCATCTCGAGATACGACACATACCCTCGCAACTCCATCAACGGTATTTCCTCCTTCTTGGCGCTGCATAAGAGTAAGAGCGGTTTCCTGCTCAACGTCTATGAAAACGCCCAAACGATCACTCACCATGCCGATACTAAGCAATTTAGTATGGGATATGAGATAAGTGCGCAACTTTGAAAAATATTGTCCCGACAAAAAACTCGTGGGCGTCACCAGAGCACATCTGCCTTGAGGTGCGAGCAGATTTACGCAAAGCGCCATAAAAAGCGCATAGAGGTTTGGCTGAGCTTCGACGATCTTCGAATACCCATCGATATACATCTTCACTTCTTCAGATTTCATTTTACGAAACGGCGGATTGCAGACAACAACGTCCAACTTCCCCTCCAAGTGCGACATTTGGAGTAGTGAATCGGCGCATGCAATCTGAAATTTTGGGATAAATCCAGAGGTAATCACTTCCTCATGCAAAACCATGAGCAGAAAATGTCTTGAGAGCCGGCATAAGATGTTGTCTTTATCGGTTCCGTATAAATGCTTTTGAACATGCCTAAGAATTTGCTTCGGGCTTGCCCCTTTAGCTCGCAGCATATCTTGCATTCGCATGGCGATTGGAGTCAGGAAAGCGGCTCCGCCGCAAGCAGGGTCACAGAAACTATTAACAGTAAAATCGACCCCATCAGCCTCCAAATCGTCTAACAGACGTTTGGTAAGCGAAGGAGGAGTAAAGAACATTGCTAATTGTTTGCGATGCATATGTCCAACCAGTTGAGCATAAGCAGACGCCAACCAATATGTTGCTTCTGACAAGTCATACGATTTGATGAACTCAACAAAATCGACTACTGTGGCATCGTTCTGCAAAACGAGAGGGGCTGGCAATCCTGACCGAGGCAATCCTTGGAATGACAGTTTGCACCAGCGCGACAATGCTGCTCCGATTAAGGCTTCAGCTGTAACTTGACGTTCACACATGGTGTGATTTAGTAAACGAACAAATCGCTGGAAACGGGTCTTATTAGGTACAGCCATAGATTAGTGCGTCCAGTCGATTATTATAGATTCCATATCAGCTTCGCCCGGTGCTGTCAGAAAATTCCTGTACTACAACGAGAAGCTCAAACAATATCTGTCTCATTCAATACATTCCGTAACTCTTGTCCTGCTTTCTTTAAAACTTCATCGGCTCCATCTAACTCCCGCCTACCGGCATAAGCCAATGCCAACAATGTCAGGGGATGTACCTCCATCACCTGGCAGAGTTCGTCGATCTTGCTCAGTGTTGGATTCTTCAAGCCTCGCTCCAGAGAACTCAAATAGGTACGACTGGACACCTTGGAGAACGCTTCCTGGCTTAGGCCGCGCGCTTTCCTGATTGTCTTTAACGCCTTGCCTAATGAGTTCTCCGTTGCATTATCTCGGTTTCCGTATGACGCCATGCTAGTATCCGATTGCGCCCTATAGGGCTACAGACTATAGCATTCATTTAACCATGTATTCGCTTGAACTTGCACGTTCACCAAGCTCTGATAAGTCATTTTGTGCACAAATCTCCGCGCGACGAGCGGAATTTCGGACATGATTTTCCCTATGGCCGATCTACCGGCAGGCCTGCCGTCTTGATGGGAGTTGAGCGAGCGTCCTTCCTCCTACCCCGCCGAAACCCGCGATCCCGCGCCATAAACGCCTCCAGCATATGCGGTATCAACGTCACCGCATCCACCGGCTCGCCGTAGGTCTGGGCGTGCAGCTCGGCATAGCGCTCCAGATCCGCCTTCAGGGTCGCCGGGCAGGCAAAGGTCAGTTTGACGGTTTCGGTCTTGGGTAGCGGTCCCAGTCGCAGCTTGTTGGTGGTCATGGCGTAGTCACCCGCTGGTAGATCAGTGGTTGGTATGGCCGCAACACCAGGTCGCGGTTAACGATCAGGCGCACCGGCAAACCTGGGCGGCTGGTCAAGGTGGGCTGAATATTAAGGTTGCGGCGGGTGACCTCCTGGCCGACCTGGTTGATGCTGTCCTGCGCGCTGTCCCGCCCGGCGATGATGACGCGGTCGCCGTCCTGGCGATTCTCTGGCGCGGCCAGTTCGGCGCCCACACCGAGCAGGGTGGTCAGGGCGGCACCTGCGAACAGGCGGTCCCAGTGCCAGTCGACGCCGTCCTCCAGACCCGTGTAGCCAGCGGGGTCGGTACCGGCGAGGTTGTCGAGTTGGAACGAGGAGGTGTCCGGTAGGATGACCCGCTGCCAAACCACCTGCACCCGGGTCTGCCCGTAGCTCACCTGGCTGTTGTAACGTCCCAGGATGCGCGAACCTTGAGGGATCAGTACATGGCGGCCGGTGGCGGTGTCATAGACCGGCTCCGTAACGGTGGCGATCACATCGCCCGGCAGGTCGGAGTTGATGCCGGTGACCAGGGCACCGGCAATCACCGTGCCGGCCATTACTTGATAAGGGGACACAGGCGTTTGCAGATCCCCGGAATTACGGGTTTCTGTAAATGAGAAGTTACTGAGAAAGGCTTCCTTCTGTTCCTGGCGGTTCTGCAGGGCAATGGGGTCGGTCTCTCCGGGAGGCGCGCCCTGCAACATCGCCAAAGAATCGAGGGCGCCCAGGCCCTGATTTATCGGCAACCCCTCTCCTCCACCTGCAACAGAAGCTATGGTAGAAGACCGTGGTCGAATCGACCCGAAGAATACGGCAGAGGCTGCGGCCTCTTCCGCTTCCTTGAGGCGTGCCAGTCGGTCGGCTTCCGCCGAGTCCTGGCCGTCCCGATAACCCATGGCCTGCCGCTCCGCCTTCAGAATTGGCTCACCCAGGTCACCCGGCAGCGGCTTACCCAGACGAGGCACTTCAGGCGGCAGTTGCGAATAGTCCGCTGGCAAACGGGCCAGTCCTTCGGAATGAGCGACGCGCTCGACGTTGTACAATTCGTCCGCGCCATTCAGATCGTCCCGCTCGGGCACCCGCAGCGACCAGAAAAGGGCACCCAACACGGCGGTAGCGACACCACCGGAGATGACCGCCAGCATTCGCCGGTTCAGTCGCGTGACCGGCCGCGGCTGGGCACGCAGCGCCACCTGTTCCGGTGCCAATTTCGGCGATGGTTCTCGCTGTGACTGATTCGGAGTGCTGTCATCGTCCATGCTCACTCCCTCCGTACCCCATCGGTTCGCTCAATGCGTACCACCTCCCCTTCCTCGCCACCCAGGCGAAGTTCGGCGGCACCGAAAAGCCGGTCCACGATGTAGTAGGGCGAGCGAAAACGGTAGTTAACCAACTGCCCATCGCCCTGCGGGCCGATCACAAACAGCGGCGGCAGTTCACCCTGGGCGATCCCGGCTGGGAACTGGATATAGACCTTCCCACCATCATCGAAGGCTCTCAGCGGTCGCCATGACGGCTGGTCGCCAGTCAGGGCATAGCGGAATCGCAAATTTTCCAAGGACAAACCCCGGTCAATCGGCGCGGCCACCTCGGCCGCCTGTGAGCGACGTTGCAAGGCCAGCATACGATCCCTCGGGTAGTCCCAGGAGACCGAGGCCATCCAGGTGCGCTCGGTCGAGATCAACTCCATCAGATAGGTACGGCGATTGGTGGTGATCACCAGGTTGGTCCGGATGTCCACGCGGATGGGTTTGACCAACACATTGACCCGCTGCTCGGCTCCGGTGCCACTGGACGTATCCCCCACGATCCAGCGCACGGTATCGCCAGCGGCGACCGTCACCAGTTCCTCGCCGGGCTGCAGGGCAATGACGGTCACTCGCTCCGGGCTGGCATAGACCTGGTACAGCGCACCGTCGGCAAAGGGCCAGACCTGTACGGCATTGACATAGCCTTCCCGCGTCGGTGCCACACGCGCCTCCTCGTTAGCCTGGGTTATCTGTACCTGTGGGCCTTCGGGCACGACTTCCTCAGCATCCGCTTCTTCCGTGGGTAATGGCATCAGTTGCCCCGGCAATGGCAGGGGTTTTGGCACTTCGACCACTTCTATTGTTCTGTCGGGCTCCGGCAACAGGGTTGCCGCGACCGGTTCGTCCAGGGTAATTTGTGGCGGTTTTTGCGGCGTGGCACAGCCGACCAGTGCAAACGACCCCGCCAGCACCAGGACTCCTGTACACCTATTCAATGGATTGCTCATGGCATCTTTCCTTCAGTGGCCTCCAGTTCCCGGCTCCACGACAGGCCATTGACGTAGATGCCCAATGGGTTGCGGCGCAGCCGCTGCTCGGTGCGCGGGGTTTGCAGCACGACGGACACCACTGCCGTCCAGCGCTCAATACCGGCCGCCGCGCCGTTCACAAACCGGTGCTCGCTCCAGCGCACCTGAAAGGAGCTGTCGCTGGCGCGCACTACGCTGTTGATCTGCACCGTCACCGATTCTTGGCCGATACGGGCAAAGGGATCATTGCTGCGAGCGTAGTCGTTAAGCACCGCCGCCCCGCGATCGGTGGTGTAGTTGTAGGCGTCCAGCCAGTTCTGGCGCACCACCACCGGATCGATGGAGAGCGAGCGCACCAGGGTTATAAAACGGGCCAGGTGATGGGCGATCTGCGCATCGTTGGGCCGGTAGGGTGTGGTCGCCTCCCCCACAGCCCGCACCTGGCCGCCCGTGTCGACCTCAACGACATAGGGCGTGACAATGGACTGGGCCGAACGCCACACCAGTCCGCCGGCCATCAGCAGGGCCAGCGCCAGGCAGCCAAAGGCCATCAGCCGCCAGTTCTTCGCCTGCACCCGGGCCGAGCCTATGCGCTCGTCCCAGGCCTGGGCAGCCGCCTGATAGGGTGTGGCTGGCTCGGGGGATTCGGCATAGCGCGCATGGGGTCGCTTGAATCGCATGAAAAACTCTCCTTAGGAATCCGGGTCGTTCAGACTGGGGCCTGTTCCAGAACCGCCACCGTCACCACCGCGCAAGGTGTGGGCAACGGTCGTCGCGGTATGGGAAAGCTGCTGGCGACGTTGCAACTGCCTGGCCCAAGCCGGCTGTCCGCCCGACGCTGTCGTGTGCTTCGTGTTTGCGGCGGCTGAATCCATGACCGAGCTCGCCCCACTGGCCGTAGCCTTCATCGAGCTGGCACCACCTGTCGCCATCCGAACCGCGCCGGGAGCCATTCGCGCTCCGGCCACCACGGCGCCACCCACTCCAGTGGCAGCAGCACCCAGGGCCACGGCGGTCCCGGCTGCACCAAGCGTGGCACCCGCCATCGCTCCGGCGCCCAGTTGTGGTGAGCCGGAAACCAAGCCAGTGGCAATACCCGGCCCGAAGATTCCCAAGGCCAACAGCGCTAGGGAAGCCAGCATGATTACCAGTGCAAAATCCACAGAGGGTTCGGCGGGGGCAACCTGGAATTCGGCAAAGAGTCCGGTGCCGATGCCGACGATCACCGCCAACACCAGCACCTTGACGCCGGAGGACACCACGTTGCCCAGGACTTTTTCCGCGAGAAAGGCGGTCTTGTTCCACAATGCAAAAGGCACCAACACAAACCCGGCCAAGGTGGTCAGCTTGAACTCGATCAGGGTGATAAAGAGCTGGATCGCCAACACAAAGAAAGTCAGGATCACCACCAGCCAGGCCAGGAACAGCACCACGATGGGCGTGATATTGACGAACACTTCCGGGAAACCGCTCATCTCGCTGATTTGCTCCAAAATCGGCGCGCCGGCATCCACACCCACCTTGGCCAACCGGCCCGGTTGCAGGAATTCCGCAGCCGTCATGCCAGTGCCCGACGCCATCAACCCCAACCCGGCGAAGGAGCGGAACACGATACCCGCCAGCGTATTGAAGTTGCCGATGATGTAGGCAAAAGCCCCGACGTAGAGCACCTTGCGAATCAGGCGAACCAGCACGTCATCGGCCTGCCCGGTGGCATGGCTCAGAGCCCAGAATAGTCCCGCGATGGTCATGTCGATCACCACCAGGGTGGCGGTCAGGAACGCCACTTCTCCACCCAGCAACCCGAAACCCGAATCGATGTAGGTGGAGAAGACATTGAGGAAGCGGTCGATTACCGCGACATCATCCATGGCCACGCGCCTCCATCGGCACAGGTATCAAAGTCATCACGCTGCCTCAGTACCCGTAGAAGGAAACCGCTTGTGGTGTGTAGGCCGTGCCCTCCCCCAGGAATCGCCGGGTCACTTCCCGGCCGCGCTCGGTGGCGGCAGCCTGCCGGGCCAACTCCAGGGACGCGGCGCGATGCTGCGTCAGCTGTAGTTGCTGGGACTGGATGGACTGCTTGGCCTGCAACGCGAGTAGTTGGTTGGTGGCCTGCATCGCCTGCAGGGCACCGTTGGCTGATTGACTCTGATTCACCAGATCAGTCAACACGCCTTCGTCTGCAGACAGGTTCTGGGACACCTGCCCCTGCATGCGCATCGCCGTGTGCAGGCCATCCAGGGTGTGCGCCCAACGCTCGCGGGCATCCTGCGCCATGCGGTCACCGCTTACGGTAGCCGCGTATTCCTGCGGGTAGAGCCTGGCAAATTCCTGGTCAATGCGGTTTACCTCATAGGCCAAACCCTGGGCCTCGGCAATCAGACGCCCGGTGGTCGCCAGTGCCGAGCGCAGTCGATTCACCGAATTGAAATCAAGCCGCTGCAGATTCCGCGCCTGGTTGACCAGCATGTTCGCCTCGTTCTGCAGCTGCTGTACCTGATTGTTGATCTGCTCCAGGGTACGGGCCGCGGTCAGCATGTTCTGCGCCAGATTCGAAGGGTCGAGCACAATATCGCCGACACCAAACAGGGCCTGGGCGGGCTGGGCGACAGTGAAGGCAATGGCGCTGGCCAGCGCCACCGCGCGAAAACGGGATACCAACGGGCGTTTACGGTTCATGACGTTTCCTCCTGGGAAGTTCATCCAGAGACGTTCCTGCGGGTGAGTGGTGGTCAAGCAATTGCGCCGCCCAATCGATGCCGCGATGGCGCAGCCAGGCGACGGCAAAATCAGCTACCGGCATCGAGGCCAGCAGCGCATCCATCTCGCGCTGATCCTCGGGCGTCGAGGCGCCGGCAAAGGCGAGCGCCACCTGCCGCAGATCCAGGTCGAACAGACGATTGCCTAGGCGTGACTGGTAGTAGTAATCGCGCTTGGGCTCGGCAGTGGCGACAATCTGAATCTGCCGGGCATTGAGTCCGAAGCCTTCGTAAATGGAGCGAATCTGTGGCTCGGTGGCCTGGGGGTTGGGCAGGAAAATGCGGCTCGCGCAGCTCTCGACGATAGCCGGCGCGATGCTGGAATCCTGAATATCCGCCAGCGACTGGGTGGCAAAAATCACGCTGACATTCTTCTTGCGCAGGGTCTTCAGCCACTGGCGGATGCGCGCCGCAAACACCGGGTCGTCGAGGAATAGCCAGGCCTCATCCAATATCAGAAGCGTCGGCGCCCCGTCGAAACGCTCATCGAAACGTGCGAACAACACTCCGAGTACGGCCAGCACCGCCGCACGGCTGGCCATCAATTCCTCCATCTCGAAGCACTGCACATCAGCTATACCCAGGCGGTCATGCTCGGCGTCCAGCAGCTTGCCGTGGGCACCACCCAGCAGGTACGGGGCCAGCGCCTGACGCAGTGAATTGTCCTGCAGCAGAACGGAAAACCCCGTCAGGGTGCGCTGCTCCACCGGCGCACCGGCCAGGCTTTCCAGCGCCGACCAGATCGCCGCTTTTTCATCGGGGTCAAGGGTCACCCCTTCCTGCCGTATCCGCCCTTCCAGCCATTCCGCCGCCCAGGCGCGGCGCTCCTCCCGGTCGATACCGGCCAGGGGTTGAAAGGCAATCTCGCCCTCTGCACCCAGGTCATAGTGCTCGCCGCCGAGACCCAAAATGGTGGCTCGCAGGGAACGCCCCATATCGAAAGCGAAAATCCGCGAACCCGGATAGCGGCGAAACTGCAACGCGAGGGTGGCCAGCAATACGGACTTGCCCATGCCGGTAGGCCCCACCACCAGGGTATGACCGACATCACCAATATGGGTGACGAGCCGGAACGGCGTGGCGCCATCGGTGCGCGTGACAATCAACGGCGGGCCGTCCAGATGAACATTCTTCATCGGCCCCGCCCAGACCGCCGACACCGGCAGCAGGTGCGCCAGGTTCAGCGTAGAGACGATGGGTTGGCGCACATTGGCGTAGGCATTGCCCGGGATCGAAGACAGCCACGCCTCCACGGCATTGATGGTCTCGGGGATGGTGACAAAACCCCGCCCCTGGATGACCCGCTCCACCTGGCGCAGTTTTTCATCGGCGATGGCAGAATCAGTATCCAGCACCGTCACGGTGGCCGTGACATAGCCGAAGGCCACCTGATCACTGCCGAGTTCCTGCAGGGCGGCGTCCGCATCCCCCGCCTTGTTCGAGGCATCGGTATCCACCAGCGGGCTTTCCTGCTGGAACAGGGTCTCTCTCAATAGCGCCGCCACATTCTTGCGCTTGGCAAACCACTGCCGGCGCAACCGCCCCAGCTCCCGTTCCGCTTCCGCCTTGTCCAGGCACAGAAAACGCGTACTCCAGCGATAGCCAAAACCCAGCCGGTTCAGGTCATCCAGAATCCCCGGCCAGGTCGAGGTGGGAAAACCCCGCACCGAAGCAACCCGCAGGTGCGCCTCGCCCAGCATCGGCGCCAGGCCACCGGTCAACGGGCTGTCGGCCAGCAAAGCGTCAAGATAGAACGGTGCCTCCGGTACGGCCACCGGGTGACGGCGTGTGGAAACGGTGCCGTGCAAATAGGTCAGCGTCTCGCTGTCATCCAGCCAGGCCAGTTCCGGCATCACGCCATCGAGCAGATCGAATACGCGGTCCGTCTCCGCCGTAAATGCATCCAGTCGCTCACGCCAGTTCGCCCCCTGGCGAGACGTGTTTTCGTACAAGAGGCTGGTCGCCCGGGCGCGCGACTCTTCCGGCGGCAGGTATACCAGCGTCAGGTGGTAGGCGCTTTCGAAGTGGCTGTGGTCTTCCTCGAAGGCGCCCCGGCGTTCCTCCTCCACCAGCCAGGACAGTGGCTCGGGAAACTCCGACTGCGGATAGCCTGCCGCGGGCAAGCGTTCGGCTTCCACGAACAGGGCCCAGCCCGATCCCAGGCGCCGCAGCGCGTTATTGAGCCGCGCTGACGTGGCGATCAGTTCGCTTTGGGTTGCACTGTCCAGATCCGGCCCGCGAAAGCGCGCCGTGCGCTGGAACGATCCATCCTTGTTGAGCACCACTCCTATAGCGACCAGCCCTGCCCAAGGCAACCAATCGGCCAACAGGGCGGGACGCTTGCGGTATTCGGTCAGGTTCAACATGGCTGCCCTCACACATCCAGCAGAGCTTTGTGCTTAAGATGCCGCAGGAACACCGCCATAAACTGCGGGTCGGCCTGCGCACCCCATACCGCCAGGGAATGCCCCAGCAGCCACAGCACCAGGCCGGGCAACCACAGCTGCAAACCCAGCCCGACTGCGGCAGCCAACGTACCGTTAGCAATGGACACGGTGCGCGGTGCCCCACCCAGCAGGATCGGTTCGGTCAGCGCCCGGTGTAGCGGCACCTCGAAACCGTCGGCGAATACGGACACTCCGTTCATGCCACCACCGCCCCGCCGGAGAAGCTGAAGAAGGACAGGAAGAACGAGGACGCCGCAAAGGCGATGGACAGGCCAAACACGATCTGCACCAGCCGCCGAAAACCGCCGGAAGTATCACCAAAGGCCAGTGCCAGCCCGGTGGCGATAATGGCGATCACGGCGACAATCCGGGCCACCGGGCCTTGGATGGAATCGAGGATGGATTGCAGTGGCCCCTCCCAGGGCATGCTGGAACCCGCGGCCTGTGCCGTTGTCGCCACGCATAGCAACAACGCGGCAAACACCAGAGTATTCAAAACCGGATTTACAGAAATCCGCATTGGATGAACAGGGGTCATGAGGGTTCTCCAGATGAGGTTGAGGATGAGGATGAGGCGATTGAGGATGAAAGCGACGACGACAGGGATTCGTCGAGGTGATAGCCGTTGCTGTCGAAACCGGTGACCCGGGCCACAGTGCGCACCTTGCGGGCACGGCCGCGCCCCGCGATAAACACCACCACATTCACCGCCTCGGCAATCAAGGCACGCGGTGGCGTGATGGCAACTTCCAGGATCAGTTGCTCAAGACGAAGCAGTGCACCCTGAGCGGAACCGGCATGCACGGTGGCGATGCCGCCGGGATGGCCTGTGCCCCAGACCTTGACCAGATCCAGCGCCTCGCCGCCGCGCACCTCACCAACCACCACCCGATCCGGGCGCAGGCGCATGGTGGCCCGCACCAGCTCGGTCATAGACACCACGCCGGGGCGGGTGCGAAGGGGTACGTGGTCTTTTGCTACACACTGGAGTTCAACCGTATCTTCCAATACCAGCACCCGGTCATCGGTGGCCGCAATCTCCGCCAGCAGGGCATTGGCCAGGGTGGTCTTGCCGGTACTGGTGCCGCCAGCCACCAGGATGTTCTGGCGCTCCCGCACCGCACTTCGCAGAAATGCCGCCTGAGACTCCGCCAGCACACCGTCGCGCACATAGTCGTCCAACGGAATCACACCCACCGCCCGCTTGCGCAGGGCAAAGGCCGGAGCCGGTGAAGCAGGCGGCAGGACACCCTCGAAACGCTCGCCGGTTTCCGGCAGCTCGGCACTCAGCAATGGCCGACCACGATGGACTTCCACCCCCACGTGAGCCGCCACCAGGCGAATGATGCGTTCGCCATCGGCGGCGGACAGCGTTTCACCGGTTGGCGCTCGCCCCGTGGACAGACGATCCACCCATAAACTGCCATCCGGGTTGAGCATCACCTCCACCACATCGGGGTCTGCCAGCGCAGCGGCGATCAACGGCCCCATGACGGTACGCAGCATGCGGATGCGCCGGTCGAGTGATTGTGTCGAGGATGACGATGGGTGAGCCGCGTTCATGATTCGCCCTCCCCATCGTGCTGTTGTTGCTGCTCGCGCTCTTGAGCCTCAATCTGGGCGGCAATCTCATCCAGCCGCCGCGTATCGGGTTCCAATTCTTCAAAAACCTCCCGCACCAAACTGCGGCCACGCAAAATGTGGCGGCCCAACTGCTCGACGAATTGCTCGAAGCGCGCCCTGCCCTGGGCCCTGGCCGACTCCTGATGTGACTCCGGCAGCGGCGTGCTTACGGTCAGGTAGTAGCGCACATACAGCGCCACTGTCTCGATCAGGATGTTCTGGTCCCTCTCCAACTTCTCGAACTGGCGGGACAAACGATCCAGGCGTTTGGCCATGGCCGCTTCGCGCTTGTCGGCGGCATCCGGCGAGAGCCAGGATGCCAATGCTGCTGCAACGATGGACGACTTGGACACACCCTTCTTCGCGGACAACTCGTCCAGGCGTCTGGCATGGTCGCGCTCGATAAACAAATTCAGTCGGTGTCGGGAATGCAGTCGGCTCATAGGGCAATTCCATCGTCGGGGTCGAGGGCGGCCTGCCGTGCCAAACGTTGCAGGCGCGGGTCGAACTTGGCTGGCAGGGGCGCAATATCATCCCCGTCATCCAGCAGTGCCAGGTCATTGGTGGGTGGTTTGGTTTCCGGCTCCCAGCTCACAGTCTCCGACAGTTCCGGTTGTCGGCGCGGACCGCCATCATCACTTCCTCCGGCGTTATCAACCGCCTTGGAAGTCGTAGCCGGCACCGCAGGCACTGCCAGTTCGCTCCAGTCATTGGGGCGAACCTCGGGCACGTCGACATAACGGCCTTCATCCCGAACAGGCGGCGGCAGTACCCGACGGGTAAAATTGGCATCAAGGTAATAGCGCAGCTTCTTTGCCTTGATCGGCGGCTGACCCGAAACCATCACCACTGCTTCGTCCGGTGGCAGTTGCATCACCTCCCCCGGCGTCAGCAGGGGCCGTGCCGTCTCCTGGCGCGAGACCATCAAATGCCCCAGCCAGGGTGCCAGCCGGTGACCGGCGTAGTTGCGCTGTGCCCGCAGTTCGGTAGCCGTACCCAGGGTGTCGGAGATCCGCTTGGCGGTGCGCTCGTCGTTGGTGGCGAAGGTCACCCGTACATGGCAGTTGTCGAGAATGGCGTGGTTGACGCCGTAAGCCTTGTCGATCTGGTTGAGGCTCTGGGCGATCAGGAAACTGCGAATGCCGTAGCCCGCCATAAAGGCGAGTGCCGACTCGAAAAAGTCGAGCCGTCCCAGTGCGGGAAACTCGTCCAGCATCAGTAACAGTTTGTGTCGGCGCTCAATGCCGTCGCTGCCATCCAGGGATTCGGTCAGCCGCCGACCAATCTGGTTGAGGATCAGACGAATCAGTGGTTTCGTGCGGTTGATGTCCGAGGGCGGCACCACCAGGTACAGGGACACCGGGTGCTCGGCGGCGATCAAATCGGCAATGCGCCAGTCGCAGCGGGAGGTCACGGCGGCCACCGTGGGATCACGGTACAGCCCCAGGAAACTCATGGCGGTGGACAGCACACCAGAGCGCTCGTTGTCCGCCTTGTTCAGCACTTCCCGTGCCGCCGAGGCCACTACCGGATGCGGCCCGTCATCCAAATGCTTGGTAGTCATCATCCGGTGCAGTGTCACCTCGAAGGGGCAGGCCGGATCGGAGAGGAAGTTGGCGACACCGCGCAGGGATTTATCTTCTCCCGCGTAAAGCACATGCAGGATGGCGCCCACCAGCAAGGCATGGGAGGTCTTCTCCCAGTGGTTGCGGCGCTCCAGTGCGCCTTCGGGGTCCACCAGGATGTCTGCGATGTTCTGCACATCGCGCACCTCGTGGGCGCCCCGCCGCACTTCCAGCAACGGGTTATAAGCTGCCGAGCGGCCATCGGTAGGGTTGAACAGCAGGCAGTGGGAAAACCGCGCCCGCCAGCCAGCAGTCAGTTGCCAGTTTTCACCCTTGATGTCATGGATCACCGCCGAGGCGGGCCAGGACAACAGGGTCGGCACCACCAACCCCACGCCCTTGCCCGAGCGGGTCGGTGCAAAAGTCAGGACATGCTCCGGCCCTTCATGGCGCAGGTACTTGTGGTCGTGCTGGCCAAGAAAAACGCCGGCATCGCCGGTCAGGCCGGCACGCTGAACTTCCGCAGGATCGGCCCAACGCGCCGAGCCGTAGGTGGTCACCAGCCGCGATTGCCGGGAACGCCAGATCGACATCCCGATGGCCACCACCACCGCCACTAGGCCACTGGCCCCGGCGATGGCACCGCCGGTAACAAACACGCCGGGCGCATAGGCGTCGAAGAAGAACCACCAATCGAACAAGCGCCATGGGTGGTAAACCGGTTTATCGAGCAGTTCGAACCAGGGGGCACCCAAACGAGACTGGTAGCCCAGGGCGTTGGCCACCCACTGGGTGGCACCCCACACGCCGGCTATGACGATGCCGAACACCGTCAGCACCTGCCCGTAGAGTACCCCTGTCGCCCGCATATCCGCCTCCGAATTTGCCCTGGTTTCGCACGCACATGAGCGCGCCAACAAGTGTCAGATTCGGTGCTGGATCAGTGCCGGTCAAAGACTGTTATCGGCACAATGCTGAAGGGAAATGCAAGATTGCCAGGCAGGGGAAACACTGTAAAAACACCGCAAATAACAGCGTATTCCAACAAAGCGGGTTATCCAGCGATAACTTATCAACCAGTCGGCATTAAAACGCCGGTTTTTCCTTCGGCGGTGTGTACGGCACTTTGCCATCACCGAGGAAGGCCTTGTTGGTGGCCTCGGCTACTATGTTGCACAGTTTGTCGCCCAACTCCGCACGATTGAGCCGACACTGCTCACGCAGCTCCTTGCGCCGCCCGGGATCGGCCAGCAGCGATTCCACCGTATCGGTGAGAGGCACATCAGCGGATGGCTTTTCAATTGATGTGGGCTTCTCGCCGCAGGCACTCAACAAAGCAACAACCAGCAGTATGCTTAAACGTTTCATGATCAATTTTCTCCCTTGGTATCGGATGTGAACGAGTCCCCCTGGGGCGAGGGATCGCCGCTTATCGGAGTGACTCGCCCGATAAATCTTCGAAGGGTTTCGGAAGGCTCGGCATCACGCCGCAACAACCACGTTGTCAGCACCTGTGATCGTCCCGCCAGAGGCCGAGCCACCACTTCCTCTCGACGGGACGCGGCCAAGTGAGAAGCGCCCACCAGTGCCAGCGCATAACCCGCCGCCACCAGCGTCAACATCAGGTCGTGTGAGGAAACCTGCTCCACCACCAAAGGTTCTCGATCGGCGCCACGCAAGATACGACGGATCTGGTGGCAGTGGCCTTCGCATGACTGGGGATCGCAAGCGACCAGCGGATGACGCAGCACCTCGTCCAGTGGAATTCGCTGGTAGGCCAACAGCGGGTGCCTGGCCGGCACCGCCACGACAAGAGGGTCACTCCAGGCCGGCTCGGCCACAATACCATCCCCCACCTCGGCGGACTGGGCGAAGCCCACATCATATAGGTCGTCATGCAGACCCCTGAGCTGTTGCCCCAACGGCACTTCGAACAGACGGATATCGACTTGCGGCTCCTCCTCGCGACACTGGGCCAATAGCGCCGTGAGACGCGGAGGCGTGATGCCGTCGGATAGCGCCAGGCGCAATTGGTCATGAAAGCCTGCCGCGGCAGCTTGCACACTGCCCCGCGCCTGATCCAGGGCGGTAAAGATACGTGGCACATGGTCCAGGAAAAGCTGCCCGGCGCGGGTTAACCTCGTACTGCGCGTCGTCCGATTGAACAGGCGGACTCCCAGGTCTTCCTCCAGCTCCTTTATCGCCCGAGACAGGGGTGACTGTTCGATGTGCAGGCGTTCTGCCGCACGGGCGAAATGCAATTCTTCAGCGACAGCCAGAAAGCAGCGTAAGTGACGTAGCTCCATGCAATTTATTCCAACTTATAACCAATCTTTTTATCACTTTATGCTTCAAAACCAGGCACACTCTCCCTGCCATCAATAAGCCCAAAAAGAAGTGTATACCCAACACACCCTTGATTTTTTCTCTACAGTTCGCGAGCTAACTAACACACGAAATAAATCAGCATCCTCCAATCACAGAATTTATTGATAGATTCTGCTACTTTGAGCCAGAATGAATTTTTACCTGCCCCTGTTCTGAAAAAAGTTGAACTGAACCTTTAACAGAAAACCATTGGATATAGTCTTTTCATCGTCCGATACCGCGGGTAATAGAAAAGCCCTCTTAATGTGACTCTTGATGCGTTTTAACTATATTTGGTCCAAAGCAACATCATGCCCGTCCACTAGCATAAACCTCCCATGCGAGCCGTCTTTCCTGGCTTTTTTATAAGATTCATATTCATCACTATGGTAAAACTTCATCGCCACTTCTTTTGAAGGAAATTGAATAAGAACGACCGTTTGGGGAGCCCCCCCTTCACCTTCCAACAACTCCACTGATGGAGTTCTTGCCAAATATATACCCCCCAGATTCTCCACCAATGGCGTCACATTCTTAAGATAATCATTTACCCAATGATGATCAGAGAAATTAATCTCACCAATGGCGTAGCACTTCATTAAAAACTCCTTTGACTCATTGATGTATATTTTTCCCACACAACACTGCGCTCATCCTCGATTCATTTATCTCAATGCTCTGCGATCTATCCTGTATTAATAGTCACCGAAGAACACCAATTCTGTTCCCATTTCTTTATTCGGTCTTGTATGGGAGCACCATCATGATCAACCCTTAATGGCGTGGCGAAAACCAGCCTCTCAGGAAAACAGACACGGTTAATCGCCCCATAAATTTTTCCACCTGATTCAACCGTCACACAAACCAACATTCCGCATTTTCGACATTCATGAAAAACGGCGGTCTTCGTTCCCTGTTGGATTTGGCGATAGAATGAAAAATCCCTTATGTGTATTTCCACGGTAGTGTCAGATTGGAATACATATTGAGCATTGTGGGCTGTACAGTATTCACAATCACAAATGACGGGATGAACTTCGCTGGCACGGTCAAACTGCCACTCCACTTTCATATTCGTACATCGACAGTGCCCAATCACGCTGACTCCTCCAAATCATTCTTTACAAATGGATCCCCGTACCAACTGGTCCAGACCTTCAGAGGAGAAAAGTGTCACGCCAATATTTTCCATCTCTTCTTCCCCCTTGGGATAGAGCTGAGAAATCGCATCGGTGACCAGTATGATCCTGAAATCCCGCTCACTGGCCTCGTAGATACTGGTGCGGGGACAATTGGGATAGTTACAACCCAGAAACACCAAGGTATTGATGCCTCGCCCTCGCAGGAAATTTTCCAGTCCTGTCTGGTAAAAGGCGCCCCACCGGGGCTTGAAAAGAACAAACTCATTGTCACCAACTTCCTGAATACCACCCGACAACAATAACTGGGCATTCAAGCGGGTATCACTATTGGGCTTCAATGATGCAACAAGCTCAGCACCGTCACTTTCCGGTATCGCGATACGGGCACCTCGCTCAACCGCCGCACGGCGGCATAAGTCCACATTGGAGCCATCCGGCATGTACAAGCGGATAACATGGATAACCGGTAAGTCGCTATCTCGAAAAGACTGAATCACCTTTCTCATTGCCGGAACCGCTTCCAGCGTGCCTGGAATGCGGGCGGGGGCATCATCGAGCACAAAGTCGTTTTGTACATCGATGCTGATCAACGCGCTGTGGTTTAGGTCGGGGGTTGTGTAGCCATTCATTATTCTTTCCTGCCTACTCCTCAATTTTTGAAAATTGCAACATTGTCATGATAGTTGCCGTCATGGTCGCTACCGGTTTTTCTTCGCCATATTCCGAGCTGTACAACGCAGCTTCCACGACAGAAATTGTTTTGCCTGGCTTGACCACGGTTGCCTTCGCGGCAAAGTGATCCCCCTTGGCAGGGCGCAACAGGTTGACCTTGAATTCAACGGTGAGCACATCCGCCCCCTGTGGCATCAGTGTAAATGCGGCATAGCCACAGGCGCTGTCCAGGATAGTGGCGACAATGCCTGCATGGATATAGCCGTTCTGTTGCGTAAACCGCGATTGGAAGGGAAAGCGGATGGAGACGATTCCTGGCCCCTGAATACTCAGCTCCGCCTCCAGGGTTTGCATCACCGCCTGGCGGCCAAAACTCTCGAGTGCCTTGGATTCATAGCCTGTATCTTGCGCTTCCACCTTTTACCTCCCTGCCTAATTTTTCATTTGAAAATTTACTGCGTTTGGTTCAATGCCTGTCTCTCGAAAATGATGAATAAAACCAAAAGTGAGAGGGATCAATGTCGTCAATTCTCCTCCGGCATAAAGATCAAGTCAGTCACCCCGAAGTCCACACCCTTCTGGGACAGCGCCGCTGTCACCTGTCCACGATGGTGGGTTTGGTGGTTGAAGAAATGCACGATAGCCTGAGCGAAGTCCACATTCCGCTCGGTATTGCTCGACAAACTGACATAGTTCAACCGTTCGGGCGGCGGGGATAACGCAAGGCTTTGTGCCCAGGCAATAATGTCCCTGTCAGCTTTCTCCCGGGCGTGTCGCAACTGGGCATAATCACCGAACAGCTCCTGGGTCAGGCTTTTCACTGTGACGGGTTCGTTTTTGAATCGGGCCAGCCACATCAGGTCACAGACCAGCAAGTGATTGAGGGTGTTGTAGATGGAGCCGAAGAACAGGCCGCACTCCGACCGGCGCTGCTCCTGGGTCAAGGTCTCCGCAGCCGAATACAGACCGCCATTTATCCACTGGTTGTAGCGAGCCATGGTGTTGGCGTAGCTGGCCAAGTCGAAGGTCATTGTCTTTTCTCTCCACATTCGTCATCAATCAATGCCTGATAGGCAAGTGACAGACGCTGATATACAGGCCCGGGACACTGGGCAATCTGCCGACCATCGATTGTTTTAACTGGAATCAACCGCGCACCGCTGCCGCAGATAAAACACTCCTCGGCAGTGTAAAGATCGTAGCTGGTGAGGGACTTCTCGCGAGCCTCCAGTCCTTGTTGAGGCGACAGCTTCAAAATGGTTTCGCGGGTAATACCTTCCAAGGCACCGTCCTGAACTGGCGGCGTTAGCAGCGATCCCGCCTTGACGACAAAGATATTCTCGGCGCTGCATTCCGCCACATGACCAAACTGGTTTAGCAAAATAGCTTCATCAACTCCAGCGGCATTCGCTTCCGCTCTGGCCAGAACCGAATGCAGGTAATTCAGGGATTTGACCCTTGCATCCAGCCCCGTCCCGACTGCTCGCTTGATACTGCTGGTGATCAGGCTAACCCCCTGGCGCCGGGTTTCATCACTGACCAACGACAGTGATGCCGGAATGATAAAGACATTGGGCGCGGTGCAATTGCGGGGGTTCAGCCCCATATCCCCCTCACCCCGGGTCACTAAAATCCGCAGGTAACCATCGCCCATGCCCGAGCGAGCGATACAGGCCATGACTGCTTCTGCGAGGGTATCATCGGTATAGGGAACAGTGATCGCCAGTGCACTGAGGGAGCGGCGCAGCCGCGCCAGGTGACGATCCAACCGAAAAGGATGCCGGTGATAAAATCGCAGTCCTTCGAAGCAGCCGTCACCGTATAGCAAACCGTGGTCATAGATCGACACGACCGCCTGGTCAGCGCTCACCAGCTCACCGTTCTTCCAGCAAGAGTACTTCGTTTTTGTATGACACATGGATTGGGTCTGGGGTTGGGGTTGGGGTTGGACCTGCATCCGATATCACCTCACAGAGTTGACGCCCCCGTACCGTCTGAAAGATGACGATGCCATTGATGGGCTCATCGGAGTCAGGCTATTGAGGGAGCAATGCAGACAGTGTAATCTTTCCAAGAAAAGGGTACAGATACAGTTTATACCAATTTGAACGGGTACAGATTTTGGACGCACCACGCTTTCAACTCCATCGCTACGAGCAGCTTGCCGAACAGCTGACCAGGGAGATCCAGGCAGGACGCTACAGTCCAGGAGAAAAAATTCCCGGAACGCGTGTGCTGGCGGAAACCCATGGTGTCAGCATCAATACTGTCCTCCAGGCGCAGAAGCTATTGGAAAACCAAGGCATGATTGAAGCGGTTCCGCGCTCGGGATTCTTCGTCAAATGGCGCGGCGAAGACGCCGCACAGCTGGTAAAAAGCCCGGCCAAGGCCACGTTGAAACCGATATTGGTGAAGCGCCAGCGACTGGCGCTGGATTTGATCCAGGCCACTGGCAGCAAGACCATGGTGCAACTGGGGGCGGCCCTACCCCACGAGAGCTACTTCCCCGGACAGGATCTGCAGCGAATCGCCGCCCGAATCAGCCGAGCCGACGATACCGGCTTTATGCGCTACGAAGTCCCGCCCGGATTGCCATCACTCTGCGAATCCCTGGCGCTGCGGATGCTGAGCTACGGCTGTGAGGTGAGTGCCGCGGATATCCTCGTCACCAACGGCTGTCACGAAGCACTGATTATTGCCCTCAAGTGCGTGGCCGAACCCGGTGATGTGGTATTGCTGGAATCCCCCACCTACTATGGTTTGCTGCAGGTGATCGATACCCTGGGACTGCGCGCAGTGGAAATCCCCTGCCACCCCGAGTCCGGCATGGATCTGGACAAGGTCGAGGACGCCTGCCGGCAGTGGGACGTCAAGGCCTGTATCGTCGTCAGCAACTTCAGCAATCCGCTGGGGAGCTGCCCAGACAACAACCAAAAGCAGGCGTTACTGTCGCTGCTCAATAGCTTCGATGTACCGTTGGTGGAAGACGATATCTACGGTGACCTTGCCTTCGACGGTCATCGCCCCGCGCCCTACAAACACATCGATACGGCCGGGGAGGTACTCTATTGCAGCTCTTTCTCCAAATCCGTTTCCCCCGGCCTGCGGGTGGGGTGGCTATCACCCGGTCGCTATACGGAGAAAGCCGCCTACCTGAAATTCACCCAGAATATTGCCAGCGCTACATTGAACCAACGGGTACTGGATGAATACCTGCGCAATGGCGGCATGGACAGGCATGTCCGCAAAATACGCCGCCGTTATGCCGCGAATATAGGGCAATGCATTGACCTGATTAAAACGACGTTTCCACCCGGCACCCGAACCTCCCAACCCCGCGGCGGCTTTGTCTTGTGGGTGCAGTTGCCTGGGGAGTTCGATACCACCGAGCTTTACCAAAAAGCACTGGAACACAGGATCAGCATCGCCCCTGGGTATTTATTTTCCAGCGATCAACGATTCAAACACCATTTCCGAATAAACTGTGCTTTGCCGTGGGAACCAATTCTGTCCCCAGCCTTGCGCGCACTTGGACAATTGTTGAATTGACAAGTTTTCATGCAGCAGCTGCCACCAACTGTTCCAATGCCGCCCACAAGGGAACCCGGAAGTCATACTGCCCCTTTCTAAAACATTACGCCTGTTGTTACGTGCTCATTCCACAGAAATCGAGTATACCAGAGCGCCATGTTGTGGGAGGGTAACAATCCGCCGTGTATAATCTACCCAGAAAAAGAGGTGCCGCCACTTCTATGATACTCAAGGAAAGACCATCATGAATATACGCAGTAGAAAGTTCTTTACTCTAACTTTGCTAGCCTTTATAGCTGTGGTGGCGACGTTTGTCTGGCAACACTATCTGTCACCGGACCTTGACCAGGGACTGGCCTCAGGGAATGGCAGGGTGGAGGCGACAGAAATCGATATCGCCGCGAAACAAGCCGGGCGTATTCGCGATATTCTCGTGACTGAGGGGGATTTCGTTACTGTTGGCCAAGTACTGGCGGTAATGGATACCGAAAATCTTGAAGCACAGTTGCGGCAGGCCGAGGCCCAGCTGCGCCAAGCTGAAAGCTCTGTGGCCATTGCCCACAGCCAGGTGAAGCTTCGCCTGGCCGAGCGTCAGGCCGCTGTTGCGCTTGTGGCTCAGCGCCAGGCCGAACTCAACGTGGCAAAGAAACGCTATCAGCGCTCTGCCTCCCTAACCGAGCGTGGTGCCAGATCACAACAAGAAGTGGACGATGACTTCGCTACCCAACAGAGCGCCGCCGCTGCCCTGGCTGCCGCCGAAGCCCAGGTGGCGGCCAGTGATGCCGCCATCGAAACGGCACAGGCCCAGATCGCCGGCGCGGAGTCTACGGTTGCAGCGGCCGCGGCCAGTGTCGAGCGGATTGAGGCGGACATTGCCGACAGTGAACTCAAGGCCGTGCGGGATGGCCGGGTGCAGTACCGGATAGCCCAGCCCGGCGAGGTGGTGGCCGCCGGTGGCCGGGTTCTCAACCTGGTGGATCTGCGGGACGTCTACATGACCTTCTTCCTGCCCACGGCCATGGCGGGCCGGCTCGCCCAGGGCGCGGAAGTGCGTATCGTGCTGGATGCCGCGCCGGAGTATGTTTTCCCCGCATCGGTGTCGTTCGTGGCGGACGTCGCCCAGTTCACACCAAAGACGGTGGAAACCGCCAGCGAGCGGGAAAAACTGATGTTTCAGGTCCGCGCCCAGGTGCCCCACGATGTGCTCGACGAAAACCTGTTGCGAGTCAAGACCGGCCTGCCTGGGGTGGCCTACCTGCTGGCGGACAGCAAAGCCACATGGCCCGACCACCTTGCCGTGAAGTTGCCTTGAGGGTTAACAGCCCATGGCAACGACCAAAATGACCGACGCCGTTGCGCGGATCGAAGGCGTAACCCACCGCTACGGCAAAACCCAGGGGCTGGACAATGTCACGCTTTCCATTCCCGCCGGGATGATGGTCGGGTTAATCGGCCCCGATGGGGTGGGCAAGTCAAGCCTGCTGTCCCTGCTGGCGGGCGC
>TARA_R110000850_G_scaffold85615_1_pt1 | contig 47706 bp, 40 predicted proteins | sample TARA_R110000850 | Tara Oceans TARA_R110000850 (sample SAMEA4397586) | marine metagenome | biome: Polar Biome; feature: [SRF] surface water layer (ENVO:00010504); material: water (ENVO:00002006), including particulate matter (ENVO:01000060) such as... | depth 5 m
ATCACCTTCGATCTGCCCATCCCGTCCGGCGCGGCCATCATCCTGGTGTCCGGCATCTGCTTTGCGCTCGCTGCCATCGCGCGGGGCACGCTCAATCAGTTGAAAGGTACCGCTGCATGATCCCATCGCTTCGCACCCGCACGTTTACCGCTTTATTCGTCCTGCTCGGTAGTGCAGCGCTCAGTAGCGGTGCCGTTGCCCAGTCGAACGAACAGGCTGAACAGCGCGTACTGACCTCTCTGCCAATTACCCACGGCCTCTCTTCCGCTCTGCTGAAAGATACCCGCATTCAAGTGGAACGCGCCGCTCCGGCGAAACTACCCGGCAGCCGCCAGCCTTCCTATTTCAGCGGTCGCGGTAGCGCGCGCATGGCCGAACTGGCAACCGCAGCCGACGCCGTGATCGGTGTGCGTTCACTCTGGCCCCAGGACCCGCTATATCCCCAGGCACGGCGCAGCAATATCCGTGTGGTGGAGGTCGATGCAGCCTACCCGGTCGATGGTGTGCTCCCCGGCGTCGCCCTGCGCAGCAGCGGCGAGAATGGACTCGACAGCCAACCCTGGCTGGCCAGCAGCAACCTGGGCCGCATGGCGGACATCATCGCCGCTGATCTGGTCCGCCTGGCCCCCAGCGAAAGCGAAGCCATCGAGGCCAACCTCGCCGAAATCAAGCAGCGCCTGCTCAAGCTCACCGCAGCGAATGAATCACGGCTCATAGAGCTCGATAACCTTTCCGTGGTCACGCTGTCGGATGGCTTCAATTATCTGATTGCCGGCTTGAACCTGGATCACATCATTCTCAGCGAGGGCAGCTCCGAGGATATGCGCCAGCTCGGCGAGCAATTGACCCGGAATGACGTCGCCGTTGTTATCAGTGATAAGGCCGTCACGCCCGAAGTGCAGCAGGCCATCACCGCCAGCGGCGCGCAACTGACTGTGCTGGATCAGGAAAGCGAAGACCCGATAGACGATCTTGCCGGTAAGACCGATGCGCTGATCAGCGCCCTGGAACGTGCTGGTCAATAAGCCAGCGCGGTATTTGCAGTTCTAATCGCTGCCAAACAGGCCGGAAGTCTAGATGTTGTGATCAGGAACCGTGAAAGTCCTTGCGAGCCTAAAGGCGAGCGAAAGCTCGATGACATCAGATGCTCCCGATCGGGTCCTTTAACGGGAAAAAGCCGGCTAATCGTCACACCCCTTTCGCTGGCTTATTAAGCTGCCTATCCGGCAGTGAAATCGATCAGCCCACTTGCGTCGGGGGCGGGCGGTTTCTGAGCTGCCTGTCCGGCAGTGGAGCTTCACGCATCACCCTTCACCCTACGCCGGGATTTCTGAGCTGCCTGTCCGGCAGTGAAGTATCTCGAGAACGGCGTGCTGAAAGAGTCGATTTTCTGAGCTGCCTGTCCGGCAGTGAAGGATTCGTCACGCCCAGTCCTGACGACTTCTCATTTCTGAGCTGCCTGTCCGGCAGTGAAGTGGCACCTGCACCGCTCCGAGGAGCGTTATCTTTTCTGAGCTGCCTGTCCGGCAGTGAAGACCCAACGGCCGCACCCGTTCATATTCATCCATTTCTGAGCTGCCTGTCCGGCAGTGAAGCAGAACATGCGCAAGGGCGCGATGTCGCAGGATTTCTGAGCTGCCTGTCCGGCAGTGAAGTCGGTTGCAGGTGAGAGCTACCCGGTCACGCTTTTCTGAGCTGCCTGTCCGGCAGTGAAGGGGGTGGTGGTGTGATTATTCGTGACCTAGGATTTCTGAGCTGCCTGTCCGGCAGTGAAGGTACAGCCAGCGGATGACGCCCCGGCTGAACTTTTCTGAGCTGCCTGTCCGGCAGTGAAGGGTGCTGGCTGTGATCGCGGCCGTGGCCTGGTTTTCTGAGCTGCCTGTCCGGCAGTGAAGGGGGCGTCGAGTTCAGCCGGGACGGAGATCATTTTCTGAGCTGCCTGTCCGGCAGTGAAGAAGCCCATGATCTGGAACGCGCCCCAACTGCATTTCTGAGCTGCCTGTCCGGCAGTGAAGACCAGCTGGGTTTGCTGGGCTTCGCTCAGGTAGTTTCTGAGCTGCCTGTCCGGCAGTGAAGGCCTTTCTGGCCTCGGCCCGCAGCTTTGTGATTTTCTGAGCTGCCTGTCCGGCAGTGAAGCCTTGAGGCGCAGCTTGAGTCGACCGTGCGGCTTTCTGAGCTGCCTGTCCGGCAGTGAAGTTGGCTACCTGTTCGCGCGTGAGGTGCATGCGTTTCTGAGCTGCCTGTCCGGCAGTGAAGAACCAGATGGACGCCGAGACATTCTTCGATCTTTTCTGAGCTACCTGTCCGGCAGTGAAGGTGGTGGAGGCTGACGGCCAACTATGCGCGCTTTTCTGAGCTGCCTGTCCGGCAGTGAAGTCAAGGGAGAAGAGTGGTACAACGCGGTCGCTTTTCTGAGCTGCCTGTCCGGCAGTGAAGCCCTTGCCCAGGCATCGCCCCAACTTGCTCAATTTCTGAGCTGCCTGTCCGGCAGTGAAGTTCCAGTTCCACGGGTATCGTGCGGCTCTGCTTTTCTGAGCTGCCTGTCCGGCAGTGAAGGAGCTGAATATCGCTTTGGTAGAGGGCATGCATTTCTGAGCTGCCTGTCCGGCAGTGAAGGATAAGAGCCAACCCGCGTTTTGGAGCGTCGATTTCTGAGCTGCCTGTCCGGCAGTGAAGGCATGACATTGCTCTCCCCGTTCTGGGAGCGTTTTCTGAGCTGCCTGTCCGGCAGTGAAGGTAATCGCCTGAAGAGCCTTGATGAGTGTAGATTTCTGAGCTGCCTGTCCGGCAGTGAAGCGTTCATTGGCTTCTGCCTGTATGTTGTCGATTTTCTGAGCTGCCTGTCCGGCAGTGAAGACCCCGAAACGCACTTGGACCTAGAGTTTCCGTTTCTGAGCTGCCTGTCCGGCAGTGAAGACCCCGAAACGCACTTGGACCTAGAGTTTCCGTTTCTGAGCTGCCTGTCCGGCAGTGAAGTGATAGCACAAAGCCCGCGTTGGCGGGCTTGTTTTCTGAGCTGCCTGTCCGGCAGTGAAGGACCATTTCAATACGGTGTACCGTCTCCCCAATTTCTGAGCTGCCTGTCCGGCAGTGAAGTTCATCGGCTCAAGCGTTGGCTTTATCGGCGTTTTCTGAGCTGCCTGTCCGGCAGTGAAGGAAAATATGAAGATGCCAGAAAGGATTGCAGATTTCTGAGCTGCCTGTCCGGCAGTGAAGGAAAATATGAAGATGCCAGAAAGGATTGCAGATTTCTGAGCTGCCTGTCCGGCAGTGAAGGTATTCAAAGCCTGCATTCTGCTGTTGCTTCTCTTTCTGAGCTGCCTGTCCGGCAGTGAAGATGGCGTCCGGGCAAGCCGCATCCGGGTACATTTTCTGAGCTGCCTGTCCGGCAGTGAAGTGCCATGATCAATTGCATTTCCGCCTTGTACGTTTCTGAGCTGCCTGTCCGGCAGTGAAGACGAAGTCATAGCCAGCGGTGGATGTGCGATATTTCTGAGCTGCCTGTCCGGCAGTGAAGCTGTCATCCGGGGCGCAATACTTTGACGTTCCTTTCTGAGCTGCCTGTCCGGCAGTGAAGTTGCCGTCCAGGCCGGTCACTACTACGTCGCGTTTCTGAGCTGCCTGTCCGGCAGTGAAGGGTCTTGGTAGCGTTCAGACCGACTTTCGGCATTTCTGAGCTGCCTGTCCGGCAGTGAAGACGCTAAAGCCCGCACCGGCAACCAGAACCTCTTTCTGAGCTGCCTGTCCGGCAGTGAAGCTGCCGCCGTTCGAGCTCCGGTACTGGCTAGTTTTCTGAGCTGCCTGTCCGGCAGTGAAGGCTGCACCGACGCTCTGGTGCCTGCTGAACCTTTTCTGAGCTGCCTGTCCGGCAGTGAAGTCGGTAACTTTGACCCCTGACGGGACGCTGTTTTTCTGAGCTGCCTGTCCGGCAGTGAAGGTTTTCTCTTGCGGATCAACTGCTTGCGCTCATTTCTGAGCTGCCTGTCCGGCAGTGAAGGGCCTGACCATCGAAGAGTGGGATCAGATCAATTTCTGAGCTGCCTGTCCGGCAGTGAAGGCATCAGCCGCGATATGCTAAATCAAATGATTTTTCTGAGCTGCCTGTCCGGCAGTGAAGGTTGCGTTCGAGCCCACCACCGGCGAGCGACTTTTCTGAGCTGCCTGTCCGGCAGTGAAGGGCGAAGAGCCACAGGCAGAGCAGGCGCTGGATTTCTGAGCTGCCTGTCCGGCAGTGAAGTCGTACTGGGCAGCCTGCCTTGCTGATGTTGATTTCTGAGCTGCCTGTCCGGCAGTGAAGTCAACCACGACGTGCGCCTTGCTAATGCAGTATTTCTGAGCTGCCTGTCCGGCAGTGAAGTAAACGCGCCCGGTATTCTGTTCGTGCTCATATTTCTGAGCTGCCTGTCCGGCAGTGAAGAAGTACCGTCCGCACATTGCGCTCTGCGTCTTTTTCTGAGCTGCCTGTCCGGCAGTGAAGTAATCGGCCAGGGATGGATCGCCAGCCCAGTTTTTCTGAGCTGCCTGTCCGGCAGTGAAGGATCTCGACTATTCCGTCGCCCTGCTTGTTGATTTCTGAGCTGCCTGTCCGGCAGTGAAGCTTCGTGTAAGCGTTGCCGGTGAAGGCGTCGATTTCTGAGCTGCCTGTCCGGCAGTGAAGGCTGGGAGGTTATCGAAGAGCGCATTGATGATTTTCTGAGCTGCCTGTCCGGCAGTGAAGGCGCCTCAAGCCCGACGAGCTGACAACCTGCTTTTCTGAGCTGCCTGTCCGGCAGTGAAGGCGCCAACTCTTCCAGCATCGGGTCAGCTATTTTTCTGAGCTGCCTGTCCGGCAGTGAAGGCGACAGAAAACAGAATGCTCGGAGTGCGGCGTTTCTGAGCTGCCTGTCCGGCAGTGAAGAAGCTGCCTTAGCGTCTCAATCTCGACGCCTTTTTCTGAGCTGCCTGTCCGGCAGTGAAGGAGCAGGCGGTCGGCGCTTCGAGCAGCATTGCGTTTCTGAGCTGCCTGTCCGGCAGTGAAGTTGCAGGCCATCAATATCACCGAGTCGTGGCATTTCTGAGCTGCCTGTCCGGCAGTGAAGTTTGTGCCTGTAAGCCACGACACATTCGTACTTTTCTGAGCTGCCTGTCCGGCAGTGAAGACCGCCATACCGAGAAAGCCGCCACCGCAGAATTTCTGAGCTGCCTGTCCGGCAGTGAAGCTCAAGCGTTGCAATGGCAGCCTCAATGTTCTTTTCTGAGCTGCCTGTCCGGCAGTGAAGACCTTCTTCTCTCCGTGACCGCTCTGGTAGTATTTCTGAGCTGCCTGTCCGGCAGTGAAGGTACACCACTGCGGACTACCCGGGGCTCACATTTTCTGAGCTGCCTGTCCGGCAGTGAAGTAGAGCTTACTGTATATAAGTCGCTAATTTTTAAAGAACATTCAAGACCGTTGGAGGTTTTACCTATATTTCTGGATCGACTACAACCCTTTGAAATACCAGGCCTTTTTACAAGGCCCGGGAAAAGGGTTAAAACAGAGGCACTGTAGCCATTTGACTGAAGCCATAGGTGTTGAAGGCCCCAGTTTGCTCTGAGTCTGCCCGCTGCTGACGAACAAACAATGGAAAGTCCTGCCCGGTACTCTGGCTTTTCAAGCGCACATAGGGCAGATCCAAACGCTGCTCGGCGGTGTCCGTTATCAGTTTTGCTACCGCATCCGGTGACTCACCAGGATGCCTCTTCTGGTATCGCCTGCGCAGACGTTCAGCATTGGACTTGGCTTGTACACGCTGCACCCGACAATGACCTGCACCGGATGGCACTTGACGCACTTCACTGGCTTCACAATGGTCTCGCATACCAGTCAACCACGCCTGTTTCATCAAGTTCTCAAGTCCGGTTTTACCGCCATGCAGGCGCAATGTACTGCCCATATGGTGGGCACCAATAGTCGGGAAACTGACCCCTATATCTGTGCTGTTCAACTGCGCCAAAACCCGGTGCAGCTTAGAAAACAGCGCGTTCATGAGTATGGGCGCCGGAAACTCCGGGTCTGGTAGTAACGCTATATCCAGATAGTGGTCCATGGCTCAGTCCTTGTCCGAAGCGCCGAAAACGCCACCTCGAACCAGGGTTGCCATAACATAGTGCTGGTCACCTTCGCCCGGCGCTTGGCCCTTGAGCACCCAGTTGTCCAACAGGTTATAAAAATCGGCCTTGGCTTTGGGCTGGCGATAGGCTTTGCCTTCTGAAGTGACTGAGCCATAGGGTTCGACGGCAATCGGGCCGATCATGCCTTCTTCAGTAGGATACCAAGTATCAATAGTCCGTAGCGCATTGCCGATTTTCTGGCTGTGCATACCTGCAACCCCGTCTACGACATACAAGGTTTTGCTCTTCTGACCTTTTTTATCGCCCCGATCCAGGATCAATTCCTGCGACGGGTAAACCTCCTGCGCATCGCCCATGCGGGCAAAGGCCTGAATATCCAACAGCGCGTAGCCATCTCGCGAAGAGAGTCCTTGCTCAATAACCGCAGCCATAGCAGCCAGGCTTGTGTTTTTGTCAGCATCAAAATTTCGTAGTGAAAAGTCGTGGGCATTGAATACCCATTGGCCCGCAATCTCCCCTTGCTCAATATGGCTGACGTGGACTTCTACCTGCTCTGCCCCTACCCGATTGCGCCATAGAAAACGTCCGTTGGCGATATTGCAGGCAAAACGTCGGGCTAGCTCTTTGAAGCCCGGCGAGCTTGTATACCCGTTCACCACCTCGCGTAAAGCCGCCTGATAGTCGGCATTATTGCAAGCAGAGGGGGTGCCCGCGCCGCCCAGAATACGCAGAGTGAAGCGGGCACGAAGGGTGTCGGCGTTGCTGGGCAACGTCGCCACATCAACAGTCTGCAGGTTGGGCTTCTGAATTTCTGCATCCAGTTTCGCAGGGTCTTGTGCGCCACCCTTCAGGCGATTGGAAATAGTGCCGCGCACGGACTTTTCGCGCACGTTTATAGCAGGCCATTGGCTGGCCTTGTCTCGCTCGTCCCAGCGCCCAGCGCTGAAAGTGGCGTCGGATGGATCCAGTTTGCGTTCGAATGCCAGTACGGAGGCAGTCTTCAGTTCGGTCTTGGCCATGTTCACATGCTCCTTATGCTATGCCGTCGGTGGCACTGTTCAGAAAATCAGGATTCAGAAAGTCTGTATAACGGTTGGTGCAGCGATAAATTCCGGTCTCAGTATCGGCGTCGGTATGCCACAGCAACTGATCCAGGCAGGTAAGGCGGTGCGGGCTTACCCACTCCCCGAGACTATAAAGGCTCTCGACGAAGCGGAAAGGTGTTTCCGCATCACGACTGTTCAGCACCTGGCCCGGCTCGAATAGCCCAGACAAACCGGCATACCCTACCGGCAACGGCACTAGCCAGCCCTCACGCCGGCGGACATGCCACTGAATGAAACCATCGGTGTCTGGCTCAGTGCTTGGCTCAATATTCAGGCGCGACATATCGAGCAAAGCATCTAGGGTATTGGCCTCGGGCTGCGAATCGCGCAACCGCTGCAATGCTTCAACAAGTCGATCATCGCGCAAAGTCAGGGCAAAACCAGGCAGCCAATAGCGACGCAAGCGGCGGAAAGTTTCATTGCGACTGGCTGTGTCAGAAGGCCAGGTCTCCAGGCGTGGTGCGTACCGGCCACCAGGGCGCTGCCGCAGCAAGCTACCACCAGCCAAGCGCATGGACATGACCGACCGGTTAATGATCGCCAACACCGTAATGCGATCATCCTCAGACACCCAGTCCGCCAAACCAATTACCAGCGTTACTTCCAGGTGAGCCTTACCCTCCTCCACCAGCGCAGCTGTGCCGCCATCCTTGCCAACCGGATTACGCGTCAAACAGAAGACCCGCGTAAAACTGCCCGCGGGCCGAAATACCTGTGGTTCAAAGCGGTGACAAATGATGCCCACCCCATGGAAACCAGCGGGCAAATCAGCCTTGAGCCGCCGCTCCAGGGCATGAGCAAAACCGGTGAAGGCCGTAGGTGAAGGGAAGCCCCAAGTCAGCGGCCCCGATACGGCATTGGCTGCTTGTACCTGAAGCCGGGGTAGCGTCAAGAGGGTATTTATCTCAGTCATAGCGCAACTCCTTTTGCAGCAAAGCAAGCTCCCGGTCCACCAGTCGACGCCACTCCAATGCTTCGTTCTCGCCCACTGGCAAACCTCGCTCACCTCTGGACAGACGTGCATTGAACCAGTTGGCAAAGCGGCGGCAGACGTTGTCATGCCAATCAATCTGACGACAACGACCTGCGAACTCTTCATCCATCAAGGCACGATCGGGATCAAGCCAGCACTGCTCATCTTCGTTGAGACGACAATCAGGACCAGCGGACCAGCCTGGCTCCAACGACCAAAGTTCGCCGGCATATTGCAACAGCTCATCGAAAACGACCTGAACACGGCGCGCACGTCCGTCCCGTAACGGTTTGTTGTTGATGCCTTCGACTCGCTGCAGATAGCTGCGTAAATCGTTCATTGCCTCGCCCACCGAGCGGCGACTGGCAAAGCCCCTGACAAACACACTCTCGGTAAACAACGGTGGGCGTACTTCTGCCGAAGTCCAGGTGGGTGGCAGCGATGGCAGCAGATGATTTTCCCCATAGCGCTCGCTGTTAAGCTGGCTTATGTTCTGGGGCTTGGTGCCGCCGAACTTCTGCACCACCACATTGGGGTACTCGTAATATCCGCGCGGAGAGAAAACCTTATCTCGCCGCGCATCACGGGCGGCCTTGGCTTCATCAGAAAAACGATGCTCACGCAAAGTGCGCCATACAGTGCTGACCAACGAACTGGGAAACAATGGCGCTAGAAGATGGTATTGCCCTTCGCCCATGGGCCAATAGAGCTGTTTGGCCAGGGTGTGCGACGCGGGTTTGCCTTTTGCTTCTACCAAACTGGCAAAGGCCTGGATCCATTCATCAGCCTGTCCAGCATCTGGAGAGAGGGCATTGCGTAAAGCCGGATGGCTTGCCAGGGCCAGGGACAATAAGGTACGACCACCGGCCTCAAGGCGCAGAAACTTGTAAACATCCAGCGCCGCCGCATTGCCCACCACGTCAGGTAACAGCAGGTCACCCAATACATGCGTGCCGACATACTTGTCGCTCGCCTGAGGGTTGCCCGAACTGAAAAGATTGGTACCGCGCGCATCCGGGTGAATGTATTTGATAGCGTGGGTCACTTGCTGAATCTGCAACACTCGCCGCGCGGCGTCTGCCAGCCAGATTGGAGGCTCATGGGCCGCCAACAAACGCTCATGCTCGTCATGCTGATCGTCTTTGAGCTTGTCGAGCTTGGCCTGAAGACGAGTTTGAATGAACCCACTTATTACCTCCTGTATTTCCTCCACCGTGATAGCGGCGTCAGTACCTTCCATGCAGTGCACTCCCTTTCCGTTTACCCAATCCTGTTAAATCCAAGCACCGGGTGGTATTCCCAACCGTTGTCGCAACCCTTTTCCGGGAGATCCAAAAAGCCATAGCGTCTGGCAGTATCCTCAAGGGTCATGTTCAATTGCTCGGCCAAGCTTTCAAGCTCCTCAAGGTAATCTGTCACGCCCCAAGGGCTGATACCTTGAGCCAGCTCAAGACTGATATCATTTTTGAGATTATTCACCCCGACAAGTTGGCCATCCTTTTCCACCCGATGCAGGTGGGTGTCGGCCTCATCCGGCATCAAAACGTAGCGCTGTCGTCCCAAGGGATCATATCGAAAGGGCTGTTCGCGCTGGAGGGCCGAGCACAAGGGCGCACGGCATTGCCACCATAAGCTCGCCGGGAGCACTTTAAGCGCTTCACCCTGCCCTGCGCCTTGAACCCACTGCCGAGTTACCTCATGTTCAAGGTCCACCAGATTGCCACTCGGATCAGGCTTTACCCGTGACTGAATGCGGCTGCTGGCGTCAATACGCTGCCATTGGTCAGCTGTCAGCAGTTCGCTGAGGCTATGACTGCGCAAACGAAACTCAGGGCTCTCGAAGCCGGGTCGAAGGTAAGCCGGTGCGGCCATACCGCTGCGTAAATGTTTTAGGTTAGCGTCCAGCAAGTACAGGTTGGGCGACTGCACGCTACCTTGGCGATGTCGTCTTATACGTCCAGCCAACTGGATAATCGAGCGCATGGATGAAGGCTCGACAATACCCCAGTCGTAATCATGGTCGCGGCCTACCTCTGCGACAGGCGTGGCAAGTACCACTACAATTTGATTAGCTTCGGGATAAGTATCCAGCAACTGCCGCACCGGCTCGGATGCCAGCCATTCCTCACGCCGGTGCCGGGTTAATAAGCGATCCAGCTGCCCCTCAATGGCTGAGCGGACCAGCAATGGATGCTGAGAATGGTAGACGCACAGATGAATCCGCGTGTCGGCCGGCGGTGCCGATGCAAACAGCGCCTTCGCTACGCCGACCATGGGGCGGATATTGGCCATGCGCACCAGACCGATACTGAGCTTTTTGCCACTGACAGGGTCGTTTTCCGCATGGACTTGATGCAGTTCAGCAACCTGCTCGCTGACATGACCAGCAAACGCCTGAAACAGCTCTGACTCCGGCAAGCCTTGGGCGATGTCGAGTGGTTTGATCAGCGCCTTGCGACGACTGTCTTCTGCCTGCTTGCTCTCCAGCTTGCCAAGCCGCTTTTCGACAAAGCTCTGGTGCTGTTGCAGAAAACTATCAGCGTCGGCGTGTTCGCCTGCCAAAGGGGTAAATTCGTCAAACCAGGCACAACACACAGCAAGCTGCTGACCGGGCGTACCCCGGTTGAGCTGGTATTGTCGACGGCCAGCCAGATAGGCATCGAACAAACCCTGGATCAAAGCCGGTGGCAAGGTCGCCGAAGACAACAATACCCGGCTACCGAGCATGCCGGCCCAATTGACCAGTCGAGCCAGTGCCGGAAGATCCTCCAGGCCAAAGTCGTCCGGCTCGTCCAACACCAGATCCGAGCTCATCAACCGCAGCATGGGCGCAATCTGATACCCGCCCCGCGTACCCTCGGTGGCTGGCATCAAGTGATCAATGGTACAGGTGAGCACCGGGGCATCCAGCAGCCGCTGTGCTGCCGGACTCTCTTTTAGCCAGCGGGACAGTGGCCCGTCCACCATGCTGCCTTCAAAGTGCACATGCTGCCATTCGGGCAGCAGGGGAGCGCCTGATTCGGAACCATTCTTGAGCTTGAGCTCATGCAGCTCTTTAACTGCGGCGCCGCCGACCATTACCGCTAGGTCTTCATCGCCTAGATTCAGCTTATGTCGGTATGCCTCACCCGTTTGCAAGGAGAGAGTACGCAGGCCCAAGGCAATACTGAAACGTGCACCTTTTGCGGGATCTGCCAGTGCGTACATGATCCGACCGTTAGCCAGGGTCTTACCGCAGCCCGTTGAAGCCATATTGACGCCGAAAAAGCCCTGCGCAGCGCTTTTACGCTGCAACCCCTCCGCCATATCAAAAGCTCTATCCTGCCAGGCAAAACGCCGGTCAGCGCTGCGTTGCCGAAAGCCTTTATGGCGAGCAATACTCGGCAGACTTACCGTCAATTGGGGCAACGTGCGTACGATTCGAGAAGCATTAACCTCCACCCCTATCAAGTGCTCATCCAGCCGCTGCTTCAGAGCTTTAGTCTGCCGGTCAGTGTTGGCGAAAAGCTTGAAAGTCCTGTCGCCATACCGGCTGTGACTAGGCTGACTGGAGTAGTAATGGTCGGCCAGCATGAGCGCCAAACGCGCCGTGTGCATAGCGTAGGCATTGTCGCACCAGTCTGTGCCGAGCAATCCGGCGCGCAGCAGCATCTTTTGCGCCAACGTTTTTACATGCGCGCACCAGTGATGGCTATCGAAAGGCAGTCCCTTTTTCATATCCCAGCACTGCTTCAGCTCGGCCGGGCCCGCATCACGCTCACCACACCAGCTGCGGCCAATTTCTTCTGGAAGTCTCGCCAATTGCTGGTTTGCGTTGAAAGCCCCTGTAGGACTTGGCATACGGTGGTGACTGACTATCAGCCAACCTACCGCTTGGGCGAGGGGTGGCAGTCTAGCGAAGGGGCCGGGATGGCTTGCCAGACCATCACATTTGAGTAGATCCATACAGGCTTTGGTCGCACTGCTATCGATTTCCGCCAGCCTTCGCAGCCATTGTTCGTCTGTTTGGCCAGCGACAAATGCTTCAAAAAGGCGTAGCGAAATCCATTCATGCCGGTAGGGGTCAGCAATGGCTTGGTTCTTTTTAAGCTTATTCTGGAAGGCCAAGGTAGCCTTGCCGAAGTCATGGAATAGCGCCGCCAGAGAGGCTAGCAAACGGATATCCTCGGCGCTGTGCCAATCATCCTCATCCCCCGCCCGCAGCACATCACGCTCGGTCGTGTTGGTCGGCGTCGCGCCACGGCTGTTGAACTGCCTTGCTTCGCCGACCACCCACAGCAGCTCGCTGTGATCCTTGCCACGTATCCAATGGCAGGCCACTGCCGTGTTCTTGCGCGCGGTCTTGCGCAGCAGCTTGCGCAAGGTGTCCAGCCCAGCCTGGGTGATTGCGGTTTGCCAGGTGCGCTCGCCACGGCGTTCAGCAAACTGGTCAAGAATACGTCGGGATTCAGTCAGGGCACGTTTGTTGCACTGCGAGACCAGCAGAACATTCATTGGCGGTCACCGCCCAACTGTTCGGCCACCGCCTTCAGCGAGTCGATCATGAAATCCAGGGATTCGTTGCGGGTCAGGCTATCGATACAGGCTTGGCGGAACTCCTGCTCTTCATCGCCACGCATGGCAGAGATGAATGCTTGCGGGAGTATGGTGGCGTCCTTGACCAGATCAGCCACATCGAAGACCAACCCGCCGCGCCGGGTCTTGCCATGCAAAATCGATAGGCCGTGCGGCAGCCCAAGTACCCAGGTCGCTGTAGCGCCCAAGCCATAGGCCAGATAGTTGCCATGATCAAGAAAGCGATTGGCCGGATCTCCACCCGTGCCGCGCTTGGCGCGAGTGAAGTCGCCATACCCCGTGGTATCGACCGCCAGCTTGAACAGTGCCTTGGTAAGCCTGGCCTCTTCGGTCAGCAACATGGTGTTATCACCCGCCTCGACATTGCGCTTGGCAGCCTGCTCCAGCAAGTGACGAAGACGTTCGGCTGAGACCTTGAAACCCGCCTCTTCAAAGGCTCGGTTGTTCAGCCAGAGCCGCTCTATGCGTTCCAGTCGCATGCGTTGAAAGATCTTGGCGGCTTCAAGCCGCTGGTCATCATCAAACCAGAAGCGCACCCAGGCCTGCAGGTATTCGGTGGGGCGGTACTCGCTCTGCGGCGACATCCAGGCGACCTCGATATCCACTTCATTCGCACTGAACAGGGGCGTGCCACCTCCACCGCAGAACCCTACCAGCACCCCGGCTTTGGCCAGTTCGCGCATGGCCGACTGGGTAATGGAAGTGCCCGTACCGAGCAGCAGGGTCGTGGTGTTAGCTATGGGGATGTTCCAATACAGCGACTGCTTGCCTTCGTCGGTAACGTATTCGACACGACCGCCTTTGACCAGTACGCGGCAATGCTGCAGGTAATAGACGTTCGCGCGCTTGGAATGGAGGATTGTTTTCAGATCAGACGGTGCAAAGTCATCCATGACTGTCCCTCTTATTGAAATAGTCGGGTGTTTTTAGCATATAGGAAGGGGCTACCGCGCGCTTGAAATTTTAGCGCTCGGAGGGCAGCCCGAACGCGGGCGAAGGGATAACCCAATAGCCGGCCGGAACTATCCAAAAACAAAAAAGCCGCCAAGGTTGCCCTTGGCGGCTTTTCGAACGTGATGTGGGCGCCCTGCTATTGGCTAGCTTAGAACGTCCTGTTGCTGGTGCTTACCAGTTATAGCTCAGCTTGGCCGTCATCTCCCGACCGGGATTGTAGTAATCAGCGGTACCGGAGCCGACCACATGCTGCTCGTCCAACAGGTTGCTGACGTTGATGGCCAGCTCGGTGTTCTCAACGATCTGGTAGTTGAAGGCTGCGTCAAACAGGGTGGCTGAGTCGCCCTCGGCTGTGTTCGCAGCATTGAAGTAGTAACCGTCGGTGTATCGGGCGCCAAGACCGAAGCTCATATCCGTGCCCGGCAGGGTGTAATAGCTCCAGAGCGAGGCAGAATGCTCGGGCGCAGCCACGAACTCGTTGCCCTTGATCGAGACTCCACCGCGCAGCGTACCGCGGACCACTTCGGTATCCATATAGGAGTAGCCACCGATCAGACTCAGGTTCTGGGTAATCTCTGCCTTGGCTTCCAGGTCCAGACCGCGCACGCGCGATTCCCCAATGGTTTCCCGAACGATGGTGCCGTTCGGCTGGACGATAGCGATGGTGACGTCATCCTGGTTCAGATCGTATACCGCCGCTGAATAAAGTGCGTTCATGCCATTGGGGGCATATTTGACGCCGACTTCGTACTGCTTGCCACGCTCCGGAGTGACACCAATCGATGGCGGTTTGACGGACTCAACCATGCTGACATAGGCAGAGACTTCGTCGGTGACCTTATAGGTCAATGCGCCGCGAAGGGATGTCTCGGAGAAATCGTCAGAGGCCTTGGTACCGGTGATATCGGTGCTGGACAGATCCAACGCATCGTTGCGCAGGCCCGCGGTGACGATGAAACGGTTGAAGGACAGATTCTGCTGCACAAACAGGGATTTGGTGGTGTAGTCCTGCTTGTTTCGGCTGTAGACGTTCAGGCTTGCAGGAGCGCCGGTGTATACCGGATTGGCCAGATCGATCGGGCTGGCATCGCCGTAGAAGGAGCTGTCCTGGGTAGAAGCATCGCGATATTCGACTCCGACCAGGGTGCTGCTGTCGACCTGCTCGAAGCGGGCATCGTATTGCAGCATCACGTTGCCGATGAGCTCTTCCGCCTCACTGTCGGTACCGAAATAATCACGGTCGACCGTGCTGCCTACCCGCGCGGCGGAGTCGGTGATATAGACATAGCCAAAGTCATCGGTCAGTTCGCTGTAACGCAGGTTGCTGCGCAGCACAAAACCGTTGTCGAAGTCGTGGGTTACCAGACCGGTCACACTGGTACGTTCAACCTCATGGTAATTGAAGCTTGGCTCGCCAAAGAAATCGCTGCGGCTGTATTCCCGGTCGAGCGGGTAGCCACCACTGTTTGGTGTGCTGTTGCGGTCAAGGTGATCGAGAATCAGCGTGGCCGAGGTAAATGCGGTGGGCTCCCAGGTCAGACCGCCCAGAACGAAGCCATTGTCGTCTGCGGAATAGTCGTATTCGCGCTCGCTGTTCTGCACCTTGCCGACGAATCGGTAAGCCAGGGTCTGGCCTTCGTCCAGCGCCCCACCCGTATCTAGTCCGGCTTCGACGTGCTCAAAAGAACCGTAGGTGACGAAGCCCTGACCGAAACGATCAAAACGTGGCTGCTTGCTGACAAAGTTCACCGAGCCACCCGGGTCGGCCGGTCCGAACAGAGTCGAGTTGGCACCACGCAGAACCTCTACCCGCTCATAAGCGAAAGGTTCTTCACGCACGCCCCGCATGGATCCCAGTGTCAGGCCGTCACGGTAGGTCGTGGCCTGGAAACCGCGAATCTTGAAGTAGTCGTTGCGATCGTCGGTGCCGTAGAAATCCGTGATCACCCCGGGGGTGTATTGCAGCACCTCCTCGGTGGTACTGGCGCTGCGCTGCTCGATTTCCTTTTCGGTGATGACTGACACAGATGCCGGCGTGTCCAGCAGACTGGTCGCCACCTTGCCGCCAACCCACAGCTCCTGAGCCACCACTGAGGCAGCATCATCGTCCGCCGCAGCTTGGGGGTTCACGATCACGGGCGCGAGGCGGTATTGCCCCTGGCTAGCACTGGCGCCCGTCTCCTGAGCGATTGCGCTCATGGGCGCTGCCACCAGCGTGGTGCAGCACACGATTGCGGCGAAGCGACCATGACCGGAGGTGTATGCCTTATTCAGCCCGGTTGTTTTGTCTGTCATACGGAGATCCTTGGTGGGTTTACGGGGTAACAGCGGGGTGTTTTCCATCGTTCCCGCGATGCGTGTCGATTCTGCGACGGGATTATAATACCAATTGCGGATCATAACGATATTTATTCGCAACAACATACGCATCCAAGCAACACTTATTCTATTCGCTGTTGACAATGATTCTCATAGGCTTTCACAATTGCGCCGCTCCGGTCTTGTCACCGGACGGTCACACACCAGAAAAACATCAATAACCAAACACTAGGAAAATGAGATGACGCCAACATCCCTGTTTCAGCGCCAGCATCTTGCCCTGGCCGTGGCAGTAGCCTTGCTGCCCGTGGGCGCTACCGCCCAGACCCAAGACGCATTCCGCATGCCAGCGATGGAAGTCGTCGGCTCTGACCAGACATCTGTATCCCGGCAAACCGGGGCGGTGGTCATTGTCGATCGTGAACAGATCGAACGCATTCAACCCAAATCCACTGACGATGTATTGCGCCGCATTACCGGTATCCACGCGGTTACGGAGTCAGAAACGGCGATCGTCAGCAACATCGGCATTCGGGGCCTCTCGGCCAGCGAGTCGAAATCCCTGATTCTGGAAGACGGCGTACCGGTCGCTCCCGGCCTGTTCATCGGTAACGACCGTTACTTCAACCCGCGCATCCAGCGCATGGAAGGCATCGAAGTACTCAAGGGTTCCTCCTCCCTGCGCTATGGCCCCTCCACCATCGGTGGCGTGATCAACTACAAGACCAAAACGCCCGATGACGGGGTAGCTGTCTCCGGCCGGGTCGGCTCGTTCGACACCCGTGAAGCCACCGTTGAAGCCGGCGGACGCTCGCAGTCCGGCGACGCCTTTGGCGGCGTCGTAGCTACCCATGCGCGTAGCGATGGTTTCATGGACAAGGATTACGAGATGACCGATCTCATGTTCAAGGCGGGCGTGGCGATCAGCGATACCCAGAGCCTGGGCATGAAGTTTTCCTGGTACGAGAACGATGCGAACATCTCCTACCGTGGTTTGCTGCTGGAGGACTACAAGGCCGGTCGCACCTACAACCCCGCACCGGATGACTATTTCCTGGCCGACCGCAAGGCGTTCGACATCAACCACGAATGGCACCTGAGCGACCGCGCCACCCTCAAGACGCTGGCCTACTGGAGCGAAGTCACCCGCGACTACTGGCGCTACAACGTCGATACCGCTGCGTCCAATGCTGCCGGGCGCTGGGTCTATACAGACACGCTGACCGGCAACAACCGTTCGTTCGAACGGTACGGAGTGGAAACCCGCCTGACCCTGGACCATGATCTGTTTGGCTGGATCAACGAAGCCGAATTCGGCCTGCGCCTGATGAAGGAAGAATCCGACGACAAGCGAATCCGCGCGACCCGCGCCCAGGACCGCACCGGCATCAATGACCGCCATCGTGAAGATTCCGCCGAAAGCATTGCCGGCTACGTTCAGAACCGCATCGTGTTCAGCGAGCGCTTCAGCGTCACCCCGGGCCTTCGTATTGAATCCTATGAGCAGACCCGCAAGGTGCTCACCCAGAACAATGAAACGGCCAACACCCGTAATACCGAGTTTCTGCCAGGCGTTGGCGCCACCTTCCAGTTGATCCCTGAAGCCCAGCTTTACGGCGGTGTATATCGGGCCTTCTCCCCCGCTTCCAATGGCGTGGCCCTCGATGGCCTGACCGACCAGAATCTGGATGGGGAACGCTCGATCAACTATGAACTGGGGGTCCGCGGCGCCAGCGGTGCTGCGAATTATGAGCTTACCGGTTTCTACATGGACTTCGATAACCAGGTGGTTACCGGCAACAGCGACCCGAACCTGTCGCAATCCAACGCCGGTGAAACGCTGCACTATGGCCTGGAGGCTGCGTTCGGTTATCAATTGGGCATGGGCTTCGCGATCGACACCAATGTCACCTGGGTACCCGTCTCCGAGTTCCAGACCGGCGATAACAAGGGCAATCGCCTGCCCTATGCGCCCAAGTACCTGGCCAATGCAGCGCTGACGCATACCCAGGGCAAGTTCACCAATGCCCTGCTGGCTCACTACCAGAGCTCCCAATATGGTGACCCGACCAATCAGGAAGACATTCCCAGCGATGCGGCCGGCGGTATCTGGGGCGGCGAAATGGACTCCTACACCGTGTTTGATCTGACCAGCCAGTATCAGCTCACGCCGAACCTGCAGCTCGAAGGCGCTGTGAAGAACCTGACCGACAAGCGCTACATCACCGGCTTGCGCCAGGGCATCTACGTAGGACCGGAGCGGTCGTTCGAGGTCGGCTTCGATTACAGGTTCTGATCGCAGAGCTTCGTAGCGCAATACAACAAGGCCCGCATGACGCGGGCTTTGTTCGTTATAGGGGTCAGCCGTTAGTGCGATTTGTGCTCTGAAACGCAAAAGCCCGCACGTGGCGGGCTTTTGCTATGTTTCCGGACTGTCGGGATACGACCGGATACAGGTTTTTGGTCGGGGAGACTGGAATCGAACCAGCGACCTTCTCGTCCCGAACGAGACGCGCTACCAGGCTGCGCTACACCCCGATGATGTGTCGGCATTTTACCCAAAAGAGCGTTTTTCACAATACCCTTTGGGCAAAAAATCTGTGCCCGGGCAGTACCTTAGCTATGCGCGGACCAGTCTGCCAGGGTGTTGGCGTTGTGTAGCCGGGGCTCCTCGGCAGGCAGCTGCAGCACGGCATGGGGCTGGCGCAGCAGCCAGCGCAGCGGGCTGCGTTGGCCATCTTCCCAGGCCGACTGCAGCGCCGGCAAAAGCGTCCTGGGGATCACTGTCAGCAACGGATGCCACTGCTCGCCGGCCCGGACCAGACAAGGTATATCCGGCCGAGCCTGCGCCTGGACCAACAGTTGCTTGAGCAGATCGGTATCCACCAGCGGCATGTCGCAGGGCACTGTCAGCAGGTGGGTACCCCGGCACGCGCGTAGCCCTGCAAGCATCCCGGCGAGCGGACCCGGGTAATCGGGCGCATCATCAGCCACCAGCCGATCGGACCATTGCCGGTAGATGGCCTCGTTGCGGTTGCAACTGATCATGACATCATCGGTCAACTGTCCGAGGGTGGCGCTCAGGCCGGCGGCAACCGGTTGGCCACGCCACGGCATGAGCCCCTTGTCCTTGCCGGCAAGCCGGCTACCCTGCCCGCCGGCAAGCAGCAAGGCGCTGAAACGAATGGTATTTGCGGTCGCCACCGGCCGACTCCCGATACAGTGCTGTGATATAACAGCGGATGCGAAAACTGCCAAAGGATACCCCACGATGGGCCATGATACTGCCGAGTTCACTCCCCTGAACATTGCCGTGCTGACGGTAAGCGACACGCGGAACCTGGAAACCGACAGCTCGGGACAGTTTCTGAGCGAGAGTGTGCAGGCCGCAGGCCATGTGCTTGCCGACCGTCAACTGCACCCCGATGACATCTATCGCATACGCGCCGTGGTGTCGGACTGGATCGTGCGGCCTGAGGTTCAGGTGGTCCTGATCACCGGCGGCACCGGCTTTACCGGCAGGGACAGCACGCCCGAGGCTATTACCCCCTTGCTCGACAAACTGGTGGACGGTTTTGGTGAGCTGTTCCGCCATGTGTCCTGGGAAGAGATCGGCACCTCCACTCTGCAGTCGCGCGCCCTGGCTGGCCTGGCCAATCGTACCCTGGTGGTGTGCATGCCCGGCTCCACCGGCGCCTGTCGCACGGCCTGGGGACGCATCCTGCGCGAGCAGCTCGACAGCCGTACCCGACCCTGCAATTTCGTCCAGCATCTGGCCGCCGCTCCGGCCTGCGAAACCCGCTCATGAGTCTGATGGCCGTCAGCGAGGCACTGCATCGGCTCCTGGCCAGTGCCTCGGCGGAACCCCTGCCCGAGACCGAGACCCTGAAGCTCGAGGCCGCCCTTGGCCGGGTGTTGGCCAGGCCCGTGCGCTCGGCCTACGACGTCCCTCCCTGGGATAACAGCGCCATGGACGGCTACGCGCTGCATACCGACGACATGGAGATGGCGACTGCTCAGGGACTGCCCGTCAGCCAGCGCATTACCGCCGGCATGGCGCCCGAGCCGCTGGCGCGAGGCACCTGTGCGCGCATCTTTACCGGCGCACCGGTCCCTGCGGGTGCTAACAGTGTCGAGATGCAGGAAAACGTCCATATTGACGATCAGGGCCTGGCTCATTTTGCCAAGGCGTTGAACCCCGGCCAGAACATTCGTCCCCAGGGCCAGGACATCCGCGCCGGCCACATTCTGCTGGAGCCGGGGCTTCGGCTCAAACCGCAGGACCTGGGGATCATTGCATCGGTGGGGCTGGATACCGTGGAGGTCACCAGGGCTTTGCGGGTCGCCGTGCTCTCGACCGGCGACGAACTGGTCGAACCCGGTCAGCCCCTGGGCCCGGGCCAGATATTCAACAGCAACCGCTTTACCCTGATCGGCTGCCTGCAGCGCCTGGGCCACCAGGTCATTGATGCGGGGATTCTCGCCGATGAGCCCGAAGCCACCCGCACGCGCCTGCAAACCCTGGCTGGCCGCGCCGATGTGATCATTACCTCAGGCGGCGTATCGGTCGGTGAGGCCGACTATCTGGGGCAGACCCTGCGCGAGCACGGTGAGCTGGACATGTGGAAGCTGGCCATCAAGCCCGGCAAACCCTTTACCCTGGCGCGCTTTGCCGGTACGCCGGTGCTGGGCCTGCCGGGCAACCCGGCTGCGGTGCTGGTGACTTTCCTGCTGCTGGTGCGACCCTACCTGCTGCGACGTCTCGGCGTGCATGAGGTCGAGCCGGTCAAGCTGGAGGTGCCTGCCGGTTTCGAATGGCCAAGGGCCGGCAATCGGGAGGAATATCTGCGCGCGCGGCTGGAGCAGGGCCGCGTAATGCTGACCGGCAACCAGAGTTCCGGGGTACTGAGCACCGCCAGCCTGGCCAATGGCCTGGCCTGCATTCAGGCGGGCAAGACCCTTGCCGAGGGGGATCAGGTACTCTTCCTGTCCTTTGCCGGCCTGTTCGACTAGCAAAAAAAACCGCGCCTGCCGGTGACAGCGGGCGCGGTTTTTACCGAAACCGGTTATTCAGCCTTGGCAACCGCCTTGACCATATTGCTCAGCTCGCCGGATTCGTGCAGCTCGATGATGATGTCGCTACCGCCGACCAGCTCACCGCCGATCCACAGCTGCGGGAAGGTCGGCCAGTTGGCGTACTTGGGCAGCTCGGTGCGGATGTCCGGATTCTGCAGGATATCCACATAGGCGAACTTCTCGCCACAGGCCATCAATGCCTGGACCGCGCGGGCGGAAAAACCGCACTGCGGAGCGTTGGGTGCACCTTTCATGTAGATCAGAACCGGGTTCTTGCCGATCTGTTCTTTGATGGTATCGATAGTATCCATGATCTTTCCTCTATAGCTGATGGAGGCGAACGGGCCTGCAAATAGCGCTATTGTAGCGCATTAAGCCGCCCGTAAATACTCGCTCGCCTCAGGCAGCCACCACCTCGACGTTGACGCCGTTCAGAGCGGCGTTGCCGGTAACCGGATCAAGGAAACGCTCGTCGGTCAGGTCGTTGGCGCTGACACCCGCATGCCGTGTAGCCGTGTCCTGGGCGGTGCCCGGGCGGTTGTGACCCCAGCCATGGGGCAGGCTCACCACCCCCGCGAGCATCTCATCGCTGGCACTGACCGCCACCGTCACCTCCCCTACCCGGGAACGAACCACCACCTGCTGGCCATCGGTCAGCCCCCGCCGTGCAAGATCATCCGGATGCATGAGCAGTTGATCACGCGGCTTGCCTTTGACCAGTCGCTGGTAGTTGTGCATCCAGGAGTTGTTGCTGCGCACATGGCGCCGGCCGATCAGCCGCAGTTCGCCATCGCGCGGACGTAACTGGTCGATATCGCTGGCAAAGCGCTGCAGATCCTCCAGCATCAGCGCGGGCGCGCATTCGATACGGCCACTCTCGGTCCTGAGGCGACGCAACAGATTGGGCTTGAGCGGCCCCAGATCGATCCCGTGGGGATGCTGCTCGAGCACCTCAAGGTTCAGGCGGTCGCCGTAGGGACCGGCACGCAGGCCGGCATCTATCATCTGCGCCGGAGGCATGGTGGAACGGGCTTGCTCACCGGTTACCCGCGCAAAGGCCTGACCCAGGCCGACAAAAATTTCCCAGTCATGCAGGCTGCCTGCGGGCTTGGACAGGATCGGCTGGTTGATACGCGTGACGTTGCGTACCGCAAAGGTGTTGAAGGTAATGTCGTAGTGATCGTGCTCGAGCGACGCGGTGGGCGGCAGAATCACATCGGCGTGGCGTGTGGTTTCGTTGATGTACAGGTCGACACTGACCATGAACTCCAGGCTTTCCAGCGCGCGGTCCAGCTGTCGGCCATTGGGTGTTGAGAGCACCGGGTTGCCCGCCGAGGTGACCAGAGCACGGATCTGCCCCTCGCCCGGCGTCAGAATCTCCTCGGCGAGCGCCGCGACCGGCAATTCGCCATTGAATTCAGGCAGATTGGACACGCGGCTGCGCCATTGGTCGAAATGCCCCGGCTTGCCGGAAACCACATCAAAGGCCGGCTCGGTGCACAAGGCGCCCCCCGGCTGGTCGAGATTGCCCGTTACCAGGTTGATGATCTGGATAAGCCACTGGCAAAGCGTGCCGTAGCGCTGGACCGATACGCCCATCCGGCCGTAACAGACCGCACGTTCGGCGCCGGCAAAGTCCCGCGCCAGCTGGCGAATGCGGCCAGCATCGATCGCGCAATGCGCAGCCATCGCCTCGGCCGTAAACGATGCTACGGCTGCCTTTACCTCCTCCAGGCCAAGCGTGGCTTCCAGCGCGGGAGAGGTCCTGATCAGATCCTCATCAAACAGGGTATTCAGCAACGCCAGCAGCAATGCGGCGTCGGTACCAGGCTGAATGAAAAGGTGCTCGCTGGCCTGCTCGGCGGTTTCGCTGCGCCGCGGATCGACCACGACCAGCCTGCCACCCCGCGCCTTGAGCGCCTTGATCCGTTTGCCCACGTCGGGGACAGTCATGATGCTGCCATTGGACGCCATCGGGTTCGCGCCGAGCATCAGGAAGAAGTCGGTATGGTCGATATCCGGAATCGGTATGGCCAGCATGTGACCGTACATCCAGAGTGACACCAGATGATGCGGCAACTGATCGACCGAAGTGGCGGAATAGCGCTGGCGTGTCCGCAACTGGCCCAGGAAGTAGTTGCCATGGGTCATCGAACCGTAGTTGTGCACATTGGGATTGCCCATGTATACGCCCACCGCATTGCGGCCATGGGCCTGCTGGATGCCCGCCAGGCGCTCGGCGATCAGCTCGAAGGCCTCCTCCCAGCCGATCTGCTCCCACCCGTCCCCTGCCTTTCTGACCGGCATGCGCAGGCGCTGCGGATCGTTCTGGATATCCTGCAGGGCAATGGCCTTGGGGCAGATATGCCCGCGGCTGAACGGATCCTCGGCATCCCCCTTGATCGACAGGATGCGGTCACCTTCGGTTTCGATGGCCAGACCGCAGATAGCCTCGCAGAGGTGACAGGCACGGTAGTGGGTTACAGGCATGGAAGTGTCTCTATTGTGAGCTATTTTTAGCCGTCAACTCTAGGCCTCGCCAGCCGGGGCGGCAAGGGACAGCCCAGGGCAGAATGCCCGGGCATTCATTGGCCTGATCAACCCGAGCATCCACAAGCTCCCGATGGGTATTTGCCTTGCAGCGGATTTTACCGATAAGATCAGCCTCTTCTCTTTTTCGGGTATGGCTTGTATCGGGCCTTCGGGTCACGGTAGGGCTTTCTGTTTCCGGTTCCTGACCGGCCACTTTCCAGGTAGTAAACATGACTGTACGGCATTTTCTTTCGTTGATGGACTGCTCCCAGACCGAACTGATCGGATTGATCAAGCGGGGCGTCGAACTCAAGTCGCTGCACCAGCAGGGCGTCATCTACGAGCCGTTGAAAAACCGGGTGCTGGCCATGATTTTCGAAAAGGCCTCCACGCGCACCCGCGTGTCCTTTGAAGCCGGCATGATCCAGCTCGGTGGCCAGGCCATTTTTCTCTCCCCGCGCGACACCCAGCTGGGCCGCGGTGAGCCGATCGAAGACAGCGCCAGAGTGCTGTCGAGCATGTGCGATGCCGTGATGATCCGCACCTTTGCCCATGCCGACCTGGAAACCTTCGCGCAGTACTCCCGCGTACCGGTGATCAACGGCCTGAGCGATGACCTGCACCCCTGCCAGTTGCTCGCGGACATGCAGACCTACCTGGAACATCGCGGCAGCATCCAGGGCAAGACAGTGGCCTGGGTAGGCGATGGCAACAACATGTGCAACACCTTTATCCAGGCCGCCATCCAGTTCGATTTCAATCTGCGCGTGGCCTGTCCCGAGGGTTACGAACCGGACCAGGCCTTCCTCGATCAGGCAGGCGACCGTGTGACCGTGACTCGTGATCCGCTGGAAGCAGTAGCCGGCGCCCACCTGGTGAACACCGACGTATGGGCCTCCATGGGCCAGGAAGATGAAGCCGAGGCGCGGCTCAAGCGCTTCGCGCCCTATCAGGTGACACCGGCCATGCTCGACCATGCCGACGAGTCCGTGCTGTTCATGCATTGCCTGCCCGCTCACCGGGGCGAGGAAGTGAACGACCAGATCATGGAAGACCCGCGTAGCGTGATCTGGGCCCAGGCCGAAAATCGGCTGCATGCCCAGAAGGCGCTGGTGGAATTCCTGCTCGCCGACTGAAGAGGAAAAAGCATGCCGGACTCCAACAGCATCGTACTCGAGCTGAACCAGCTGGCGTGCGGCTACGCCGGCCACCCAGTGGTTAGCGGGCTCGACATTCATTTGCGCAACGGCGATATCGGCTGTCTGCTGGGCCCTTCCGGCTGCGGCAAGACCACCATTTTGCGGGCCATCGCCGGCTTCGAACCGGTGACCGCCGGGGAAATCAGACTCAATGGCGAGCGGCTGTCCAGCCCGACAAAAAACACGCCGCCGGAGCAGCGCCGGGTAGGCATGGTCTTTCAGGACTACGCCCTGTTTCCCCATCTGACGGTTCAGGACAACATCGCCTTCGGTATCAATCGGCACCCCGAGCGCAAGCGCATCGTCGAGGAGCTGCTGGATCTGGTCAAGCTCAACCAGCTGGGCAAGCGTTACCCCCACGAGCTCTCCGGTGGCCAGCAGCAGCGCGTCGCGCTGGCCCGCGCACTGGCCCCGGATCCGCAGCTTCTGCTGCTGGACGAACCCTTCTCCAACCTTGACGGCGAGCTGCGGCGCAGGCTGTCGGGTGAGGTTCGCGACATTCTCAAGCACCGCGGCACCAGCGCCCTGCTGGTGACCCACGACCAGAACGAGGCCTTTGCGGTCAGCGACCATGTCGGCGTGCTGCGCGACGGCAAGCTGCAACAATGGGATTCGCCCTATAACCTCTATCACGAGCCGGCCACGCCCTTTGTCGCCAGCTTTATCGGCCAGGGCTATTTCATCCGCGGGCAGTTGATCTCCCCGGATACGGTACAGACGGAACTCGGCGTGATTCGTGGCAACCGGGCTTACAAGCTGCCGCCGGGCAGCGCGGTCGATGTGCTGCTGCGCCCCGACGACATCGTCGGTGAGCAGGACAGCGAACTGGAGGCGACCATCATCGGCAAGACCTTCCTGGGTGCTACCACGATGTACCGTCTGCAGTTACCTACCGGCAGCATCCTCGAGGCCATCTTCCCGAGCCATGATGATCATGCCCTGGGCGAAGTGGTCGGCATCCGCGTGGCCGCCGACCATCTGGTGGTGTTCACCGCCCAGGGCAGTGTCAACGTGCATGCGCAACTGCCGCTGGAGCAGATGCTGGATACCGCCAAGCCGGAGGCGGCCGAGCGGTAGCAGCAACCCGCCCGGCGCTCGCCCCTGGCTTGGCAATCAGGGGGCGGGACGATAGAGAATATTGCTCACCGTGGCATGCACGACGCGTGAATGCCGGTAGTCTGTATTCTGCATCATGCCCAGCACGATGATCTGGTTGGCCGGATCAATCCAGGCCCATGGCCCGTGGATGCCCCACCACCAGAAGGTTCCCTCCGGCAGGTACTGCGCCTTCTCGCTGTCGCTGACAACCGCCACGTTCAGACCGAACATGTTGCCCGGCGCCCAGTTTGGTCCGGCCACGCCCTCGGGCAGCTGGTTGCTGCGCATCATCTGCACGGTTTCCGGCTTGAGGATGCGCACGCCCTCCAGCTCGCCCTCGTTGAGCAGCATGCGGGCAAAGCGCAGGTAGTCATCCATGGTGGACACCAGCCCGCCTCCGCCATTAAGGAACGCGGGCTTGCTCAGCCAGGGGCCATTGGGAAAGGGCTTGAGACCCTCTTCTGTAGGCGTGTAGGAAACCGCCAGCCGGTCCTGCTGCTTCTCGGCCACATGAAACCCGGTATCGACCATACCCAGAGGCGTGAATATCCTTTTCTGCAGGAATTCGTCAAAGGCCATGCCGGACAGGACCTCCACCAGCCGGGCCTGGATATCCACCGATACACTGTAATGCCACACCGTGCCCGGCTGCTGGCGCAGGGGAATGGAGCCCAGCTTGGTCACCATGTCGGCCAGCGTGGAGTCGATGTTCTGCAGGTCGTTCTCGACATACAGGCGGTCGGTCTGCGACTCGGAGAAACGGCCGTAGGTGAAACCTGCGGTATGGGTCATCAGCTGGCGAATGGTTACCGGCTGCGCGGTCGGCTCGGTGCGCAGCTCGCCCTCCGGGCCACCGGCGATCTCGACCTGCAGATTGGCCAGCTCCGGCAGATACTTGCCCACCGGATCATCCAGCTGGAAATGCCCTTCTTCGTAGAGCATCAGCAGGGCCGTACCGGTAATCGGCTTGGTCAGCGAAAAGATCTTGTAGATGGTGTCGTCGGTGAGCGGTTGCTGCTCCTCGAGATTGCGGTAGCCGGCCTGATCACGGTAGATGACCTGGTCATCCTGCCATACCAGCGTGGCGATGCCGGCGAGCTTTTTCTCGGCGACCTGGCCATGCATCGCCTGACCGAGCATCTGCAGGCGGGGTGTCGAAATCTGGTAGCGCTCCTGGCTCTGATCCCCCTTTTGCTCCTGGGCCTGCAGCGGTGCAGCCACCAGCGCCAGGCTCGCTGCCAGGCATACCACGGGATACAGCATGGTGCTGCGTATTGAACGGTGTCTCATCAAGACCTCTGTCATTATCGATATTATTTGTGGACACATCCTCACCCATCGCGGGTGCAGGGAAAGCATATTAGGAAACTGTCTGGATAAATAGCCACTATTCGAAACCGAGCGTTACCTGCACGGCGCGTTACATTTCCTGAAATGATCGGGCGCTTTGATAAGCCGGCACGCAGGACTAATCTGAAGGTTAAACACCCACGCAGGACATACCATGAATCGCAGAACTCTCCTGGCCGGCTTTTTGAGCCTGCCCGCGCTGCCCCTGCTCGCGCGCACCGCAACGGCCCAGAGCACAGGCGATACGGAGCAGAGCATGTCATTCCAGCCCCTGGACCACCCTGAAAGCTACTGGCGCGACAAGGTATCGGAGGAAGCCTTCGAGGTGCTGTTCGAAGAAGCGACCGAGCGTCCGGGCAGCAGCCCCCTGGACAAGATCTACCAGCCGGGAACCTATGTTTGCGCTGCCTGCTATCTGCCCCTGTTCAGAAGCGAGGACAAGTTTGATAGCGGTACGGGCTGGCCGAGCTTCACCCAGCCCATCGAAGGCCACATGAACACCAAGCAGGACTTCAAGTTGATCTGGCCGCGTACCGAGTACCATTGTGCACGTTGTGGTGGGCATCAGGGCCACGTGTTCAATGACGGTCCGCCGCCAAGGGGCGAGCGCTGGTGCAACAACGGTGTAGCCCTGGACTTCATTCCCGAAGACAAAGACCTGCCGGAACTGAGAGGTTGAACATGCGTGCTTTGCTATCTGCCGCAGCCCTGCTGCTGGGATTATCCTCAACTGCACTGGCCAACGAGCCCCTACGCGAGACTGACGGTCCGCAAGGCAGCCAGATGGCTGTCTTTGCCGGCGGTTGCTTCTGGTGCACCGAAGCGGATTTCGACAAGGAAAAGGGCGTGCTGCAGACGGTCTCCGGCTACATAGCCGGGGAGGCGGAAACAGCCAACTACGAGGCCGTCTCGTCGGGTCGTACGGATCACATCGAAGCGGTCGCCGTGTTTTATGACCCGGCGCAGACAGACTTCAGGACCCTGGTCGATGCATTCTGGCCCACCGTCGACCCGGTGGATGCCGGCGGTCAGTTCTGTGATCGCGGGCCGCAGTACCGCACAGCCCTGTTTTACGGCAATGCGCAGCAGAAGGAGATGATCGAGCGTTCCCGGGAAGCCGTCGCCGGCCGCCTGGAAAAGCCGATAGTAACGGATGTACTACCGCAAACCCCGTTCTACGCGGCGGAGGACTATCACCAGAATTACTACGAGAAAAATCCCCTGCGCTATCGCTACTACCGCACTACCTGCGGCCGCGATGCGCGCCTGGACGAGCTGTGGGGCGAGCAGCGCTGATACCCGTGAATGCATCGGCTATTGGAAATATTCTGCGCGGGCATTGATAATGGCGGCCAACCTTTAGCCAGCCCGAGCGGAATCATCTGATGCAGATCGCCAAGAACACCGTTGTCCAGTTTCACTACACCCTTTCAGACGCCACCGGCGTGCTGGAGACCTCCCATGACCACGATCCAGTCCTGTACCTGCATGGTCAACCGGGGTTGATCGACGGCCTGGTAGAGGCAATGGAAGGCCGGGAAGCTGGTGACAGCTTCCGTGTCGAACTGCCCATGGACAAGGCCTACGGTCCGGTGCTGGAAAACGCCGTACAGAAGGTCCAGATCAAGCACCTGCATGGCGCGAAGAAGTGGAAGCCGGGCATGGTGGCAATCATTCAGACGGAAGAGGGTCAGCGTCAGGTCACCGTGATCAAGGTGGGTCTGTCCCAGGCCACGGTAGACAGCAATCATCCCCTGGCAGGCAAGGACCTGATCTTCGACGTGGAAATTCTCTCCGTACGTGAGGCCACAGAGGAAGAGTTGGCCCACGGTCATGCCCATGGCGCCGGCGGGCATCAGCACTGAAGGCCGCTACAACAGGGCTGTCGTGGTAGGCACTAGACAATTGCTTAGCAAAATGCAAGAAAAAAGTGTAATATGACTGCCTACTTTTCCTCAGGCAGGTATCCATGACAGCCAAACCCGCAGCCAAAACCGCCCCCAGCAAACGCAAGGCCGACGCCGCAGTTGCTACCAGCAAGTCCATCGATAACCAGATCGATGCATTCCTCGCCTCAGGCGGTGAGATTCAGAAAATCCCGAACGGGAAAAGCGGCCAGGTTTACGGCGCTCCCCGCCCCGGTCGTCCTGCCGCCAAGTAGTTTTTTCACTCGGCTCCTTGGCCGGGCGCAAGCCTGGCAGCAGCCAGCACACCCCCCTTCAGAAAGTCTGCCCAGCAGACTTCTTGATGGTCCAACTGACCACAGCCCCCACCCCGCCCAAGGCCCGTTGGCCAACTAACGCTTCTGCTCACCTATCCGCTGCAATTGCTCATCATGTAGCGAGACCAGCAACGCCGTGCCATCGGCTGCAACCCTGAAGCTGCCCCACTGCGCTGCCTCGAAAAGCTCGCCGGTTCCTTCCTGAAAAAAGAACGCATTGGGGCCGACCGTGGCGCGCCCCTCCAGGATCCGTATACGCATGCTGATCTGTCCAGCGGCGTGGCGCGGGGACTCTCCCGTACCGGTAAACTCGGCTCGCCGGCTTTCGTCCAACGTGAAGTAGGCGAACGAGGGCCTGTTTTGCTTCGGGCTCTCCGTCTCGCCGGACACCGATGCCAGCTCGGCGTCGACGGCAAACCGCAACGCCATGTAATCGCCCTGCATCAGCGAGCGCGGGTCAACCGGTGCCAGCCGAAGCAGGACCAGCTCGCCGTGTCGCAACGTCCGCTCATGCCCTTGTATGGCAAACAACGCCACGCCTGCGACCAGCCCCCAGGCAACCAGGATCCAAGCCCGCACAATAGAGCGGCTCATGGGCGCGTACCCCACAGGCGCGGCAGCAGCAGCCCGCCGATCAGCAATGTGGCACCCGTAGCGATCATCACCAGGGATTTCTCCAGCAGGCTGATGTGCAGGCTGTAATAGAGAACAAACAGGTAGAACCCGGCAAAGGCAGGCAGCAGCGCCAACCAGCTGCGGTTGCTTGCCCGGAACACCGCCAGGCCAAGGGCGAGTGTCAGCAGCAGACCCGGAGCCGGATGCGCCAGTACGACCAGCACAATACTGGCCCCCAGGCCGGACCACCACGCCGTTCCTTTCAGATCCCGGATAAGCCAGGCCACCACCGCCACCAGAAGCAAAGCCATCCCTACCGGATAAATGGCGCTTGTCCAGCGGCCCACTGAAGCCCCCTGAAGATCAAACACAGGCTCGAGCAGCTGCTCGTGGGCGGCGACAGCCAGGCACAGCGACAACAGCGTTGCGGCATCGGCAATGGCCCGGATTCGCCCGGCCTGCGGGTGGCTGACCCAGAGCAGGCGACCAAGCCAGAGGACGCAGGCACAGGCCGCCAGTAATACACAATACAGGGCCAGACCGGCGCCGCTTCCCAGCAGCACCGCTGCGCTGGCCAGCATCACCAGGGCACAGACGTGGCGGTGCAGAAACGAGGAAGGCAGCCAGAGCAACCCGCCCGCCAACGCCAGGCTGAACCACGCCGGCCCGCGCTCACTGTCGAAATCGAACCCGCCATGTTCAGCAAGCACGTAGACCAGCAGCCCCTGCCCGGTAAGGGAGAGTGCCAACCCGATCTGGTTGGCGAAAGGCTGCCCGCGACGGAACAGCCACAGCGCTGCCAGAAGCAGCAGAACACCCGCCAGGCCGCGCCCCACCGGCCCCTCTATGAGCAACAGCCAGGGGCCGAGAAAAGCGAGAATGAAGAAAAAAGCAGAGAACCAGGCAGCCAATCCGAGTAGTGCAGATAGCCACCAGGGGGCCTGTGAGCCGGCGAGCAGCCGATCGCGCTGATCCTCACCCAGGTCCAACTGGGTCTGGAGCTGCTCGAGCAGCTCCTGGAGTCCGTCATGTTTCATCTGTGCGACTCCCGCGACAGCCGAGTCAACCAGACCGCCGAGAGCGCACTGGCGATTAGCACGAACAGGGCGACCACATTGATCATCAGAAAGGTATCGTCGGCCTCGAATGTCAACCGGGTCAGCGCAGAAGCGCCCAACGCGATCAGCCACAGCAGAACCATTGCCAGTATGGGCAGATCACGGCGTTGCCTCAGATAAAAAACCAGCATCACCGCGGCTGTCAGGCCGAACGTCAGGAGAACCGGCAGGTACTGGGCCTCCCACCAGGCCACGGCACCTCCACTGCCCAGGGCCGTCAGCACGCCCCATCCGGCCAGGCGCTGGAGTACCCGTACCGGCTCCGCCAGCAGCACGCGATCAAAGAGTTCGAACAGCAGTATCACTGCACCATTACCCGCTGCCAGCAGCAGTATCGCCTGATAGCCGTGCAAGCCGGCGAACAGCCCCTGCCATTGGTTCTGCAGCAAAAACAGTACCAGAGCGAGGTTTCCCACTGCCCAGGCCAGGCTCCAGCACGCAGCGGAACCGGACGGCCAGGCCCAGGGCACAATCAGCAGCGCCCATATCGCAAACAGCTGCCAGACGTCGGCGCCGGTCTGGTAGGTCTGACCAATCAACGCCAGTATGGCCCCGGTTATCAGGCAACATCCCAGCAGTGCTGCCCGGTAGAGTACGGAACGTGGCTGCGCGAAGACCGCCAGCAGGGTAAAGCCTGTCAGTGCACCAAGACCAAGGGCAAATTTGGCGAACCGGTGCATTTCAGCCCAGTTCCAGGCAAAGAAGAAAATGATACCGACGCCGCACAACAATGCCCCTGTTGTTACCGCGACCCGTTCCAGCAACAGGCGCCACTGCGCCGCCGCCGGGAACAAGGGTGCCTGGGCATCGAGCTCGGACATCTGGTCCGGGGCCAGCAACCCTTCTTCAGCCCAGGCAAGTATCTGCTCGTTCTGTTTCAGCGAGCGTGTCACGTCGCATCACCCCTGAGCGACCTGACCTGCCCGTGCAATCGCTCGGCGCTGGCTTCGTCCGGATTTACCGGCTCGCCTGCCACCAGACACACCCGGGACCAGAATCGACGGAAGAATCCCTTGTGCGGATCGCGGCTGAAAAAACTGCCCCAGAGCCCCCGTAACGCCATCGGAATCACCGGCACGGGGTTGCGCTCCAGAATAGTTGCGATGCCGTTGCGGAAGGTGTTCATCTCGCCGTCAGCGGTCAGCTTGCCCTCCGGAAAGATGCAGACCACCTCCCCGGCATCCAGGTAGTCTCCGATGCGCTTGAATGCCGCCGTGTAGATCTGCTCATCCTCGTGACGGGCGGCTATGGGTACAGCACCGGCGGTACGAAAAACGAAGTTCAGCACCGGTAGCCGGTAGATCCGGTAATACATCACGAAACGGACCGGCCGCCGCACTGCTCCGCCGATCAGCATGGCGTCGACGAAAGAGACGTGGTTGCACACCAGCAGACAGGCGCCCTCTTCCGGAATGGCGTCGAGATTCTCATGCCTGACCCGGTACAGCGAATGGCCCAGCAACCAGATAAGAAAGCGCATGCCGAATTCCGGCACGATGCTGTAGATATACACGCTGACCGCGACGTTCATCAGCGAAATCACCAGAAACAGCTGCGGAATGGACAGCTCGGCCACGGTCAGAAGGACAATTGCCGTGATGGCCGAAAGCACCATCAACAGGGCGTTGAGAATATTGTTGGCGGCAATCACCCGGGCCCGTTCGTTTTCACTGGTACGCGACTGGATCAGGGCATACAGGGGCACGATATAGAATCCTCCGAACACGCCGATACCGAGAATGCATGCCATGACCCACCAGGCAGAGGGCAGCGCCATCAGTTGCAGCCAGCCGTAGGGCTCCATGCCGGCCGGCACGGCCGATGACCCCCACCACAGCAGCAGGCCGAACACGGTCAGCCCCAGCGAGCCGAAGGGCACCAGTCCGATCTCGACCTTGCGGCCGGACATGCGCTCGCAGAGCAGTGAACCCACGGCAATACCCACGGAGAAAACTGTCAGTATCAGGGTGACAACACTCTCGTCACCATGCAGGTAGTCCTTGGCGAACGCCGGAATCTGGGTCAGGTAGGTGGCACCCAGAAACCAGAACCAGGAGTTGCCCAGCAAGGAGCGGGACACCGATGGCACCTGCTGGGCCAGCCCCAGGTGCAGAATCGACCAGGACTGACGAAAGATATTCCAGTCGATTTCGAGTTCCGGCATCGCCGCATGGGCACGGGGTATGCCCAGGCTGGCAACAAATCCCAGCAGCGCCAACACCAGTACCGACCCTGCAACCCAGCCCGCCCAATGCTCGCCGGACATCAACAGGCCGGCATAGAGGGTGCCGCCCAGAATCGCCAGGAAAGTGCCCATTTCCACCAGGGCATTGCCACCGATCAGCTCATGGGGCTGAAGATGCTGCGGCAGGATCGAGTATTTGACCGGGCCGAACAGGGCCGATTGCGTGCCCATGGCGAAGAGAACAAAGAGCAGCAACGGCAGGCTGCCGAGCCATAACCCCGCGGCTCCGACCAGCATGATCACGATCTCACCGAACTTGATCGTCCTGATCAGTGCGTCCTTGGCGAATTTTTCGCCAAACTGACCGCCCAACGCAGAGAACAGAAAGAAGGGCAGGATAAACAGCATGGCACTGAGATTGATAAGTACATCGCGATCAGCCAGGACGGCAATCTTGAACAGGATTGCCAGAATGAGCGCCTGCTTGAAAACGTTGTCGTTGAAGGCCCCGAAGAACTGGGTAAGAAAAAAAGGCAGAAACCGACGTTTCTGCAACAGACTGAATTGCGATTGCTGTGACATCCCGGCTGTCCTTTTATGCCTGATCTTCCTGTTTGAGGCAGCATAACGGAACAAAGGCACATCCGGATACGGTAGCGCCCTGCCCCGGCACGCCTGCTCAGGCCGCGCCGGGGCAGGACGATCAGGGTTCCAGCTGCACGCGCACGTTACGGCGCAGGATCCACTGATGAATCCGCTCGTGGCGCTCCGAAGTCAGCGGATAGTTCCAGGCCATGGCGAAGGCCGCCGTGAACATGACAACAGGGCCAACAATGTAGAGCACCCGTAGCGCCATCAACTGGGTGTCCGTATGCACTGACTGGGTCGCATCAAAACCAACCAGTGCCAGCAGACCCAGGGACAGACCCAGGCCCACGGCCATGGCCAGCTTGTGCGCCATGCCGGACATGGCGAAGAACAGACCGGTGCGATGCTCCTTGCTGCGAGCGGTATCCACATCCACGATGTCGGCTAGCATCGACAGCGGCAGGAACTGGAAAGCAGCAAAGCAGAAGCCCTTGACCGCGAACATGATCGCAAAAGGCACCAATTGACCTGCCTGCAGGAAGAACATGGCCAAAATACTGGCACTCGCAATGCCGAGCGCCACACAGAACGCCTTATGCTTGCCAATGCGCTTACCGAGGATCAGCCAGAAAGGGATACCGAGAATACCGAGACCGAAATAGATCAGATACATCAGACCGATCTGCGCCTGGATCTGAATCACGTGCTGCATGAAGAATACCGACAAGGCATTGCGAAAGGACTCCCCGGTCACCACGATCAGCAGCATCAGCATCATGCGCTTGAAGGGGCCATTGTTCTTCAGCACCCGCAGGCCCTGCTTCCATTCGGTGCGCTGCACGGACTGCGGTGGCGCCTCCCTGACCCGGGTTACCACCAGGAGGACCGTCAGGGGCAGAAGAATGATCAACAGCCAGGCCATGCTGGCCAGGATCGGACCATAACCGGTACCCAGCTCACCGTCCTTGCCAATCATCCAGACCAGAGTCTGCATCACGGCACCGTCAGTGTCGCCGGCCTGAAACCTCGCTCCCATACCCTGGACAAAGGCCGGGGCCAACGCCGCGAGAAACAGGCCGATCAGCACGAACCCCTCTCGCGAGGCCGTGATACGGCTGCGCTGGTGATACAGCGGAGACAACTCAGCTCCCCAGGCGCCGTAGGGCAATGTCACCATGGTCCAGCCCAGGTACATGATGATGGTCCAGGTCAGCAGATGACCAATCCCTATCCCTTCGGGCGGCATGAAGATCATCACCGTGCCGAAGAGCATCAGGGGTACGCCCATGATCAACCATGGCTTGCGACGCCCTATGCGGGTCTGCCAGCGGTCACTCAGGGTGCCGATCAGCGGATCGGTAATCACATCAGACATACGTGCGATCACCAGCACGATGGCCATCAGCGCCATGTTCAGGCCAACTTCCTGCGCATAGAAAGGGGGTAGATAGACCACCAGGGGGTAGCCAATGATGGCCAGGGGCATGCCCACTGAACCGTGGATAAGAATGGTCGACCGCTTCAAGATACCTGACTGACTCATGCCTTGCTCCCCGCCACACTGGCGCAGATCCATCCGTTGTGCGGATGGCTGACCTGTTATTGTTATCAATACCGGAGACTTTGCTCCGGTTACTTCATGACCGAGCTGCCCATCCGGGGATCGGCGTTTGTCGGGTACCTGCCGATTCTAGAGCAGACACAAGGCAATACAATCCTGTCTGACTTGTCGGTCACACTGCACATGCATCAAAACATTTCTGCTCCGAGTATGCCGGCTGCCCGTAGCTCCCGACAGAAATACAATGCACTATCAACCACTGCGATTTGACGCATTCAGCCGGTTTATGCAGGGAGCTCCATACCGACTGCGAAACGGCCACTACCGGGGCATCGCCCCGCTCAGCTCGCCGTTCCCATAGATGAAACTGGAGACTACAATGCACCCCAACGCCCATCGTCTTGGCCTTGTCACACTCTCACTCCTGCTGGGGTTGACCACCACGGGTGCCTTCGCTCAGCCGCCGGAAAACCGCGGCAAGCCCGAGCATGCCGAAAAACACCAGCATGCCGGCCCGGACGAACGCCGCACTTCGCCCGCCCTCAGCATCGAAGACAGCCTGGTGCGCGAGATCTTCCGCGATCAACGGCAATATCTTGAGCCATCCCGTGCTCTGCCACCGGGCATCCGCAAGAATCTGGAGCGCGGCAAGCCGCTCCCACCGGGCATTGCCAAACGCTTCAACCCACAACTCGAATCCAGGCTACCCAGGTACCCGGGCTACGACTGGCGCCAGGTCGGTGCCGATGCGGTATTGATTGAGGCCGCTACCGGCATTGTCGAGGCCATCATCTCGGATGTACTGCGGTAGGCGGGCCGATGCCTGCCGAATGAAAAAGTGACACTTTACCGGGGTACGGCGGAGCCTGAGCTTCTACTATTGAAGCTGGAAACCATGGAATACCTATGCTCAGCTCCCGACCCCGTCTCGCCCTGAAAGCACTGCTGTTGCTCGCCAGCCTGGCCATGCTGGGCGCCTGCAGCGCCAACCGTCTTGCCTACAACAACCTGGACTGGCTGATCGGCTGGAAAGTGGATGATTACCTGCCGTTGACGGGGGACCAGAAGGACTGGCTCGCTACCCGAACTCGGCAGCATCTGGCCTGGCATTGCCGTTACGAGTTGCCGCGCTACGATCCCCTGCTGGGCGATCTGCGCTCGAGCCTGTATGACAACAGCCTGGATGCGGACATGCTGCTTCAAGGCCAACCCCGTGTGGAAGAGGCGGTAGACCGCATGCTGGTCGAGATAGTCCCGACCGTGTCACAGTTGCTGTCCAGCCTGAACGAAGAGCAGGTGGGCGAACTGCGGGACAATCTGCAGGAAAAACACGCCGAACTGGAAGAGAAATACATCAGGCCTGATCTGACCGTTCAGCACCAGGAGCGGGTGGAACGCGCAGAGGAGCGTCTGGAGGACTGGCTTGGAAGCTTGAACGATCAGCAGAGTAAGCGGCTGGCAATATGGGCCGCGGCCCTGCAGGGCCACAATCAGGTATGGCTGGAGAATCGCCAGGCCTGGCAGCAAGCGTTTCTCGCTGCCCTGGAGCGGCGCGGAGAAGCCGACTTCGAGCAGCGCATCCGCTCCCTGCTGATTGAGCGGGAACGCTACTGGACCCCCGAATTCCAGCGCGTGGCGCAGTTCAATCGCGAACAGGGCACGCACCTGGTCGTAGATCTCATGCAGATGGCCGATGATCGACAGAAAGATCACCTGGCAAAACGTCTCGCGGACCTGCGCAGCGACCTTCAGGCACTGCAATGTACCGACGCCTGAAGCCCCTGCGCCCCGAAGGGGCTATCAGCCGCGCAGTTCGGTCAATATCGCTTCAAGGGCGGCGGCTGGCGAGGCAGCGCGGGTGATCGGGCGTCCGATCACCAGGTAACTGCTTCCGTTGAGCACCGCCTGAGCTGGCGTGACAATCCGCTTCTGGTCATCGGCACTGGCCTCCGCTGGCCGAATGCCAGGAGTAACCAGCAGGAGATCCTCGCCCAGGGCGCCGCGCAGCGCCCGGGACTCACGTGCAGAACATACCAGGCCGTCCAGCCCGCAATCCTGGGCCAGCCGACCGAGTCTCTGCACCTGCACCATCGGCTCGATATCGACCCCAACTTCCTGCAGGTCTTCCTGCTCCATACTGGTCAGAACCGTGACGGCTATCAGCAGCGGGCGATGCCCCTGCCGTGCGTGCAGCACTTCGGAGCAGGCTGCCATCATTCGCCGTCCGCCGCTGGCGTGGACGTTGACCATCCATACCCCGAGCTCGGCGGCCGCTTTCACCGCGCTTGCCGTGGTGTTGGGGATATCGTGAAATTTCAGATCAAGAAATACTTCGAACCCACGCTGATGCAGTGCGTCCAGCACCGCTGGTCCGCTGCTGGTAAACAGTTCCTTGCCCACCTTCAGGCGGCACTTGGCCGGGTCAAGCTGGTCGGCAAGCGCAAGGGCGGCAGACGCCTCAGGAAAATCCAGGGCTACTATTACCGGTGTATCGCAGGGCATGTTTGATTCCTGTAGAAAAATGAAGCTGTCACGCCGTTTCTCGGCCTTTCAGGGGTCTGATTGTCGACCAGCCATGACAGGTGGGGCATTGCCAGTGCAGCCGTTTGGCCATGAACCCGCACGATGTGCAGCGATAGCGGTACTTCTCATGCACCAGTGCCTCGACGACACCGCGCAATACGAGCAGGTTTTCCTTTCCCTTGCCCTCCACGTGATCCAGATGGAGGTCGATCAGGTACATCAGGCCACGAAGTGACGGCTGTACCTGGATTTGCTGGAGTACAAACCGGCTGACATCGCTGATGCTGGCCTGCAGGCGCATATCGTCTGCCCGGGCAAGCACGGTATCGATCAATGGCGGACCACGGTCAATCGCCGCATCGAGGTAGTCACCCAGATCCAGGGCGCCATTATCCGCGCAGCGGCGGACCAACGGCAAGGCTTCCGGGACCATATCCGGATCGGCCGTCGCGAGGCGCTGCAACACCTTGACTGCTTCGCGGTAATGCCCCTGCCCTATCTCCAGCTCAGCCAGCATCAACATGGCTCGGGAGCACACCGGCTCCACCCTGAGAGCGTCCTGCAGATGCCTGCGAGCCTGGGAGACTTCCTGCTGGCGCAGCGGAACAAGCGCCATCTGGCAATAGTAATGCGCCAGGGTAACGGCAAAGTCGGGCCTTTCGCGCACCAGCTTCTCGCCTACCCGCGCCGCCTTCGACCAGTCGTGCTCGCGTTCATAGACCTTGACCAGATCGATCAGCGCTTCGGCGCTCAGGGGCGAGGTATTCTCCACCAACTCCTCGAGCAGCCGCTCGGAGCGGTTGTGCATCCCGACGGCCAGGTAGTCGCGTGCCAGCTCAAGCTGTACCCGATCGGCCTGATGTCGCGTGAGATTGGGTCTGGCCAGCAGATTCTGATGCACCTTGATCGCCCGCTCGACGTCACCGCGCTGGCAGAAAAGCTTGCCAATGGCGATGTGGGTCTCCACGGTTTCGGGATTCACTTCCAGGGCGCGGATAAAGGTCTCGATGGCTTCGTCCGGCTGCTCGTTGAGCAGGTAGTTCAGACCGATGAAATACTGACGGTCCAGGGCGCTGCCATGTGGCTGAACCATGAAACCGACCCTGATTGCCTCACGACGGCCGAGAAACCAGCCGATCCCGAGCGCCAGAACGAAAAGCCCGAGGAACATCAGTTCCTGCATGAATATCAGCCTTTGACTGACTGGGTACGGAGTTTGTCGATTTCCTTGCGATACCGGTTCAGCTCGTTACTCTGGACCATCAGCTTCAGACGCAGGCGGGTGGTAATCAGCCAGCCGATGAATACGCCCAGCAGACTGCCAAGAACGAAGGCAATTACGATAAAGAGTGCCAGAGGCATGGCGGGAGACTGCAATTCGAGAAACTGGAGCTGAATACTCTGCTGGTTTTCCAGAACGAAATCCAGGGTTGCCAGGGCGACGAGCAAGAGGAATATTATCAATACCGCGCGCTTGAGCCATTGCATGCCACACTACTCCAGTCCATTCGTGTCCGGGAAGTATAGCGCAGAGCCCCGCGCTGGAGATACCGCTCAGGCCATCTGCAATGACTCGTTGACCCGGTCGCGCAGCTCCTTGCCGGGCTTGAAATGCGGTACGTACTTGCCATCAAGCTCAACGGAGTCGCCGGTCTTGGGGTTACGTCCGACCCGCGGCGCCCGATAATGCAGCGAAAAACTGCCAAAGCCGCGGATCTCGATACGCTCCCCGGTTGCCAGTGCCTGTGACATATGTTCCAGCATGGTCTTGATAGCCAATTCGACATCCTTGGCCGACAACTGTCCCTGCTGTTCGACTATGCGCTCGATCAACTCCGACTTGGTCATGATTTTCCTTTTTTATCAAGCGGCTAGATCTCTTTTTATTGGTTTTATCACGCTTGACAGCGGTGCGCAACCAGCGACGCTCGGCAGATGCCGCTGTCGCGCGGGTGCGGGGCCGATTTCCCTCAACCGGAAGCGGGGCTATACTCGACGGCGAAATATTTGAACAATATTTGAACGTGGCAGGGATTGGCCACGACATAGGGGGTGTAATCCATTTTCCTAGCGCGTCAGAAGGAGCTTTGACCATGAAAGTAGAACACACCCGCCCCACCTTGAGCCTCGCCACATTGCTTCTGGCAGGACTCGCACCCATTGCGGCTTCGGCCAACCTGTATCCCGAGCACATTCAGGGCGTGACACTCAGTGTCGAGCAAGGTATCTACACGCACGCTGTCGTGCTGAAAAACACGGCGGCCAGTAAGCAACTGGATGCCCTGCAGTTACAGCCAGAAACCAGCCATGTTTCCGTTGATGCCTACGGCCTTGTCTCCTGCGCAGCGGACAACGATGTGGAATTCGACCGGGCACGCGCCTATTTTGGCCCCGTTTCATTGTTTCTGGACTCTGTCCAGTCACCGCAAACCCTGTTTGATGCGGCCTATCAGCCCAGCCATACCACCGGCAAAGGCAACAAACGGCTGACAGAAGCCGGCAATCCGGGCCCCTTCAATATTCCACTTTCCGCCATCAAACAGGGCCATCCCGCGGTGAGATTCAACCCGGTCGAGGAGTTGAACAAAAAGCTTCAGCAACATCTCAACCAGGGCGGGAGCGAAATCGATTTCTATCGGCAGGACCACTACATTACGGTTGACCGCACCCTGTCACTGGCCGGCTGGTGCAAAGACACTTCCAATAACACCTCCAGGCCCGCAGCAGTCTCTATTCCGCTCGAGATGACGGTTATCTACCAGGGCGATCCGGCGCTGATTGCGCCGGTCAAGCTCAGTGCCCAACTGGCCAGTACGCCAATGCCCGATCAGGTGAATCAGGATCTGCCCTTTGCCCTGAACGCCGCCACCTTTCAACCCAACATGCCCCATTACATAGGTCGCTGCGCGCCCGAATCGGATCCGGTGATCAGAATCAACTACAGCGGAAATGGCAAGGGGCTTATTCGCTTCATGGTTGAGGATAACGGCAACCCGGTCTATGGCAGCTCACACATTGCCTATGACTCCGCGCTCAATCATAACGCCCACCTGGATTTCAGCTATCCGCTCGTTGCCAAACTGGCTCAGGAAAGCAACTCGGGCTGGGACACGCTCAATCAGACGTTTTCTCACCCGCTGAGCATCAAAGCCTCGATCAAGGATGAACAAAGCAATACATGGAGCGAATGGAAGACCTATGGCAATGCCAACTGGAACCATCGCTGCGTGCCACAGGTGACCGTCAAGCCGGCCGGCGGCATGGGAGGCTTCCTCAATGGCCAACAGCCCGCTCAGCCCGTGCCCGGCCCCAGCCGCGTGCAGCCCGATAACGCAACACCGCCGCGTGACAGGATCCAGCCGCCCGTTCCACCTGAAACAGCGCCGCTGCGTATCCGCGCGGTTGAGCAGGAACCAGCCACTTTGCAAAAACGCTGATCGCACCATTGGCTGCAGGGAACCACATGAACATGTGGCCTGTTCGTCAGGGCTTCAACGGAGTCCTGCTACCTTTGTTAAAGGGATTTAAGCGATGAAATATCGACTCCGCTATCTGCTCCTGCTCGTATCCCTGCTGGCCCACGCCGCTCTGGTACGCGCCGATGGATTGCAGGCCGAGCTTGTGTCCAGTCCGGGGCCAGGCCATGTGTTCATGATCACCCTTGCGGATGATATCGACATAATGACCCTGGCCCGGCTGGCGGTCGAAATGGACGGCATCGACATCACGGCTTTCCTGTCCTTTGATGACGGGAACTTCCTGTATACCCCACCCGAACCACTGGCCGCCGGCGATCACAGCATACGCCTGGTGTTGCTCGAGCCGGATGGCAGCAGTACCACGGTCGGTCATTGGCAGATTACCCAGCCCCCCACGGCCGGCGAGAACAGACCCGGTCTTCCAGATGCCGAACAGGTGGCAGCGGCCGAGCGATGGTTGCGTTCGGGCAGTTATGCGTCCAATAACAATCTCGAAGCCAGTTACCGTGTTCTTGAGCGGAACCTGGCGGACGCACCGGACCGACTGCAGCTCACCGGTGCTGGTGTCAGCACCGCCCAGCTGCAGGGCGGGAACTGGCAGATGAACGCTCAGGGCAACTACCTGTTGCAATCACCCAGGTCGCTGTCGCTCACCGGCGAGACCCTGGACATTGGTGAATACGCCCTGAGTGCTCAACACCAGGGTGAAAACATCCACACCGGCGTGAATCTGGGTCACCACAGCCTGCGGCTGGATACCTTGTTGTTCGCGCCGCAGCAACGCCGCGGGCTGTCGGTTCAGGCCGGCGGCAACAGCAACCGGCTTTCCACCCAGTTTTTTGCCCTGCGCCCGGACGCCGTTGTCGGCGCTCGTCACCTGGATGGCGTCAGTGATCCGCGCAATCGTATTCAGGGCATGACGACCCGGATACAGCCATTCTCCGAGGACACCAGCTCCCTCGCTGTCACCGCCATGTACTACGAAGGAGAAGGCAGCACCACAGGCCTTGGCATCACCGACTTCTCCAGCACCAGCAGGGGCTCGGGCTGGGGTCTCAAGCTGGAAAAGTCCTATTGGCAGAGCCGCTTGAACCTGACTGCGGAGCACGCCCACAGTCGTTTCAACCCTGATCTGGGCGACATGACCAACCTGATGGAAAACAGCGATGCCTGGCGTGTGAAGGCAGACGTCAGGCCCTTTTCGAGTCTGACCTGGCGAGGTCAGCCAGCAGATATATTGCTGGGCGCCGAATATCAGCGAATCGACACCTTTTTCGCCAGTATGGCGAACCCGGGGCTGGCGGCTGATCGGGACGTCGCGTCCCTGTTCGGTGATCTGTACTGGGGCAAACTCTTTGCCAATCTGCAACTGTCCCATGAAACCAATAATGTTGACGAACTTGAGGCCTTGCCGACTGACCGTCTGCGTAGCCTGTCCTGGAGTGGCGGCTATGCCTTCGACCAGCAATCGGGCTCCACTGCCTGGCTAGGCTCCCCATACCTGCAGGTAACGGGCCTGATCGGCAGACTTGACAGACAAACAACCCCGGAAAACTACCAGGGCTTCGAGACGGACAATCTGGCCGAATCCCTGACACTGGGCGGCGGTTCCACTTACCAGAAGTGGCAGTGGTCGGGCTCCTACACCCACGCGGACTTCAACGACCGCTCTGAACTGGGCGCGGGAACCCAGAGCCGCTTTCTGTCACTGGCAGCGAGCCGGCAGATGAGCGAGCGCCTGTCGTTCAACTCGGACATTCAATACGGCATCTTCGACACCGAGGCCGAAGGGCTCCGCAGTTACAGCACCAACTTCAATATGGGTGTACAGGCCCTGCTGATCCCGGACAGGCTGGATTTCAGCCTTGATTACAATGTGAACCTCGCCCGTGGCGACCACGACTTACCTGATAGGCACTATATCAGTGCCCAAATAGGCTGGACGCTTCTGCAGGCGACACAGACCAAGCCAGGCGTAGCTCTAGCCTTGAGAGGTTCAATGGAGAACAATGATGAAACAACCTTGCACAGCACAGGCCGGGATGGCTACCAGATCTTTGCCGTCCTGCGTATCAGCGCGCCTCTGGCCGGCAGTTTTTAGCCTGGTCCTGATGGCTTCAGGCCTTGCCAGTGAGGCACGCGCAGATATCAATTCGGTGAGTGTCAACCCGGGCACACTGACCCTTCCGGCAAACAGCGCCTTGCCCGTCAGACTGGTCTGGCAGATCAACCGGACGGAAACCAATACCGCCAGCCCGGGCCCTTTTGTTCGCCAGGTAAGCTCGCCCAGCGCCTTGCTGCAGATCGGCGGCACCACCGTGGCGGCCGTGGGCGGTACGCTGACCCAGTCCTCGGTGCTGACCGCCGGACAAAGCGCCAGCCTGCGCTTCAATGAGGTTATCCAGCTCAACGTTGGACTGGCCCGGCGCATAGCCAACAGCCCTGCAGGTAGCGTGACGATAGTGCGAGAGTTCAGTGATACCCAGACTGCGCAGCGCAGCAGCGTCGCCGTTTATGCCGGCAACAGTGGCGCGGACGGTCTGACCGTCAGACGCATAGACCTGAGCTTCGAGAGTGACGCGCGCACCGACGTGGTTGAACAGCACGCGCCATTGCGGGCCGTGGCCAACGTCAGCTTTCAGAGCAGCGGCGTGCTGCGAGGTGAATGGCGAATCGTCGATCCCACCGCCAGCCTGGGTGGCGGCTCGGGCCGTGTGCTGCAGGTGGTACGGCAAAGTCTGATCAGTGCCGGCGAGGGCAGGATACCGGTTGTCAGTCCGCTGCTGCCGACCGACCGGCAGGGGCTGTATCTGCTGGCGTTCTCGGTTCAGGACACCACCGCCCGGATTGATATTCCCGTTTTGCGCTATTACGTCATCGACAACAGTCTGGCTCCGTCGGTGGTTGAGCTACAGACGCTGACCGTCATGCAGCCATTGCAGAATGCGGTGCTGGATGCCGGTACGCGGTTTGCCTGGCAACCCCTGGCCAATGCCCACGCCTATCAGCTTGAGGTGTTCAGACGCGGGGAGCAAGTGCCGCTGACCGGCAAGCTGGTGCCTGCCACGGAAACCGCGCTGGACTTGTCCGTCATGAGTCTCGACCGGCTATCGCCCTTATCGACCTACCAGTGGCAACTGCGCGCATTCGACCATAGGGGCAATGTGATCGGCGTTTCACCACGACAATCCATACAGACGCCCTGAACATGAGCCAAGACGATCAAGCCCTGTTGCAACGGATTGCCCGGCGGGACAAACAGGCACTGGCCAGTTTCTACCAGGCCCACGAGAAGCGCCTGTTCAGTTTCATCCTGACCAAGATGAATGATGCCTTCGAGGCCGCAGACGTCCTCAATGAGGTATTCATGGAGGTCTGGAACAAGGCCGACAGCTTTCAGGGACGCTCCAAGGTGTCCACCTGGCTGTTCAGCATCGCCTATTACAAGGTGGTTGATCGGCTCAGAAAGATCAGACCCCAGCAACTGGATGATGAAATGATGGCGGAAATGACCGACGACAGTCCCGGAATAGTCAGTTGCCTCATAGGTAACGAACAGGCCGCGCAGGTCCGGCACTGCATCGGTACCTTGAGTACGCCGCACCGGGCGGTCATGGAGCTGACCTTTTTCCAGGAGATGTCCTACAGCGAGATCGCCACGATAGTGGACTGCCCCGAAAATACGGTGAAGACACGCATGTTCCATGCAAAGAAAGCCATGAAGCAATGTTTGAACCGACTGATGGGAGCGACACGTGATGATGACTGAACGTGATGCCGAGATGCTGCTGCCGTTCTATCTGAACGGCACGCTCAGCGCTGAAGAAACCGATGACGTCGAGCAGGCCCTGACCGAGCATCCTGAACTGCGCGAAGAGCTGGCCTTCCTGCGCGCCCTGCGCGAACACATGGAGAGCCAGCGGGACAGTACCAACAGCCCCGGCGAATTGGGGTTACAACGCTTGCAACAGCAACTCAACAGTACGGAGCCCAAACCCGTAAAGCAGGGATGGCGGATGGCGGCGATCGCCGCCTCGTTCATGCTGGTGCTGCAGACGGCCCTGACCTGGCAGAATGATGAAAGTGTCCATTTCACTCCGGCCGGCGGCGGCAGCGAGGCTGGTATCACCGGTACTCTGGTCAGCGTGACCTTTGTGCCCTCCGCCACCGAACAGCAGATTCGAGCAGTACTGCTGGACAGCAACAGCCTGATCATCAATGGCCCTTCTGCCCTGGGTATCTACCAATTGATCGTGGACGATACAGACGAGCAGGCGCTTGCCCGCCTGGAAGCGCAAAGCATTATCGAATCGCTACAGGTCCAGTAGGGTGAAGTATCTGATGTTCGCTGTCTGCCTGGGTCTCGGATGGGGCTCGGGCGTCAGTCTGATCGCGTCGGCAGCCGAAACCCGTCCCGCACACAGCACAGTGCCAGTTCGCGACCCGGCAGCCATGCCAGGGGCGCTCCCGGACACCCCTGCACCTGCGTCGCCTGCCAGGCAAAGCACCGAACGCATGCCCCTGCCCACCTCACCCGGGTTGAGGGCACCGACCGGTCAATGCGTGTACCCGGGCCAGGCAGTGGTGTTACCCATTCACCTGGACGCGCAAACCGGCAGCCAGCAGTGGTTCATAGAGGTTCAAGGGGAGTTGATTGCCTTGCAGCTGCTGAGCCAGGACAAACGACAGACCAGGTTCCTGCTGCCCTCCGACAGCCGCATCAAGCCACAGCAGATCTATCCGGTATTCAGGCAAAGGGACCAGTGGTCACAGGCGCAGCCCATGGCCGTTGATATCCGCACCTGTACCTTTGCTCCGGTGGCTGCACCGCAGCCCGCCACCGGGCATAGCGCCGGGGAAATCGTCCTGTTGATGGACAGCGCCCTTCTTGACCAGGTATCAGCCGAGATTGAACGCCAGGACTACCGCCTGGTAGCGCTACATAGCCTGATGACACTGGGGCAGAGCCTGCTGGTTATCAAAACCGATAGCCAGCCCCTGAACGAGGCTATCGAACACTTGCGTCGACGCTTCCCCTTTGCCGAGATCGATCGCAATGATCACTATCAGAACGCCTCGGCACCGCGGCAGTACGCCAGGGAGAAAATCAACTGGCCGCCGTCGCCGGATTGCCAGACATCCGGCGCAGCACCCCTGCGAATCGGCCTGATCGATGGTGACGTCGCCCTCGACCATCCCGATCTGCTTGGCCAGCGCATCACCCTTCAGGCCTTCCATCGCAACCGGCCTGGCGGTGACCAGGCACATGCTACCGCCATTGCCGTGCTGCTGGTGGGCAATGGTCGGTCCGCCGCACTGGGTGGCTTGCTGCCCGACGCCGAACTCATCGCCGCTTCGGTTCTGGAGCAGTTCGACCATGGCAGTGTGGCCACCACCGAAGCCATGGCGCGCGCACTGGACTGGCTGCTGGCCCAACAGGTCAGGCTGGTCAATATCTCCCTGTCCGGGTCAAGGACCAATAGCGTACTGAATCGGATCCTCGAGCTCGGCAGTCATCAGGGGCTGCTGATCTTTGCCGCGGCAGGTAACGACAAGCTGCAGAACGATGTTGCCTTCCCTGCCGGTCACCCGGCGGTCATTGCGATAACGGCCATCGATGCGGCCAATCGGGTGTATTCCTTTGCAAATCAGGGCGACTACCTGGACTTTTCTGCTCCCGGCGTGGATATCTGGACAGCCAGCCCCGGGGAAGACGGCCAATACCGCTCGGGCACCTCTTTTGCTACGCCCTACGCGGTAGCAGTAGCTGCGCTCTACCTGCGCCTCAACCCGAATATGTCACGGGCGATTCTGTACAACGTCATGCAGGGTTACAGTCAGGATCTGGGCGCAACCGGACATGATCCCGTGTTTGGCTGGGGGAAGCTCAGGCTGCCTGATGAGATGTGCCGCTGATCGGTCAAGCGCAACGGCACGGTAGCCGCCTGCCCGGGACGAAGAGCTAGCGGACCATCATGCTCTGCGGCCTGCAGGATGAGCACCCGTCAGGTCTTGCGGGCACAGGCTTCAGGCACAAAAAAGGGCGACCGAAGTCGCCCTTTTTCCAGGTGAATCACAACGGCTTAGTTGCCCTTGTTTTCCATCTGCTGCTTGATCAGATCACCAATGGTGGTCGGACCGGAA
>TARA_R110000850_G_scaffold277096_1_pt1 | contig 47598 bp, 36 predicted proteins | sample TARA_R110000850 | Tara Oceans TARA_R110000850 (sample SAMEA4397586) | marine metagenome | biome: Polar Biome; feature: [SRF] surface water layer (ENVO:00010504); material: water (ENVO:00002006), including particulate matter (ENVO:01000060) such as... | depth 5 m
CTGTTACCTCACCACTAGCACCACTCCCGCGCAGCGGGTTCGTGCATCGGCCCATTCAGGCCGCTCCGAACTTCGCCTTGATGACCTTTGCGCCATCACGGAGCCGGTCAAGGTAATCGGACCAGTGCTGCATCATGCGCACGCGCTCTTCCCAGTACTCGCCACGCGTGTAGGCTCGTCGTACGCCGTTGTTCTCCATGTGGGCCAGTTGCCGCTCGATGGCGTCGGCGTTCCAGATGCTCATTTCGTTCAGCAGCGTTGCCGCCATCGCCCGGAACCCATGAGCCGTCATCTCATCCTGAGCGTAGCCCAGACGCCTCAGCGCCGTATTCACGGTGTTTTCCGACATCGGGCGGCGCGGTGTATGAAACGACGGAAACACATACCGACCGTGCCCGGTGAGCGGCTTCAATTGGTCGATAAGTGCCAGCATCTGCCGCGACAGCGGCACGCGATGCGCACGGCGCATCTTCATCTTTTCGGCCGGAAGCACCCACAGCGCCCTGTCGAAGTCGAACTCAGACCACTCGGCCTGACGCAGCTCGCCCGGCCGCACGAACATGTGCGCGGACATCTCCAGCGCAATTTTCGTGATGGTATGACCCGCGTAGCCGGCGATGGCCCGCATAAGAACACCCGCCTCGGCCGGATCGGTGATCGCAGCAAGATGCTTGACCTTGGGCGTCACCAAAGCACCACGCAGGTCCGCCGCGACATCCCGATCAGCGCGGGCCGTGGCAATGGCATAGCGGAACACGCGGCTGATGACACTGCGCATCCGCTTGGCGCTTTCATAGTGCTTTGCCGCTTCGATGCGGCGGAGCACCAGAAGCACTTCCTGCACCCCAATCTGGCAGATCGGCCGATTCGCAAGCGTCACGTAGGCCTTGTCGAGAAGCCAGCGGTTCTTTGCGAGCGTGACCGGCGATAGGCCTTCGCGCTCGTTCTTGAGGAACCACTCCTCGGCAACGGCACGGAACGTGTTGCTCGCGGCAAATTCGGCGCGCATCTGCTCCAGCTTGCGCTCCTCGGAGGGGTCGAGCCCGGCGGCGAGGTGTCGCTTGGCCTCTTCCCGCTTCTCACGTGCCTCGGCGAGGCCAATGAGCGGCCACTCTCCGAACGACAACGTGTTCTGCCGCCCCATATACGCGTAGTTCATCCGCCACAGACGCGTCCCGCTCGGCTTCACAAGCAGGTAGAGCCCGCCGCCGTCGCCGAGCTTGTAGGGCTTCTCGCGCGATTTCGCGTTGCGGACCGCCAGCGCCGAAAGTCGCATGGTACCTCCTTCAGGAGGGCAACTCGATACCAAGAAAAGTACCATGAACTTGACGCGGCATGGTATCGATTTGCCCGAACTCCTGCGGACACCATAGCAAAAATAATGCAGAAAAACCAGTCACTTGGCGGACGAAAATGGACGTCCGTGGACGGTATCTGGTGACCCCTACGGGACTCGAACCCGTGTTTTCGCCGTGAGAGGGCGACGTCCTAGACCGCTAGACGAAGGGGCCACGGGCGGCAGAGCCGCTTGCGAAGGCGCGTGACTTAGGCGGGCCGCTTGTCGGAGTCAAGCGGGCAAGAAATGGGCGGCGATGCTGCCATCGCCGCCCGGTTTCACGTGGGGTACGTTTACTGGTCGATGTTGCGGCGGAAGGTTTCCGGCAGGAACAGAAGCCCGACCACGAGCGTGATCACTGCCACCACCACCGGATACCAGAGGCCGTAGTAGATATCGCCCGTCGCCGCGACCATCGCGAAGGCGGTGGTCGGCAGGAAGCCGCCGAACCAGCCGTTGCCGATGTGATACGGCAGCGACATAGAGGTGTAACGGATGCGGCTGGGGAACAGCTCCACCAGAAGCGCCGCGATCGGGCCGTACACCGCCGTCACGAGCAGCACGAGAAAGAACAGTATCGCCACCACCATCGGCTTGTCGATCCGGTCCGGGTCCGCAGCAGCCGGGTAGCCGGCATCGCCGAGCGCACTCTTCACCTGGGCCTGGAAGGCGGTAATCGCCTCCGCGCGGTCCGCGCCCGTCACAGCGGCCGCGTTCGGCGCCGCGATGGTCGTGCCGCCAATGTGGATTTCGGCGACGGTACCCGCGGGCGCCTCCACGTTCTTGTAGTTGAGACCGGCCTTCGCGAGATAGGCCTTGGCAATGTCGCAGCTTGAGCTATCGAACTTGTTCTTGCCGATCGGATCGAACTGGAACGAGCACTCGTCCTGATTTGCTGTCACGCTGATCGGAGCCGCCGCCTGCGCTGCCGCAAGCGCCGGGTTCGCCGCCTTCGTGAGCGCACCGAACAACGGGAAGTAGGTGAGCGCCGCGATCAGGCAGCCGGTCAGGATGATGGGCTTGCGGCCGATCTTGTCGGACAGCCAGCCGAAGAAGATGAAGAACGGCGTGCCGAGCGCAAGCGCGATCGCGATGAGGATGTTGGCGGTCGCGCCGTCCACCTTCAACGTCTTTTCAAGGAAGAATAGCGCGTAGAACTGGCCTGTGTACCAGACCACTGCCTGCCCCGCGACCGCACCCATCAGCGCGATCAGTACCCACTTCAGATTGCCCCACTTGCCGAATGCCTCGGTGAGCGGCGCCTTCGAGGTGGTGCCCTCGTCCTTCATCTTCTGGAAGACCGGGCTTTCGGAAAGCTGCATGCGGATCCACATCGAAACCGCGAGCAGGATGATCGAAACGAGGAACGGAATCCGCCAGCCCCAGTCGGCGAAGGCTTCCTCGCCCATGAAGGTGCGGATGCCGATGACGACGAGGAGCGCGGCGAACAGGCCGAGCGTCGCCGTGGTCTGGATCCAGCTGGTGTAGAGGCCGCGCTTGTGGTTGGGTGCGTGCTCGGCGACATATGTCGCCGCACCGCCGTATTCGCCGCCGAGCGCGAGGCCCTGCAGCAGACGGAGCGCAACAAGGATGAAGGGCGCGGCCACGCCGATCGTGCCATAGGAAGGCAACAGGCCGACCGCGAACGTCGACAGACCCATGATGCCCATCGTGACGAGGAACGTGTTCTTGCGCCCCACGAGATCGCCGATGCGCCCAAAGAAAATGGCGCCGAACGGCCGCACCGCGAAACCCGCCGCGAACGCTGCGAGCGCGAGGATGAAGCCCGTGGTCTCGTTGACGCCCGAGAAGAAGTGCGACGAGATGTAAAGCGCCAGAAGGCCGTAAAGGTAGAAATCATACCATTCGAAAACGGTGCCCAGCGACGATGCGGCGATGACGAGCTTTTCGTTCTGCGTCGCCTTATGGTGCTTGGGGATGCTGTCGTAAGCGGTTGCCATGTCCCTGTTCCCTCTCCCTCAGAAATTATATTTGGCTGCAAATTCCAGACGATTGAGCTGTCCTGCAAGTCCGTTCAGCAACTCGCGTTCGCCGTGGCGGTATTCGACGCCGAGATCGAGCGCCTTCACCGGCGACCAGAACAGGTTTGCGGCAAGGCTCCACGCCTTGTCGTTCGCCGTGAGCGGCGCCGGCGAAGGATAGCTGGCGTTCTGGTAGCCGGCCATGAAGGTGGAGCGCAGCGTTGGGGTCCAGCCGAGCTTCAGGGCAGCGAGCGCCGCGAAGGTCTTCACCGTTTCCAGCTCGCTCCCCGTCAGGCTGTCGTACACCGCGTCGGGGGCGAAGTTCAGGCCGACGTAGCGGCCGATGCCGTCTCCGTAGGTTGCCATGAAGCGTAGGTCGTGGCGCTTTTCCGGCCCGAACATGATCTTGCCAGCGGCGCTGATGCCCCAGGCGGCGGCCTTGTCGGAGACGGTGCCGTTATCGACCGACAGTTGGCGGAACAGTCCGGCGAGAGAGAGTTCGCCGAAGGGGGCGGTGTAGGTGAGGCGTGCCGCGAAGTCGGGGAGGCGATCGTCGTCGTTTTCCGTAAGGGTGGGGGAAGTAGACGAAATAGTCGCGGACTCGGCGTTTTCGGCGGAGACGCTGAGCGCCAGGGCAGGTGTCAACTTCGCCGTGTAGCGGACGAGCGGCTGGCGGACGAAGACGGTGCCTTCGGTGGGGCCGACGAAATCCGTGCTCTCCGGGAGTGCGCCGACATACTGGAAGGTCGACCAGTCCTGGCCGACGAGGAGATTGTCGAACTGGACCCAGGCGCGGCGCAGCGCGAGGTTGTAGCCGTTTGTCGTGCGCTCCGACCCCTGCGTGCCGGGAGAGGTCTGGAAATCGGTTTCGAGATAGCCCTTCAGCGTGTGGCCGGAGACGTCGGTCGAGAGGTTCAGCCACAGGCGCGTCTGCTTCGCGGAGAAATCGCTGTCGGTGGATTCACGCGTGCCGCCCACGGGGATCGCCTGCGGCAGATAGAAATCGCGGCCGAGCGAATTCCCCGCGACGTCGCCATCGTCCCAGCGACTGAACGTCGCGACGGTTTTGAGGAAGCCGCCGATCTTGATGGTGGTGCCGCCGACCTTGAAACCGTCCGCAGGTGACGGCGATGCCTTGGCGCGGGTTTCGGCGAGCTCGCTACGGAGCGAGGCGTTTTCCGCGCGGGTGGCTTCAAGTTCGCCGGTGAGCGCCGCCATGCGGCTCTCGATCGCGCTCATGCGCGCTTCAATGTCGGGGGTTTCGGCGAAGGCCGGCCCGGCGACGAGGGCGATCAGGGCAACGCCGGCGCACAGGCCGGGCCGCGAACGCGTGGTCATGGCAATCCTCCCAGTGGCGGCCGATCCCCTGACAGGACTGTGCCGACGCTGCTGAGCATCGCGCTGGCCGGGCAGCAGGAACACCCCGACGATGGTCGAATGCGGCTACGACCATGGTCGAGGATGCGCGGCGGGGTGCCCCTGCCCTATGTGCTGCCCCAAACAGAATGGGAGGAAATCATCATGGCCAGTCTTGCCGCATCCGCAACCGGCGCATCCGCGACATACCCCGTGCCGGCCGAATGGCGCGCGCGCGCCATGATCAAGCCGGACATCTATGACGCCTTTTATGCGGAAGCGGCGCGCGATCCCGACGCTTTCTGGAAACGCGAGGCGCAGCGGCTGGACTGGATGACGCCGTTCACAGCAGTGAAGAACACGTCATTCAACGAGGCCGACTTCGGCATCAAGTGGTTCGAGGACGGCGCGCTCAACGTCTCCGCCAACTGCATCGATCGCCACATGGCTGAGCGCCCCGACGCGATCGCCATTATCTGGGAAGGCGACGCCCCCGACGACAGCCGCATCATCAGCTATCGCGAGCTGCACGACGAAGTGTGCCGGTTGGCGAACGCGATGAAGGCGAACGGTATCCGCAAGGGCGACCGCGTAACGATCTATCTGCCGATGATCCCGGAAGCCGCAGCCGCCATGCTCGCCTGCGCGCGCATCGGCGCGATCCATTCGGTGGTGTTCGGCGGCTTTTCGCCCGACAGCCTCGCCGGGCGCATCACCGACTGCGATTCCCAGCTCGTCATCACCGCCGACGAAGGCCTGCGGGGCGGCAAGCGGGTGCCGCTGAAGGCCAATGTCGACGAAGCGCTGACGCACTGCACGAGCGTTGAAACGGTGATCGTGGTGCGCCGCACCGGCGCGGACATCGCGATGAAGGACGGCCGCGACATCTGGTATCACGATGCCGTTGCCGCCGCCACGCCGGACTGTGCGGCCGAGGCGATGAACGCCGAAGACCCGCTGTTCATCCTCTATACGTCCGGCTCCACCGGAAAGCCCAAGGGCGTGCTGCACACCACCGGCGGCTATCTCGTGTGGGCATCGATGACGCATCAGTACGTGTTCGACTATCGCCCCGGCGAAGTCTTCTGGTGCGCGGCGGACGTGGGCTGGGTGACGGGCCACACCTATGTCGTCTACGGCGCGCTCGCGAACGGCGCGACGACATTGATGTACGAAGGCGTTCCGAACTACCCGGACTTCAGCCGCTTCTGGAACATCATCGACAAATACCAGGTGGAGATCTTCTACGCCGCGCCGACGGCGCTCCGCGCGCTGATGCGCGAGGGCGACGACTGGGTGACGCGGACGAGCCGCAAGTCTCTGCGCCTGCTCGGCAGCGTGGGCGAGCCGATCAACCCGGAGGCGTGGGAATGGTATCACCGTGTCGTCGGCGAAGGCCGCTGCCCGATCGTCGATACGTGGTGGCAGACGGAAACCGGCGGCGCGATGATTTCACCGATGCCGGGCGCAACCGATCTGAAACCCGGCAGTGCGACGAAACCGCTGTTCGGCGTGAAGCCGGAACTCGTGGATGCAGAGGGCGTGGTGCTGGAAGGCGCCGCCGAGGGCAATCTTGTCATCACTGATAGCTGGCCGGGACAGGCACGCACGATCTGGGGCGACCACGAGCGCTTCTTCCAGACCTATTTCACGACCTACGCGGGCAAGTATTTCACCGGCGACGGCTGCCGCCGCGACGGCGACGGCTATTACTGGATCACGGGTCGCGTCGACGACGTGATCAACGTGTCCGGGCATCGTATGGGCACCGCCGAAATCGAAAGCGCACTTGTCGCGCACGCGAAGGTCGCGGAAGCGGCCGTCGTCGGGATGCCGCACGACCTCAAGGGCCAGGGCATCTATGCCTACGTGACCCTGAACGCCAACGAGACCGGTGACGATGCCCTGCGCCGTGAACTCGTGCAATGGGTGCGCCGCGAGATCGGCCCCATCGCGACTCCGGACGCCATCCAGTTCGCGGCTGGCCTCCCCAAGACGCGATCGGGCAAGATCATGCGGCGCATCCTGCGCAAAATTGCCGAAGGCGACGTCTCCAACCTTGGCGACACCTCGACGCTCGCCGATCCTTCGGTGGTTGCGAACCTCGTCGGCAATCGCCAGAGTTGAACCTGCATGGCAGGCGAGAGCATCCTGATCGCGGACGACCACCCCCTGTTTCGACAGGCGCTCTCGCTCGCTGCCACCCGCGTCCGCCCAGCCGCGCGCATCATCGAGGCGGGAACGCTCGACACGGCGTCGCGCGCGGCGGAGGCGAACGCGGACATCGCGCTCATCCTGCTTGATCTCAACATGCCGGGCGCGACCGGCTATTCAGGTGTTGCGCTGCTCCATGCCGAGCGGCCGGGCGTGCCGATCCTCGTGGTCTCAAGCGCGGAAGCTTCGACCGCGGCGGCGGAGGCGCGGCGCTTCGGCGCCGTGGGTTTCGTCAGCAAGGAAAGTGACCTCGGCACGATCGAAAAGGCCATTGCGAACGCGCTTGCCGGGGAAACCATCGCCGCGCCCGCGAGCGGCGAACTCGACGATGTCGCAGCGCGTGTCGCGGCACTGACGCCGACCCAGCTTCGTGTGCTTCTCGGCGTTCTCGACGGACGGCTCAACAAGCAGATCGCCTTCGACCTCGGCATTACCGAGGCAACCGTGAAGGCGCACATGACCGTGATCCTGCGCAAGCTCGACGTCGGCAACCGCACGCAGGCGGCGCTTGCGGCACGCGCGCTTGGTATCGGTATCAAACACTGATCAGGCGGCGCGGGTTTCTTCCGCCGCGCCCGCAAGCCACGCATCGAGCGTCGTCGCCGCAAGCGGCTTTGCGAGCACGGAAATGCCGAGCGCGGCGGCGCGGCGCGGCGTTTCGGGGCTGCGGTCCGCCGTGACGAGCGCGGCGCGGAGGCCGGGATGGCGCGCGCGCAGCTGGGCGATCAGATCGATACCGTCCATGTCGGCACCGAGCTGGAAATCGACGAGCGCAACATCGAACGGGCCTTCCTGTGCAAGCGCAGCCTCGGGATCGTTCGCGGTCGTGACACGGTGGCCCCGGCTGGTGCCGAGCACGGTCATCGCCTCGCAGACAGCAAGATCGTCATCAACGACGAGGAGATGCAGCGGCGCCGCGTCTATCACCGAAACGGCCTTGTCATCCTCACGCAGCGGCGGCTCCGCGTCCGCGAGGTCGAAGGTGACGCTGAAGCGACTGCCCCTGCCCTGCACCGATGCAAGATCGACCTTCGCACCGAGATGGCGGGCGGCGCGATCGACGATGGCGAGGCCGAGCCCGACGCCCGCCTCACCACCCGTGCCGAGGCGCTCGAATTCGCGGAAGATCAGATCCTGCTTGTCTTCGGGAATGCCTGCGCCGGTATCGACGACATCGATGCGGGCCCGGCCGCCGCGCCGCCGGGCGCCGACGACGATGCCGCCGTGGGCTGTATAGCGGATGGCGTTCGAGAGGAGATTCTGGACGATCGAGCGGAGCAGCGTACGGTCTGTTTCGAGCGTCGCATCGATACCACCGATACGGAGCGTCAGGCCTTTTTCGGCTGCCATCGGGTGGAAGGTCTCAGCGACTTCCAGGAGGAGCGGTTTCAAGGGGAAGCTTGTGATCGTCGGGATAAAGCCGCCTGCATCCAGCTTCGAGATGTCGAGCAGCGTGCGCAGAAGCTGCTCGGCGGCATCGATCGACTGGTCGATGCGATCGACGAGCACATGGCTGCCGCCGCTCACCTCGCGGTCGAGCGCGGCGGCGAACAGCCGGGCGGCGTGCAGCGGTTGCAGCAGATCGTGGCTTGCGGCGGCAAGGAAACGCGTCTTCTCGCGCGTTGCCTGCGCAAGCGCGACATTGGCCTGCGAAAGCTCTGCAGTGCGCTGTTCGACACGGATTTCAAGTTCAGCGCGCGACTGTTCGAGCGCGGTGCGCGCCTCGGCCTCTGCCGTGATATCGGTGAAGCACATCACGTAGCCGCCGCGCGGCATCGGGCCACCGACGGTCTTTATGACGCGGCCATCGGGGCGAACGCGTTCGAAACTGTGGCGGCTGCCGCGCTGCATGTGATCGAGGCGGCGTTGCACATGATCGTCGACCTCCCCGGGGCCACATTCGCCGCGCAGCGCATTGTGGCGAATGAGCTCGGCGACCGGCGCCCCCACACGCACCATGCCGGGCGGATACTCGAACAGGTCGAGATAGCGGCTGTTCCACGCCACGAGATTGAGATCGCTGTCGATCACGCTGACACCCGGATCGATATGTTCGAGCGTGGCGGCGAGCAGATCTTTCGAGAATTGCAGGCTGCCGCTGCTTTCATCGAGCATCAGCGCAACGTCGCTTGCGGTGAACGTCGATCCCGAAAGCGCCGAGGCGACAAGCGCGCGCGCGGACGGGGCGCCGACGACGCCCGCGATCATGCGCTCGGCCATCTGCGCGGACGCACGCCCGACCGGAACACCTGCGGGCGCGTCGCCGAACGCAGCCGCCGTGCGCTCGGTGCCCACGAAGCGCTCCACGAGATTGGCGAGCCCCGCGAGATCGGACACGCGCGCCACGCCATCCCCGAAATCGAACGACACGCGCGCCGAACGGATACGCCGCGCCGCCACGATCGCATGAACCGCGATATTGAGCCCGAGGCTCCAGAGCGTGCCGTGGACGAGCGGGCTGAGCCCTTCGATGCCGAGCAGCGCGTTGGGATCGGCGAGCGTTCCGGCGAGCGGCGCGATGCCTTCGGCGCCGACGACGGCGGGGATGAAAAGCGTGTAGACCCAGAGCACAAGGCCGGTCGAAAGCCCCGCCTTCGCCGCCGTCGCATCGCGCCCGGCGCGGCTGACGGCGAGCACGAGGCTTGGCGCGAACTGCGCCATCGCCGCGAACGCGATAAGGCCGATCGCGGCGAGCCGCTCGCCCGCCGGAATGATCTGCGTGTAGGCAAGCGCGCCCGCCATCACCGAGGCGATGACGATGCGCCGGATCGTGAGCATCACGCGGCCGAGATTGGCATCGTTCGCCCAGCGCGGACTGCGCAGCAGAAGCGGCGCGATGAGATCGTTTGAGACCATCGTGGAGAGCGCGACGGATTCGACGATCGCCATGCCCGTTGCCGCCGAGAAGCCGCCGATGAAGACGAGGATGGCGAGCGCATCCGCCCCTGCGGCGAGCGGCATGTCGAGCAAGAGCAAATCCGCGCTGGTGCCCGCCGGAACGAGCGCGGTCGCGGCAAGGGCGATCGGGATGACGACAAGCGACGTGACGACGAGATAGGCGACAAACGGCAGGCGCGAGCGGCGGACATCCTGAACGGACGCAGCCTCAATCACGCCGATGTAGAACTGGCGCGGCAGACAGACGATCGCGGCCATCGACAGCAGCGTGACGACAAGGAATTCGATGCCGATTCCGGCGGGCGCGAAGTTCTCGCCGAGCGCTGCGAGGCCGGACGCGCGGACCGGGGCTTCGAGGCCCATAAACATCACCCCCGCGAACACGCCCGCCGCGACGAGCGCGGTGAGCTTCACGAGCGATTCAACGCCGACGGCGAAGAGAACGCCGTCGTTGCGGCCCGCCGCCTCGTAACGCCGCGTGCCGAACAACATCGCGAACAGCGCCAGCATCGCAGCGGTAAATCCCATGACGAGGCCGGGACTGCCGGTGCCGGTGAACTCGGCGAAACTGGTGCCGACGGAGCGCAGCTGCAACGCGAGATAGGGGATCGTGCCGAGCAGCGCGAGCAGCGTGACCAGCGCCGCGACCGTACGGCTCTTGCCGAAACGCGAGCCGATGAAATCGGCGATCGAGGTGGCGCCCTCGCGCTGGACGGTTTCGACGAGACGTTCCAGGAAACGCCGGCCGAACAGATAGATGAGGATCGGCCCGAGATAGATCGGCAGATACAGCCAGCCGTCCGCCACCGCGCTGCCGACCGCGCCGTAGAACGTCCAGCTCGTGCAATAAACCGCGAGCGCGAGCGTGTAGGCCGGAATCCGGTAGCGCGGCTTCAGCCAGCGGCCGCGCCGGTTTTCCGCCCAGTAGGCGAGCGCGAACAACGCGGACACGTAGGCCGCGGCGATCGCGAACAGAACCAGCCCGTCCATATGGGCGAAACCTCCCCGGAATTGCCCGGAATTTGAGAGGATTCACAGGGCAATGCAAGCAATGCTATAAAGCGCCCATGCACATCTTCATCTGTTCGCCCGATGAGAGACACCGAATTCACAACCCGGACCCGACCCCCCGCCCGGAAAGCCGATCTGCGACAATTGTACGATTGCATAATTTCCGGTCGGACGGCACAGGGTCCGCAATCAGGCCGAATGGCCGAAAAACCGCCAACGAGGCGCTGGCCGCCGATCGCAACGCCGGAACCGGCAAGAGCGTGACCGTGGGCGGGGTTTCGCTGTCGGGCGAAGATGCGGGCAATTACGACCTCGCTCTGGACGATGGCTTGCTCGACGGCCTCACGACGGACGTTTCCGCGAAGGCGTTGACGGTGGTTGTCGACGACCAGTCTCGCGCGCGCTTCCTGCCCAATCCGGCCCTCACCTATCACCTGATCGGCCTCGCCGATGGCGACGACGCCTCGGTGGTGAGTGGTGTGACGCTGCTTACGGACGCGACAGGCGAATCCCTCGTCGGACAATATGCGATCGAAGCGTCGGGCGGATCGGCGCCGAATTATGTGCTCGCTTACACGCCAGGCACGCTCACCGTGACCGGCCACCTGATCCCGCCCTACGATCAGGACCGCATCCTGCACGTGCCCGGCAGCCTGAGCGGCAGCGACGGTTTCGGCGGCCTTGTTTCGATTGCGCTGACGCCCACGCTGCATACGCTTTCCGGCTATGCGGACGAGGCTGCGCTCTCGGGCGGCGACGATAGCCGGGGGCCGTTCTGTTCCGATCCGGGGAACAGGAGCCGTGGCCAGCGCCTGTTGCCGCACCTCCAGCTCAACATGAACGGCCGCGCGCTCTACTGCCTCGGCAGACCCTCACGTTTTGCGCAATAGACGCGATAAATTGACAGTCGTAGTGACATATGTTGTGTGACCGCCGGAACGTAACGGTGGGTCAAACAGGGGACAGTGTCGATGCGGCTGGGAGGGCTGCGCTATTGGCTTTGGGCTGGCTTTGCCGCTATGGCAGCCGCCGCGCCGGCGCATGCCCAGCAACAGCCGGTTCGTCCCAATTTCGTGCTGATCCTTGTCGACGACGCGGCGCTGATGGATTTCAGCAGCTACGGCGGCGAGGCGCGAACACCCAATATCGATCGGCTTGCGCGCGCGGGCGCGCTGTTCACCCACTACCGCACCTCTCCCCTGTGCGCGCCATCCCGCGCGATGCTGCTGACGGGGATCGACAATCACCTGAACGGCGTCGCCACCATTCCCGAGGTGCTGCCGCCCGAACATGCGGGGAAGCCCGGCTATGGCCTGCGGCTCGAACCCGATACGATCACGGTTGCGGAGCGGCTGCGCCGGGCGGGCTATCGCACCTACATGACCGGCAAATGGCACCTCGGTAGCGGCAAGGGCGAACTGCCGCCGTCGCACGGCTTCCAGAAGTCGTTCGCGCTCGATGCTTCCGGCGCGGACAATTGGGAACAGAAACCCTACATGCCGTATTACGATACGGCGCCGTGGTTCGAGGACGGCGAACCGGCAACGCTGCCCCCCGACTTTTATTCATCCGAATTCATCGTCGACCGGATGATCGACTATCTGGCGGATGAGGACGCGAACACGCCGTTCTTCGCCTATGTGGCATTTCAGGCGGTGCATATTCCGGTTCAAGCGCCGCGCGCCTACACGGCACATTACGAGGCGGTGTACGACAAGGGCTGGGACAGCATCCGCGAGGCGCGCTGGCAGCGCGCGCAGGCGATGGGTCTGATCCCCGAAGGTGCGCCGCTCGCAGCCAAGCCCGCCGGTCTGCGGGAATGGAAGACACTTCCGGGCCCAGAGCGGCGCCTGCTTGCGAAGAGCATGGCGGTCAACGCAGGCATGATCGAGGCGATGGATCACCACATCGGCCGTCTGATCGCCTATCTCGACACGCGGGGCGTGCTGCAGAACACCGTTTTCGTCGTCACCTCCGACAACGGGCCGGAACCCAATGAGCCGATCAACCAGCGGGGCTTTCCGCTGTGGATGCGGATGAACGGCTACGACCAGAATCTGGACAGGCTCGGCGAGAAAGGCTCGTTCGTTTCAATCGGCCCGGAGTGGGCGACGGCCGCGGCTACGCCGCACAGCCTGTTCAAGTTCTACGCCTCCGAAGGCGGACTGCGCGTGCCGTTCATCATGTCCGGCCCGGGCATCGCCGCCCAGCCGCGCGTTTCTGCCGCTGCATTCGTCACCGATGTTGCGCCGACGCTGCTCGACATCGCCGGTATCCAGGGCACCGGCGGCAGGGCGATGACGGGGCGCAGCCTATGGCCCGTGCTGAGCGGTGCGGCGGATCATATCTATTCTCAGGACACCCCCATCGGCATGGAGGTTTCCGGAAACGCTGCGCTCTATCGCGGGGACTTCAAGCTCGTGCGCAACCTGCCGCCCTATGGCGACGGCACGTGGAAGCTCTACAACCTCGCAGACGACCCCGGCGAAACGCGCGACCTCGGCACCGCCGAAGCGGCGCGAGTCCAATCCATGCTCGCCGACTACCAGGCCTACGCGAAATCCATGGGCGTGCTGGATATCCCGGAAGGCTACGATCCGTTCCGACAGATCACGCTCAATACACGCATCAAAATGTTGAGGCATTACAGATGGGCACTCGGTGGAATCCTGCTTGCACTCATGACCGCGATCGTCGTTGCCGTATGGCTTTTCAGGAAACGCAAATGGAGGCGCGCTTGACCCAACCGCTCAGGCTACTGGGCGCTCCCGGCTCGCCCTATACGCGTAAAATGATCGCGCTGCTGCGCTATCGCCGCATACCCCACGCAATCCTTTGGGGCAGCCATAGGCAGCCGCCGGAAGGCCTTCCGCCACCGAAGGTGAAGCTGCTGCCGACGGTGTATTTTCCCTTGGCTGACGGCACGCTGGAGCCCGCAGTGGATTCCACGCCGATCATCCGGCGGCTCGAGGCGGAGCATGGGGGCCGTGAGGCCATTCCTGCCGATCCGGTTCTGTCGTTCCTCAATCACCTGATCGAGGATTATGCGGACGAATGGCTCACCAAGGCCATGTTCCATTACCGCTGGGCATTTGCGGAAGATGCCGCGAACGCCGCGCCGCTGCTCGTATTCTGGACAGCGCCGACAATGCACGCGGAAACCGCCGCACAGACGGCGGACACATTCGCCGATCGGCAGATCAGCCGACTTCACATGGTCGGTTCGAACGACACGACAGGAGAAACGATCGAGCGCAGCTACCGGCGTTTCCTCGCCGTTCTCGATGCGCTCATTTCGGGGCGCGGCTACGTGCTCGGCGCGCGGCCATCTTCTGCGGATTTCGCCATTCACGGGCAGCTCGCACAGCTTGCCGTGATCGAGCCGACCTCTGCCGCGATCGCCGCGCAGATTGCCCCGCGCGTGCGTGCGTGGATCGACCGCGTCGAGGATCTCTCCGGCGTCGAGCCGGACACCGCCGATTGGTTCTCGCGCGACGAGATAACCGCACTGCGTCCGCTGCTCTCTGAGATCGGGCGGGTTTATGCGCCGTTTCTGATTGCAAACGCGAAAGCGATGATGACGGGCGCAGAGCTCGTGCAGACCGAAATCGACGGGCGCGCTTGGATGCAGCCGGTCTTCCCCTATCAGGCGAAATGTCTGCAGTGGGTAAGGGAGGCTTTCGCGGCGCTGGGTGAGGATGATCAGGCCACGGTGCGGACACTCCTCGACCGCACCGGATGCGAAGAGCTTCTGCGGTGAAAAGACGGTCGGTCCTCGTCGCCGCGGCACTTCTGATCGTGCTCGCTGCGGCGGGGTGGCTGAACCGCAAGGCGGTGATCCTTTGGCTGGTCACCACGCTCGCCAAGGATCGCGGCATCGCACCCTACAGCCCGGTCGCGTGGAACGAAGGACCGGCGGCGGCACCCGCGGGAGAGCGTCCGCCGAACATCGTCTTCATCCTCGCCGACGATCTTGGCATCAACGACATCTCGGCGTTCGGCGGCGGTGTCGCAGGCGGGCGTGTGGCGACGCCGAACATCGACCGGCTCGCGAAGGACGGCGCGCTGTTCGCGCAGGCCTATGCGGGCACGGCGAGCTGCGCGCCTTCGCGCGCCATGATCCTGACCGGCCGCTATCCCACACGCACGGGCTTCGAGTTCACGCCGACACCGGACGGCATGGGGCGGATGGTGTCGATGTTTTCGGACAACAGCCGCTCCGGGTTGCCCCCGGCCGACTGGAACCGGGAGGCGGACGACAAGGTCCCGCCCTTCGACGAACAGGGTCTGCCGGGCTCTGAAATCACCATTGCCGAAATTTTGAAGGGCGCCGGCTATCACACGGTCCACATCGGCAAGTGGCACCTCGGCAGCGGCAAGGAATTCGGTGCGAACGCGCAAGGCTTCGACGAGAGTCTGCTGATGGCGAGCGGACTGCATCTGCCGGAGGACGATCCCAGCGTTGTCAACGCACGTGTCGATTTCGACCCGATCGACCGCTTCCTGTGGGCGCGGATGCAATATGCCGCCTCGTTCAACGAGGGGCCGCTGTTCGCGCCGGGCGGCTACCTTGCCGATTACTGGACCGACGAGGCCGTGAAGGTGATCCGCGCCAACCGCAACCGGCCGTTCTTCCTCTATCTGGCGCATTGGGGCGTGCACACACCGCTGCAGGCGACGCGCGCCGATTACGAGGCAGTCGGCGATATCAAACCCGATCGCCTGCGTGTCTATGCCGCGATGGTGCGGTCACTCGACCGGAGCGTAGGGCGCGTGCTCGCTGCACTGAAAGACGAAGGACTCGATGAGAACACCATCGTGGTGTTTTCGAGCGACAACGGCGGTGCGGGCTATATCGGCCTCCCGGACGTCAACGCGCCCTATCGCGGCTGGAAGCTCACCATGTTCGAAGGCGGTATCCGCGTGCCGCTGTTCATGCGCTGGCCCGCCCGGATCGCGCCCGGCACGCGCGTGGAGCGCCCCGCCGGGCATATCGATTTGATGCCCACCTTCGCCGCCGCGGCGGGCGCGCCGCTTCCTCCCGGAGTCGCCATCGACGGCATCGACCTGCTCGCCGAAGCCCCGGCGCGCGCTGACGATGCGCTCTTCTGGCAGAGCGCTTATTATCGCGTCGTGCGGCAGGGCGACTGGAAGCTGCAGGTGACCGAGCGGCCGAAGAAGACGTGGCTGTTCAACCTTGCCGCAGACCCGACCGAGAAGACCAACCTTGCAGACCGCGAACCGGCGCGCGTCGCGGCGATGACGGCGCTGCTCGATGCGCACCGCAAGGCCGGGCGCGCGCCGCTATATCCGCACACGATCGAGGCACCGGTTGCGATCGACAAGACACTCGCCGAACGTGTCGGCCCGGGGGATGAACTTATCTACTGGCCCAACTGAGACGGTGCGTCCTTGGCGATGCGGAAGCCGACGTGGCTTGCGGAGAAGCGCACCTCCTGCGGCTGGCGCGCGGCGGGACGGTAGCGGCGACAGAAGTTCTCCGAACAGAGATAGGAGCCGCCCTTGATTGTCTGCGTGCCCTCGCCATAGGGCGTCTCGGTGATTTCCCAGACGTTGCCGATCATGTCGTAAAGGCCGATGCGGCTCGGCGGGAAGCAGCCGACCGGCGCGCGGCCGGCGAAACCGTCTGCGGCTTTCTGGTCTTCGGGAAACAGGCCTTGCCAGGTATTGGCGACCGGCCGCGCACCGGGCGCATAGGCACCCGCCTCCTGATCGCCGCCCTTCGGAAGACCGAGCGAGGCGGCATATTCCCACTCGACCTCGGTCGGCAGACGCCCGCCCGCCCACGCCGCATAGGCAGCCGCATCGGCGGGAGAGACATGCACGACGGGATCGCGGCCGCGTCCGGCGATATTCGAGCCCGGCCCTTCCGGCGTGCGCCACGTCGCGCCCCGCACCAGCTTCCACGGCCGGCTCTCGCCGCCTTCGGGCGCCGTGAACACCGCCGATCCACCATCGGCGTCGTCTGCCGTGCGCTCGGCATCGGTGAGATAGCCGGTGGCCTTCACGAACGCCGCAAACTGATCGTTCGTGACCTCATGCGCTTGAATGCGGAACGCGCCGACATACAGCGCCAGCTCGGGCCGTTCCTCCGGATAGCGCGGCGCGGCGCCCTTGATGAAGCGCCCCTCGGGCACATCAACGAAAACGCCGAGCCTGTCCGCGGGAATGCCGCACGCGGCATCCTCTCGGTGCGTGCCGCACGCCGACAGCACCACCAGCGCAATAACAACCGCGCGCATCAGAGGCCGAGCAGCCGTTCGACAGCAAGCCGAACCGCAGCCTCCGCGTCTTCGGGCGAGAGGTTCTGATCATGCCGCAGGCGCTGCCAAGACTGGAACCCCGTCACCATTTCGAGCGCCGCGAACAGCGCCGGGTTCGACTGGATCTCGGCGGGCAGGATCGCCTGCAGGGCCGCACGTTCCATGATGAGAAAGCGCTTGTGCGCATCCATCAGATATTCGGACTGGAACCGGCGCGCGTGCGCCGCGCTCTTGAACGGCATCAGACGCTCGTAGATGCGGGCCCGGCGCGTCACGACCTCGCAGGCCCTGCCCTGCCAGTCGCGCGCTTCGAACTGCGTCATCACCATCGGCAGGATTTCCGCTTCGATCTGGGCGTTCAATTCGCGGTAGAGGCTGTCCAGCTCCTCGAAATGCCGAAAAACCGTACGCGCCGAGACACCCGCCGCGCGGGCCACACTCGTGGCATTGGGGTCCATGTCTCCACCCTCGATCACGGCGCGCATCGCGGCGACGATCTGCGCACGGCTTCGCTCGCTGCGCAGCCGGCGGCCGTCCACAGCGTCCTCGCCGTGCGGCACCAGCCGGGTGACGTTCCCCACGCTTTCCGTCATGACGGCACCGCTGCGCCCCAGCTTGCAAAGCCCGCAAAGCGCGGTGTCGACGGCAAATACATGGTTTCGAGGCGGTCAACGCGAAAGCCGCTGTTTACCAGCATCGCGGCCGGTTGGCGCGTCAGATGACAGCCGCCGAAAACACGCTTCCACACAGGCTCGATCCGCTGCTGCCAGCGCGCAACGTCCGCATCTGGCGCGAGGCCATGCTCGGAAAACAGCACGCGCCCGCCCGGCTTCAGCACGCGGCGCACTTCCCTGAGCGCGCTTCCCCAGTCCGGGATCGTGCACAGCACGAAGGTGATCACCGCCGTATCGATGCTTTCGTCTTCCAGCAGCAGATTCTCCGCCCCGGTCTCGTGAAATTGCACGCGATCCGTGATCGCGGTGTGTCGCGCCGTCTCGCGCGCACGCGCGACCATGCCGGGCGCAGGTTCCACCGCATGGAGCCGCGTGACGCGCGCGGGATCGTAAAAAGAGAAATTCGTCCCTGAACCACACCCGAGTTCGAGCACTGCCCCCGCAGCTTCCGGCACGACCTTCGCGCGCTGCCGCATGACCGGCTTCGACGTGCAGGCGCATGACACAATCGCCGGCACGGCATAACGATCCCAAAGACCCATTATTATATCTCCTTGCACGGATAGTCGGACACCCGGCGCGCGCGGGCAAGCAGCATATTTCGGCAGGCCCGAGGTTCGGTTTGGGGTTTTCGCTCCCGGCCCGCTCCTGTAACCCCATTCGGAGCGCATAGTGAACGTTGCGGACGAGGTAAGATGATAGACGATCTGCGCACTCTGGTGATCGAACGCCCACGGTCGGCGCTGCGCGAGTTCCTGCGGACGGAATCCGCCGGCGGCATCGTGCTGATGGCGGCTGCGGCAGCGGCACTGATCGTGGCCAATTCGCCGCTTTCGGACACGTATTTCAGCACGCTCAAGGCCTATGTCGGTCCGCTTTCGGTCAGCCACTGGATCAACGACGGGCTGATGGCGATCTTCTTCCTGCTCGTCGGGCTGGAAGTGAAGCGCGAGCTTCTGGACGGCCAGCTTTCGACGTGGGAGCGCCGTGTCCTTCCCGGCGCGGCCGCGGCCGGCGGCATGATCGTGCCCGCGCTCATCTTCGCCGCATTCAACATCGGTGATGCCGCCACGATTCGCGGCTGGGCGATCCCGTCTGCCACCGACATCGCCTTCGCGCTCGGCGTCCTCACGCTGCTGGGGCCGCGCGTTCCCGTCTCGCTGAAGGTGTTCCTGACCGCCGTCGCCATCATCGACGACCTCGGCGCCATCGTCATCATCGCGCTGTTCTACACGGCCGAGCTCAATCTGGCCGCGCTTGTGGCGGCGGCGCTGCTGATCGCGGTGCTGTACGGTTTCAACCGCTTCGGTATCCGTACGCTCTGGCCCTACCTGATCGTGGGCGCGGGCGTGTGGACGGCGATGCTGCTTTCGGGTGTTCATGCGACGCTCGCGGGCGTTGCGGTCGCGCTCACCATCCCGCTGACACAGACGCCAACCCACATCGACGACGAACACTCGCCGCTGCACAGGCTCGAACATGCCATCGCCGGCTGGGTTGCGTTTGCGATCGTCCCGATCTTCGGCTTCGCCAACGCCGGGCTTTCATTCACGAACGTGACCGCCGAAATGCTCGTCAGCCCTATCGTTCTTGGAATCGCCCTTGGCCTCTTTGTAGGCAAGCAGATCGGCGTATTCGGTGTGATCTGGGCGATGAAGAAGCTCGGCCTTGCCGACTATCCGATCCACGCCTCCGGCGCGCAGGTCTATGGCGTGGCGCTGCTCTGCGGCATCGGCTTCACGATGAGCCTGTTCATTGGCGGGCTCTCGTACGCCTCCGACATCTATCTCGACGAGGTGAAGCTCGGCGTGCTCGGCGGCTCGCTCCTGTCAGGCATCATCGGTGCGGTTGTATTGTCGATCGCGCGCCGGGAACCGGCGCCGTAAGCTCAGGCGAGATCGCGCTTCCGGATCAACCCTTCCTGCGTCACCGAAGCGACGAGAACGCCGGACCGGTCGTAGATGAGGCCACGGTTGAACCCGCGCGCGCCTGAAGACCGCGGACTGTCCTGCACGTAGAGCAGCCAGTCATCGATACGGAACGGCGCGTGGAACCAGAGCGCGTGATCGAGGCTGGCGATCTGCATCGCTTCGTCCCACCAGGCGATGTTGTGCGGCCGCTCGCTCGTCGACAAGAGCGTCATGTCGGAGGCATAGGCCAACATGCAGCGATGCAGCGCGGCATCGTCCGGCACCGGGGCGATCGCCTTGAACCAGATGTTCTGCTGCGGCGGGCTGGCCCCGCTGCCCGGTATCGACGGATCGACCCGGCGGAACTCGATCGGCCGTTCCTGCAGGAAACGCTCAAGCGCCGCCTCGGGAATCTGATCGGCGAACTGCAGCCGCCAGTCCATGTCGCTGATCAACGTTTCCGGACCCGGCACATCGGGCATGTCGAACTGGTGCTCCAGCCCCTTTTCCTCGACCTGGAACGACGCCGCGAGGTTGAAGATCGGGCGGCCATGCTGGATGGCGATGACGCGGCGGGTCGAGAAGCTCTTGCCGTCGCGGTCGCGCTCGACCTGATAGACGACGGGGACACTATGGTCGCCTTCGCGCATGAAATAGGCGTGCAGACTATGCGGCGGGCGGTCGTCCGCGACCGTACGGCTCGCCGCAACGAGCGCCTGCGCGATCACCTGCCCGCCGAACAGCCGGCGGAAGCCCTCACCCGTGTTGCGGCCGCGGAACAGGTTTTCCTCGATCCGTTCCAGATCGAGCGCGGACACGAGATCCGCGACCATCTCCTCGGCGTTCATCAATGCGCGTCCTTCGGCGTTTCCATCAACTCGACAAGAACGCCGCCCATGTCCTTGGGATGAATGAAGATTACCGGCGTTCCGTGTGCGCCGATGCGCGGCTCTCCCGTACCGAGGACGGTGGCGCCCTTCGCGCGCATGTCGTCACGCGCGGCGATGATGTCCGGCACCTCGAAACACACGTGGTGCTGCCCGCCCGCCGGGTTCTTCTTCAGGAAACCGTGGATCGGTGAATCCTCGCCGTAGGGCTCGATCAGCTCGATCTGGCTGTTCGGCGTATCGACGAAACAGACCCACACGCCCTGCGCAGGCAGGGCGAACTTTTCGTGGATCTTCGTCGCGCCAAGGAAATCACGATAGACGGCGACGGCCTTGTCGATCGACGGGGTTGCAATCCCGACATGGTTCAAGCGTCCGATCATTTGGGCCTCCTTCACCGCATGTTGCATCTGCGAAGAAGGCCCTTAACCCCCGGCGGGCGCCGGACGCAACCCAGCTAGAAGCTGAGGCTGAGCGTGGCCCGTACATCGCGCCCCGCGAGCGGCACGTAGTCCTTGGTAAAGCTCGCATGGCGGCGCGCATCGACATCGAACAGGTTGTTCGCCGAAAGCTGAAGCGTCGCGGGGCTATCTACGCCGAGCATGCGCCACAAGACGGAGGCGTTCACCAGCGTGTGCGAGCCGGTTTCGGTTTCGAACGCCGCGACGCGCGTCTGCTTGTCGCTCCATTCGACCTCGACGCGGCCCGTGACGAGATCCGACTGCGCCTCGATGCCACCGAGCACTCGGAGCGGCGGGATGCGCGGCGCGGGGCCGACCGAATCGATCTTCGCGCGCACGTAGTCGGCGACGCCGTCGGCAACGAAGCGGAAATCCCCGGCCGTGAACAGCGGCGCCGAGAGTTCGGCTTCGAGCCCGTAATAGGTCGCGTCGGCCTGAGAATACTGGAAGACCGGAAGCTCGTCTTCCTCCAGCCCCGTGTCCGCCTCGTAGATGTAGTTCTTGAACCAGCTCGCGAAGGCGCCGAGCGAGAAGGCGACGCCGCCCGTCTCGCCGCGCAGAAAGGCTTCGAGGCCCCAGCTCTTTTCCTTGGCGAGCATCGGATCGCCAACCTCGAACGCCTGTGTCGCGATGTGCGGACCGTTTGAGAACAGCTCCTCGGCGGACGGCGCGCGCACGGCACGCGAGCCGTTGATGCCGATATTGATGCCGTCAACAAGCTCATAGCGCGCGCCAAGTGCGCCGGAGAACGCATTGAAATGACGGGTCACTCCAACGGCGTTCGAACTGACGTTCGTACGCTCGAAGCGTCCCGAGGCTTCAACGCCGAGCGCGCCGAGGTTCAGCTCCTGCACTGTGAACAGGCCGAACTGTTCGGTCTCGTTCGGCGGCAGGAAGGCTTCTTCGCCCTCGGCCGAGAAATCGCGAATGTAGAACTGGCCGCCGAACGCGCCGTTCCACGCGCCGCGCTTCGCCTGCACGAGTTCGACGCGGCCCTCGACACCCTGGTTATCGAACACGGTGCCGACCTCGGCGCCCTCGAACTCGGTGTGCGTGTAGTCCGCATACCCCACGCGGACGCGGAGTTTTTCGAGGAAGCCTTCGCCAAGCTCGACCTCGCCGCGTACGTCCGCGCGCCACTGCTTGAGACCGATGCTGACGTCGCCGTGCTCGTGGCCCTCCTCGCCTTCACCGTCACCTTCATGTGCGTGGAGTGCGGGGCGTTCGGGAACGCCGTAGTTCGAATCGAAGTAGCCGACCGAAAAGCCCAGCGATCCGCCGTCGGTGATGATAGCAAGACCGCCGCCCGCCGTCTTGGTGCGCGTAAAGCTGTTCGGCAGGCGGCCGCGGACGGCGGCGGCTTCGGCAGCCTCTTCGTCGCCTTCCGCAGCATGTTCGAGCGCGTGCGCGCGGAGTTCAGGGGCGAGCGCGTAGCCGCCGATCCGGAGATTGTTGGTGTCGCGCCAGCTGCCGTCCAGGTGGGCGACGATCTTGTCGGTGAGCGCGGCATCGATCCCGGCGGCAATGCTGACTTCATCGGCGGCGCTGGCGACGCTGCCGATCGCATCGATATGCACGCCATGCTCAGGCAACGCGCGGGGGATGCGCTTGTCGAGCACGTTGACGACGCCGCCGATCGCCGATGAACCGTAGAGCAGCGACGCGGGACCGCGGATGATCTCGACGCGCTGCGCCGTGATCGGATCGATGGTGACGGCATGGTCGGCGGACGTGTTCGACACGTCGATGGAGCCGATGCCGTCGGTCAGCACGCGGATGCGCTCACCCTGCATACCGCGCAGAACGGGGCGAGAGGCGCCGGGCGAGAAGCTCGTCGCCGAAACGCCGGGCTGGCGCGCGATCACCTCTCCGATCTGCGGCTGCAGCGATTGACGGAGCTCGCCTTCGGTCATCACCGAGGTGCCCGAGAGAAGGTCGGCGCGCGAGCGGGCATAGGGCGCGGTCACCACGATGTCGTCGCCGATCGTGTGCAGGTCGTCGCTCTTCTGCTCGCCGGAGGCTTGTGCAAGCGCCGGAAGCGCAAGAACCTGAACCGCACACGCGGCGAGAAGCATCGAACGCATGACCACGAACTCCCTATTTTCTGATGGGAGGCCGTTTAGAATGTAATGTTATAACTTGTCAATCATCGTGGTGTGATGCTCTCGGCGAAAGCGATGAGGTCGCGGGCCTGCGCGGCGTGGAGCACCTCGACGATCTTGCCGTCGAGCGTCGCGACACCCTTCCCCTCGGCCTTCGCCGCCTCGAACGTGGCGACGATGCGGCGGGCCTGCTCCACCTCGGCAGCGGAGGGCGAAAAGACGCGGTTCGCGGTTTCGATCTGCGCGGGGTGGATCAGCGTTTTGCCGTCGAAGCCGAGCGTCTTGCCCTGAAGCGTCACCGCCTCCAGCCCTTCCATGTCCTTGATATCGGCGTACATGGCGTCGAACGCCATGATGCCTGCCGCGCGCGCCGCGATGACGATACGCTGCAGCGCGTACTGGATTTCGGCGCGCGCCGGGCCGACGTGACAGCGAAGGTCCTTTTCGAGATCGGCGGCGCCGACGACGAGCGCGGCAACACCCGGCGTATCCGCGATCGCATCGACCGACTGCACGCCGCGCGGCGTTTCGATCATCGCCCACACCGGCACACCGCCCGCGAGGCGTACCGCCTCCGCTGCTTCGGCGGCGCTGCTCACCTTGGGCACGACGACGGCGGCGGGCTTTGCCGATTGCACGGCGAGGAAATCCGCTTCGCACCACTGCGTGCCGATGCCGTTGACGCGGATCGCGACCGTGCGGCGACCCCAACCGCCCGCCGTCACCGCTTCGGCAGCGGCGGCGCGGGCGGCCGGTTTTGCGTCAGGCGCGACGGCGTCTTCAAGGTCGAGGATCACGACGTCGGCATCAAGCGTCCGCGCCTTCTCGATGGCGCGCGCATTCGCGGCCGGGAGGTAGAGCGCACTGCGGTAAGCGCGAAAATCGGTCATGGCATTAAGATTCCCTGTGGAATTCGTGCTATGGCGTTCCAATATCGCTGTGGGCAACCGATTTATGGGGGATGGATATGGGCGGCGGACTTTTCGTGATCTTCCTGGCAGCGCTCGCCGTCGTGTTCGTGTGGAGCGCGGTCGTCGTCGTCCGGCAGGGCTATGAATACACGATCGAGCGCTTCGGCCGCTTCACGCAGGGCGCCCGGCCGGGCTTCACGCTGATCCTGCCGTTCATCGATCGCATCGGCCGCAAGGTCAACATGATGGAGCAGGTCCTCGATATTCCGGGGCAGGAGATCATCACCAAGGACAACGCCATGGTTTCCGTGGACGGCGTGGTGTTCTTCCAGGTGCTGGATGCCGCGAAGGCCGCTTATGAGGTCTCCGACGTTTACGTGGCGATCCTGCAGCTCACGACGACCAACCTGCGCACCGTGATGGGCTCGATGGACCTCGACGAGACGCTGTCGCGCCGTGACGAGATCAATGCCCGGCTGCTGCATGTCGTCGATGACGCGACGACATCGTGGGGCGTGAAGATCACGCGCGTCGAGGTGAAGGACATTCGCCCGCCGCAGGACATCGTGAACGCGATGGGACGCCAGATGAAGGCGGAGCGCGAGAAGCGCGCCGCGATCCTCGAAGCCGAAGGCCTGCGCGCCTCCGAAATCCTGAAGGCCGAGGGCCAGAAGCAATCGCAGATTCTGGAGGCCGAAGGCCGCCGCGAAGCCGCGTTCCGCGACGCCGAGGCGCGCGAACGCGAGGCAGAGGCCGAAGCCAAGGCGACCGAGATGGTTTCGAACGCCATCGCCGGCGGCAACGCGCAGGCGATCAACTACTTCGTCGCGCAAAAGTACGTGGAGGCGATGCACGCCTTCGCAAACTCGCCCAACGCCAAGACGATCTTCATGCCGCTGGAAGCGACGAGCCTCGTCGGCACGATCGGCGGCATTGGCGAACTGGTGAAGGCCGTGCGCGACGGCGGGGATACGCCGCCGCCAGCGCCTGCGCCGCGCCCGCGCCGTCCAGGTCCGTTCGAGCAGGCCTGAGGAGACCGCCATGCCGGATTTCCAGAACTTCGAGATGACCTACTGGGTCTGGTTCGCCGCCGCCGCGGTGCTGGCGATCATGGAAATCATCGCCCCCGGCATCTTCATGATCTGGCTGGCGATGGCCGCCGCCGTCACCGGCGTCGTCACGCTCGCGCTCGGCTTCGGGTGGGAGTTGCAGCTCGCGGTGTTCGCGATCCTCTCGGTCGTCGCGGTGTTCCTGGGTCGCAATTTCCTGAAGCGCAATCCGGTGGAAACCAGCGACACGGGGCTCAACCGACGCGGTGAGCGGCTGGTCGGGCAGCGCGTGAAAGTGGTGGAATCCATTACCGACGGCCGCGGCCGGGTGCAGGTGGGGGATTCCCCGTGGCTCGCAACCGGACCGGATGCGCCCGCAGGCAGCATGGTGCGGATCGTCGGCGTCGACGGCGCGACGCTGAAGGTCGAGCCGGCGTAAACGGTCAGAGGGTCTGTAAGCCGGGTTCTGTACCGCCCGTAAAGGCGGCGACGACCATTCCTCTAGGACGACGCTTGCGCGCCGTCTCAAGCAACCTACCCGGGCGGTCCGGCCGGATAAGCCATGCGCCGCCCCTATTCGGTTTTGCTCCCGGTGGGGTTTGCCGTGCCGCTTCCGTTGCCGGTCGCGCGGTGCGCTCTTACCGCACCCTTTCACCCTTGCCGTCCGGCCGAAACCATCGGGCGGTCTGCTCTCTGTGGCACTTTCCCTGGGGTTGCCCCCGCCGGGCGTTACCCGGCACCGTCTATCCGTGGAGCCCGGACTTTCCTCCCCGCCGTTCTTTCGAACCCTGGCGCGGCGGCCGTCCGACCCTCTGACCGCTGACGGAAATAGGGTGCGCCCACCGCATTGACAAGAACAACACGCCCGCAGGAAGCGTGGAGGGAAAAACGCGTTTAACGCGATCCAAGCCCCGTTTTCCGTTCCGCAGCACATACCGCACGGTGTCTAGAGGCGCTCGACGTGATCGGAAGCGCCGCCGAGACGCCCGATCCACCCTGACGATGCAATAAAAACGCCAAGAAATCGGCGGTAAAAGCGTGCGCCTCCCATCACCAAACACCAAGCGTGAAGATACTCAGTAAAAAAGGGAAACAGCTGCGCTGAATCATTTTGAAATTCAAAGGCTACCCACTAAATTCCACAGTCAGGGGGAGAGTCGCGTGCTCGATTTTTTTGGTGCAAGTGAGACGATCGTCTTTTCGGGCGCCATTGTCTTTATGTTCCTGATCGGGCTGCTGGAAACGATCGGACTGGGCTCGGCCACCGTCGATCTCGACATGGACGCCGAGAGCCCACTTGCATGGCTTGGCCTTGGCGAAGTCCCGCTACTCATTGTCATCGTCGCATTTCTCGCCACGTTCGGTGTGATCGGCCTGGCCGGACAGCAGCTGTTCCTCGCCTTCACGGGAGGGCTCGCGCCAGCGCTGCTTGCCGTTCCCGCTGCCGTCCTGGCTGCGCTGCCGGCGACATCCGTCGTGGCGCGCTGGCTGGGCCGGATCATCCCGCGTGACGAAACAACGGCGATCGATCCCTCCATGATGGTCGGCAAAACAGCAACCATCCTTGTCGGCCGTGCCGCACGCGGGTCGCCAGCACGCGCAAGAGCGCTCGACCATTTCGGCCAGGCGCACAACCTGATGGTCGAACCCGACAACGATGAAGACATCTTCGGTGAAGGAACACATGTCCTTCTCGTAAGGCGCGAAGGCAACGTCTTCCGCGCCATTCTGCACAACAACCCCCGCTTCTCTAACTGGACAAATTGATGAACGACATCGTGGCTGCGGAAACGCCCTTCTCCAACCTTATCGCCATGGGCATCTATGTGGGCGTCGCACTTCTCGCGCTCATCATCATCGGCGTCATCATCGCGCGCCTTTACCAGCGCGCATCCAAGGAGATCGCGTTCGTACGGACGGGTTTCGGCGGTGAAAAGGTCGTCATAAACGGTGGTGCGCTGGTTTTGCCGGTTCTCCACGAAACGATGCCGGTCAACATGAATACCGTGCGTCTCGCGGTGGAACGCAAGAACGCGGATGCGCTTATCACGCTTGATCGGCTGCGGATCGACGTGAAGGCAGAATTCTACGTTCGCGTGCGACCGGATCGCGAAGCCATCGCCGTGGCGGCCCAAACGCTTGGAATGCGCACGATGCAGTCCGAGCACCTGAAAGAGCTGGTGGAAGGAAAATTCGTAGACGCCCTGCGCTCGGTGGCAGCGGGCATGACCATGAACCAGCTGCATGAACAGCGTTCGGAGTTCGTGCAAAAAGTGCAGCAAGTTTCTTCAGCCGATCTGGCAATGAATGGCCTTGAACTGGAGTCCGTCTCGCTGACGGGTCTCGACCAAACGTCAATCGAGCATTTCAATGCAAACAATGCATTCGATGCCGAAGGCCTGACCAAGCTGACCGAGCAGATTCAGCTGCGCAACAAGGCCCGCAACGATATTGAGCAAGATACGCGCATCCAGATCGAGACCAAGAATCTGGACGCCGAACGTCAATCACTGCTTATCGCGCGCGACAATGAATTCGCGAAACTGGAGCAGGAACGCGAACTCGAAGTGCGTCGCGCGGAGCAAATCGCCGAGGTCGCGCGCCGGCAAGCTGACAGTGAGCGAGAAGCCCAGGAAGCGCGCATCTCCGCCAAGCAGCAGGTTGATTCCGCCCAGATCGAAGCCGATCGCACTGTCGAACAAGCACGGATCGCGCAGGCTCAATCGTTGGAAATCTCACGGCAGGAACAACAAATCGCAATTCAGAACAAGAGCCGGGAAGAAAGCCAGGCAAAGGCTGAAGCCGATCGCGCAAGAGCGGAAGCTGCGGCTGCCGAAGAGCAGGTTATTACAGCTCGACAGACCGAAATTGCCGAACGCAGCAAAAGCATTGAGCTGATCGATGCAGCGAGGGAAGCAGAACGCGCCGCGATTGGCATCAAAGTGGACGCCCAAGCGGAAAAGCAGGCTGCGGCCGATCGTGCCGAAGCACTCCGCGCCGTCGCACAGGGTGAAGCCGAAGCCGAGAAGCTGCGTGCTGAAGGCGCCCGTGCGCGTTTCGAAGTGGAAGCCGCCGGCCAGCGCGCGATCAACGAAGCCGCCAATCTGCTGTCGTCCGACCAGATTTCCCTTCAGACGAAGCTTGCCCTGCTGAAGGTGCTGCCGGAAGTGATCCGCGAGGCTGCCAAGCCCATGGAGGCCATCGAAAGCATCAAGATCGTGCAAGTCGAGGGCCTGGCCGGAACACCCGGAGGCGGCGGCACGGGAGAAGGTGCCGGCAATGACAATCTCGCGAGCAGCGCGGTTTCCGCCGCATTGAGGTATCGGGCGCAAGCCCCTGTGATCGACAGTCTGATGAAGGACCTGGGCTTTAACGGCACATCGCTCGAAACCATTGTTGCAGGTGCGGCAGACAGCGCTGGCGTGACACCCGTGAAGCCAACGGAAAACCCGCCGCACGCTCAAACCGAACAATAAAAGGGGCCTTCCAGACTTCAGGCCGCCTGTCGAACCTTCGCGAATGGGCTGAGGCCCAGCCATGTGTGCATGTTCGCGGCGATGCGGCGGTCGCCGGTGAGGTGGAGGCGCTCGTCTTCCACCGCGGCGACGACCGTGTCGTGCCCCATCCAGATCGCGGTCATCGTGCGGAGGTCCGTCGACACGTAGAGATCGACATCGAAGCCGGGGTCGACCGAGCAGAGATCGATCTCTTCGCCCGGTTCGATCATCAGCCACCATGCGCGCCGATCTGCCGGCAGCTCGGGATAGCGGAACTGGACGACCGTCCGCTGCTCGGGGAGCGGACGCGGATCGAGGTTGCGCCGCATGTCCCACATCAAGAGCTGGACATCGAGCCGCTGGAGCGAAAGCTCGCTATCCACCCAGCGCTGGCCCCACAGGCCGAATGCCTCGACGAGCGGCTCCAGTTCCTTGCCCGCCTCTGTCAGCCGGTAATCGAAAGCCCCGGAATCGCGCGCAGACGGCAAACGGTGTATGATACCCGCCGCTTCCAACTCCTTCAGCCGCTGTGAAAGGAGCGCCGGCGACATGCGCGGAAGACCGCGGCGCAGGTCGTTGAAGCGGGTGGACCCCGCGATGAGTTCGCGTAGCAAGACGACTGTCCAGCGCGTGCAGAGAATTTCCGCCGCCATCGCGACCGGACAGAACTGACCGTATGTGGTCTGTGTCATGATCGGCTCCTTCCGCAGGCGAATTCTAACGCGAAGACGCCACAGGTGACGAGTTCAGATTTTGTACCGGGGCGATTCAGATCCTGAACTGGCCGCCCCCCGACGAAAACGCGATCATTTGCGTCAACACCCAAACAGGAGATGACGACATGTCTGCAACACCAGCTCTGAAAACGGAAACACTTTGCGACTGGATGGCCACGGGCGCGGAAATCGCCGCGTTCGTCGGCCAGCGCGCTGCTAAGCACGATAGCGACGAGAGTTTCATCGCCGAAAATTATGCCAAGCTCCGTGAGACCGGGATGATCGCGGCGGCCGTTCCCACAGAACTTGGCGGCGGCGGCATCGATTATCGCACGCTTTGCAACATCATCCGGCAAATCGGTACGCGCTGCGGATCGACCGCTCTCGCCTTTTCGATGCACGCGCATCTGGTCGCGACCGCGGCCTGGCGCTGGAAGCACCAGAAGGCGCCCACGGACGGCCTGCTGCGCCGGGTTGCCGCGGAAAACCTCGTGCTCGTGTCGAGCGGTGGGTCGGATTGGCTGAAAAGCGCGGGCACGGCCACGAAGGTGGACGGCGGCTTCCGCATTGATGCCCGCAAGATCTTCTCAAGCGGTTGCCCTGCGGGCGACCTGCTGATGACGAGCGCGGTTTACGACGATCCCGAGGCGGGCGCGACCGTGCTGCACTTTGGCGTGCCCTTTAAAGCGGAGGGCGTCAGCATCCTCGACACGTGGCACGTGATGGGGATGCGCGGCACGGGATCGAACGATGTGGAGATGAAGAGCGTGTTCGTGCCCGACGCCGCCATCGCGGGCCGGCGGCCGCAGGGCACGTGGCATCCGCTGTTCCACACGATCAGCATGGTCGCCTTCCCGCTCATCTACGCGGCATATGTCGGCGTTGCCGAGGGCGCGCGAGATGCAGCGCTCGCGATGGCGCGCTCGAAACCCCAGAATGCCGGGCTCATCAGCCTGGCGGGCGAGATGCAAACGGCGTTCTGGACAGCAGAGACCGCCCACGCCGCGATGATCGCCACAGCCGAAACTGCGATGCCTGGACCGGAGACGACAAATGCCGTGATGACTGGACGTACAGTCACCGGACAGGCAGCGATCCGCACCGCCGAACTGGCGCTGGAGGTCGCGGGCGGTGCCGCGTTCTACAAGAAGGCCGGGATCGAACGCGCCTTCCGCGACGTGCAGGCCGCGCGCTTCCACCCCCTGCAAGGCCCGGCGCAGCGCGACTTCAGCGGACGGCTGGCGCTGGGGCTCGATATCGACGGCTGAGCCACCGACGGGCGCAATACCCTTGCCGTAAATTGTGCGTTCACGTGAAACCCGCCAGTTGCCTAAGATGAAATGCAGAGCTAGCTGCTTTGTATCGCCGGGATCATGGGGGTTCCGGCAGGCGGGTTTTGTGGAGGCAAGATGCGTTACGTGATGGTCGCCGCGGTGCTGCTGCTTGCGGCGTGCAATACGATCGGCGGTGTGGGCAAGGATCTGGAGTCCGCCGGCGAGGCCGTTTCGGACGCGGCTAAGTAGACGAAATCATCGGGCGGGTGGCGGTTACACCGGCACGGCAGTCGTATACTTGATGCGCTTGAGCGCGAAGTGCGAGGCCGTGGACGCCACCGCCGCGTGGTTCAGGAGCTTGCGCATCAGGAAGGCTTCGTAGGCGCCGACGTCCGCGACGACGACGCGGAGCTGATAGTCCCACTCGCCGGACATGGAGAGACACTCCATGATCTCCTCGCGCGCCAGCACCCACGCCTCGAAATCCTCGCGGGCGCCGCGTTCGTGCGACTTGATGCGGACCTGACAGACGACATCGAGGCCTTTTCCGACCGCGTCGCGGTTTACGAGCCGCACCACCGGGCCGAGCACGCCATCGCTTTCGAGATTGCGGATACGGCGCCAGCATGACGCCGCCGACGCGCCCACGCGCTCGCCGAGCGCGGCGCTGCTGATGCCGCCGTCTTCCTGCATGATTCGAACGATCTGGCGGTCGATTTCATCCATATGACGCGCTCATTTCACAATCACCCGTAAATCCGTAAAACCATCTCACGAATACCGCAAAACATCTGAAGATTGAAAGAAATTTTCGCCGTTTCCCGACTATCCTGTTCAAACGTCGTATTGGGAGATGGCTGAATGAGCGCACTGGCAGCACAAATCGAAACCGGATCGGTTCTGGACGGGCTCACCGCCCAGCCCTCCGACCCGCTGCTTGCGCTGATAGGTCTGTTCCGCGACGACCCCCGGACGACCAAGATCGACATGGGCGTCGGCGTCTATCGCGACGCGGGCGGCAAGACGCCGGTGATGGCCGCGGTGAAAGCCGCCGAGGGCGTCCTGCTGAAGGACCAGCAGACGAAATCGTACCTGGGGCCCGAGGGCGACGCGCGCTTCGCCGAGCTTCTGACGCCCATTATTTTCGGTGAGATCGACCGCGCGCGGCTCTGCGGCGTGCAGACGCCGGGCGGCACGGGCGCGCTTCGGCTCGGCGCCGAGCTGTTGGCGCGCGGCCGCGCGGGGACGCGCGTTCTCGTCGGCACGCCGACCTGGCCCAACCATGTGCCGCTGATGGAAGCCGCCGGGCTGCAAATCGTGCCGTTCAAGCACTTCGACGTGGCGACGCAGACACTGTGCTTCGAAGAGACGCTGGCCGCCATCAACGCCGCCACGCCGGGCGACGTGATCCTGCTGCACGGCTGCTGCCACAACCCGACGGGCGCCGACTACACGGTGGACCAGTGGAACACGATCGCGCCGCTGATCGCGGAACGCGGCCTGCTGCCCTTCGTCGACCTCGCCTATCAGGGCCTTGGAAACGGCCTCGACCCCGATGCGGCCGGTCTGCGCGCGGTCGTGGCGCATAACCCGGAAGTTCTCGTCGCCTATAGCTGCGACAAGAATTTCGGCCTCTACCGCGAGCGCGTCGGCGCACTGTTCGTGGTGTCCGACAGGGCGGCGGTCATCCAGTCCAACCTGCTCGCGCTCGCCCGCGCCAACTGGTCGATGCCGCCCGATCACGGCGCCGCGATCGTCCGCACCATTCTCGACAGCCCTGAACTCACGGCAAGCTGGCGCGCGGAGCTGGACGCGATGCGGCTGCGCATCCTTTCCGTCCGCGAAGGTGTTGCCGCGTGCGACCCGGCAATCGGTTTGACCAAGCAGACGGGCATGTTCTCGATGCTGCCGCTTAGCCCCGAGCAAATCCGCACGCTGCGTGAAGTTCACGCTGTTTACATGGCCGGTTCCGGCCGGATCAACGTCGCCGGACTGACGCCGGACGCGATCCCCGCGTTCGCCGCCGCCGTCGCGGCCGTGCGCTGAAGAGGGAGAGCATCATGGCCCAGGCAACCGCGCTCAAGACGCCCCTCCGCAACGCCCCGGACGAGAATGTCGACTGGCGCCGCGTCGCCTATCTGCTCAGCCTCTCGCGCGCGCTCGACGCGATGGAGGAGCAGCGGCTCGTCCCTGAAAAGAAGGTGCTCTACCAATTCTCCGCGCGCGGGCACGACATGGCGCAGATCCTGCTCGGCAGCCGCCTCGACAACCCGAGCGACGCGACCTGCGGCTATTACCGATCGCGGCCGCTGCTGCTGGCACTCGGCGTCGATGTGGCCGACGCGCTCGGCTCGTCCATGGGCCGCGCGGGCGGTTATTCGGACGGGCGCGACATCGGCGTGGTGTTCAACTTCCCGAACCCGAGCGGCGCCTCGGCGCTGCCGATGTGTGGCGGTGTCGGCGCACAATACACGCCGACCGCCGGCTGGGCGCAGGCGATCGATTACTACCGCGACGTGATCAAGGACCCCGCCTATGACGGCGCACTCGCGGTCGTGCTCGGCGGCGACGGGTCGGTCGCTTCGAACGGCTTCTGGGCGGCGCTGACGGTCGCCACGACGCAGAAACTGCCGATGCTCTTCTATATAGAGGACAACGGCTACGGCATTTCGGTCCCCTCCACCTTCCAGACGCCGGGCGGCAACATCGCCGCGAACCTCGCTGCATGGCAGGACCTGCGGATCATCAATGGCGACGGCACCGAACCCGCCGAGGCGGCGCGGCTGATCGAAGAGGCGGTGAGCTATGTGCGCGAGGAACGCGGGCCTGCCCTCCTCCGCCTCACCGTTCCCCGCCTGCAAGGGCACAGCTTTCAGGACACGCAGACCTACAAGGACGAGGGCTTCGTCGCCTCTGAATGGGCACGCGATCCGCTGCCGAAGCTGAAATCGTATCTCGTCCCCGCGCTCTTTTCCGAAAGCGAATGGGCAGCGATCGAGGACGAAGCGCAGGCCGATGCGGAGGCCGCGCGCGAGCGCGCCGAGGCGCGGCCCGTGGCGGACCCGGAAACGGTGATGCGGAACGTGTTCTTCGAAGGCGATCTCCAGACTGTCGGCGGCCAGTGGACGCACGGCTACACAGCGCCCGCCTCCACCGACCAGCCGAAGCCCGAAGGCCAGCGCATCAACATGGTGACGGCGATCCGCCGCACGCTGGAGCATGAGCTGGAAATCAACGAGCGCGTCGTGTTGTTCGGCGAGGACATCGGCCCCAAGGGCGGCGTCCACGCCGTGACGCTGGGGCTGCAGGAGCGCTTCGGCGAGGCCCGCGTGTTCGACACCAGCCTTTCGGAAGAGGGCATTATCGGCCGCGCCGTGGGCATGGCACTCGCCGGGCTGATGCCCGTGCCGGAAATCCAGTTCCGCAAATATGCCGAGCCCGCGACCGAACAGATCAACGACTGCGGCACGATGCGCTGGCGCACCAACAACCGCTTCGCCGCGCCGATGGTGCTGCGCATTCCCGGCGGCTTCTTCAAGTGCGGCGACCCGTGGCATAGTCAGACGAATGAAGTCGCGTTCATCCACAATCCCGGCTGGAAGGTCGCGGTGCCTTCGAACGCCGAGGATGCCGTCGGCCTGCTGCGCGGCGCGCTGCGCGGCAACGACCCGGTGATTTTCTTCGAGCACCGCGCGATGCTGGACCACGCGTGGGCGCGCCGCCCCTACCCCGGCGACGATTTCGTGCTGGAGTTCGGCAAGGCGAAACACACGCGTGAAGGCAACGACATCACGATCATCACATGGGGCGCGATGGTACAGCGCTGCGAAGAGGCGGCCGAGGGCCGCTCCGCCAACGTGATCGACCTGCGCACGCTGATGCCGTGGGACAAGGCGGCGGTGCTGGAGTCCGTTCGCCGCACGGGGCGCTGCCTGATCGTGCATGAAGACCTGCAGACGGCAGGCTTCGGCGCGGAGATCGCCGCGGTGGTGGCGGACGAGGCGTTCACGTATCTTGACGCGCCGGTCGCGCGGCTGACGATGCCCGATATCCCGAGCCCGCATAATCCGGTGCTGCTGAACTGGGCAGTGCCCTCGGTCGAGCGCATTCGCGCGAAGATCGACGACCTCATCGGTTTTTGAAGGACAGGTCCATGATCGATATTCTCGTTCCCTACGAACAGGAGGGGACCAAGGCCATCGTGCGGAGCTGGCTCGTCAAGGTCGGCGAGGCGGTGAAGGAGAACGACCCGCTCGTGGAGTTGGAGACCGACAAGGTGACGCAGGAGGTGCCTGCGCCCGCCGACGGCATTCTCGGCGAAATCCTGCTCGATACCGATGCCGAGGCGACACCGGGCGCGCTGCTTGGGCGTCTGCGCCCGGCGGATTCCGCTGCGCCGCCGGCGCCCGAGACCGCCGCGCCCGTCGAAACGCCGAAAGCCGCGCCGACAAACGAACGCCCGGCGCCCGCCAACTGGCTGTCGCCTTCGGTCCGCCGCGCGGTTCAGGAGCATGACGTCGATCCCGCCAACCTCACCGGCACCGGACGCGGCGGGCGCATCACGCGGAATGACGTGGAACGCCACGTGGCGGAGCGCGCCGAAGCACCGGCGACCGCAGCGCCGAAAGCGTCTTCGCCGCAGCCCCCCGCCAAGAGCGGCGGCGTGACCAGCGTGCCGCACGACCGGATGCGGCTCGCGATCGCGCGCAACATGCTCGGCTCCGTCACCACCGCGCCGCATGTGACCGCCGTGTTCGAGTGCGACTTCTCCGCGATCATGGCGCACCGCAAGGCGCACAAGGATGCCTTCGCCGCCTCGGGCGCGAGCCTCACGTTCACCACCTATTTCATCGCCGCGTGCGTGGAGGCGATGCGCGCCGCGCCCGCGATCAACAGCCGCTGGTTCGACGACCGGCTGGACATCTACGACGACATCAACATCGGCGTCGGCACCGCGCTTGGCGACAAGGGATTGATCGTGCCGGTGGTGCACGGCGCGCAGGCGCTGTCGCTGCTCGGCATTGCGCAGCGCCTCACCGATCTCGTGACGCGCGCGCGCGACGGGAAGCTTTCAGGCGGCGATGTTTCGGGCGGCACGTTCACGATTTCGAACCACGGCGTTTCAGGCTCGCTGCTCGCCACGCCCATCATCATCAGCCAGCCGCAATCGGCGATCCTCGGCATCGGCAAAACCGAGAAGCGCGTGGTCGTGCGCGAGGTTGGCGGCGTCGATACGATCCAGATCCGGCCCATGGCCTATGTGTCGCTCACCATCGACCACCGCGTCGTCGACGGGCACCAGACGAACACGTGGCTGAGCCGCTTCGTGGACGTGCTGGAGAACTGGCCACAGTCGTAAGAAAAGCGGCATGAAGTCATAATCTTGTAACCGCAGCGACGCCGTTCCTTCGCAGAGCCGAACTACCCGCTCCCCGACATTCAGCCATCGGGGAAAAAATGCAAAAGTCGCTTCTCGTATCCGTCAGCCTTCTTGCCGTTCTTGGCGCGCACGCGGCGTCCGCCCAAGAGATGGTTGAAGAGGAAATTGTCATCACCGGCCAGCGCGCGCAGCAGCAGCGCTCGATCGAAGAGAAGCGCGAAGCGCTCGGCATCATGGACGTGGCCGCCGCCGACGAAATCGGCCAGCTTCCCGACAAGAACGTCGCCGAGGTGATCGAGCGCCTGCCCGGCGTCGGCGTGCAATACGACCAGGGCGAAGGCCGCTATGTCGCGGTGCGCGGCATTCCTTCGAGCCTCAACGGCTACACGCTGAACGGCTTCGAGATCGGCAACCCCGACGGCACGACGCGTTCACTCCCGCTCGACATCATGTCGGGCCAGTTGCTGAACCGGGTCGAAGTTTCGAAGGTGAAGACCGCCGACCTGATCGGCCAGGGCATCGGCGCCACGATCAACCTCGTGCCGCAGACGGCCTTCGATTTCGATAAACCCTTCACGCTCTCGGCAAATGCCCAGGTCGGTTATCAGGAACTCCGCAAGAGCGATCAGCCGATCCGCGGCGATATCACCATCGGCGGCCGCTTCGGTTCCGACGAACAATTCGGCATTCTGGTCGGGGCGAGCTATTCCGACCGGACATTTACGAGCTACGGCATTTATCCAGACAACTGGAACCCCGACGCCGTGGCGGTCTCCGGTGCGCCCGCGCGCGGCGCCGTGCCGACCAACATCAAGTATACAGACTATAGCCTGAAGCGCGAACGCATCGGCCTTTCCGGGTCGCTCGACTGGCGGGGTGAAAGCACCGAGCTTTACCTGCGCGGCATCTATTCGAAGTTCACCGAAGACGAATACCGCCAGCGCTTCCGGCTCGATTTCTCCAACATTACGTGGGATGCGAACGGCCTTACCGGCATGGCCGCGATGAGCGAGCAGCGTTCGGACCTTCGCCTGGAATATAAGGAGAAGTCGATCCTGGCGTTCATGGCGGGCGGCACCACCCGCTTCGGAGAAGACTGGACGATCGATTACGGCGCGGCACGCATCCACAATGAGGTGATCGAGCCGAACGAGCTGTGGCAATTCCGGGGTACGCCCACCGCCGACGCGAATGGCAAGCGGGTGGCGCTCGACTTCACCGATAAGCTCTACACGGCCGTGCCCGTGAACGGTTACCTCGCACCCTCCAGCATGGGTTTCCGCAGCTATACGGCACAGGACGAAAGCGGCGAGGAAGACACCTGGCAATTCCGCACCGATCTGAAGCGCAGCCTCGCGCTCGGCATGAACAGCTTCCTCAAGATCGGAGCCAACGTACGGCTGACCGACAAAAGCTTCGACGGCCAGAACGACAGCTACACGCGCGGAACTGCGCCCAACCGGTTCACGATGGATGGCCTCGCTGGTGAGGACGTGATCGTGAAGCCGGGCGGCGGACACAATTATCTCCTCAGCCCTGCAATCGATGCCGATCTGATCCGCGCATACACCGACGGCAAGCTCGGCGGCGCACAGTTCGTCCTCGACACGGCGACATCGCTGGCGAACGCGACGCTGAACGATTTCAGCCTCGATGAAGACGTCTATGCCGGCTATGCGATGGCGAACCTCGATTTCGGGGATATCGCCTTGACCGCCGGTATGCGCATTGAACGCACCAAGCTTTCCATCACCGGATTCCGCCTGGAAAACGATACGGATGTGGTGTCAACGAGCGGCAGCCGTTCCTACACGGATTTTCTGCCGAGCCTCGTTGTACGGATCACGCCGTCTGACGAAACCGTGTTTCGTATTGCCTATTCGCGCAGCGTCGGACGCCCGCAATATGCGGACCTCTCGCCCGGCGGCGAACTCACCTACGAACCCATCGGCGACGGAACGTTCGAAGGTGGCATCAGCCTCGGCAACCCGAACCTGAAGCCCTATATCGCCGACTCGCTGGACGCGACGGCGGAATGGTATTTCGCACCAGGCGGCCTCGTCTATGTCGGCGCGTTCGCGAAGTTCATCAAGAACCCGATCTTCACCGAAAGCTACACGCTGTTTGACACGAGCTTCGGTGGCCGCGATTTTGCAACACTCAGCTTCTCTCAGCAGCAGAATGCGGAAAAGGGTGACATTATCGGCCTCGAAGCCGCCTATCAGCAGCAATTCACTTTCCTGCCCGGCTTGCTCTCGGGCTTCGGCGTGAACCTCAACGTCGCATTGATCGATGGCAACCTGCGCAATCCGGGCCGTGGCAGCACCGACTTCCCGGAACAGTCCAAGCTGCTGTGGGGCGCCCAGCTCTTCTATCAGAAGGGTATTGTCGAGGCCTCGGTCGCGTATCACCACACCGGACGCGCGCTGCTCTCTGTCGCCGACGAAGCGTTCGCAGATGAGTACAACGACGACCTCCGCCGGCTCGATGCCAAGGTCGCATTCGACATCACGCCCAACGTGCGTGTCTTTGCGGAAGGCCAGAACCTGACCGACGAGCCGACCCGGCAGTATCAAGGCGGCGTCCGCAACTGGGTGATCCAGAACGAGCGTTATGGCCGCACCTTCAACGTGGGCGCATCGCTGCGGTGGTAAGCTCTGCGATCGTATTGGCGCTGCTGACCGCAGCAGCGCCGGTTACGCTGCAAATTCCGGCGGAGGAGGCGAACCAGGGTGTCGCCTCCGACGGGACGTATGTTTATGCGATCGATAACGATCGCATCGGCAAATACGAGATCGCCACGGGCAAGCGGGTTGCGGGGTGGCAGGGCGAGCGCGCGCTGTTCCCGCACATGAACAGCTGCACCGTGGTGAAGCACGAACTCGTGTGCGCGGCTTCGAACTATCCGGCCGTGCCGCAAACGAGCGCGGTCGAGATCTTCGATACGCGCTCCATGCGGCATGTCCGCAGCATCAGCCTCGGCTTTGGCCCCGGATCGCTGACGGTGATGGAGCGGCACGCGGGCAAGTGGTGGGCGGTGTTCGCAAACTATGACGGCAAGGGCGGCGAGCCTGGACGGGACCATCGCCATACCACGCTCGTGCGCATGGACGATGCTTTCCGGAAAGACGCCGCGTGGGTGTTTCCGCCGGAGATTCTCGCGCGCTTCGCGCCCAAAAGCTGTTCAGGCGCGAGTTGGGGTGCGGATGGCCGCCTCTACATCACGGGACACGACCATCCGGAGCTTTACGTGCTCGAACTGCCGGAGGCGGGATCGGTGCTGACACATGTTGCGACGATTCCGATCGCAACGCCCGGACAGGCTATCGACTGGGACCCGAAGCAGCCCCGCCGCCTGTGGTCGATCGCGCGCGATGAACGCACGATGGTGGCGAGCGAGATCGCTGCGCCCGAATAGGCTTCAGCCGCCAGCGAGCCGCCGCCGCGCGGCGCGCGGGCCGGATGTGACCGACGGGGCCGTCGCGCAGCCGAGCTGCGGGATGCTGATCGTGCGGTTACCGGAAAGATCGTTGCGACTGACGATGAGGCCGGTGCTTTCCATATAACCGAGCAGGCGGCGGACGCGGCCGAGCGAGCTTGTGCCGTAGACGGCAGCGATCGCCGTGTCTTCGGGACACGGCAGACGTTCGCGCGCCGCATGGGCGATGAGCAGAAACGCGCCGACCATCTCTGCGGGAAGCGTATCGGCGAGCGCCATTGCGTCGCGCCAGTCTTCATCCTCCGGGTTCGCGATCCCGGCGCGCGCGCAGGAAAGCCGGCGGCTGAACCCATCGAGATCGAGCGGCGGCGAGGCAAGCCCCGCCATGCGGCAGCGAACCTGAAAATCCTGAAAAAGCACGCTCGGGGTGCGGTGCTCGCTGCCCTCCTCCGCGAGCATGGCATCGAGCACATCCGCAATGATGGCGCTCACGGCCTCGGGATCGGGCGGCGGGCCTTCGGGCACGGGCGCGGCGGGGCGAAGCTCCTGCGCGACGCGGCGCAGCAGCGTTTCGGCGGGAACCGGCGTGCGCGGCGGCGGCGCGGGGAGCGGCGCATCCTCTGGCACGGGCGCGAAGATAAGACCCCTCACCTCCGCCGCATCGGTGGGAAGCGGCGCCAAAGACGGACCGCTGCCGCGCGCCTGCGTGCGCACAGCACCGATCTTCACCGGCACCGGACGCCGCGAGATCGCAGGCCCGAGCGCAAGGAACGACCCCCGATCGAGATCGCGGATCGCTTCGGCCTGCCGCCGCTCCATGCCGAGCAGATCGGCGGCGCGCGCCATGTCGATATCGAGGAAGGTGCGGCCCATCAGGAAATTCGACGCCTCGGCGGCGACGTTCTTGGCGAGCTTGGCGAGGCGCTGCGTGGCGATGACGCCGGCAAGCCCGCGCTTGCGGCCACGGCACATCAGGTTCGTCATCGCGGCAAGCGAGGTACGGCGGACATCGTCTGAAACGTCGCCTGCGCCGGCGGGCGCGAAGAGCTGCGCTTCGTCGACGACGACGAGCACGGGATACCACTGTTCGCGCGGGGCATCGAACAGGCCCGAAAGGAACGTGGCGGCGCAGCGCATTTGCGCCTCTACGTCCAGGTCTTCGAGGTTGAGCACGACCGACGCACGGTGTTCGCGCACGCGCGCCGCGAAATGGCCGATCTCTCTCTCGCCGTAATCCGCCGCCTCGATCACCGAATGGCCGAACGGTTCTGAAAGCGTAACGAAATCACCTTCAGGATCGATCACCACCTGCTGCACGCTTCCCGCGCTTTCTTCGAGCAGACGGCGCAGCAGGTGCGACTTGCCCGAGCCCGAGTTGCCCTGCACGAGCAGGCGGGTTGCAAGCAATTCCTGGAGGTCGATCGGCACGGGCTGCCCGGACCGATCGTTTCCGATATCAATGGTGACCGTCATGCCCTCTCTTTGGGAGAGGACACGCACCGCGTGCAAGCCCTGAAAGTCTAAGAACCGCCGCCTTCGACGAGCCCGCCGCCGAGCGCGACGTAGAGCGCGACGCGATTGTCGAGCACGGCGCGGTTCGCGGTGATCAGCGCCTGCTCGGCATCGAACAGGTTGCGTTCGGCATCCAGCACTTCGAGATAGCCGACGACGCCTTCGCGATACCGCGTGCGGGCGAGCTGCGCGATGTGCCGCTGGGCTTCGGTCGCGCGGAGCTGCGCGAGCATCTGCTCGGCAAGGAAGCGGCGGCCCGCGAGTGCATCGGCCACCTCGCGAAAGGCGATCTGGACGGTCTGCTCGTACTGGGCGACGGCGATGTCCTCGCGCGCCTCCGCAACGGTGAGATTGCCCTTGCGGCGGCCGAAATCGAAAATCGGCAGATTGAGCGCCGGGCCGACGCTCCAGTTGAAGCTGCCGTTATCGAAAAGCGAATCGAGCTCGCCCGATGCGAAGCCCAGCGTGCCGGTGAGCGAGATCGTCGGGAAGAACGCCGCGCGCGCCGCACCAATATTGGCGCGGGCGGCGCGGAGTGTTTCTTCCGCGGCGAGGATATCCGGCCGCAGCGTCAGGAGGTCCGACGGCAGACCGGCGGCGAGCCTCGGGAAGCCGTCCTGCTCGGCGAGTGCGAGGGGCGGCGCGGTTTCGGGAAGCGCCCCGCCGACCAGAACGGCGAGGAAGTTCGCGTTGCGGCTGCGCGAAAGGCGGAGCCCGGCAAGCTCGGTTTCGGCCTGTGTGAGCAGCGATTCGGCCTGCCGGAAATCGAGCGCGGAGGTGACGCCTGCGTCAAGGCGGCGCTGGGCGATGCGCACGCCGTCTTCACGGCTTTTCACCGTCGCTTCGGCGAGCGTGATGCGCTCCTCGGTCTCGCGCAGCGCGAACCACGTTGTCGCGACGTCGCGGACGAGGCTGAGCCGGAACGCGCGTTCGGCCTGTACCGTGGAGAGATATTGCGCCCGCGCCGCTTCTGAAAGGTTGCGGACGCGGCCCCAGAAATCGAGTTCGAACGCCGAAACGCCGACACCGACGGAGAAGCGGTCCTGCTCCGCCACGGTCGCACCCGTTGGCGTGAAAACCTGCCCTCGGCTCCGCGTGGCCTCGCCGCTCGCAGCGAGGGTCGGGAGGCGATCGGCACGCTGGATGCGATAGAGCCCGCGCGCTTCTTCGATGCGGGCGATCGAAACGGCGAGGTCGCGGTTGCGCTCCAGCGCGGCGTCGATCAGCGTGCGGAGCGCCGGATCGGCGAAGAAATCGCGCCAGCCGATGGTTTCCGCGCGCGCACCATCCGCCGGGTCCGGGGACAGCGGATAGGCGGACGCAGTCGGCAGTGCCGGGCGCTCGTGTGTTGGCGCCATCTGGCACGCGGACACGAGCAGCGCGGAGAGGAGCAGAAGCTTACGCATCGGGCGTCTCCACGTGACGCAGCTCGCCGGGCGCGGGCGGGCGTTTGCGGCTGATCCAGCGGCGCACCGCATAATAGAACAGCGGAATGAGGAAGATGCCGATGAGCGTCGCGGTGATCATGCCGCCCATCACGCCGGTGCCGACCGCGCGCCGGCTCGCCGCGCCCGCGCCGCTCGCGATGAACAGCGGGAACATGCCGCCGATGAACGCCATCGACGTCATGATGATGGGCCTGAGGCGGAGCTTCACGGCTTCCATCGTTGCTTCGAGCGGCGACTTGCCCTTCGCTTCCTCCTCGATCGCGAACTCGACGATGAGGATCGCGTTCTTCGCGGCGAGGCCGATGATGGTGACAAGGCCGACGTTGAAATAGATGTCCGCCGAAAGCCCGCGCATCGCCGTCAGCAGCACCGAGCCGAGCACGCCGAGCGGCACGATGAGCAGCACCGACACGGGCACCGCCCAGCTTTCGTAGAGCGCTGCGAGAAGCAGATAGACGACGACAAGCGACAGGCCGAGCAGCAGGCCGATCTGACCCGCCGACTGCTTCTCCTCGTAGGAGATGCCGGTCCATTCGTAGGCGAAGCCTTCTGGAAGCTGCGCGGCGAGCTGCTCCATTTCCGCCATCGCCTCACCCGTCGAACGCCCCGGCGCGGCCGCGCCGGAGATCGTCATCGATGGATAGCCGTTGTAGCGCTGGAGCTGCTGCGGGCCCGCTGTCCATTCCACCTGCGTAAAGGCCCCGAACGGCACCATGTCGCCCGATGCACTGCGCACCTTGAGATCAAGCACGTCCTGCGGGGTCATGCGGAAGGGCGCGTCGGCCTGCAGGAGCACCTGCAGAACGCGGCCATCGCGGGTGAAATCGTTCGCGTAGGCACTGCCGAACGAAATCGCGAGCGTATCATTCACATCGCCGATCGAAAGCCCGAGCGCGCGCGCCTTGATGCGATCGATGAGCACGCGAAGCTGGGGCGCTTCGGGTTGTCCATCAGGCCGTACGCCCGACAGCACCGGGCTTTGCGAGGCCAAACCCAAAAGCTGCCCCTGCGCGGCGGTAAGCGCCTTGTGCCCGTGACCACCGCGATCCTGCAGCTTGAACGTGAAACCGCCGGCTGTGCCGAGTTCCTGAATTGAGGGCGGATTGAGCGCGAACACCATCGCCTGCTTGATCTGCATGAAGGCGCCCATGGCCCGGCCGACGATTGCATCCGCCTTGTTCTCGACGCCCTTGCGCTCGGCCCACGGTTTCAGGTTCACGAAGATGATCGCGTTGCCCTGTCCCTGACCGAAAAAGCTGAACCCGCGCACGACGAAGACGTTCTGCACCTGCGGCTGCGAGGCATAGAACGCCTTCACCTGAACAATCGCTTCCTCGGTGCGCTCACGGGTCGCACCGGCGGGCGCCTGAATCACGGTGATGATGCTGCCCTGATCTTCCGTGGGCAGGAAGCCGCCGGGAAGCCGCGTGAACATGATCGCGGTAAGGCCAAAGAGCAGCACGAACACCGCGAGCCAGCGCAGCGGCCGCGACAGAACCTTGCCGACCGCACCCTGATAACGATCCGTCGACCGGGAGAACCAGGCGTTGAACCGATCGAAGAAACCGCCCGTGACCCGCGCGAACCGGCCTTCCCGTTCCTTGACCTCAGTGTGCGGCTTCAGGAACGTGGCGCAGAGCGCGGGTGTCAGTGTCAACGCCAGCAGCGCGGAGAAGCCGATGGAAACGATCAGCGTCACCGAAAACTGGCGATAAATCTGTCCGGTCGAGCCCGGAAAAAACGCCATCGGAATGAACACCGCCATCAGCACGAGCGTGATGCCGATGATCGCCGAGGTGATCTGGCTCATCGCCTTCACCGTCGCCTCGTATGGCGACAGCTTTTCCTCGACCATGATGCGCTCGACATTTTCGATGACGACGATGGCATCGTCGACGAGGATGCCGATGGCGAGCACCATGCCGAACAGCGACAGCACGTTGATCGAAAAGCCGAACAGCCAGAGGCCGAGACAGGCGCCGGCGAGCGCGATCGGAACGACAATCGTGGGAATGAGCGTCGCCCGCCAGTTCTGAAGGAACAGGAACATCACGAGGAAGACGAGCACCATCGCCTCCGCGAGCGCCTTCACGACCTCCTCGATCGAGACATTGATGAACGGCGTCGTGTCGTAGGGAATCGACCACGTGATGTCGGAGGGGAAGCTGCGCTCCAGCTCTTTCATGCGCGCATTGACGCCCTGTGCCGTGGCGAGCGCATTCGCGCCGGGCGTCATCTGCACGGCGATGCCGGCCACCGGATTTCCGTTCAGTTCGGAATCGAAGAGATAGCTCTGCGCGCCGAGTTCGACGCGTGCCACATCCTTGAGGCGTACGGCCGAGCCATCCGGGTTCGCGCGCAGGATGATCGCCGCGAACTGTTCGGGATTGGTGAAACGGCTTTGCGTGATGATCGTGGCGTTGAGCTCGCTTCCATTCGCCAGCGGCCGGTCGCCGAGTGCACCGCCCGGCGACTGGCTGTTCTGCTCGCGCACTGCCGCGAGCGCTTCGGCGGCCGAAAGGCGGTAGTTCGCAAGCTTCTGCGGATCGAGCCAGATACGCATCGCGTAGGGCGGCGTGAACACCTGCACCTCGCCGACGCCCGACACGCGGCGCAGTTCATCGACGACGCGGCTGTTGGCGAAATTGCCGAGATCAAGCGCGGCGGTTTGACCACTCTTCGATTGCAGCCCAACAATCAGCAGGAAGCCGGTGTTCGCCTCGGCAACGGAAATGCCTTGGCGGCGCACCTCTTCGGGGAGCCGTTGTTCGACGCGGCGCAGGCGATTCTGCACCTCCATCTGGGCTTCGTTGATATCGGTGCCGGTGCTGAAGGTGACGTGAATTTCCGCCGTGCCGTTCGAGAGGCTGGTCGACGACATGTAGAGGAAGCCCTCGACGCCGTTCAGCTGCTGCTCGATCACCTGCGTGACGTTCTGTTCGAGCACCGCGGCGTCGGCGCCGGGATAAGTAAGCTGGATCGTGAGCGACGGCGGCGCGACCGACGGATACTGCTCGACCGGCAAGCCGCGCAGCGCCAGCACGCCCGCAAGCGTGATACAGAGCGCGAGCACCCACGAGAAGACGGGGCGATCGATGAAAAAACGCGGGGTCATTTGACGCCGGCAGCCTTCTCTGCAGCCTTTTTCGGCGCAGCCCCGGCGATGCGAACGGGCTGGCCGGGACGGACACCCTGAAGCCCGCTCACTACGACACGGTCGCCGCTGTGAAGGCCCTCGTCGATCACCCAGCTTTTGCCCTGAAGCCGGCCGAGCTTCACGGGGCGCACCTCGGCAACGTCCTTGGCGCCGACCACGTAGACGCTCCCGCCGTCTTCAGCGACGGTGACCGCGCGCTGCGGCACAAGGATGCCGTTCGCCCGCGTTCCGGCGCCGATCTGCGCGCGCACGAACTGGCCGGGCAGCAATATCCGCCGGGGGTTCGGGAACTCGGCACGCAGCGCGGCGGTGCCTGTCGCCTCGTCTATCGAGAGGTCGAGGAAGTCGATATGGCCGGTCTGCTCGTACGCCGTGCCGTCCTCAAGAATCAGCGTCACGTCCCAGCGGCCAAGCTCCGGGATGTGCAGCTTGCCGCCCGCGATGTCGCGGCGGATCGCGAGCAGATCGGAACTCGACTGGGAGAAGTTCACGTAGATCGAATCGATCTGCTCGATCGTGGTGAGCAGCGTGCCCTGCGACGCGCTGACGAGCGCGCCCTCGGTGACCTGCGCCCGCCCCGCGCGGCCTGCGATCGGCGCCCGAACGGTGGCGTAGCCGAGGTTGAGCCGGGCCGACGCGACCTGCGCGCGCGCCTGATCGACATCGGCCTGCGCCGTGCCGAGGCGCGCCTTCGCCGCATCATATTCCTGCTTGCTGATCGCCTGACCAGCGATCAGCCCCTCGTAGCGCTGCAGATCCTGCGCCGCGTTCGCCGACGTCGCCTGCGCGCGGGCGAGCGATGCCTGCGCGGCATTCAGCGCAGCGGTCATCTCGCGCGGATCGATGGCGAACAGCGCCTGCCCCGCCTTCACGTCCGTACCCTCGTCGAACAGGCGGCGTTCGATGATGCCGTCCACGCGCGCGCGCACCTCGGCGGTTCGGATCGCCTGCACGCGGCCCGGCAGCTCGATGACGTTCGCGATCGGCTGCGGCCGGACCGTGACGACCTCGACCTCGGGTGGCGGCGGCGCGGGCGGCGCATCATCCGCGCAGGCGGAAAGCCACGCGCAGGCGGCGAGTGCCGCCGCTGCCAGCCATCGGTTGTTACGCATGAAAACTCCGTCGCGGGGGATGAATCGGGACACTGTCGGCACCGCCCTTGCCAAGGCCTGTAGTGTAACGTACATTACAGGTCAACAAACAAAGATAAGATCAAAATGGGGGACGCCAGAATAGCATGAACGCAGAGGCAGAACAGCTAGACGCACCGCGCTTGACTCAGGACGAGCGCCGCACCGCCCGGCGGCAGGCTATTCTCGACGCGGCAGAGGCCTTGTTCCTTGAATACGGCTATCCTTCCGTCAGCCTGAGCACGATCGTGCAGCGCTCCGGCGGTTCGCTCGCCACGATCTACCAGATGTTCGGCAACAAGCAGGGCCTGTTACGCGCCGTGGTTGACCGCAGCAACGACGAAAGCCTCAAGGATCTGGATACGCTGCTGGCCAGCGGATTGCCGCCACGGCGCATCCTCGAAGAGTTCGCGATCCGTTATCTCGCTTTTGCAACAAATCCGCGCAAGATCGCCGTCATGCGCCTCGTGATCACGGAAAGCCTTACCGATCCCGATTTCGGCGAGGCGTTCGATAACGACATGCAGATGAAATACGTCGCCCATATCGCGACCCTCTTCGAAAACTGGAACGCGCGCGGCCTCGCGCAAGTCGACCGTCCGCAGCAGGCCGCAGACCTTTACCTCGCCATACTGCTCGGCAATCTGCCGATCCGGTTCATGCTGGGCAGGCTGGTTGAAGAACCCTCGCGCGAGGACACGATCTGGCGCCTCTCCGGGTTTCTCGATCGCTTTGGAATGAAGGATGAGGCCGGCGCTTAACGCGCAGGCCCCATCCAGCGGTTGAACCAGGCAACGATGCGCTTCAGCGCGTCATCGCGCTCAGGCGTCGCACCCTTCATGAACACGTGGCCGCCGGGCGCCTCGTCGTAAATCCTGGCCTCGTGGACCTTGCCGTTCGCCTTCAGCGCATCGATGAGCCGGCCGGTATGGATCGTATGCGGCACGATCTTGTCGCCGCTGGTGGCGAG
>TARA_R110000850_G_scaffold115256_1_pt1 | contig 47528 bp, 57 predicted proteins | sample TARA_R110000850 | Tara Oceans TARA_R110000850 (sample SAMEA4397586) | marine metagenome | biome: Polar Biome; feature: [SRF] surface water layer (ENVO:00010504); material: water (ENVO:00002006), including particulate matter (ENVO:01000060) such as... | depth 5 m
AAGAAGTGAATTTATTATCTTAGAAATGTAATATAATTAAATCACGATAAAACATAATAAAACCATCTCGAAAACGAGATGGTTTTTTTTATGTGACTAGTTATATATAGTTATTTTTTAATAAAGATGTTGGTATAGAATTTTTGTCCAGCTTCATTTTCTCTTATTGAGATTCCGAAATGCGTATAATCTCCATCTAAATTAGCTTTATGATTTTCGCTTTTTATCCATGCACGAATAGCAGATTTTGGCGAGCTATAATTAAAAGCAACATTCTCACCAACTTTTAAAGCACCAAGCGCACTGTGCAAGTTTGATTGTCTTTCTGCAAAATTAGCATGTCCAATAATATTAGTTTGAACCATCACTTCTGTATGCCCTGAAGAAATATAAGAAATATGGTTAATTTTTTCCAATTTATTAAATCCAACTGAGTCCCTATATTTATTAATTAAATCTAAAGTTTCATCTTCAACTTCACTGTAATCATAAAACTGAATAACTTCTACCGATTCAATTGAAGCTTCCTCTGGTGAAGAACAAGATGCCATTGTAAATAAAACAGTTGCTACAACTGTTATTATTTTTAAAAAATTTGTGTTCATAGTAGGTTAAGATTTAATAAAATTTAAAAGTTAAGGGCTGACTTTTAAATCATGTTAATATTTGATTTGTTTTGTTTGACTAAATTAGAAAATAAAAACAATCAAAAAACTACTATTAACACATATGCATCAAAACAGTAAAACCTTTACGGTAAAACCTTATTATGGAGCCAATCTTTGAATTTTCCATGACAAATCATCTAAAACAGTATAAATAATTCTATCATGCAGTCGGTTTGGACGACCTTGCCAGAATTCTACTGAAATGGGTTTAACTAAAAAGCCTCCCCAATTTTCTGGCCTTGGTATTTCTTTTCCTTCAAAAGAATTTTCGAGTTCTTTTAATTTGTTCTCTAAAAATTCTCTGTTTGGAATTACATTACTCTGTGGAGAAACTATTGCTCCTAATTTACTTCCGTCTGGTCTTGAGTCAAAGTAATTATCTGAAATTAAGTCTGGTGTTTTTTCAGCAATTCCTTTTATGATAACTTGACGTTCTGCAGCTGGCCAAAAAAAAGATAAACATACATTTGGGTTTTGTAGTACTGCTTTTCCTTTTTCTGAATCGTAATTGGTATAAAAAATAAAACCTTCTTCGTTAAATTTTTTAAGTAGTACTACTCTACTTTTTGGAAATTTATCTAATCCGATTGTGGAAACTGTCATAGCATTAACTTCACTGGCAGAATCCATTGCTTCAACTTCGTGAAACCATTTGTGAAATAAATTGATTGGATCTTCTGGAATTGAATTTTCTAACAATTCACTTTTTTCGTATGATTTTCTGTAGTCTCCTAAATCTTTCATGGTTAACCTAATGTTTGATACTACAAATTTACGAAGAATAAACTTTATAAGTATGCCTAACAAAAGTTAAATAGCCCTGATGGGAATGGCATCCTTTTTTTGAAAAAAAAAGATAGAATGGACAGCAGGAAAATGGTTGCTAGATAAAGCCGAAAGTTTCGCTTCAAAAAAAAAGATTCTGAATCAAGTTCAGAATGACAAAAAACAAAAATGTTTAAAACTCAAAACTTTTTCCGTCATCAGCTAAATGGATGTTCTCAAAAATGGGCTGAGCTTCTTCTTTAAACAACTCAATATTGCCGTAACGAGTCGAATAATGTCCCATGATAAGGTTTTTTACATTCGCTTTTTTTGCAATCTCTGCAGCTTGTTTTGCCGTTGTGTGCATTGTTCTTTCTGCCAAATGCGCTTCTGATTCAAGAAATGTACTTTCATGATACAAAACATCTACATCTTTGATTATGGGTAAAATATCTTCGTTATAAACTGTGTCGCTGCAAAAAGCATAGCTCTTTTCGTAATCGGGTTTAAAAGAAAGTTCAGTATTTGGAATTGTTCTTCCGTCTTCTAGAGTAACATCACCACCGAACTGAATTTTTTGGTAATAACAAGTATCAATATTGTAATTTTCTACAGCTTCAATGTTTAACTTTCGTTTGATATTTTTTTCTTTGAACAAATATCCATTAGTATAAACTCTATGTTTTAGGGGAATCGTTTTGACTAGCACTTTTTCATCTTCAAAAATGACTTCGCTTTCGGTTGAACTTAATTCATGAAAGTATAAATTGTAACCAGTGTAAGAATTGGAAATTTTTAGTTGTAACAGAATAATTTCTTTAATGCCAACTGGTCCGTAGACGTGTAAATCGTTTTCTCTATTTAATAAGGTAAACGTTGAAATCAATCCGATTAATCCATAAAAATGATCACCGTGTAAATGCGAAATGAAGATGTGATTAATTCGTGAAAATTTAATTTTTTGCTTGCGTAACTGTACTTGAGTACCTTCTCCACAATCTATCAAAAAGAGTTGATTTTTTAGTTCTAAAACTTGTGATGTTGGATTAGTAAAAGTTCTTGGTGTAGCAGCGTAGCAGCCTAAAATGTGAATTTTCAATTTATTTTTTGTTTTCTAATTTGCTTAATATAATAATTTGGTATAATGCTAATCCTACAGCAAAAGCTGAAATTAGTATTCTAATATATTCAAAATCTCCAGATTTGAAACCATTTATAATATGCAATGCTAACGAAAGACTAAAAAGCATTAGTAGAAAAGCGTATAAAAATATTTTAGCTTTGTTTGTCATTTTAATGTTTTTTAAAATCCCAAATCGCGTTCAATTTCTTCCATTTCGATTATATCGTGTGCTTCCAAAACTGTTGGGACAACTAATAAATAATCTGGAATTTTATTAAAATCGATATTTTCTGCAACGAAAACTAAAGTTTTTTTCTCTTTTTTATGTTTTTTGGCTAAATCTTTAACTAGTTTAAAATCTTGAATAGTTAGATTTTTATCCATAGTAACATCTAAAATTAGATTTTGTTCTTTATATGTATTGAATTGAGCTGTTAACTTTTCAATAAAATTTAAAAAACTTCCTTGAGTATCTTTAATTATAGATATATGTCCTTTTTGTTCTACTTTCATGTTAAAGTCAGAATTTAGAAATTAGAATTCAGAAATTTCTGAATTATTATATATTATTGTTTAATCTTACTAGCCAAAAGATAAATAACAGCCATTCGAACTGCTACTCCATTTTCAACTTGATTTAATATTACTGACTGACTAGAATCTGCTACATCTGATGAAATCTCAACTCCTCTATTGATTGGTCCAGGATGCATGATTACGATTTCTTTATTTAGTGAATCTAATAACGTTTTATCCAAACCATATTGTTGAGCATATTCGCGTGTTGATGGAAAATAATTTACATCCAAACGTTCGTTTTGAACGCGTAACATATTCGCTACATCACACCACTCTAATGCTTTTCTTAAGTTGGGTTCAACTGTAACACCAAGAGATTCAATGTATTTTGGAATTAATGTATTTGGTCCACAAACCTTAACTTCAGCTCCTTGCATTTGTAAAGCATAAATGTTAGACAAAGCTACTCTTGAGTGTAAAATATCACCAACAATCACTACTTTTTTACCAGCAACTTCACCTAATTTTTCACGAATTGTATAACTGTCTAATAAAGCTTGCGTTGGATGTTCGTGAGCACCGTCTCCAGCATTTATGATACTTGCGTTAACATTATTGGCTAAGAAGTGAGCTGCACCAGGATTACTGTGTCGCATAACAACTAAATCTACTTTCATAGATAAAATGTTGTTTACAGTATCAATTAACGTTTCACCTTTTTTAACCGAAGATTGAGAAGATGAAAAATTAATCACATCTGCAGAAAGTCTTTTTTGAGCTAATTCGAAGGATAATTTGGTTCTTGTACTGTTTTCAAAAAAGATATTAGCAATAGTAATATCTCGTAATGAAGGTACTTTTTTAATAGGACGATTTATGACTTCTTTGAAATGATCTGCCGTTTCAAAAATTAAATCAATATCGTTTTTATTAATGTATTTTATGCCTAGTAAATGATTTACTGATAGTTCTTTCATTTATTTTGTTGTTGTGTGTTGTCTTTTCTCTTTCTTCTTTGTTCTATTTTCGTTCTAAATAAACGGCATCTTCTCCATCGTTTTCTTGCCAATTTACTACTACTTTTTCATTGTTAATCGCATCTACTTGTCTTCCTCTATAATCGGGCTGAATAGGTAAATGACGACTAAAACGTCTGTCAATTAAAGTTAAAAGTTCTATTTCTGCTGGTCGTCCAAAAGATTGAATAGCTGTTAAAGCCGAACGAATACTTCTACCAGTATAAAGTACATCATCAATAAAGACAATTTTTTTATCTTCAACTATAAAATTAATTTCGGTTCTATTGGCTTCAAGCGGTTTTTCGCCTCTTCTAAAGTCATCTCTAAAAAAAGTAATGTCTAAAAAACCAACTTTTAAATCTTTGATTTGGTAATCTTCTTTTAATATTGAAGCTAATCTATTGGCTAAAAATGTACCTCTTGGTTGAATTCCAATAAGGATTGTATTTGAAAAATCGAGATGATTTTCAATTAACTGACAAGCCAAACGATGCAGTATGATATTGACTTCCTTTGCAGTGAGCAATATTTTTTGACCCATAATGTAGTGTTGTGTTTGGTTGGTAAAAATACATAAAATTTTGGATATTCGGATATTGGATGTTCAGAAAATAGATTTCAGATTTTCGGACAATAGATTTTCGGATAATAAACGTTAAAATAGAACGATTTGTTGTCTAATATCTTAAATCTGAAAATCCATTATCTGAAAATCCGAAAATCAAAAAAAAATCTTCTATTTTTGCACCATGGGAAAAAAACGTACAGAAAAAGTAATTTTCGAAAATGTAGAAGTTCTTGATGCAGGTGCAAAAGGAGTTTCGGTAGCAAAAGCACCAGAAGGTCAAGTAATATTTTTACCTAATGTTGTACCAGGTGATGTTGTTGATGTGCAAACTTTAAAAAAGAGAAAAGCTTATTTTGAAGGAAAAGCTATAAAAATTCATAAATATTCTGAACATAGAACTGAACCAGAATGCCAACATTTTGGTGTTTGTGGTGGTTGCAAATGGCAAAACATGAAATACAGCCAACAACTTTTCTATAAAAATCAGGAAGTTTTTAATAATTTGAAACGTATTGGTAAAATTGAATTACCTGAATTCGAAGCAATTTTAGGTTCAGAAAAACAATTTTTCTATAGAAATAAAATGGAATTCGGATTTTCAGATTCACGTTGGATGACCAATGAAGAAATTGAATCTGGAGTTGAATTTGATAATAAAAATGCTCTAGGATTTCATATTCCAAGAATGTGGGATAAGATTTTAGATATTGAAAAATGTCACTTACAAGAAGATCCTTCAAACGCTATTCGTAACGAAGTTAGAAGTTTTGCTAATGCAAACAACATGACTTTTTTCAACCCAAGAAATCATGAAGGTTTATTACGAACTTTAATGATTAGAACAGCTTCAACTGGAGAAATCATGGTTTTGATTCAGTTTTTTGAAGACGATAAAGTAAATCGTGATTTAATGATGAATCATTTGTCTGAAACATTCCCAACAATTACTTCTTTATTATATGTAATTAATAGCAAGCCTAACGATACTATTTACGATCAAGATGTAAAATTATTTAAAGGTCGCGAATATATTTTAGAAGAAATGGAAGGCTTACATTTTAGTATAAATGCTAAATCTTTCTATCAAACGAATTCAGAACAAGCTTATGAATTATATAAAATCACTAGAGAATTTGCTGGTTTAACAGGAAACGAACTAGTTTATGATTTATACACAGGAACAGGTACAATTGCTCAATTCGTTTCAAAAAATGCAAAAAAAGTAATCGGTGTTGAAGCTGTACCAGAAGCAATTTTAGATGCTAAAGCTAATGCTGAACGTAATAATATAACAAATTGTGAGTTCTATGTTGGAGACATGAAAAATGTCTTTAATGATGATTTTATCGCTCAACATGGTCAACCTGATGTTATTATTACTGATCCACCAAGAGATGGAATGCACAAAGATGTTGTAGCTCAAATTCTAAAAATTGCTCCTGAAAAAGTGGTTTATGTAAGTTGTAACAGTGCTACTCAAGCTAGAGATTTAGCTTTGATGGACGAGCAATATAAAGTTACACGAGTTAGACCTGTTGATATGTTTCCACAAACACATCATGTAGAAAATGTTGTACTTTTGGAAAGACGATAATTCAGATAACTTGAATATGAAAAAATATATAATCACATCTCTAATGTTGCTTTTAGCCGTTTCGTTTTGGAATTGCGAAAAAGATGACATTTGTTCGGAAGACACGCCAACAACTCCTAAGCTTATTATTGAGTTTTATGATAATGCCAATCAAACCGAATTAAAAAACGTAACGAATCTTGGGATTGTAGAAACTTCATTAACTGAAGGTTTTGCTTTTAACGCTGTGAGTACAATTACTGTTCCGTTAAGAACAAATCAAGATACAACTACTATTAATTTTGTTTTAAACGGAAGTGATGATGATGCTACAAATGATATTTCTGATGTAATTACTTTTAATTACAGTCGAATTGAAACTTATATTTCTCGTGCTTGTGGTTATAAAACAACCTTTATTTTAAACGATACAGATGGACTTGTAATTCCGACAACTAATTGGATTTCAAGCTTTGAAATAGTTCAACCAAATATTAACAACGAAGATGAAACACATGTCAAAATATATTTTTAGTTTAGTTTGCTTGTGTTTTTCATTGATTGGATTTTCTCAAGTAAAAAATGACACCATAAAAGAAAAATATGGTGTTCGTGTTGGTGTTGACCTACATCGATTAACAAAATCGCTCTATGATAAAGATTATCAAGGACTTGAGTTTATTGGAGATTATAGAATTTCGCAAAAGTTTTATCTTGCTGGAGAATTAGGAAATGAAGAAAGAACTTCAGATGATGACAGATTCAACTTCACTACAAAAGGAACTTATTTTAAGGTAGGATTTGATTACAATTCTTACGAAAATTGGTTGGATATGGAAAACATGATTTTTGTAGGAATGCGTTATGGTGTAAGTACTTTTAATCAAACGTTAAACACCTACTCTATTTATGATTCAACAAATTACTATGGCTTAACAACTCTTGACTCTGGTGAAAAATTTGATGGTTTAAATGCCAGTTGGATAGAGATTGTCGGAGGTTTAAAAGCAGAAGTTTTTAATAATTTATACGTTGGGTTTTCGTTAAGACTTAACTATTTAGTTTCCAACAAAAAACCAGATAATTTCGACAATTTATACATTCCTGGTTTCAATAGAACTTATGATGGAAAATTTGGAACTGGATTCAATTATACGGTTAGTTATATGATTCCTATTTATAAGAAGAATAAGAAGTAGAAAAGAGAATAGACCACTTCATTGAAAGATGAAAGACAATATTTCATTCTTAATTTCTAAATGGTAAGTTTTCTATTTAATCTCTCTTAAATCCTTTAAAAAAATCCATTTCATAAATAACTTTTCTCCTTCATTTGTTTTTACCGTTTGAAATTTTGGTGCTAAAAGTGTTGAAATCACAAAACTAGTTGCTGCAATCCAAAGTCCTTGTAAAACACCAAATGTCATTACTACAAAATAGGAAATGATATAAAAAAATGTAAAACCTAAAAGATTAAATAAAAATGCTTTTGTCTTTTTGCTCATTGTTTTTTAAGGTTAAAAGGTTATATGTTTAATAGGTTAAAAGGCTGTCTAAAAATCTGAAATCTGAAAATCCTTATTCCAAATCGTTTGTTTGAAACTTAGTTCTTTTACTTCCAGCGTACATTTCGTATTTTACAAAACGAGCTTCCAATTTCCCATTAAATAACTTAATTTTTCTTGAAGGTCTTAATCCTACAAACTTCAATCCTTCTAAATTGGCAGTAATTAACCAAGCATTTGTGTTAGAATAGTTGTTCTTTAAAGTATCACCAATTTCTCTATAAAAACGTTCCATTTCAATATTCAAACGTTCTCCATAAGGTGGATTAAAAACCATGTGTAATGGTCCTTCTGTTTGCTTTTCTGTTTCAAAGAAGTTAGCTTCTCTAATTTTTACAAACTCATCTAAATTAGCGTTTTTGATATTATCTTTAGCTTTCATCACAGCACTTGGAGCTTTATCATATCCAGTAATCGTGTAATGAAAATCACGTGTTTTCTTTAATAATGATTCTAAAATTTTATCAAATAACTCACTATCCCAATCGCTCCATTTTTCAAAAGCAAATTCTTTTCTGTTAATATTTGCTGGAATATTACAAGCAATCATAGCAGCTTCAGCCAAAATAGTTCCACTTCCACACATTGGATCAATAAAATGAGAAGTTCCATCCCAACCAGATAACAACAACATTCCTGCTGCTAAAACTTCGTTTATTGGTGCAATATTTGTAGCCGTTTTATAACCTCTACGGTGTAAAGATTCTCCTGAAGTATCTAAAGAAACCGTAACCAAATCTCTATCAATATGTACATGAATTTTAACATCTGGAAAATCTTTGTCAATATCAGGACGAGTTCCTGTTTTATCTCTAAATTGATCCACAATAGCATCTTTTGATTTCAAAGCCACAAATTGACTGTGATTGAAATGATCTGAATGCAAAGTCGTTTCAATAACAAACGTTTGGTGTTCGCTTAAGTATTTACTCCAATCAATACGTTGAATTCCATCGTACAAAGATTTATCATTAAAAGCCTTGAATTCATTAATTGGTTTTAGGACTTTTAAAGCTGTACGCAAAGCTAAATTTGCTTTATACATAAATCCTTTATCACCATAAAAAGTCACGACTCGTGTTCCTACTTTTACGTTTTGAGCACCTAATTGCGTTAATTCTTTTTGTAATAGTTCTTCAAAACCAAATAAGGTTTTGGCAACCATTTTAAAATTTTCTTCCATTTTATGCTGAATTTACTTGTCCTGAATTCATTTCAGGATTTCAGTATCTTTTTATTACTATTGATAGTATTATTAAATTTCAAATCCCAAAAAAATCATAAATCACATACATCACACTTAAATTTGGAATAAGTTCTGCAAAAATACACTAATTTTGCAAGATGAATCCAATGGAAAAAGAATTAATGTCAACAAATACGAATAAAAAAGAAGAAAATTGGTTTGCTTCATGGTTTGACACCAAGTATTACCATATTTTATATAAAGATAGAGATTACAATGAAGCGCAAGTTTTCATGGATAATTTAACCCATTACTTAAATTTACCTGAAGAAGCCAAAATATTAGATTTAGCTTGTGGAAAAGGACGTCATTCCGTTTATTTAAATTCTTTGGGTTATGATGTAACTGGTGCTGATTTATCTGAAAACAGCATTATTGAAGCTTCAAAATCTGAAAATGACAAATTACATTTCAAAGTACACGATATGCGTGATGTTTGTGATAGTAAATATGATGCTATTTTCAATTTATTTACCAGTTTTGGTTATTTTGAAAGTGATGCTGATAATTTAACAACTTTAAAAGCTATAAAACACAGTTTAACCGAATATGGTTTTGCGTGTATTGACTTTATGAATGTTGATTTTGTAATCGAAAATTTAGTTCCAGAAGAAGTAAAAACGGTTGAAAATATTGATTTTCACATTAAAAGATATGTTAAAGACAATCATATTTATAAGGAAATTGATTTTGAAGATAATGGTGAAAAATTTCATTATACAGAAAAAGTTCAAGCTTTACGTTTAGCCGATTTTGAACGTATGATGGAAGAAGCTGAAATATATTTACTAGATATTTTTGGAAATTACAAATTACAACCTTTTTACAAAAACAAGTCAGAACGTTTAATTATGATTTTTAAATAATGAACTATTCTATTTATATATTCCCTTTATTATCAGTTATTTTAGGTTATTTAATTGCTAATTTTATACAACCAAAAAACAAAAAAAACTTAAAGTTACTTTTAGCTTTTAGTGGTGCTTTCTTGTTATCCTTAACTGTAATGCATTTGTTGCCTGAAGTTTATGAAGCAGAAGCTCGCTTACATGAAGGTCACAATCATGAAGGTCATTCTCACGGAACAAGCGTAATTGGAATTTTCATTATGATTGGAATTGTGTTTCAAATTATTTTGGAATATTTTTCAAAAGGTGCTGAACACGGTCATGTTCATGGTCATGATAAAATGAATACAATTCCTTGGTTACTGTTTTTTAGTTTGTGTTTGCACGCTTTATTAGAAGGAATGCCAATTAGCCAACATAACGAATTAGCTTACGGAATTGCGATTCACCACTTCCCCATTGCGATAATTTTGACTTTATTTTTTATTAATGCTGAACTAAATAAAAAAGCAATTCTATTTTTTATGTTGATTTTTGCATTTATGACACCTTTGGGAACATTTATTTCATCTAATTTGAATTTCTTAACTGATTATTACACTCAAATTTCAGGAGTTGTAATTGGTATTTTATTTCATATTTCATCTACAATAATTTTTGAAAGTAGCGAAGGACATAAATTTAATTTGGCTAAATTAATTGCTATTGTTTTAGGAATTACTTTGGCTGTATTTGTATAAAGATTATGAAAAATAATTTAAAATTATTACTTTGTGTTTTCATATTTTGTTCATGTTCTAGGATGACTCTTAAAAATGTTGATCATAGTATTATTTTGAATAATGAATCAACATTTTGTATTGCTAATGGTGAAGATAAAATTGGAACCGTTAGAAATTTAGAAGAGTTTTTAACAGATGAAAACATATATATTGTTCCATTTAAAAATGCTAAAAATGCAATTGAAAATAGAACAGCCGACCCAAACAGTATAATTAATAAAGACATTGAAAAAGCATTTAATATAAAAAATATAAATTCAATATATTCGATAGTACTTGATTATGATTATCAAAAAGATTTTATTGATTTAAAATATAAGCGTTTTAGATATAGTATAGTTGATTTAAATTCAGGAAATCCTATTATTTGGGGATTTTCATATAGTAATGATATGGAAACAACCTCAAAAACATTAAAAATTTTAGCCAAAAAAATTAAAAAACGAATGACTAATTAATATTTCTCTAAACTTTTTAACTTACAGAAATGAATTTTACAAAAACAACTGAACAAGCATCCAAATACGAACATTTAGAAAAAATGTCAGTTTCAGAATTGCTTTCCAATATAAATAACGAAGACAAAACGGTTCCTTTAGCGGTTGAAAAAGCCTTGCCACAAATTGAAAAATTAGTCGAAAAAGTGGTTGCTAACATGAAACAAGGTGGTCGCTTATTCTATATTGGTGCAGGAACTTCTGGACGATTGGGAATTTTAGATGCGTCTGAATGTCCTCCAACATTTGGAGTTCCATTTGATATGGTAATCGGATTAATTGCTGGAAGTGATGTAGCCATCAGAAGAGCTGTTGAAAACGCCGAAGATGATACAGAACAAGCCTGGAATGATCTAAACGAATGCATGATTACTGATAAAGATGTTGTAGTCGGAATTGCAGCTTCTGGAACAACTCCATATGTAATTGGTGGTTTAGAAAAATGTAACGAAAACAACATCACAACAGCTTGTATTACTTGTAATGAAGGAAGTCCGCTATCGAAAGTGGCTAAATTCCCTATAGAAGTTATTGTTGGACCAGAATTTGTGACAGGAAGTAGTAGAATGAAAGCAGGAACAGCTCAAAAATTAGTTTTGAATATGATTTCTACTTCAGCTATGATTCAACTAGGAAAAGTCAAAGGAAACAAGATGGTTGATATGCAGCTGAGTAATAATAAACTTGTGGATAGAGGCGTAAAAATGATTATGGCTGAAATTGATGTGGATTATAAATTAGCTTCAATTTTGCTTAAGAAATATGGAAGTGTTAGAAAAGCTGTTGAAAATTTTAAACCTTGAATCAATTAAATGATTAAAAGAAGAATAACAAATCTTAAAATTACTTTTTTTATTGCGATAGCTATTTTGCTTTCTGTTTGTAGTTTTCTTATTTTTCAAAATAAAACTTTTAAATATTGTAATAATGAGAGAGAATTACTTGGCATTAATGATACTTTAAAAGAAATAAATCTAAACTTAAAACAAAATAAAGAAAAACTAATTGAAGATATTGATAATCAATATAATTATGATATTTCTGATAAATTATTAAAATTTAAAATAAAACTTTCCAATGATCAATTTATTGGAATGAGCGTTTTAAGAATGGAAAAATATTTTTATTGTGGTTTTCATACTAAAGTTATATTTATTAATAGAAATAACCAATTACTACTTGAAGAACAACTGATTGAAAAAGAAAAAGTAAAAAACACAATCTATAATTTATTATTAAGTCAAAATTATTATGACAGATTTAATTTATCTTTGGAATGGGAAAGAACATCTTCATTACAAACAATTGAATATGTATTAATTCAGATTAAAGAAGCATATCAACTATATTATCAAACCAAAGCGAAAGAAAAATTTAATAAAAATATTTGTGAGTTAAATGAAGAAGAATTGTCAGAAATAAATCAATTAAGCTATAGTTTAATAATAACCAAAACTTATTTAGATAGAATTCCACCTCCACCTCCACCAATTCGAAAATATTAATAATTATGTCAACAAACAAAAAAATATTAGCAAAAGGAATAAAATATTTATCAGGAGCCTTACCTCTACTATTTATTGGCCCAGTTGTTATAAATAGTGCTTTTAAAAATCAAGAAAACCCATATTACGAAGTCGTCTTAGTAGTTGGAATCCTATTCTGTGGAATAGCCATTTTTTTAATTTTCAAAGGAGTTACTACAATTGTAAAAGGAATATTTGATGGAGATAAGTAATATATATTTGATTAGTGTAAAAAAGCAAATGCTTTATTACAAAACGGTTGCAGAAAAAGCAATGGATCAATTAGAAGAAGAGCAACTTTTTGTTTCGGTTAACGAAGATACTAATTCAATTGCAACTATAGTAAAACACATGGCTGGAAATATGCTTTCTCGCTGGACAGATTTTTTTACTACTGACGGAGAAAAAGAATGGAGAAATCGTGATAGTGAATTTGAAAACACGATTAATTCAAAAGAAGATTTATTAAACATTTGGAATAAAGGTTGGGAATGTTTTTTCAAAGCAATTGAAGATTTGAAACCCGAACAACTTTCGCAAATAATATATATCAGAAATGAAGGTCAAACTGCTCTAGATGCAATTAACAGACAATTAGCTCATTATCCATATCATATTGGGCAAATCGTTTTTTATGCTAAAATGCTAAAAAAAGAGGAATGGACAAGCTTAACTATTCCAAAAAATAAATCTATTAGTTATAATGCTGAAAAATTTGCTCAAGAAAAAAGTAACAAGCATTTTACAGACGATGAGTTGAAAAAATTACAATAAAAAAGATATTCAGATTTTCTGATTTTAGATTTTCAGAAATAAAAAAACAATTATGAAATACAATTTACAATTCACATTATACAGTTTACTTTTTCTTCTTCTTACGTCTTGTTACAATCAAGAGCGTAATTGCAAAGATTTTAAAACAGGTAAATTCAAATCGGAAATAGAAGTTGATGGAAAAAAATTAGTTTCTACTTTTGAACGAAATGATTCCATACAAATAGAAACTTTTGAAGGTATAACTGACTCTTATGAAATACGATGGACAAACGACTGTGAGTACATTATTAAAAATAGTAAGCCTAAAAATATGGCAGAAAAAAAAGCACTTCAAGTAAAAATATTGACTACTTCAAAAAAATCATATACTTTTGAATACAATTTCGTGGGTGAAGCTATAAAACAAAAAGGAATCGTTTACAAATTAGATTAAATCAATACTAACTTAAACTAAAATTAATGGAAGTTTTTTTAAATCCTGATGCATGGATTGCATTATTAACCTTAACTTTTTTAGAAATCATATTAGGAATAGATAATATTATTTTTATCTCAATTGTAACAGGAAAATTACCAGAAGAAAAAAGAAAAAAAGCCACACAAATTGGTTTGTTTTTGGCAATGTTTCTACGAATTGCACTTTTATTTGGTATAACTTTATTAATTGCCATGAAAGCTCCTTGGTTTAGCTTTGACTTTGGATGGTTCTCTGCTGAAATAACCGGTCAAGCATTAATATTATTACTTGGTGGATTATTTTTAATTTATAAAAGTACCAAAGAAATTCATGAAAAGGTAGATCATAAAGGTGAAGAAGAAGAAGAATTAAAAACTTCTGGTTCTGCAACATTTAGCAGTGTTATTACTCAAATTTTAATGATTGACTTAATATTTTCTGTTGACAGTATTTTAACTGCAGTTGGAATGACAAATGGTCTTGAAGGTGCTTTAATTATTATGATTACAGCTGTTGTTATTTCAGTTGGAGTAATGATGCTTTTTGCAGTTCCTGTTGGGAATTTTGTCAATAAAAACCCATCTATTCAAATTTTAGGATTAGCATTCTTAATCTTAATTGGTTTTATGTTAATTACTGAAAGTATGCACTTATCAAACGCTGAATTAGCTGGTCAACATGTTGGTGCAGTTCCAAAAGGATATTTATATTTTGCAATTGCTTTCTCATTAGCAGTTGAGTTTATAAATATGAATATGAGAAAGAAAAAATAAAACAAAAAAAAGCTTCTCGTAATTGAGAAGCTTTTTTTTATTTTTAGTTATTGTTATTTTAGTGAACAGTATTAGAACTTGCCACAACTTTAAATAAATTACTTAAAACTAAATTGAGTTCTTTTTTAGTAGTATTGTTTGAGCCACGCCATCTACCAATGATTACTCCATTTTTATCTATTAGAATTTTTTGTGGAATTGAATAAACAAAATAATTTTCTAATAAAGGTACTTCATTTGAAATTAAAGGAATATTTTTAAACACCTCAATTTTTTGTACTTCAATTGACTTTCTTAAAACCTCCATATTATCATCAATAGCAACATTTATTACCTCTAACCCATTTTGATTGTATTTTTGAAAAACTTCTTTTAAATAAACATTCTCATCAATACAAGACTGTGAAGTAGTATTTCCAAAAGTTAATAAGACATATTTATTATTCTTAAATGAAGCTAAACTCAAAGTTGTATTTCTAATATCTTTAACAACAAAATCAGGAGCATCACTACCAATATTGCTGTTTTTAAAATTAACTAATTGTTCTTTTAATTGCAGACCTTTTGAACTATTTTGTAGGTTAAATGCTAATGCATTATATAATGCATTAAAAGCTTCATATTTATCAGTTGCTTCACGTTTTGTTACTTTATAGTGTAAGACATCTAAAGATATTTGATTAGAAGGAAATTGTCTTATAAAACCAAATTCATTATCTAATTCTTTATCAGCATTTCTGTCAGAAAGAATTTCAAGTTCTTCAATTTTTTTTAATAAATTATTTTTAATAACAGTATCTGAAGTATAACTTATTTTTTCATAAATAACTTTATAAATTGACGCCAAAGAATCACGTGTTTTAAAAGTTGGTTTATGAACTTCATTTAATTTATTAATTATCTCCTTTTGTAATTTAGCATCTTGTGCATTTATAGTTAAAGTGCTAAAAAAAGTAATAATAAAAAAAACAATACATTTAAGTTTTAGATCTTTCATGATATTTAGATTTAAAAAATTGTACTTAATTGTGAGTAAAATTAATTAATTTAAAAACATTAACACCCAATAAGACAATGAATTACATGTCATTTATTAACATTTTAAGCATGCTTTATTAACAATTCAATGTCCCTTTAATCAAGTGATAGTGTAATTTGACCATCATCTTCTAAATCAGTTTTTATATCTTCAGAAACGTTATTTTCATCTTCAACTTCAATTTCTTCAGGGATTTCTGGCTCTGGTTCTTCGTAAGGTAAAGATTCTAAAAGATTGATTTGCTTAATTTTATCAGTCGTCAATTGGTTTCCTTGAGCTTTAATACCTTTTAAAGCAATAAAGTCTTCGATATTAACTTGTAAAGTTTCTTTTTGTTCTCCTTTTACTTTTGCAAAAACAACCTCAGCCATTGGCTTCCAATCTGTTGAAACAATTTCTAATTGTGATTTTTCGTGTTCTGAAATGAATATTTCTTCCTTATTTTCATTTTCAACTAAGAAACGTTTTATGTAATAACGCTCTTTTTCACCATCATAATAAATAGCAGAAATTGGTTTGTTTGGATTCCATTTTTCCATTACAATCATATCTGAATCAAAATGCGTTGTTAATTCTGGAATTATAGTTTTTAATTTACCTGATTGATTAATAATTAACAATCTATCATTTGGTCTAAATTCACCTAACAACTCACCTCTTCCGTCAACGTTTAATCTTTGAACCGTATCGTCAAACCAGACTTTTCTTGGTCTAAGTGTTGAAATTCCTTTCTCTTTTAATTCAATTTTTTTAATTGGATATTTGGTAACAGTATTTCCTTTTGAACTTCTTCCTTTGATTAAAATATCTGTAAAGTCTAAATCCCATTTCAGTTTTTTAACACTACCTACTTGGCGTAAAAGTATCGTAATTGTTTCTGCTTCACCATTTGGATTAGCAGAAAAATATAAAATTTGTGAACCTGGTTTTTCTTGTGATAAATGATATTCTTTATCACGAGTTATACTCGAAACATTGAATCGCTTAACAAAAGAAGCACCGTTTTTTCCGTCACGATAAATTACATTGTAAATCGTACGTTTATCATTTTTATCAAAAATAGCAATATGAATAATGTCTTTTCCAATAAACTTCTTGTCATCAACTTTGGTAATCACCATTCGGCCATCACGCAAAAACACAATAACATCATCAATATCGGAACAATCAGCTACATATTCGTCTTTCTTTAAACCTGTTCCTAAAAAACCTTCTTCCTTATTCACGTAAAGTTTTGTATTTCTTAAAACCACTTTTGTAGCTTCAATATTTTCAAAACTTCTTAGTTCTGTTTGACGTTCTTTACCTTTACCATATTTATCTTTCAACATTTGGAAAAAAGCTATTGTATAGTCAATTATAGTATCTAAATCATGCTTAACGCGTTCCATTTCAGCTTCTAACTTCGAAATAACGTCATCAGCTTTATCAGAATCAAAACGTGTGATACGAATCATTGGAATTTGCGTTAATTTCTGCAAATCATCATCATTAATTTCTCTAACGAAATCTTTTTTGAAAGGCTCAAAACTCTTATATAAGTATTCATTTAAAGTTTCTCTATCTGAATACAATTTGAAATCAATATACATTTCTTCACGAATGAAGATTTTTTCTAAAGTAGAGAAATGCCATTTATTCTCCAATTCGTCTAACTGAATTTCTAATTCGCGTTTAAGCAATTGAACTGTTCTGTTAGTAGAAATTTTCAACATTTCAGAAACTCCAATAAACATTGGCTTATTATCTCCAATAACACATCCTAAAGGAGCAATTGAAGATTCACATGCTGTAAAAGCATACAAAGCATCAATCATTTTATCTGGTGAAATTCCTGGAGTTAAGTGGATTAAAATTTCAACCTCAGCAGCTGTATTATCTTCAATCTTCTTAACTTTTATTTTTCCTTTATCATTTGCTTTCAAGATACTATCAATCAAAGTCGAAGTATTTGTAGAAAACGGAATTTGAGTAATGACTAAGGTTTGCTTATCTAATTGAGATATTTTGGCACGAACACGCACTCTTCCTCCACGAAGTCCATCGTTATAATTAGAAACATCAGCAATTCCAGCGGTTGGAAAATCAGGATATAATGTAAAAGGTTTTCCTTTTAATATTTTTATAGACGAATCTATTAATTCCACAAAATTATGAGGTAAAACTTTTGTGGATAAACCTACAGCAATTCCTTCTGCTCCTTGAGCTAAAAGCAAAGGAAACTTAACTGGTAAATTTACAGGCTCAGCTCTACGTCCATCATAAGAAGTTCCCCATTCTGTAATTTTTGGAGAGAATAAAATATCGTGACCTAGTTTAGAAATTCGAGCTTCAATATAACGAGAAGCTGCTGCACTGTCACCTGTAAGGATATTTCCCCAGTTACCTTGCATGTCAATAATCAATTCCTTCTGACCGATTTGCACCATAGCATCACCAATACTTGCATCTCCATGAGGATGATACTGCATAGTGTGCCCAACGATATTCGCTACTTTATTGTAACGACCATCATCTAACTCTTTCATAGAGTGCATAATTCTACGTTGTACAGGTTTAAAACCATCTTCAATGGCTGGAACAGCACGTTCTAGAATTACATACGAAGCATAATCTAAGAACCAATCCTTATACATTCCGGTTACTTTCGTAATCGTTTCTTCCGGATCTTCATTGTTTTCATAGAAATTATGTCCTGATGAAACATGAATATCATCAAAACCTTCCTCATTGTTGGAATTATCCTGATTATCTAAATTTTCGTCTTCGTTTGGAATGATGTTATCTTCTTCTTCGTCTTTCATTTTTATGCTGAATTATTTTCAGTATCTTAATATCTTAATTCAAAAATTACTGCTCACTTAAAACTGAACACTGAACACTAATCTTTTTCAATCACATCCAATTCAACCTTCAAATTGTTTATGATAAACTCTTGTCGGTCTGGTGTATTTTTCCCCATATAGAATTCAAGTAACGTTTCAATTGATGTTGCTTTATCTAACATTACTGGATCTAACCTAATATCTTCCCCAATAAAAAATTTAAACTCATCGGGTGAAATCTCTCCCAAACCTTTAAATCGAGTTATTTCTGGTTTTGGTTTTAACTTTTCAATGGCTGCTTTCTTTTCTTCATCGCTGTAGCAATAAATGGTTTCTTTTTTATTTCTAACTCTGAATAAAGGTGTTTGTAAAATATATAAATGTCCGTCTTTAATCAACTCTGGAAAGAATTGTAAGAAGAACGTAATTAATAACAATCTAATGTGCATTCCATCGACATCGGCATCGGTTGCTATTACAATATTGTTGTAACGCAAATCTTCCATCGATTCTTCGATATTTAAAGCAGCTTGCAATAAATTGAATTCTTCGTTTTCATATACAATCTTTTTTGACATTCCATACGAATTCAAAGGCTTTCCACGTAAACTAAAAACCGCTTGTGTATTTACATCACGACTTTTGGTAATCGAACCCGATGCAGAATCTCCCTCAGTGATAAAAAGTGTACTTTCTAAACTTCTTGGGTTTTTGGCATCCATTAAATGCACTCTACAATCACGTAATTTTTTATTGTGAAGATTCGATTTCTTAGCTCTGTCTTTTGCCAACTTACGAATTCCTGATAATTCTTTACGTTCTCTTTCTGCTTGAAGAATCTTACGTAGTAAAGCATCTGCAACTTCCGGATTTTTATGCAAATAATTATCAAACTTAACTTTGATGAAATCATTAATAAAAGTCCTTACTGTTGGACCGTTTGGACCAATATCTGTTGAACCTAATTTGGTTTTTGTCTGACTTTCAAAAACAGGTTCTTCAACTTTAACTGCAATTGCAGAAACGATTGATTTACGAATATCTGAAGCCTCAAAAGGTTTGTTATAGAATTCTTTTATACTTCGAACAATAGCTTCTCTAAAAGAACTTAAATGTGTTCCTCCTTGTGTAGTGTTTTGTCCGTTTACGAAAGAATGGTATTCTTCTGAATATTGTGATTTACTATGTGTGACAGCAATTTCGATATCTTCACCTTCTAAGTGAATGATTGGATACACCATATCTTCATCAGCTATGTTTTCTTCTAACAAGTCTTTTAGTCCATGTTCAGAAAAATATTTTTCACCATTAAAATAAATAGCTAAACCACGGTTAAGATAACAGTAGTTTTTAAGCATCTTAATGATGTACTCATTACGAAACTTATAATTTTTAAAAATGGCTTCATCGGCTACGAAAGATACTTTTGTACCTTTTCGTTTAGTTGACTCTTGAACATCTTCTTCTAAGATAAGATTTCCTGCAGAAAATTCAGCTGCTTTTTGTTGGTTATCTCTTACGGATTCTACCCTAAAGTAATTCGATAAAGCATTCACGGCTTTTGTTCCGACACCATTTAAACCTACTGATTTTTTAAAGGCTTTGGAATCGTATTTTCCACCCGTATTCATTTTAGAAACTACATCAACTACTTTTCCTAAAGGAATTCCTCGGCCATAATCGCGAACCGTTACCATTTTATCTTTAATGGTTACTTCAATGGTTTTTCCTGCACCCATTACGAATTCATCGATACAGTTGTCAATAACCTCTTTAATCAAGATATAAATACCATCATCTGGAGAAGAACCATCACCTAATTTTCCAATATACATACCTGGACGCATACGAATATGCTCTTTCCAATCGAGTGAACGTATATTGTCTTCGTTATACTGAATTTGATCTGACATAAAGTGTTTGAGAATTTAGGCTAATATACTGTAATTAGTAGAAAATTGAAAGGATTGGAATTAGAAGATATTAAGAATGTTATTCACAATTTTGGATGAGAAGATAGAGAATAGAATAAAGAAAATAGAGAATAGTTTTTTGAAGGGAAATTTTATTATATTTGAAGTATTAACTTACAGATTATTATAAATCAAAAACTTTATTATTTTTTATATATGAATTGTGAGTAATTATAAAAGTAAAAAACACATTTATGATAGAATTTTTTAAAGGTTTATTAGAAGCTTCTCGTGACAGATTAAAAAATCCAATTCTAGGAACATACTCAATATCCTTTATATTATTTAATTGGCGTCCTTTATTATTTTTAATGTTTTCCAAAGCATCTATAGAAGATAAAATAATTGTAACAAACTCATTATATTGCTCATGGGGTGCCCTTTTATGGCCTTTACTTATTACAATTATAATTGCATTTGGAGTTCCATATTTTATGTTATTAGTAGATATAGCACTTGTAAAATCAAAAAAAGATAGAAGACGGATTAGACATGATGAACAAATAATTAGTCTTGATGAACAAATAACAATAGCTACCAAAGAATTTGAAATTCAAAGTAGAAAATCAGGAACCAAAACAATTGAATTATTACAAGATTCTATTTCAAGTTTGGAAATAGAAAAACAAACATTACAAGAATCAATTAATTCTGAACGTGAATTAAACTCGACTGAAGTTAAAAAATTGAATGATGTATTAAAAAATGAAATAGAAAAAAATAACCATTCAAAAAATAATCCAGAAATTTCATTTTCAGAAAAAGCTTTCGAAACATTTAATTATCTACAAAATTCTAATAAATTAGAAGAGTTTTATAATTACTTTGACGGTTTCGCTTTATCTATAAAACTTGATGAAGAAACAATTAAATATTACAAAAATCTAGGCTTATCAAGGCAAGCTGAATTTGGTAGTAAATACACTGAACTAGGATTTGAGGTTTATCAACTTATTTTTGAAACTAACAACTCTAAAGATATAAAAAAAGAAATGTCAAGTTTATTAAACAAATTGAATAATCATGAAATTCAAGTATTAAAAAACCTATCCTCTAATGATAATCTTATTATTAATTTTCAAGAAGGGTTTAGAAAAATAATAATTTCAGAACTACTTGATTCAGGTTTTATTTTTAGAAATGATAAGCAAGAATATAAATTAACTAGAACTGGTGCAGCATTCCGAAATTTAATTGCATTAAATAATATTGATTAAAAACATTACGAATAGTTTATCATTTTTAAAGTATTTAAAACCAAAAAAAACCTGCAATCAAATTACAGGTTTTTCTATTTTCTATTCTCTTTGTTCTATTTTCTATGAACTAAACATTAAAACGGAAATGCATCACATCACCATCTTTAACGATATATTCTTTTCCTTCTACTCTTAGTTTTCCAGCTTCTTTTACTTTAGCTTCTGTTCCAAACGTTGAAAAGTCTTCAAAAGCAATAACTTCTGCACGTATGAATCCTTTTTCAAAATCAGTGTGAATAACTCCAGCAGCTTGTGGCGCTGTATCTCCTACTTGAATTGTCCAAGCTCTTACTTCTTTTACACCAGCTGTAAAGTAGGTTTGTAAGTTTAATAATTTGTAAGCAGCACGAATTAAAACGGCTGAACCTGGTTCAGTCAATCCCATATCTTCTAAAAATACTTGACGTTCTTCGTAACTTTCTAATTCTGTAATATCTGCTTCTGCTCCTACTGAAAGGATAATTACTTCTGCATTTTCGTCTTTTACTAATTCTCTAACTTGTTCTACATATGCATTTCCTTTCACTGCAGATTCTTCATCTACATTACAAACATATAAAACAGGTTTTAAAGTAATTAATTGAAAATCCTCCATTAAAGCTTCTTCATCTGCATTTTGAGGAACAACTGTTCTTGCTGATTTTGCTTGTAACAAGGCTTCTCTGATTCTATCTAGTAAGGCTTTTTCAGTTTGCGCTTCTTTATTTCCAGTTTTGGCTGCACGATTTGTTTTTTCTAAACGTTTTTCAACTGTTTCCAAATCTTTTAATTGCAACTCTATGTCAATCGTTTCTTTATCGCGAATAGGGTTTACATTTCCATCAACGTGAATAATGTTATCGTTATCAAAACAACGTAACACGTGAATAATAGCGTTACATTCTCTAATATTTCCTAAGAATTGATTTCCTAAACCTTCACCTTTACTTGCTCCTTTAACTAAACCTGCAATATCAACGATATCAACGGTTGCCATTTGCACACGTTCTGGTTTAACTAATTCTTCTAGTCTATTAATTCTTGGATCTGGTACGTTTACTACTCCAATATTTGGTTCTATGGTACAAAAAGGAAAGTTTGCACTTTGCGCTTTTGCGTTTGACAAACAATTAAATAAGGTTGACTTTCCTACGTTTGGTAATCCTACAATTCCTGCTTTCATCTTGAAATTTTAAATAAGAGTGCAAATATAGAAAATGTAAAGCTACTTTCTCAAGTTATTTATAATATCTTTTTCGGTTTCGGTTAACAAAACTCCAGTATCAATATCCCAAAATTCGGTTAGAATACTATCCGTTTTATTAAGAAGTGTTTTGTCTTTAAAAATTTCAGCATCTTGATATTTAAAAATATTGGTTCTAAACTCGGTTGTGATTAGATAATTACTGATTTCAAATTTTATCTCTTTTTTATTTTTTTCGGTTATAAATCCAATTTCTTCTTTGGAATTGGCTAAATAATAGTCTTTAGTTTCAACTCTATAAGTAGTTCTAAAATTAGATTTGTAAATTTTTCTATTTTTGAAATCTAATATTTTCGAAGTTTTCTCTGCTCTGTTTTCTGGAAGAAAGGAGGATACTTCTAGAATTATTTTTTTCTTATTATCATATAAAATTGAGTACTCTGACATATAACCCTCAACTGTTGTGTAGGGCTTGACTCTTAAAAGTAAATAATTTTTGTTTTGAGGATAAGTCAATAATTGAAAGTCGTAACGTTTTTTAGCTTTTGAATCCAAAATTTCATCTAAATATTTAAACTGATAATAATTCTCCATCAAGTTATTGAGGTTATAACCTAGTAAATCTTTATCAAATTCGTCAACAAGACCAATGGTTCTATTTTGTTCTACTAAAATATCAGTCTTAATGGTTCTCTTATCACCTAAAATTTGAAAATTTATTAATCCATCATTATAAAAAGCATACTTGTTATCTCTTTTAAAAAATTCTCTTGTATAAACACGTAAGTTAGCCGGAACTGTTATTTTTTTGATTGAATTTTTAATCAGATCTTTTAAAATATCTTGTGGATGTCTGTCAGTTAAAATAACTTCTTGTAGTAATTCAGTTTCTTTTTCGAGTGTTATGATGTTAACTCCATCTTCAATTAATGTATTAGATTTGACTTGGAGTTTTTTGTAAGAAGTATGTGAAATTTCAATTAATGAAGGTCTTGTCAAACTCAATTGAAAAACTCCTTCAGAATTACTAATTAAACCTTGATTTGTTCTAAGAACAGTAATTACTGCATCTTCAATTGGTAAATCTGTATCAGCATCTTTTAAAATTACAGTAATTTCTGCTTGTGAAAAACTCATCACCGAAAAAAATAGAAAAAATAAAAGGCAAATTTTCTTGATATGTTTATCTTGTTTATTCAATTTGCACAGCTTTAAAATTTTCAACAAATTTATTCTAAATTAATAGAATTATAAGGTTTTTCAGCAAAGACTTTTTAACAAGAATTAGCCAAGTAATTAACAATTAAAGTGGTAATTATGTAATCAATTTAAAAAATAGTAAAACACAAACTACTTAATACTAACTAAATTTGTAATGTAATTAATTAAAACTTTAAAATTATGAAAAATGTAATAGTAACTCTATCCTTAATCTTATGTACAAGTTATGGATTTGCTCAAAACAAAAATGTTCAGACAGAAGAGAAAACCACTGTTAGAACTATAAAAGATTCTGATGGTGAGAAAAAAATTGTAAAAAAAGAAGAAACAAAAGAAGTTCAAAATATTGAATTTGAAAAAGATGCTAAAAACACCTTAAACAAAGAGACGAAACAAACACCTGTAGAAGTAACTTCTACTACTGAAGTAAGCGTTGATGGTGTAACGCGCTCTATTGACGTAGATCGTTCTGCTTATTATGAATTAAATGGAAGAAAATTTGAGGTTGCAGTTGACAAAGCTGGATATAACTTAAACAATACTAATGGTGAAAATCTAGGTGTTTTGAGAAAAACTTCGAACAATAATTATATTTATATTGAAAAAAAGAAAGTCTCTGTTGGTTATTTTGACAATGAAGGAAACTTAATTTTAGAAACTTATGATCCTAAAAATGATGTTTTGATTATTAATAAATACATAATGGTTAAATAATAGTATTTAATGTACTTTAAAAAAAAATCCTGAAGCTAACTTCAGGATTTTTTTTTAAAATTTATTCATTATGTAAAAATGCTTGTCTATTTAGTAAGGTTTCATCACTTTCCACGTGTTCATCATCAGGAACACAACAATCAACTGGACAAACAGCTGCACATTGAGGCTCTTCGTGAAAACCTTTACATTCTGTACATTTACCTGGAACAATAAAATACAAATCATCAGAAATTGGTGTTTGAGCAGCATCTGCATCTATTTCTGTTCCATCTGGTAATATTACTTTTCCTGAAAGCTTTGTTCCGTCTTTATATCTCCAATCATCTGCTCCTTCATAAATTGCTGTATTTGGACATTCAGGTTCACAAGCACCACAATTTATACATTCATCTGTTATTATAATCGCCATTTTATATGCTTTAAAAATTATTAAGTCAAGTCGAAAGTCGAAAGCTAAATACTTTAGACATTATGACATTAGACTTTGAACTAATTATCTTATTTTTGCACAAAATTACAATGTTATCTATTTAAAAACAAGTTACAAATGTTACAAATGTCAAAAATTGAAATAAAAAATAGTTTTGTTGAGTTAGGAAATTTTCTAAATCAGTTTGCATTAGAAGGAAATATAAAAAATGAAGCTATAAAAAATAACGCTACTTTTTTTGACGCATTTGTAGATTTGATTCAGTTATCTCAATCACATAATGGTTGGTTTACACCAGAACAAGTATATTTTTCTATTCAATCTTGGGCGAAAGCTTTAACCGAAGAAAACCTTACCCAATGGCTTTCAGCTTATGAATTAAAAGAAACTGAACCAAAAAACATTGGATTAATTTTAGCTGGAAATATTCCTTTAGTTGGTTTTCATGATTTTTTAACGGTTTTAATTACAGGAAACAATGTCTTAGTTAAAACATCTTCAAACGATCAACATTTAGTCAAGTTTTTAGCAAAATTTTTAATAGCTTTAGATGAAAGGTTTGAGAAAAAAATAACATTTGTTGAAGGTAAATTAGAAGGTTTTGATGCTATAATTGCAACAGGAAGTAATAATACATCACGTTATTTTGATTATTATTTTAAAAAAGTTCCAAATATTATCAGAAAAAACAGAAATTCAGTTGCCATCTTAACAGGTGATGAGTCAAAAGAAGATTTAACTAATTTAGGTGAAGATATTTTTAGATATTTTGGGCTAGGATGTAGAAATGTTTCTAAATTATTTGTGCCAAAAGGATATAATTTCAAAGCTTTTTTTGAAGCAATTTTTGAATATAAAGATGTTATTTTTTATGAAAAATATGCCAATAATTACGATTACAACAAAGCCGTTTTTCTAATGAGCTTGTACAAATTATTAGATAATGAATTCTTGACTTTAAAAGAAGATTCAAGTTACTCCTCACCTATTTCAAGTGTTTTTTATGAATTTTATGATGATTTAGATGAAGTTAAATCTCGATTAAAATTAGATGAAGAAAAAATTCAGTGCATTGTTTCAAATAATATAGTTGAGAATAGTATTTCCTTTGGTCAAACCCAAAAACCAATGCTTTGGGATTATGCTGATAATATTGATACTATTGAGTTTATAAAAAGTTTATAAAAAAGAAAAGAGCCTCCTTTCGGAAAGCTCTTCTCTAACAAAAAACAAATCTAAATTAAAATTATGCTTTAGGTGTAACCACTGAATCAATTACGTGAATTACCCCATTTGATTGGTTAACATCAGAAATTGTAACTTTTGCAGAAGCACCATTTTCGTCTGTTAAATAAATATCTTTTCCTTTCATCCAAGCAATTAAAGTTCCACCACTAACTGTTGTTAAAGTAGCTTTTCCATCTCCTTTTTTAATGGAAGCCATTAAGTCTTTAGCATTCATTTTTCCAGCAACTACGTGGTAGGTTAACACAGTTTGCAACAATTTCTTGTTTTCTGGTTTTAATAAAGCTTCTACTGTTCCTGCTGGCAATTTATCAAACGCAGCATTTGTTGGGGCAAAAACGGTGAATGGTCCTTCTGACATTAAAGTTTCAACTAAATCGGCTGCTTTTACGGCTGCTACCAAAGTTGTATGATCTTTTGAGTTAACTGCATTTTCAACAATGTTTTTTGAAGGATACATTGGAGCACCTCCTACAGTTACTGTTTTTTCTTTTTGAGCAAAAGCATTTCCTGTCAACATTAAAGTGAATGCAATCATAGCTACTGATAAAATTTTTCTAGTTTTCATAATTCTTTTTTATTAAGTTATAGTGATATTTACGGCAGAAGTCTATTTTTGGATTTAAAAAAGTTTATATTTTTCTAGATTTAACACTTTCAATTGAAAAAAAAAATTGTTTTAAAGCACAACTACAACGTTATTGTTAATAACACAAGGGTATTATTGCTAAATTATTACCCTCATTTTATTCTCAATTTCCGAAATTTGCCTCATACAATTAACTACTTACACATTTAAAATGAAAAAACACAACTACAGTGCTGGACCATGTATTTTGCCTCAAGAAGTTTTTGAAAAAGCGTCACAAGCCATTTTAAACTTTAATAATTCAGGTTTATCTATATTAGAAATATCACACAGAAGTAAAGATTTTGTAGCCGTAATGGATGAAGCAAGAGCTTTAGTTTTAGAATTATTAGGATTAGATGGCAAAGGCTATCAAGCGTTATTTTTACAAGGAGGTGCAAGTTTAGAATTCTTAAGAGTTCCATATAACCTTATGAAAGTTGATGGAAAAGCAGCTTATTTAGATTCAGGAACTTGGGCAAATGGAGCAATTAAAGAAGCTAAACCATTTGGAGAAACTATTGTAATTGCTTCATCTAAAGAAAGTAATTATACTTTTATTCCTAAAGATTATGCTATACCGACTGATGTAAATTATTTTCATTGTACATCAAACAATACAATCTTTGGCACTCAAATGAAATCATTTCCAGAAACGAATGTTCCAGTGGTTTGTGATATGAGTTCAGATATATTTTCAAGAGTTTTAGATTTTTCAAAATTCGATATCATTTATGCAGGTGCACAAAAAAACATGGGACCTGCTGGAACAACTTTAGTTGTAATCAAAGAAGATGTATTAGGTAAATCTGGAAGAAACATTCCTAACATATTAAACTACGAACAACATATTACTAAAGAAAGTATGTATAATACGCCTCCAGTTTTTGCAGTTTATACATCTTTACTTACCTTGCAATGGTTAAAAAATAAAGGTGGAATTGCGGGAATTGAAAAAGAAAATGAAGCAAAAGCGGCTTTATTGTATGCTGAAATTGATAGAAATCCACTTTTCAATGGTGTTGTAGCTACTGAAGATAGAAGTATTATGAATGCAACTTTTACCTTAAATAATGCAGCACATCAAGAAACTTTTGATACTATGTGGAAAGCTGCAGGTATTTCTGGTATAAACGGACATCGTTCTGTTGGTGGTTATAGAGCTTCAATGTATAATGCTTTACCTATTGAAAGTGTTCAGGTATTAGTAGACGTAATGAAAGAATTAGAGAGAAGTTTAAGTAAAAAATAAATTAATAATCAGCATCGAAAGATGTTGAAATAAATTCAGCATAAAAATGAAAGTATTAGCCAACGACGGAATTTCAAAAAGCGGCATAAAAGCCTTAGAAAAAGCTGGTTTTGAAGTGATTACAACAAAAGTAGCACAAGAACAAGTAGAAAATTATATCAATAGCCATAAAATTGACGTAATTTTAGTAAGAAGTGCTACTAAAGTTAGAAAAGACATCATTGATAATTGTCCAAGTTTAAAAATCATTGGTCGTGGTGGTGTTGGAATGGACAACATTGATGTAGATTATGCACGTAGCAAAGGCTTACATGTAATAAACACTCCGGCTTCTTCATCTGAATCAGTTGCTGAATTAGTTTTTGCTCATTTATTTTCAGGAGTTCGTTTTTTACACGATTCCAATAGAACTATGCCTTTAGAAGGTGATACAAATTTCAACGGACTAAAGAAAGCTTACGGAAATGGAATGGAATTAAGAGGTAAAACTCTTGGTATCATTGGTTTTGGAAGAATTGGTCAAGCTGTAGCTAAAATAGCTTTAGGGTTAGGGATGAAAGTTATCGCAACAGATAAATATGTTGGTGAAGCTGTAATTCGTGTGGACTTCTATAACGGACAATTTATTAATGTAGATATTGTTACAGAACCTTTAGAGGATTTATACAAGCATTCTGATTTTATTACTTTACATGTTCCAGCTCAAGACGGTTATGTAATAGGCAGAGACGAATTAAAAATAATGAAAGAAAATGTTGGAATTATCAATGCAGCACGTGGTGGCGTAATTGATGAAGTTGCTTTAGTAGAAGCTTTAGATGAGGGTAAAGTTTTATTTGCAGGATTAGACGTTTTTGAAAAAGAACCAACGCCAGAAATGAGAATTTTAATGCATCCAAAAATTTCTTTAACACCACATATTGGAGCTGCAACAGACGAAGCACAAGATAGAATTGGCACAGAACTTGCAGAGCAAATAATAAGTCTACTTAAAAATAATTAATATTTTTTAAGTATATTTAACATATTTTAACTTTAAAAATAACATATTTATGTCAGGAATTTTAGATTTATTAAATAGTGATTTAGGGAAACAACTTGTTAGTAACATTTCAGAAAAAACAGGAATTAACCCTACTCAAGCTAGTGATGTAGTTTCATCAAGTATTCCAGTTTTATTAGGACAAATGCAAAACAATGTACTTTCGGGAGAAGGTGCAAGTGGTTTGTTAAGTGCGTTAACAAGTGGCAAACATGATGGAAGTATACTAGATAATCTAGGAGGATTTTTAAATGGCGGTGATTTTTCTGACGGAGATAGAATTCTTAGCCATGTTACTGGAAACAAACAAGACACAATGGTTCAAGGTTTAAGTGCAAAAACTGGAGTAGATTCTAGTATTATATCTAAAATATTACCAATGCTTGCTCCTATCATAATGGGATATTTAGGAAAGCAAACAAAAAATAGCGGTGTATCTACAACTCCAGATTTAGGAGGCCTTTTAGGAGGATTACTTGGAGGAGGAAATAACTCTTCTAGTGGAAGTTCACTAGGAGGTTCTTTATTAACTTCTGTTTTAGATCAAAATGGTGATGGAAAACTTGATGTTAGTGATGCAATGTCTGCAATTAGTGGAAGTGGAAAGAAAAAAGGTGGATTAGGAGGTCTTCTTGGAGGTCTTTTTGGAAAAAAATAATTCATTAAAAGAAATACTATTCTTAAAGCATCGGCTATGTCGATGCTTTTTTTTATCTTTATACTTTAATTCATAATACTATGAAAACTTATATTTCAATATTTGCATTAGTATTTATTATGCTTTTTAGTTGTACTTCAAGTAAAGAGATTATTAGTAATGATAAACCACTTTTAGAAAGTGATACAATTCGTATTGCGAATGATGAAATTGAATATGAAGTATTAATTATTGATGGTGGATTTACAAGTTGGTTTAATTCAAGAGCAAAACCAAGAAATTTTTATACTCAAGATTATCTTGAAGCTAGAAATCATTTTTGGGTTTTAGAATGGAACAGAAGGGCAAATATGCCGACAGTTTATAATTCAAATCTATATGAAATACCTATAAACTATGAAACAAATATAGACTACGGTTTTGAAGTAAACTACATGATATTCAATTACTTAACTTATTTTCAATTAACAAATAAACAACAATTAGGAGGTTTTCCTGCACGATTATAAAAGAATGAACAAACTTAAACAACGCTGGAATGTGACTTCAAACTGGCAATTAATTATAATTTTTATTGTATTTGCAATAACAGGTTCAACAGCAGCCTATCTTTCAAAACCTATTACTAACTATATTGGACTTACAAAGGAATCCGTTTCTTTATGGATTTATTGGCCAATTAGAATAATTATTTTATTTCCCATTTATCAAGTAATGCTTGTATTTATTGGTGCTTTATTTGGTCAATTTAAGTTCTTTTGGGAATTTGAAAAAAAAATGCTTAATAGAATGAAACTAGGCTTTATAGCTGAATTTATAGATAAGAAAATTAAATAAGACATATAATTAAATATGCCTTATAATTTTTTATTGAATTATTCTTTTTCTTCTTTCTTAATAATATATTTATAAACCCAAGTTAAAGTAAACGTTGGAATAAAATCTATAAATGGGAAAGCTTCTTCTATAAAACTAATTACACCAGCAACTTTACCAGTTGTTCCTTTATACATTGCCATCATAATAAATCCTGAAATTGGTGCCCAGAAAATATCCGTAGCTTCAGCAAAAATTGGAACAACGTAAGACAACATACCAACTAAATCAAAGATAATCCCGAGAATTAGCTTCGTTTTTTTATCACTTTTTATTTTGGGTTGAATAATTTCAACTTGTTGATCCGACATTCATTATATATTTAAATTCAATTATAAATATACAATTAAGATGCCAATTATTTTTCTTTATTAATCAATCTATAAAAATCGTCTCTAAATTCTTTTTGATTAAAAACGCCTCCATATTGCAAAGTTGAAGTATAACTACTTTCATCTTTAATTCCTCTACTAGAAACACATAAATGAGTTGCTTCTACTATTATCATTACGTTTTCAGTATCAAGAACTGTTTTTAGTTCATTAAAAATTTGCATAATCATTCGCTCTTGAACTTGCGGTCTTCTAGCGTAATAATCAACAATTCGGTTCAATTTAGATAAACCAATAACTTTTCCTGAAGAAACATAACCCACATGAGCTTTTCCAACAATTGGCAAAAAATGATGCTCACAAGTCGAATTAAAACTAATATTAGCTTCGACTAACATTTTGTCATAGTGATACGAATTGTCAAAAACTGAAATTTTTGGCTTATTTGCCGGATTTAATCCTGAAAAAATCTCTTTAACAAACATTTTTGCAACTCTATGTGGAGTTCCTTTTAAACTATCATCAGTTAAATCTAAACCAAGTTCTTTCATAATGACTTCAAAATGCTCCTCAATTACGGTCATTTTATCTTCATCAGATTTATCAAAGGCATCTGCTCGCAATGGAGTTTCTGCTGATGTCATTTGGTGATTATCACCTACGATTTCAAATAATTCTTTTTCAATAGTAGTATTCATAGCAATTTTTCCCTTCTATTTTAATTTTGATTTGTAATACTTTCTCAATTTTTCGAGTTTAGGTGCAATCACCATTTGACAATAACCTTGTGAACTGTTTTCGTTATAATAATTTTGATGATAATCTTCGGCTACATAGAAAACAACTGCCGAAGAAACTTTTGTTACAATAGGATCATCATATAACTTTTCTTTTTCAATAAGTGTAATATATTCTTCCGCTTCTTTCTTTTGAGCTTCTGAATGATAAAAAATTTCACTTCTATATTGTGTTCCAACATCTGCTCCTTGTCTATTTAAAGTTGTTGGATTGTGTGAACTAAAGAAAATTTCTAATAAATCTTTGTATTGTACCAATTTTGGATCATAAGTAATTTCGATGGCTTCAGCATGACCAGTTGTTCCTGTTCCAATTTCTCTGTAAGATGGATTTTTAATTGTTCCACCAGTGTAACCAGAAACTACTTTTTCTACCCCTTTAATTTCTAAAAAAACGGCTTCTGTACACCAAAAACAACCACCAGCGAAAGTTGCAACTTCTTTTCCTTCTTTAATATTCATTTTAATAGGTTCTTTAAATTCTTTAATTTTACTTACTGTTTGTAACTCATTTGATTTACAAAATCCTAATGATAACAACGAAACTAACAAAAATATTTTCATGATTTATGATTTTTTGTTTAACAAATATACAAAATTATTAAACAGATTATTTATTTTAACTTTAATTTATATAATGATTTACGATAAAACTGTGATTTAGGTTTGTAAAACATAGATTTATATTGCTTTAAAACATTTCAATGGTAATAATATAAATTAAATAGAAAATGATGTAAATAATTTAATTGCAGTATGTTATAAATTTGTAAAGTAAAGAATTAGAAGATTATTATTTTGTTCGATACACAACAAAAAACTAATATTAACTAAAAACTATTTATTATGTTAAGATGGACAATTACATTTCTCGTTATAGCAATTATTGCTGGAGTTTTAGGATTCGGAGGAATTGCAGCAGGTGCAGCAGGTATAGCTAAAGTATTATTTTTTATTTTTATTGTACTATTTATATTATCGCTTATTCGTGGTAGAAAATAGTAAGTAATGAATTATAAACTTTAGAAAATTGTGTAAGTTGATTTCTTATATTGACTTACACAATTATTTTTTCCACTTATTTTTTTTCAAATTAATCGTTATCATACTTTATAAAACACAAAAAATCTTTGTTTCTTTGTACAAATAGTTAAAAATGATAGCAGTTACCCAATTACATAAATATTATGGTGATTTACAGGTTTTAAAAGGCGTAAATCTTCACATAAAATCTGGTGAAATAGTTTCAATTGTTGGTGCTTCTGGTGCCGGAAAAACAACTTTATTACAGCTTTTGGGAACTTTGGATAAACCAACTATGCAAAATGGTTCTTCACTTAGTATTGATGGAACCGATGTTTTAAAATTAAATGATAAAGAATTATCAAAATTTAGAAACCTTAATTTGGGATTTATTTTTCAATTTCATCAGTTATTGCCTGAGTTTTCTGCTTTAGAAAATGTATGTATTCCAGCATTTATTGCTAATAAAAACAAAGCTGAAACCGAAACTGAAGCTAAACGTTTATTAGAATATCTAGGTTTAAAAGACAGAATTCATCACAAACCAAGTGAACTTTCTGGTGGTGAACAGCAAAGAGTTGCTGTGGCAAGAGCTTTAATAAACAAACCAAAGATAATTTTTGCTGATGAACCTTCTGGAAACTTAGACACACAATCTGCTGAAATTTTACACCAATTATTTTTTAAATTGCGTGATGAATTTGGACAAACATTCGTAATCGTAACTCATAACGAAGAATTAGCTGATATGGCTGACAGAAAATTAGTTATGAAAGACGGAAATATTATGATTTAATGCTATTACTTTTAGTTTATTGGTTCATCTTATTTGTTTTTGCTTCTTTATCAGGAATTGCATTCCAAAATACGTTTGGGATTTCTAAAACTAACCCTGCTTTTACAGTATTGTTTGGACTTATTTTTCAAACCTTTTTTTTAAGTCTTTGTGCTTTACTTTTTAGAATAAATAGCGAAGTTTTTATACTAAACTGCATAATTCAACTACTTTTTTTCTTACAATACAAAGTAGAATTTTTAACATTTTTAAAATCATTATTCAAGTCGTTTTCTAAAAAACAATTTTATTTATTTATTGGATTAACAGTTTTAATTGCTTTAAAATCGGCACAATTACCAACCATTTTTGATAATGAAAGCTATTACATTCAAACTATAAAATGGCTCAATGAATATGGATTTGTAAAAGGTGTTGCAAACGTTCATCCATTTTTAGGGCAATTTTCATTTTGGCATGTCTTGCAAAGTGGCTTTAATTTTTCATTTATTACAAATAAGGTTAATGATATCAATGGTTTCGTATTATTGATTGGAATTTACTATTTCTTTGAAAAAAATAGTAAAAAAAGTTTCAATTGGTCGTTTTTTGGTATAGTATTTCTTGTATTTTATTATCAATTTATAGATTCACCTTCTTCAGATTTACCAATATTAATTGTTTCATCAATAATATTTTATGAGTTTATTGAAAAAACAATGGATTTTAAAACACTACTAATATTTTCATTATATATTTTCATTATAAAAGTTACATTTTTTCCAATTGTTTTTCTGGCTTTATTTTCAATCAAAAAAAATAAAAAAAATCTATTATTTCTTTTGGTTTGCTCCACTCTATTTGGATTACTATTTGTAGTTAAAAATAGTATAATTTCAGGTTATCCGTTATTTCCATTACCATATTTTGCAACAAATTATGACTGGAAAATGAGTAGTGAAGTCTTAAAACAACTCTCACAAATTGTAATTGATGGTGGTTATTCTGAACATTTGGTGGCTACTAAAAACTTATCCTATTTAGATAAATTTATTTTATGGTTTAAACTTGATGGTTTAAATGCAATTTTTAATAGAGGAATGCTTGTTTTGTTTCTTATTATTCCTTTCACTACTTTTTTTAAGCTGAATACTAATTTTAAAAAGTTATATTTTATTCTTTTAATTCACTTTATTGTTCTATTATTAGTTTCACCTCAATACAGATATTTTCTTCCAACCTTTATTTTATTTGCAACTGTTTTAGCTTACGAATTTTCAACCTATTTAAAATTTTCAATAAAGAATAGTATAGTTATTTTTTCTCTATTTTTTGTGCTAATTAGTTTATTCATTGACGTAAAAAAACCATCAAATGGAATTACTTTTAAATTAAGTCAACTATTAATTCCAGAATCAAACACTAAGTACGAAAACAATAATTTTATAAGTAAAAGCATTGGGGATTTTTACTATTTTGATCCAGTTCTTCCCAATTTATACGAAACTTCAAATGGAGAATTACCTTGTGTAAATGAAAGATTATATAAGCATTATAATTATTTTCCGCAACAAAGAACTAATGATATAAAAGATGGATTTTATGCTAAAGAATTTATAAATGAATAAATCAGAATTAAAAGATTTCTTGGATGAAAAAGTAATTCAATACAATAATTTTGATTTTATTGAAAGTGATCCAATACAAATACCTCATTCATTTTCTTTAAAAGAAGATATTGAAATTGCAGGTTTTTTAAGTGCTACAATTGCTTGGGGAAATCGTAAAATGATTATCAAAAACTCTAAAAAGTTAATGGAAATCATGGGAAATTCTCCTTATGACTTTGTGATGAATCATTCTGAAGATAATTTAGATTCGTTTGACGATTTTGTACATAGAACTTTCAATTCGCTTGACGCTAAAACTTTTATGAAAGCTTTACAGAATATCTATATTAATCATGATGGTTTAGAAGCTGTTTTTGCTAAACATCAAGAAGAAGACAGTATGCAAAAAAGTATTCATGAGTTTAAGAAAGTCTTTTTTGAAATTGAACATTTACAGAGAACACAAAAACACGTTTCAGATCCATTAAACAATAGTGCTGCAAAAAGAATCAACATGTATTTACGTTGGATGATTCGAAATGATAATAAAGTAGATTTTGGTATTTGGAAAACAATTCACCCATCAAAATTATCTTGTCCTTTAGATGTACATTCAGGAAATGTTGCTCGAAAATTAGGTTTGCTTAAAAGAAAACAAAACGATGGAAAAGCTTTAGCCGAATTAGATTTTGCTTTAAGAAAGCTTGACAAAAACGATCCTGTTAAATATGATTTTGCTTTGTTTGGATTGGGAGTTTTTGAAGGGTTTTAATCAAAAAAAATCCTAAACAAGTTAGGATTTTAATAGTTTGGTTGGTTTGGTTATTTGAATCTTATTTATAAATAGATTCTTTTTTGAAATGAACAGCAAGTAAATAATATACTACTGCTCTATATTTGCTTTTATTTGAACGACCGTATTTTTCCATTACTGCATCTATTCCTTTATCTAAATCAGCTCCATCTTTAAGACCTAATTTTTTAATTAAGAAATTGTTTTTTACAGTAGCTAATTCTTTTTCATCAGAACCTGCAACAGTAGCAGCATCAGCATTATAAATTGATGGACCACATCCAACAGTTACTTTTGTTAACAAATCCATGTTTGGAGTTACACCACATTTATCTTTTAAATCTGCAGCATATTTTACGATTAATTCGTCTCTTTTACTCATTTTTATATAGTTTTTTTAGATTAATAGAACCCAAATTTAGTTAAAAAAATTAACATTTAAAATAGTTAGTCAATATTTTATTATTAATTTTTTCGGGTGTAAAAATTTCTAAAATAGACGGATTATCATTTTGATTCATAAATGATTCCCACTGGTTTTGTAAACTAATTTCGTCTGTTGCTTTGTAATAAGTAAATTCAAACATATTGGCTAAATGAGAAGCATTCAAATTATGTGAAGTTTCAAAAAAAGTATTAAAAACTTCCGTTTCTTGATGACCTGGTAGAATTCTAAAAATTCCACCACCAGAATTATTAATTACTATAATTTTGAAGTTTTTTGGAATATAATTATTCCACAAAGCATTACTATCATAAAAGAAACTAATATCACCAGTTATAAAAACAGTTGGTTTATTTGATTTTAAAGCTGCTCCAATTGCGGTTGAAGTTGAACCATCAATTCCACTTGTGCCTCGATTACAAAAAACTTCTATGGATTTATCAATCGTTACCAATTGTAAATAGCGAATTGCTGAACTATTACTGACTTGTAATTGAATTTCTTTTGGTAAATTATGACTTATAAATTCAAACGCTTTAAAGTCAGAAAAAGGAATATCATTTACATATTTAGTATGCTTTTCTTTTCTAAGTTGGTTTATTTTTGAATAAGTTATCTTATAATCACTATTTACAGAATTTTCATGCTCTAATAATTGTGATAAAACAAGGTTTGGTTTTGTTACAAAATGTTGTGATAAACTTCCAAAAGTATCATAAGCTCTTAATTTATCAATATGCCAATGTTCTTGTGGTTTATAGTTTCTTAAAAATGCTTTTATTCGTTTTGAAACAACCATTCCACCAAAAGTGATTAGAATTTCTGGTTGAAAAGCTTCAAAATCTTCATCTGAAAAAGGAGTTATTAAAGTATCAATCGTATCAATAAAAGTTTCGTGATGTAAATTAGAAGTTTTTTCAGTCAAAACCACAACAGAATCATCATTAGCTAATGATTCAATAATCGAATTTTTAATCGAATTAGGTTTTAATTCACCAACTAAAATTAATTTCTTTTTAGCTGAATTCCATTGTTGAATAAACTTTTCATCTAAAGTAAAATTATCCCTTTCATTTTCAAAAGGAAGCAATTTTGGAGTAACTGAAAGTTCTGAAACTAAATCATACAAAGGTTCTTCAAAAGGAACGTTTATATGTGTTGGTCCTTTTCTAGAAATAGCTTCATGAATGGCAACATTAATTTTTATGTCATTATCATTTGAAGCATATTCGGACAAATTAGCATTATATAAACTGTGATTTGCAAACACATTTTCTTGACGAATAGTTTGTCCGTCACCAATATCAATTTTATCATGAGGTCTATCAGCACTAACAACAATCATTGGAATTTGACTGTAAAAAGCTTCAGCTACAGCTGGATAATAATTCAACAAAGCCGAACCAGAAGTGCAAACTAGAGCAACAGGTTGATTTAATTGTTGTGCCATTCCCATAGCAAAAAAAGCAGCACAACGTTCGTCTGCAATACTATAACACTTAAAAGTATCTTGTTGATTCGAAAAACCAATTGTTAACGGAGCATTTCTTGAACCTGGAGAAATAACAATATGATGGATTCCTTTTGCTTTAAAAATTTCTATTAAACTTTGGGCTAAAGGTATTTTTGGGTAAATCATTTTATGCTGAATTTATTTCAGTATCTTATTTTCTGAATTACAAATATACAAATTTGAGTGATTAGTAATTAGTAAAAAGTGATTAGTAATTGAGGATTTTCAAATGTAAACTTTGTAACTTTGAACTTTTCAAACAAGAAATACAATGAACACTTTTATTCGACAAGCAACCGAAAAAGATTTAGAGTCAATTTTAGAAATAGTGAATTATAATATTCTAAACACAACTTCTATTTATGACTATGAACCAAGAACTTTGGCACAACAAAAAGCAATATTTGATGATAAAAACAAAGAAGGTTTTCCTTTAATTGTTGTTGAAATTGATAATGAAATTGCTGGTTTTGGAACGTATGGAACTTTTCGTTTTAAAGAAGGTTATAAATTTACGGTAGAACATTCGGTTTATGTTTCTGTAAATCATAAAGGAAAAGGTTTGGGAAAGTTGTTATTAGCTGAATTAATTGAATTAGCCAAAAAACAAAAACTCCACACTATGATTGCAGTTATTGATGCTGAAAATCAAAGTAGTGTGGAATTTCATAAACAGTTTGGTTTTGAAACTGTTGGTGTTATTAAAGAATCTGCTTATAAATTTAATAAATGGCTTGATACTGTTTTTATGCAGTTAATTTTATAATTTAAAATTTAATTTTTCCTGTTTTTAAATATTGGATTGTATTTTCAATTGATTTTTCTGTAGCTTTTTCTACAACTAATTTATAGTTTCTTTCTGAATAATCAGATTCACCAGTTGTATAAAACTCGGCAACCTCTTTTTTAATTAATTTATCATAAATCTTTATTCTACTTCTTACAGTACTCTTTTTCTTTTGAGAGTTTCCAATGTTAGCAGAATAACTAGTATTATGAGAATCCTCAAAATAAGCGGCAATTTTTACATCTTCAATTGTAATTATATAATCAAAATCAGTAGTATCAAAAATTGTTTCAATAGCTGAATTATCTTCTAAAACTATTACACTTTTATATAATTGATTTGAAGTTAATTGACTCTCTAAACTTTTAGAAAAGTAGGTTGAATATTCTTTTTTATTTTGAAAATTCTTCTCAAACTCTTTATCAAATTCATATAACATCACATTATTTTTTGAAATTAATGCTACAGATTTTGATGCATCTGCAATAGGTTCTGATGATTTTTTTAATTCTTCTATATGTATTTTTCCACAAGAAGAAATTAAAACAACTGCTAAAACCAAACTAAAAATCTTAAAAAATCTAATCATATATAAGTATTTTAATTTATCCTTCAATCCATTTTATAACAGAGGCATCAGTTGGCAATGTTCTTGGCGAAATGACTTTTTCTAACTCACCTTTTTCATTAATCAAATATTTTTGAAAATTCCATTGTACTTCACTGTCTTCTAATCCGTTTTTACTTTTTTGTGTTAAAAATTGATACAATTTATGCATGTCACTTCCTTTTACCGAAATTTTTGACATAATAGGAAATGTGACACCATAATTTTGCTCACAAAAAGTAGCAATTTCTTTATCTGTTCCAGGTTCTTGAGAACCAAAGTTATTGGCTGGAAAACCTATAATCACAAAATTATTGGCTTTATATTTTTCATAAATAGCTTCTAAATCTTTGTACTGTGGTGTTAATCCACATTCTGAAGCTGTGTTAACCACCATGATTTTCTTTCCTTTTAAGGTCGAAAAATCAAATTCCTCTCCATTTAAGTCTGTAACTTTAAATTGATAAATATTCTCTTTTTCCATAATTTTTGTGTTGCTTGCAACTGATAAAGCTTTATTTTGAGCCTTATTTTGACAACTAAATAATAGTGCAGTTAATACAATTGCAATAAATGATTTTTTCATGAGTTTTTCTTTTTATTTCAAATATACGTATTCAAATGCTTTTTTGGTGTTAACAAATGATAAATTATTCTAAAAAACGAAAGCTTTATGTACCTTTGCGAAAATTATTTTTATGTCAAGCAATTATATAGGATATCATTTTACGGTTAGTCCAAAAGAATTAGGAAGCGAAATATTAGTAGCTGAATTAGAAGATAAAGCTTTTGAAAGTTTTATGGAAACAGAAGAAGGAGTTTCGGCTTATGTTCAAAAAGAATTATGGTCTGAGGATATATTGAATGATGTTTCAATTTTAAATAATGAAGAATTCAAAATATCATACAAAGTTGAAGAAATAGAACAAGTAAATTGGAACGAAGAATGGGAAAAAAACTTCGAAGCTATTGATGTAGATGGAAAATGCCATGTTAGAGCACCTTTTCATTCAATGACTGATGCTGAATTTGATATTGTAATTGAACCAAAAATGAGTTTTGGAACAGGTCATCATGAAACAACTCACATGATGATTCAGCATTTATTAGAAACTGATGTTACTAATATGAAAACTTTAGATATGGGTTGTGGAACAGCCATTTTAGCCATTTTAGCCGAAATGAAAGGAGCAAAACCTATTGATGCCATTGATATTGATAATTGGTGTTATTTGAATTCAATTGAAAATGCTGAACGTAATAATTGTTCTCAAATTACAGTTTATGAAGGTGATGCTGCTCTTTTAAAAGGAAAAAAATATGATTTAATTATTGCTAACATCAATAGAAATATCTTATTGAATGACATGCAACAATATGTGGATTGTTTAAATCCTAATGGAACTATTTTATTCAGTGGTTTTTATACAGAAGACATTCCTTTTATTGATGAATCTTGCACTTCTAAAGGGTTAACATATGTTAAAAAGTTTGAAAGAAACAATTGGGTATCTTTAAAATATGTAAATTAGCATTATGAAACTATAACCTATTACCCATAACCCATTACCTAAAAAAATGAGTACTAGAGAAAAAATACAAGAAGAAGTTGAAGTCCTAGAAGATTATGGACTTAATAATGAAATTGTTTTATACAATGATGATGTCAATACTTTTGATCACGTTATTGATACATTAATAAAAGTTTGTGAACATACCAACGAACAAGCAGAACAATGTGCTATTTTAGTGCATTACAAAGGAAGATGTACCGTAAAAACAGGTAGTTATGATGAACTCAAACCACAATGCTCCTCATTATTAGATGCTGGATTAAGTGCAGAAATAGAATAAAAAAATCCCTTTCAAATTGAAAGGGATTTTTATTTATACGTAATCTTAATTATTTTCTTTTATAAACAATTATTTCTATTACAGTTGAATTAGGATAAGAATATTTAACTTTTAATGTTGAATTATTTAGCTCTAAAATTTCTCCAATCTGAGTATAACCAGAAGAAATAATTGTTAAAACATTTCCTTCTTTAGTATAAGTTCCTATTTCAATTTCCTCATAACAACCCTGACCATTATTGTCATCATTAAAATAATGTTCAGCCGTAGTTCCTCCAGTTATAATTTCAATATAATCTTTATTACATCCCACATTATTAAAAGGATAATCCATGAGTTGTTCGTTACCATCAGCAGTAATTGAACCGCTTTTTGTTAACTCCCAACTTCCTTCAATTGCAGCTGAACTTGAATCATCATCTTTATTACAAGATGCTAAAACTACTGATATTACTAAAAACAACACTGTTAATTTTTTAAATTTTTTCATCTTTGATTTGTTTTAAAATTGTTAATTTTTTGACAAAAATATACTTTTTTCTTACATATCAAATAAAAATAATTAATTAAAAATAAATCTTAACTAATACGCTGATGAAGAGTTGTGAATTAATGAGGTAATTTATCTTTAAATATACCATAAATGAAGTTTCCTAATAAAGCTCCTAACAAAACTACTAGAATTGGAACAATTCCTGCTCCAAGTAAAACAAAAATAGGTCCAGGACAACAGCCAACTAATGCCCAACCTAAACCAAACATAATTCCACCAATAATATAACGAAAAGGTGCTCGTTCTTTATCTAATATTTCTATTGAATGTCCTTTATAATCTTTAATGTCTTTTTTCTTAAGAAGTCGAATTCCAATTACTCCAGTTAAAACAGCAGTAAAAATCACACCATACATATGAAAGGATTGAAAATGAAACATTTCATATATTCTATACCAAGAAATGGCTTCTGTTTTAGTTAATACAATTCCGAATATAAACCCAACTAATAAGAATCTAAATAATTTCATACTAAAATAATAAAGGAATTATAAAATAAGTAGTGATTAATCCTCCAATAAAAAAGCCAATTACGGCTATTAAGGAAGGAAGTTGTAAGTTACTCAATCCTGAAATGGCATGACCAGAAGTACATCCACCAGCATAAGGTGTTCCAAAACCAATTAATAAACCACCAATTAATAAGATTGAAAACCCTTTTGGTGTTTGCATAGCTTCCAAACTAAATAAAGCATCTGGAACAATTTTTCCATTTGGCTCATCAATATTTAATGTGTGTAATTGCTCAATCGTTTTTGTGTTTAATTGAACTATTTCCGAACTACTTAAAAATTGTGTTGCAAAATAACCTCCTAAAACTGCTCCTAGAACCATGGCCAAATTCCATTTTTGTTCTCTCCAGTCGAAATCAAAATATTGACTAGCTCTTTTTGCTCCTCCAATTGTACAAAGTGTTCTTAAGTTAGAAGACATTCCAAATGATTTACCAAAATAAACCAATGCTAACATTATCATTCCAATTAAAAACCCAGAAATTGACCAATGCCAAGTTCCATATATAAAATCCATATATTAAATTTTAAGCAAATATAATTAATGTATTCAATTTCGTAAACATTTATTACTTTTATAGCGTTATTAATTTAAAAAAATAGAATGGAAAAGTTTAAAATCGAATTAAAATGGGCAGTTATATTTTCAATATGCTTTTTAATTTGGATGTATTTTGAAAAAACAATGGGTTGGCATGATGAAAAAGTAAAATTTCAACCTATTTATACTATGCTTTTTGGAATTATTTCTATTCTAATTTATGTTTTGGCTTTACAAAATAAAAAGAAAAATTATTACAACAACAAAATTGATTGGAAACAAGGTTTTTTATCGGGAGCGATCCTTTCCTTGCTAGTCGCAATCTTTACTCCTGTTGTTTTGTACATTACATTCGAATATATTTCTCCCGATTATTTTACAAACATCATCAATTATAAAATTAAAAATTCTAAGATGACTTTAGAAGACGCTGAAAAATATTTTTCTTTATCAAATTATATGTATACAAATACTTTTTCGACCTTATCCAATGGGATTGTTATTAGCGCTATAATTTCATACTTTATAAAATCTAAAACCAATTAACATGAAAAAATTAATATTAATTTTCTCAATTATTGCTATTACTTCATCTTGTATAAGTACAAAATCAACCATTAAAAATATTGATAATGATGCGATAAGGCCTATGATTAAGAATGGAATGTTTATTTTTACAGAGTATGCTACAGATTCTAAATATGGAGTTGATGCAGATTATCCTGTAAATATTGGAATTATTAGCGATCGATCAGAAGAAAATTTTATCAATTATTTTTTTAAGGGTTTACAAGGTCCAAATGGAGAAAATGTTGAATTTAAAAAAATAGATACTTGTTGCCCTTTTCCAACCAAACACTCTAATATGGGTGCAGGTTTATTATATATGTATGAAGTAAATCTTGAAGGATCAACCAAAAAACAAACTTTCTATTTTAACATTTATGAAAAAGGAAAAATTGTTTGCCCTAAAGGATTTCAAATTAAAAAAATTGAAGAAATACCAGAATAATCCTAATGTAACATAAGTAACCTTTTAAACTTCGGATTACAAGGTTTTTCTTTTTATCTTTGCAACTTCAAAAACAACACAATATGAACATAAACAATATTCCACAAATAAAGCATACAACTAGTGGCAATTTCTTTCTTTTAGCTGGTCCATGTGCTATTGAAAGCGAAGAAATGGCTATTCGAATTGCCGAAAAACTAGTAAATATTACTGATAAATTAGAAATCCCTTTCGTATTTAAAGGATCTTTTAAGAAAGCAAATCGTTCAAGAATTGATAGTTTTTCTGGAATTGGTGACGAAAAAGCTCTAAAAATTTTACAAAAAGTTTCAAAAGAATTTGGAGTTCCAACAGTAACTGACATTCATACTAATGAAGACGCTGCTATGGCTGCTGAATATGTAGATATTTTACAAATTCCAGCTTTTTTAGTACGTCAAACAGATTTAGTTGTAGCTGCTGCAAAAACAGGAAAAACAGTTAATTTAAAAAAAGGACAATTCATGAGTCCAGAAAGTATGAAACATGCTGTTCAGAAAGTATTAGATTGCCAAAATGAAAATATTATGGTAACGGATAGAGGAACAATGTTTGGTTACCAAGACATGATTGTTGACTTTAGAGGAATTCCAACCATGCAACAATATGCAACTACTGTTTTAGATGTAACGCATTCTTTACAACAACCCAATCAAACTGCTGGTGTTACTGGTGGTCGTCCAGATATGATTGAAACAGTAGCAAAAGCTGGAATTGCAGTAGGAGTTGACGGAATATTTATTGAAACACATTTCGATCCAGCAAATGCAAAAAGTGATGGTGCAAACATGTTGCATTTAGACTATTTTGAAAACCTTATGACTAAATTAGTAGCCATCCGTAAAACCGTAAATCAATTTTAATTTTTTAATACAATAATGAAGCAATCATTTTTAATGGTTGTACTAACTTTTTGTGTTTTTTCACAGTACACCTTTTCGCAAGAAACAGTTGAAAATCCTGAAAAATACACGGCACACAACAAAGGTAAATTCTATGTTTATTGGGGTGGAAATAGAGAAACTTTTTCTAAATCAGATATTCGTTTTAAAGGAGCAGATTATGATTTCACCTTATATGATGTAGAAGCGCATGATAAACCAAAAGGTTGGCATGTAGATTATATCAATCCTGGTAGAATGACTATTCCTCAAACTAATTTTAGAATGGGATATTTCATTAATGATCATTATAATATTTCGCTTGGTGTTGATCATATGAAATATGTAATGTATCAAAATAAAAGAGTTGATTATTCAGGAAATTATCCAAATCCTGGAACATATAACGAAAATCCGACCGGAAATCAATTGACTTTAGACGAACAATTTTTAACTTTTGAACATACTGATGGTTTAAATTACATTAATACTGAAATAGCTCGTGTAGACGATATTTCAAAATTATTTAAACTTCCAAATACGGATAAATTTCAAGTAAATACTGTTGGTGCAGTTGGTGTTGGATTATTATTTCCTAAAACAAATGCAAAAGTACTTTCAAAAGACAGACACGATGATTTTCATGTTTCTGGGTTTGGAGCTTCAGCAAAAGTGGGATTAAACTTCACATTCTTCAAACACTTTTTCGTTCAAACCGAATTAAAAGGAGGTTACATCAATATGAATGATATTAGAACAACGGCTTTAAGTGCTGATACTGCAGAACAAAATTTTTGGTTCTTACAAAGAATCATTGTAGTTGGTGGAATTTTCAGAATTTAAGACCATAACAACATAAAAAAAGTCGCTTTATTAATTTAAAGCGACTTTTTTTTTATCTTATAACTTACTGATAAAGTTACTATATAAATCTTTGTATTCGTAACCCGAATTAACTCTATTTTTTGTCAGTTTTTTATATTCAACTAAAGCCCAAAGAATAAATTCTTTCATAAAATAAACATCTTCTTTAGCAATTTCAGGTTGATATTTTTTAACTAAAACATCTAAAGGTTTTACTTCGTCTAATATTTTTTGATATTCAGCATTACTTTCATCATCTAATAATTCAAAACCACTTTCGTTAAAAAACCATTCTAATAAATCCGTGTAAGCATTTTTATCATTTTCCTTTTCTAACTTTTCAATGTTTGGAAAATACGCTGGAAATAACGTGTGAATTGCATCACCAATTAAATATTGAGCCACAGTTGCAGCACCTTCTTGTTCACCTTCATAAACCAATTCTACTTTTCCAGTAATGGCTGGAATAATTCCAATAAAATCTGACAACCTTACTGATGTTTTATCTTCTCCAGCTAATAAAGCTCTTCGTTCTGCTGTTGAAATTAAATTTTCATAAGCCGTGATACTCATACGAGCAGAAACACCACTTTTTGAATCAATATATTCGCTATCTCTAGCTTCAAAACCAATTTGTTCTAATAAATCTTTGGCTAAACTTGGCACATAAACAGTTTCAGATTGATCTTCATCTAATTTTGATTCTTGCGTTGTAATCGTTCTTGCAATGGCAATATTTTCTGGATAATGAGTAAGGATTTGAGAACCTATTCTATCTTTCAAAGGAGTTACAATGCTTCCACGGTTGGTATAATCTTCTGGATTGGCTGTAAAAATAAATTGTAAATCTAAAGGCATTCTTAATTTAAAACCACGAATTTGAATATCACCTTCTTGCAAAATATTAAACAAAGCTACTTGAATACGGGCTTGTAAATCAGGTAATTCGTTAATCACAAAAATACAACGATTCGCTCTTGGAATCATTCCAAAATGAATTACTCTTTCGTCAGCATAATTCAGTTTTAGATTCGCAGCTTTTATTGGATCAACATCACCAATTAAATCAGCAACCGTTACATCTGGAGTTGCTAATTTTTCAAAGAAACGTTCGCTTCTATGCAACCATGTAATTGGTGTTTTATCTCCTTTTTCTTCGATTAAATCTTTGGCAAATCTTGAAATTGGATTTAAAGGATCATCATTAATTTCTGAACCTTCCACAACTGGAATGTATTCATCCAAAAGTTCAATCATCTTTCTAGCCAAACGAGTTTTAGCTTGACCACGAAGACCTAATAAATTGATATTATGTCTAGACAAAATAGCTCTTTCTAATTCAGGAATAACTGTATTTTCAAAACCATGAACTCCTTCAAAAGTAGTTTCACCTGCTTTTATTTTGTTGCGTAAATTGGTTCTTAATTCGTCTTTTATATTTTGAGATTTGTATCCTGATTTTTTTAATTCTCCTAATGTTTTTATGTCTTTCATATATAATTTTATAATGTGAGCGTATTTTTTTTTTTTTTTTTT
>TARA_R110000850_G_scaffold150897_1_pt1 | contig 47402 bp, 39 predicted proteins | sample TARA_R110000850 | Tara Oceans TARA_R110000850 (sample SAMEA4397586) | marine metagenome | biome: Polar Biome; feature: [SRF] surface water layer (ENVO:00010504); material: water (ENVO:00002006), including particulate matter (ENVO:01000060) such as... | depth 5 m
CGCCTGTTCCCAATTGAACTCCTCACCGCGTTCTTCTGCCGCCGCCCGGTGCTCATCTATCAACTGATACTGGGCGATTTCCTCATCCGGCATGAAATGCAGACAATCGCCACCAAAGTACCAGAGCAGGTCGCGGGGGATCAGGTGGGCGATCTGCGGATAGCGGCTGATGATCTGGCACATGATGTCCTGGCCAGCGTGCAGGCTGTCATGGTCGCCCGCTTCCAGTTGGGTAATCATCTCGTCAAAGCGTTCGAGAAACAGCAGATTGCTTTCCTCGGGGACCTGCTCCATCAACACCGATTGCGCGCGCAGGGTGTCAAACAGGCTTTTCAATAGCGCCATGTGATAGCGGTGGTAGGGTAAATCCGGATTCATGTGAGTGCTCCTGTTGCGATGCGCGGCAGTCTAGCAAAAAAAAGGCCGGCGATGCGCCGGCCTCTAGTGCTTGTGGTCTCACAAGGTGCAGTTAAGCGGGTGTCACCGTGACCATGGGCGGCTCGGTTGGCTCAGAGCGCTTGGGCGACATCTCTTCCTGAGAAAAGTCGTCCACGGCAATCACTGCGCTGCGGGCGCTGCGAGCCGAGCGAATAATCTCTGCTTCTTCCGGGCTGATGACGCCGGTTTCCGCTGCCACCACCAGCATGTCTGCTTCGCTGTCGTGTTCCAGCTCGCCTGAGTGAATCGCCTTGCTCAGACGCAGCTCCAGCGGATCGGCCAGAATCACCTTTTCCAGCGTACTGTTGAGCAGACCGGTGACATCATCCGGATCACTGCTGCGGTAGCAGCCGTCCAGCAGTCGGTCACGGGCTGCACCGGGGGTCATCAGGCGTCGGGCGATTTCAGCGCCGACGATGTCCGCTGGGGGCGTCAGGCGACGACCCAGCGGGAAGATAACCGGGCGCAGCAGAATGCCGATGGCGCGATTAGGGAAGTTCAGCAGAAGCTCGTGCATGGCCTGTTCGATCTGCGCCAGCAGGTCTTCAACGCCCCATTGTACAAAGGGCAGATCCTCTTCCGGGCAGCCTTGATCCTGGTAGTGCTTGAGGGTCGCGCTGGCCATGTACAGGTTGCTGAGAATGTCGCCCAGGCGTGCGGAGATGCGCTCGCGACGCTTTAGCTCACCGCCGAGCATCAGCATGGTGACGTCGGTCAGGGTGGCAAAACCAGCCGCAAGGCGCGACAGCTGCCCGTAATAATAGCCTGTCTCCACGTTACCCGGATTCTTGATCAGGCGGCCACCGGTCAGGCCCAGCAGCAGGCTGCCGGCGACGTTGCTCAAGGCAAAGCCGACGTGTTCAAACAGCAGCTTGTCGAAGCGTTTGAGGCCGCGATCCTGATCGGCGTCTTGCGTTGCCTGCATTTCCTGCAGAACATAAGGATGGCAGCGGATCGCGCCCTGACCAAAGATCATCATGTTGCGGGTGAGAATGTTGGCACCCTCAACGGTGATCGAGATCGGAATCGACTGGTAGCCACGGCCGAGATAGTTCTTCGGTCCCATGCAGATGCCCTTGCCGCCATGTACATCCATGGCGTCATTGATACATTTGCGCATGCGTTCGGTCAGGTGGTACTTCACGACACCGGAGAGCACGGACGGCTTTTCACCCAGGTCCACGGCGCCGGCGGTCATGGTCCGCGCGGCATTCATCACGTAGGTGTTGCCGCCGATGCGGGCCAGTGCCTCCTGAATACCTTCGAACTCGCCGATTGGCAGGTTGAACTGCTTGCGGATGCGCGCGTAGGCGCCCGTAGTCATGCTGGCCATCTTTGCTGCACCGGTGCTGCCGGCGGGCAAGGAAATGGAGCGACCAACCGATAGGCAGTTCATCAGCATGATCCAGCCCTGGCCAATCATGTCTTGACCGCCGATCAGGTAGTCCATCGGAATGAACACATCCTTGCCGGAATTGGGGCCGTTCATGAAGGCCGCATTCAGCGGAAAGTGCCGGCGGCCGATTTCTACGCCCTCGGTTTCGGTAGGAATCAGAGCCAGCGAAATGCCGCGCTCCTCTTCCTCGCTCAACAGGTGATCCGGGTCAAATACCTTGAATGCCAGGCCAAGGATGGTCGCGACCGGGCCCAGGGTGATGTAGCGCTTTTCCCAGGTAACACGCAGGCCGATCACTTCCTGGCCCTGCCATTGACCCTTGCAGACGATGGCCTTGTCCGGCATGGCGCCGGCATCGGAGCCCGCCTCGGGTGAGGTCAGGGCAAAACAGGGTATGTCAGTACCCGCCGCCAGACGCGGCAGGTAATGCTGCTTCTGCTCTTCGGTACCGTAGTGCATCAGCAGTTCAGCAGGCCCAAGGGAGTTGGGCACCATCACGGTGGTACCCAGATCGCCACTGCGGCTGGCCAGCTTCATGGCGATTTGTGAATGGGCGTAGGCGGAGAAGCCCTTGCCGCCGTATTCCTTGGGGATGATCAAGCCGAAGAAGCCGTTGCTGCGGATGTAGTTCCAGCTCTGTTCGGACAGGTCCTGCAGCTCGGTGGTGACTTCCCACTCGTCGGTCATGCGGCACAGTTCTTCCACCGGGCCATCCATGAAGGCCTTTTCTTCCTCGGTCAGTGTCGGCTTGGGAAAGCTGTGCAGCCTGTTCCAGTCAGGTCGGCCGCTGAACAGCTCGCCGTCCCACCATACCGTGCCCGCATCCAGGGCTTCCTGTTCGGTATCGGAAATGGGTGGCAGCACCTTCTTGAACCAGGAAAAAAGCGGCCTGCTGACATTGTCGCGCCTGAAATCAGGCAGGTTCAGCGGTATGGCGATAGCCAGGAAGATAACCCACAGCAGCAGGTCGACAAACCAGTGTACGGGGGCAAATAACGTCATTGCCAGCAGATAGGCACCCACCGCAACACAGGCGTTGAGCAGTCCTACGCGTAAATAAGCCAGTATGGTAATGCCCAGCACCAGGCCGATTAGCCAGAGTAGGGTGATCATTCAACACTCCTTTTTCCATTGATCCAGTTTCACAGCTCAGTTCCTAGCATAGCCCCTTGAGCAAGCAAGGGTAACCGCAGGATGTAACAGAATGGACAATGGCAAGGCGCGATAAGTGCCCAATAGGCGGGCAAATGCGCGACTCCGGGCGGAGTCGCGCGGGGATCAACTAACCCGGGTCGACCAGGTTGCCGGTATCGGAGGCAATGGTCCTGCCGGCCAAGTAATAATGATAGGCAGCCCAGAGATTGACGAAGGCAGCGCCCAGAAGGGCATAGCGCAGGCTGTCGTTCTCAAACCACTGGCGCATGACATCACTGGCAATACCAATCAATTGCGGACCAAAGCCCAGGCCCACCAGATTCAGCACGAACAGCATGATGGCCGATGCCAGCGCGCGACTGCGCAGGGGCGTCAGGCTCTGGATCATGGCGAAGCTGGGGCCAAGGTAGAAGGCGCCGAGGAAGGCGGCGGGCATATACACCACCAGTGCCCAGAAGGTGCTGTCGATCAGGTAGAAGGAGACGATGAAGGGAATGGCCAGGACCTTGGCGATGCCGACGATCCACGCGTTCCAGGCCTGGTCTTTTGCCGCCAGACGGTCGGCGAGAATGCCGCCGATATAAGCACCCAGCCCGCCCACGATACCCATGACCGGGCCCAGGAACAGACCGACCTGGCCGGGGGTCAGCCCGTGGCTGCGAATCAGGAATGCCGGACCCCAGACAATACCGCCGTAGCCAACCAGTGCAGTCAGCGTCACCCCGATTACCACGTGACGAGTGGTCCGCACACGCCAGAGCACTGCGAAGCCGGCCTTGACGTTCACTTTCTGCAGTGCCGCGGGCTTGGCGCCGCCATCGGCGAAGCCGCGCGGCGGCTCGATCATGGTGAAGCGTACCAGCAAGGCAATGGCAATGCCGGGCAAACCGACCACAAAGAAGGCCGCGCGCCAGCCCCACCATTCTGCAACAAAGCCACCGACCATAAAGCCGAGCATGATGCCGAAATACACGCCGAGCGCGTAGATGGACATGGCGCTGGAGCGCTGTTCCTTCGGGTACAGGTCAGACAGCATGGAGTGCGATGGGGGGCTTGAGCCCGCCTCGCCGATACCCACACCCACTCTGGCAGCAGCCAGTTGCCAGAAGTTTTGGGCCAGGCCGCACACAGCGGTCATGAGACTCCAGATGCCAATCGACCAGGCAATGATATTACGCCGGTTGGAGCGGTCAGCCCAGACGGCAATGGGAATGCCAAGGGTTGCGTAGAACAGGGCGAAAGCGATCCCCGAAAGGAAACCTAACTGGGTGTCGGAAAGCAGCAGGTCGGCTTTAAGCGGTTCAATCAGAATGCCGACAATATTGCGGTCGACATGACTTGAGGTATAGGCAAGCACTAACAGGAACAGGGCGTAGCGGCGATAGCGAGGAGTAATGCGAGCAGCATAGTCCTCCATACCGACAGGTTGGTCTGACTTAGAGCCCATGGACGTCTCCGAGAAGGTAATACTGCGTTGTTTTTGTGTGGCGCAAGCATAGAGCTGCGGCGGCTGGGTACACAACTGACCGGCGGGTCACATTTGTTGCAGATTTGTAGCCGCCGCCGATACGCCGGCGCCGGTGGAGCACGACTGTGTAGGGGCCAGATTGATTCAGGGTTGATAAAGGAAACTGTGCCCCCATATAAGCTGACTCTTCTCTATCGACCGGAAGGCATGCATGACGGCGGCTATTAGCATCAGCGGGCTGGAAAAAACCTACAGCAATGGGTTTCAGGCACTTAAAGGCATCAATCTCGAGGTGCAGCAGGGCGATTTCTTTGCGCTGCTGGGGCCCAACGGGGCGGGTAAATCCACCACCATCGGTATTCTTTCGTCACTGGTGAACAAATCAGGTGGCAAGGTCAAGGTGTTCGGACATGATCTGGATACCGATCTGCTGGCGGCCAAACGCTGCATCGGCGTGGTGCCGCAGGAGTTCAACTTCAGCCAGTTTGAAAAGACCATGGATATTCTGGTCAATCAGGCTGGCTATTACGGTATCGCGCTGTCGGACGCCAAGGTGCGCGCGGAGCGCTATCTCAAGCGCCTGGGGCTGTGGGACAAGCGCAACGAGCCCTCGCGCATGTTATCGGGCGGCATGAAGCGCCGGTTGATGATTGCGCGCGCGTTGATCCATGAACCCAAGCTGCTGATACTGGACGAGCCGACCGCAGGGGTGGATATCGAGATTCGCCGTTCCATGTGGCAGTTTCTGCAGGAAATCAATGCGCAGGGCGTGACCATCGTGCTGACCACGCATTATCTGGAGGAGGCCGAGCAACTGTGCAAGAACATCGCGATTATCGATCAGGGTCAGATCATCCATAACACCAGCATGCGCAAACTGCTGATGGAACTGCACACCGAGACCTTCCTGTTGGATTGTCAGGGCTCCTTCACGCAAGCCCCGGCATTGCCGGGCTATTCCTGCTCGCTGGTGGATGAACATACGCTAGCGGTGCAGGTCGACAAGCACCAGGGGCTCAATGCCTTGTTTGTCGCGCTGAGCGAGCAGAACGTGCAGGTGCTGAGCATGCGTAACCGCAGTAACCGGCTAGAGGAACTGTTCCTGATGCTGGTCGATGAAAACGCCGACAAAGGGGCCGCTTGACCATGACGCGCTTTACCATGACCGATTGGCGTAGCAGTTGGATTGCATTCAACACCATCGTCTTCAAGGAAATACGCCGCTTTACCCGAATATGGCCGCAGACCCTGCTGCCTCCGGGTATCACCATGGCGCTGTACTTCGTGATCTTCGGCAATCTGATCGGCAGCCGCATTGGCGAGATGGGCGGCTATGCCTATATCGACTATATAGTGCCGGGTCTGATCATGATGTCGGTGATTACCAACAGCTATTCCAACGTGGTATCGAGTTTTTTCAGCACAAAATTCCAGCGGTCGATTGAGGAGCTGATGGTCGCGCCGGTGTCTCCGCACGTGATTCTGCTCGGTTACACCTTTGGTGGTGTGGCCCGCGGGTTGGCGGTGGGTCTGATCGTCACGCTCATGTCGCTGTTCTTCACCCGGTTGCAGGTCCAGCATCTGGGCCTTACCGTGGTCGTTGTGTTCTTCACCTCGCTGGTGTTCGCGTTGGGTGGTTTTATCAATGCGGTCTTTGCCAAGACTTTCGACGATATCTCCATCATCCCGACCTTCGTGCTGACCCCTCTGACCTACCTGGGTGGGGTGTTCTACTCGGGCAGCATGCTGATTGAATTCTGGCAAAAGGTGTCCTTGATCAACCCGATATTGCACATGGTCAATGCCTTCCGCTACGGCATTCTGGGTGTTTCGGATATCCCGATCCAGGTCGCGCTGATATTGATGCTGGTCTTTGTTGCGGTGCTGTATAGCGTCAGCTACTGGCTGCTAGTCAGGGGGATAGGCATGCGCCAGTAAGCCCATCGGCTACTGGTGGAGGCGGGTGCTGCAGAGTATGCTTGATTGCTTGCTTTATAGGAGTTCAAACATGGATCAGCACCCCGCTGAACAGTCGCCACTGGGTAAAAGCAGCGCTTACGTCAGCGTGTACACCCCCTCGCTGCTTTTTCCCATCGCCCGCGAGCCAAAATGGCAGGAGTTGGGGCTGGATGCCGAGCACTTGCCGTTCCACGGCGCGGACATCTGGAATTGCTATGAGCTGTCCTGGTTGACTCCCTCCGGCAAGCCGGAGGTGGCGGCTGCCGAGTTCGTGTTTCCGATCAAGGCCAGGCGCATCGTCGAATCCAAGTCCTTCAAGCTGTATCTGAATTCGTTCAATCAAACGGTGTTTCGGGATCGCGCCGAGGTGCTGCATACCCTGGAATCCGACCTGAGTGTGACGGCCTTGGGCCCGGTTATGGTGCGCCTGTTCAGCATGAGCCAGCTGTATCAAATGAGCGTTGGCCACCTGCCGGGCGAATGCATTGATGAGCTGCCGGTAAAGATCACCGGTTATGACTACGATGCATCGCTTCTGGGGTTGGCGGAGGCAGGCGGTTTTGCCCGGGAAACGCTGCATAGCCATTTGCTCAAATCCAACTGCCCGGTGACCGGGCAGCCGGATTGGGGCAGCGTGTTGATCAGCTACGCAGGCAAGCGACTGGATCACGCCAGCCTGCTGCGCTATCTGGTCTCCTTCAGGCAACATGCTGACTTTCATGAGCAATGCGTAGAGCGGATATTTACCGATCTATTGCCATTGCTGGGGGAAGGTGCCGAGCTGACAGTCTATGCACGGTACGTGCGGCGCGGCGGACTGGATATCAATCCTTATCGCTCCACCGCAGCCAGCTTTCCGGATAATCTGCGCCTGGCCAGACAATAAGCCAGCGCGCCTCCATTGCTTTAACTCTAGATACCCATATCCGCCAGCGCCTTGCCAACACTTTGCAAGGTGGCGGCGACGGTCGGATGGCGAGCGGAGAACTGCTCGATCATCAGGTTTACGCCGTCTACCAGCGTTGGGTCGCCCTCGACATCGGCGTTGGTTTCGATCGCCAGCAGCCGGGCTTCGATATTGTCCGCTAGTGCCTGAAGAGCCTCGCGCTCTTCCTCAGACATTGGGCCATCGGTCTCATTCAGAGTGTGTTGCAGGCTTTCCAGCTGGATTTTCAACTGACGTGCGGGCATGGGTGTTATCTCCGTTTGAATTATCTACTCCAACTATATCACCAGTCGTGCCAGCCGCATGGCAACTCTGACCTTCTGTGTGCAACATAAAGTGGAGCTTTAGGGTCTAAATTCATCGTTGAAGTCACTGACAGAAGTGATTTTTGCATTACAATCGCGCATCAAGCGGAAGAACAGGCTATGTTTCCGTTGCTGAATTTTCCGTTGCCGAATAATGTCAGGAGAACACGCATGAAACCGGTAACCCTTTCTGCACAAGCTGTGTTGGTGGCTGCATTGTCCAGTTTGTCGCTGGCGCCGGCAATGGCCGATGAGTTTGATGAGTACGATGAAGTCGCGGCCAATCCCGATCCCTGGGAGCCGGTCAATCGGGTGGTGTTTCGTTTTAACGATACCCTGGACACCTACACCCTGAAGCCCATCGCCAAGGCCTATGACCGGTTTATGCCCCAGCCCCTGGATGACGGCATCAGCAATGTGTTCGGCAACCTCGGTGAGCCACGCAACCTGGTGAACAATACCCTGCAGGGCAAGTTCGAAGATGCGGGTGTCGATATGGCGCGCTTTCTGTTGAACACTACTGTGGGTGTGGTGGGGCTGTTCGATGTGGCGACCAGAATGGGGCTTCAGCGCAACGATGAAGACTTTGGCCAGACACTGGGTGCCTGGGGCGTTTCCAGCGGGCCCTATGTAGTGTTGCCGTTGCTTGGCCCTAGTACCGTCCGTGATGGTAGTGCGCGTATTCCAGAGACGTTCGCAAACTACAGTTATTCCGGACAGATCGATCATGTGCCCACGCGCAATACGGCATTGGGTACCGATCTGGTGGATACCCGCGCGTCCATCCTGGCGCAGGAAGAAATGATTCGGGGTGATCGCTACCGCTTTGTGCGTAATGCCTTCCTGCAGAACCGTGAGTTCAAAGTGCAGGATGGCAATGTGGAAGACAGCTTCTGAGCTGCACCTTACAGAGATAGATTGCCTCGGGGCTACTCGAGGCGGTCGAAATGAATACCTACAGCGAAGCGCCCGTTATCCTCGGCTACGCAGCGCATAACCTGACCCGCAGCCTGCAGCCCTTGCAGGTGTTCAGTGGGTGAGGGAATGCTCAATTGCACCGCAGTGCCCTCTGCCAGTGGTTTGTCCAGGACCAACTGCACACCTTGGCTGGAGAGGTCCTGACAGACGACGGCTAGCTGCTCCCCGCTGGCTGTCAGCGTCAGAGTGGCCTCGGTCTCAACCTTCATGCGGATAAAATCGCGCTTTTCATTATAGTTCTGATCGTGAAATGACATGGTGGCTCTCCGCGTGGCCTGCATGATTGCGGGTTTATGCTACCGTCCATCCTAATTCCCTGCGTTGATGCGCACAAGCTTTGCCCCCGAGTTCGCCGATGGTTGCCTGAACCTGCGGATGGGAGTAGTGTTTGCCCCTTGAAAACGTCAGGTTACCTGACATCGGCTCACACACCCTGTGGCCTGCAGCCTGCTCAGCTGCCGGGCAATGACGTAGGGACTCTATGCAGCTTACTGGCACGACTTTGCTGGTTATTGACGATGATGACGTCGTCCGGCAAGACATCGCTATGCGATTGCAGAACGACGGATTTGATGTGCTCCAGGCGAGCCAGGCTGTACAAGGGCTTGCGCTTTTTGGTCAGCACCAGCCTGATCTCGTGCTGCTCAATCTGCAGATGTCCGATCAGAGCGGTCTTGCTCTGGTCCGCGAGATGGCCTCCAGCGCACCCGGAACCCCTCTGATCGTGGTCTCTGCCTCAGGTAGTATGCAGGCTGTTGTGGAGGCTTTGCACGCCGGTGCCAGCGACTATCTGCTCAAGCCCTTGTCAGACCTTGCCGTTGTTGAGCATGTGGTCAATCGCTCACTGGATCAGGGCCGCTTGCGGGTCGAGAACCAGCGTATCCGTGAGCGCCTTGAAGCAGCCAATCGCGAATTGCAGAACCACCTGCAGGAGCTCAAGGATGATCAGGCCGCAGGGCATCAGGTGCAGCTTAATATGCTGCCGCCGACGCCCTGGAAGAGCGGCGAGTACGAGTTTCAACACCGCATCATCCCTTCGTTGTATCTGTCCGGCGACTTTGTCGATTACTTTCGCGTCTCGGAAACCCAACTGGCTTTCTATCTGGCGGATGTATCCGGGCATGGCGCCTCATCGGCCTTTGCCACCGTACTGCTCAAGTTCATGACCACGCGGCTGCTCTATGAGCAGCGCAAGCAGGATGGGACCAGCCCGATCGTGTTCAAGCCGTCTGACGTTCTGGGGCATATCAACCGTAGCCTGATCAGTTGCAAGCTGGGCAAGCACGTGACCATGCTCGGCGGCATCATCGATGAGCGTGAGAATACCCTGACATACAGTATTGGTGGTCATCTGCCATTGCCAGTGCTCTATTGTGAGGGGCAGGCGCGCTACCTGGAGGGCAAGGGTCGGCCGGTCGGGTTGTTTGAGGATGCGGTTTATCAGGACCACGTCATCCACCTCCCCGAGCAATTCTCACTGACATTGTGCTCCGATGGCGTGCTGGATTGCCTGGGTGGGACTACGCTGAGAGAAAAGGAACTACAGTTGCCGCGTCTGGTTGAAGAAACGCAGGGACAGTTGAAGGCACTGATGGGCAAGTTGAACCTGCAACCCGGTAAAGTGATGCCGGACGATATTTCATTGATGACGTTAAGCAGGAACCTGGGATGATGACCACTGGCAAGATCCAGTTTGCAGAATCTGAGGGCACCTTTGTCCTTAAGTTTGTAGGTGATGTGCGGCTGACACTCTGCGCAGCGCTTGATGCCTATATCGAGAAGATTTTCAGCGTTCTTACCTTCAACGCGATCATTATCGATCTGACCGAGGCCGATGGAATCGACAGCACCTCATTGGGGCTGTTGGCCAAGCTGTCTATCCTGTCCAAGCAGAAAGTCGGGTTTCTGCCCACATTGGTGTCCGATCAGGATGACATGAACCGCCTGTTGCAAAGCATGGGCTTTGATCAGGTATTCAATATAGTCAGTCAGTTGACCCCTACCGACGCTGAGCTGAAAGACCTGCCGGGTCAGATGCTTTCCGAAGAGCTGGTCAAAGACAAGGTGCTTGAGGCCCATCGTATTCTGATGAACCTCAACGAGCACAATCGCGCAGCTTTTCGAGACCTGGTCAGCGCACTCGAATCAAGCAACTGACCTGAGTCGCTGGGTCAACAGCTCTTCCAACTTCACCTGATCTGCAGCAAAGGCGCGTATGCCCTCGGCCAGTTTGTCAGTGGCCATGGCGTCTTCATTGTGGTTCCAGCGGAAGGTCGCTTCGTCGAGCACTTCTCGCCCATCCGTGCAGGCCTGGGTCAGCGCTTCCGAGCGGCTCAGCTGGCCCTCTTCGCTGGCCAGTTGTTGCAGCAGGGCAGGGCTGATGGTCAGTCGGTCGCAGCCGGTCAAGGCTTCTATCTGGCCGATATTGCGGAAGCTGGCGCCCATCACCGCCGTCGCATACTGATGCTGCTTGTAATAACGGTAGATGCGCGCAACTGACTGCACACCCGGATCGTCATGCCCCTGAAAATCCTGGCCGTCGCGCTGCTTGTACCAGTCGTAGATGCGCCCGACAAAGGGTGATATCAGGAACACGCCGGCATCCGCGCAGGCCTGGGCCTGGGCGAACGAGAACAGCAGCGTAAGATTGCACTGGATGCCCTGCTTCTCAAGCTCTGCGGCTGCCTGAATGCCTTCCCAGGTGGAGGCAATCTTGATCAGCACCCGGTCGCGGGTTACGCCGGCCTGTTCATAGCGCTCTATCAGCCGGTGGGCCTTGTTCAGTGTCGCCTGGCGATCGAATGACAGGCGCGCGTCCACTTCCGTGGAAATACGTCCGGGGATCAGCTTGATGATTTCACTGCCCACCGCTACAGCGAAATGATCGCTCGCGTCAGCCACTGGGTCATGGCTGCTGGCCGATGCCTGCAGCGCGGCATCCAGCAGGTGGTGATATTCGGACTGTTGCGCAGCTTTGAGCAGCAAAGAGGGGTTGGTGGTCGCGTCGATAGGTTGCAGGCTACGGATGGCCTGAATGTCGCCGGTATCAGCGACGATCAGCGTATGTTGCTTGAGGCTGTCTAGTTTACTGGGCATGAAAGGGGCCTGTTTGGAAAGTTACCCCGACCTTACCTTATGCCTGCTGGGCTGAGCAATCCCGTGCCTGTTGGCGCTGAGCCATATCCTCAAGCAAATCATCAAAGAGCGCCAACGGGTCATCAGTCTGGTGTATCGCGCTGCTGAGCTGGCGCCGGAAGTGGCGTGCTCCGGGCAGGCCCTGGAAGAGCCCGAGCATATGCCGGGTAACATGATTCATCACCCCGCCAGAGGCGATATGAGCAGCAATGTAGTCCCGCATGGTAGCCATGACGGCAACCCGATCTGGTACCGGGTGTTGGTCACCATAGAGCCGCGCATCTACCTCGGCAAGCAGGTAAGGGTTGTGGTACGCCTCGCGCCCGACCATGACGCCATCAAGCACCCGCAGGTGATCAGCCATCACGTCCAGGTCAGTCAGGCCGCCATTGATGATGATCTCAAGCTGAGGGAAATCGCTTTTGAGTTGATGTACCACGTCGTAACGCAGCGGCGGAATATCGCGGTTTTCCTTGGGCGAGAGGCCTTCGAGAATGGCGATCCGAGCATGCACGATAAAGGTTTCACAGCCTGCCTCATGAGCCTGGCCAACAAAGTCGCATAACTGCGCATAGCTGTCGTGACCGTTAATGCCGATCCGGTGCTTGACCGTTACCGGCAACGCACAGGCCTCGACCATTGCCTTGACGCCCTCGGCCACCAGCCCCGGATGGGCCATCAGGCAGGCACCAATCATGTTGTTCTGTACCCGATCGCTGGGGCAACCGACATTCAGATTGACCTCGGCAAAGCCTGCCTGCTCGGCCAGTGCCGCGCAGGTTGCCAGTTCTGCCGGATTGCTGCCGCCCAACTGCAAGGCCAAAGGCTGCTCCTCGGCGTTGTAACCCAGAAAGCGTGAACGGTCGCCATGAATGACTGCGCCGGTGGTGACCATCTCGGTATACAGCAGGGCATGGCGGCTGATCAGCCGCGCAAAAAACCGGTAATGGCGATCTGACCAGTCCATCATCGGCGCAACGCAGAAGCGCCGGGAGGGGCCGGGGCGAGTTAGGGCGGGGAGGGGCGACATAATTACTACCTGTTCAGAGCATGCGTGTCCCGAGACTGTCATGGCTCACGGATAACATTGCGTGACAGCTATCGCTGCCGCTAGGCGGTGTAGTTTATCAGGAAACGGCTTCTGTTGAAGCCGCTGTCAGTCCAAGTTGATAGCGGTGAATTAAGCAAGACATTTATTTGTCGCGCGTTCTAAAAATAGCAATATTTTTGACGCGGCGTTTGCTAATATGTGATGCGACTTTAACATCATCGAGGTAAGCGAAGAGCCAAATGGACAAGAACAAACACGGATGGGTATGGGCTTATCGCAAGGCTCGCAGTTACCACCTTTCATCGGTCCACGCTTGTTACCGGGCGACACGTTTCCTGCTGAGTGGCGATACAGGTGCGTTTTCAAGTCATGGTGGTTGGCGGCGTTCGCGCATCACGCGCAAGTAAAGTCGTATTACAGGGCTCCCGCTTTCTGCTTTTGACATCTTGTCCGTGTGAGCCGGATCGCTATCCGGCTTGGCAGTTGAAAATACGTCTGATCAGGCTTGGCCTGGGTTTGCTGAATGCCTCCAGCAAACCTCTGGCGCCGATTTGCCTTGCCTCCTTGTCAAAGGCCAGTGCCAGGCGCAGGGCCGGCCAGCAGTGCGCGGGCAGATTGGCAGGGCGTTGCAGGCTCTTGTCCTGCTGCATGGTTTTGGCTTGCTTGGCCGTCAATCGGCTATAGGGGTGCAGGCCGCTGGCAAGTTCGTACAATATGCACGCAAGCCCGTACACGTCTGCGGTGCTGGTCAGCCCCTCTCCATTGAGCAGTTCCAGCGCAGCGTAGCGCGGCGTCCAGGCGGCAATCCGCTTGCGGCTGAGCTTGGGCAATCCATTGAGCAACCCCTTTACCGGCTGGCCCAGCCCGAAGTCGAACAATCGCAGCCCGTCCTTGGCCAGCATCACGTTGCTCGGCTTGAGGTCGCCGTGCAGTACGCCGCGTTCATGGGCACAGGCCAGCGCGCCTATCAACGGCAGGGCGATGTTGCGATATTCCTCCCAGGGCAGCCCGTCAGGGTGACTTTCCAGAAACTGATCCAGTGTCGGCCCCTTGAGCGGCTCCATGGTAATAAAGGCGCGTTGGCTCTGGGGGTCGACATCGAAGGCGTACAGGCGGATCACATTGCTGTGGCGCAAGCGACTGGTGAGTGCGAACTCGGTATACAGCAATGCGTTGGCATCCGGGTATTCGGCAAATTCCTCGTTCAGGGTCTTGATCGCGACATAGGGATCAGGATCGCCGTACTGTTCGCGTAGCAGATCCCGGGCGCGGTATACCGCGCCCATGCCGCCAACGCCCAATAGGCGCTCGATCTTGTAGCGTTTGCAAAGAATCTCTGGCAACTCGGTCGCTGCGTTGCTCTCACTGACTGAGCTTTGTGGTTCGCCAGATAATGGACTGAAGGGCGAAGAGGGTTGCTTGACGTTTGAAGCGATCATGGCCGAGTCCGGAGTAGGGGTGGGCTGAACGATAAGGCGATGCTTGGTGCTCATGGGCGCACCACCACAGCGCTGATGTTGTCGCGCGCTGGTCCGTCCAGAGCTTCCTTGAACAGACGCTGTACGGCCTGCTCAGTGGTGCCCAATGCCAGGGCGTCACCGATGGCGGTCTTGCTGACGTCCTGGTAGAGCCCGTCGCTGCATAGCAGCAGGGTGTCGCCGGGGTATACGGTGAAGTCCACGACATCGAGCATCAGTTCGTCATTGGCGCCGACTGCCCGGGTTAGCGCGCGGGCGGAGGGATGGCTGGCGGCTTCCTCGGCGCTCATCTGTTGTTCCTCCATCAACTCCTGCATCAGGCAATGGTCGCGGGATAACTGGAACAAACGACCGCTGCGCCACAGATAGCAGCGGCTGTCACCCGCCCAGACGCAGATGGCCCGTTCCCCTTCGGCCAGCAGCATGACGACGGTGCTGCCCATGATGCTGTCAGGTCGATCAGCGGTGACGGTTATGTCATGGCCGAGCAGGCGGTTGACCCTGTACAGGCAGTCGCGTACGCCCAGCAGCCGCTCATCCAGACTCAATTGTTCGGGCAGCTCAAGCATTTCTTCGATAATCAGCCGGCTGGCCAGCGCGCCATTCTGATGGCCACCCATGCCGTCAGCGACGACCCAGAGGCCGCGTTCCGGCAGATCCAGAACCGCGTCCTCGTTACGCTTGCGCACTTTGCCCTTGTCGGTCCGAGCGGTGCTTTGCCAGAGCATGGCTACCTCTACCATCAGAGCCGCGCCGGCAGGCTGAAGCCGCGTAGCAGGCTCAGATCGAACGGGTTGGGTGAGCGCTGGCTATGCAGCAAATACTGGGCGCGCATGCCGTCCAGGTTGGCTCGCAGCATCAGTACATCGCGGTCGCTGTGGTGATCCACGTCCATCAGATCCAGCAGCCTGAACAGCGACCAGGGGCCGGTGTTCTGCTCGATACCAACGCGGCGCCCACCGAGATCTTCCACCATCAGGCTGGTACGACCTTCGCTGTCTTCAGCGGGCCAGCGGAACGCGGTCTGCACTATAGGTCCGTGCCGGTACTCCATGTTCTGATTGCCAAACCGGAAGTTTGCACGGCCCAGGCTGGAATCCAGAGAGTGGGGCTCCAGCTTGAACAGGATCTGCGGCTCGTTCGGATTTTCGGCAAAGAAGCTGCGGCGGATAGTCTGCAAGGTAGCCATCTGGTTGAGAAACTCACGTGACATCGGCAGGCTGCGGCCATCAACACGCCGTAGTTGGTAGGCGCCGCTGTTGTCGCTGACGAAACCGGCAAGGTACTGGTCGAAGAAGCTGTCGGCCGTTCCCTGAGCCTTGAAGAACTCGCGGAAATCCGCCAGTGCAACATCGCTTTCACTGTTGGCGGCGAAAGGGTAACGCTTGCCCACGGAGGTTGTATAAGCCGCGTAGAGCTCGCTGCGGTAGCGCTGATTGAGGTATTGATAGGCATCGTTCAACACCAGCATCCAGCTGTCGGCCGCCAGCGTCTTCAGCCAGTCGGCCATGGGCGCCGGCAGACTGTCAGCGCTACTGCGCAGCTGGTTGATCGCATCGCTGCGACCCTGCATGCGTGCGCGGGCCATTTCAAATGCGGCTTGCTGGGGCACACTGGCATTGGCCAGACCGCTGAGTTGCAACTTCAATGCGTCCAATGCCTGTAGCACGCTGGTCATCTCCGAACCCGGCCCGCCCTGATCATCCAGCAGGCGATGCAGGGACTCGAATTGGCGAGCCAGATTTCTGCGTGCGGTATCGGGCAGGCTGTTGGCTACGGCGGATTGCGCCTGTTCGGCGGCCGCTGCGGCCAATCGGCCGGTGCGGCCGACCCGGACACCCGCCGCCTGAGCTGTATCGGTCAGGTCTCGCGCGGATACCTCGGTGTCCAGCATGCCGCTGAGCAGGGTGTTGTCCCGCACTTCGCTAAGCAACAGCAGCAAGGGTGAGTTCGGCGCGGTCAGGCTGCCCAGTTGGGTGGCGCCCAATGCTGCGCTGGCCAGGGGTTCCAGATGCAACAGGCCAAGGGCTTCGCTCCAGTAGCTGGCGTAGTCCTGGAAGTACATCTGCTCCATTTCCACCATCAGGCGGCCAAGATCGCTGGCGCTCAGACGCTCACTGTCACCGAGCACCCAGTTATCCTGGAGGATTTCACGGACCAGTTCGCCACCTTCGGCCATAAAGGTACGTTCATAGCCCTGGCGGGTATAAAACCCCGGTATGCTGTTATCGTTGCTGGTCAACAAGCGTGCATGCGGGCCCAGCCTTTGGCTCAGTCGATACTCCGGCAGGCTGGCGGCCTGGTCGCGGAGCATCCGATACACCACGTTGGCCAGCGACTCGCTACGCAGCTCCTGGCGCGCGTCAGCGACCAGTTGGTCATTGAGCGCATAGGGCGTGAAGGGTTCGCTGAGCAGGCGAGCAAAATGGGCGTTCAAACCATTCTGGGTATCGCTGTCGCCGCGGTACAGAAACGACCACTCGGTGGCCATCCATTCCTGCAGATAGGGCTTTTCCCGGCGCTCTTCCAGGTTCAGCATCAGGTAGGCGCGCAAGCTGCCTAACAGGCTTTCCCGATCAGCCAGGCTGGTCCTGATCTGACTCTCCAGTTGCTCGCCAACCCGCGGGAGCAGCAGGTTTTCCAGTTCCCGACGATAGGCCTGATAGACCACGGGCGCGACTTGATCCCCCTGATACAAACCTCCACGCTGCAGCGTGCCCACCTGATCACGCGGAGGAAATACGCGGGTGGCGGCGTAACTGCTATCCAGTGCGGCGAGCACTTCGGCGGCGTCATCGCGGCTACGGATCAACTGTTTGTCGCCCGACAGGGCCTGGGCTACCTCGCGCAATTGCTCGAGCCGCTCATGATTGCTGGAAAAGCTGCTGCCCCAGACCACACCGAAGATCAGCAGACAGGCCAGGGCAGTGGTGTACATCAACCGCTGGCTCCAGTTGATGCGTTTGACCTCGCGCTCGTCAAGGCCGGCCAGATCAGCTTCGGGAAAGATCACGCTGCTCAGCAGGTTCTTGATAAAGCGACCATGGCTGGCATGGAAGGTCGGCAGGCTGTTGCGTGCGCCCTGGCGGATCGCCGGTTGCTGCGCTGAATCGACAACCTGCGGCGCGCTGGTCAGATAAAAGCCGCGAAGCTGGCTGGCACGCTGATAGCGGTTGCCGGCAAAGGCCAGCTCGATAAACAGGCCCAGATGCTCCTCGATCTGGCCAAGCTTCAGCGGGAAGTCGAGAATGCGCCCACGGCGCTGGTTGTCACGCTCCTGATGCATGCGCATGACCACCTGGCTGTTGAGCCGCTGCATCAGTGTTTCAAATTCGCCACGCACGACCTGAATATCGGTGCCGTCCTGGTTCTTGCGAAAACTCACCCCCAGCACCTGATCACTTTCTTCGCGTGACAACTGGTCGAAGAATTCATTGAAACCGACGATGCTGTCCGCTTTGCTGACGACGAGATACACCGGGACGTCCGCGCCCAGGCGCTGATTGATCTCCTGCAAGCGCAGGCGGGTCTGCCGGGCGAGACTTTCCAGTTCCAGCTCGCTGCCGCGCAGGAGCAGCTCCGCCGGTATGTTGATCAGCACGCCGTTCAAGGGTCTTGGTCTGCGGCTACGCAGCAGGCCAAGCAGGCTGGACCAGCCAGCCGCATCGATATCCGCCGAAGGTTGAGTCAGATAGCGCCCGGCGGTATCAATGAGCACCGCGTGCTCGGCGAAATACCAGTCGGCATAGCGGGTACTGCTGACATCCCGGGTCAGCCGCTGCTTGTCGCCCTTGTTCAGCGGAAATTCAAGGCCGGAAAAGTCCAGCAAGCTGGTCTTGCCGCTGCCTTCGGGCCCCAGCACCAGGTACCAGGGCAGTTCACGGCGCCAGCGCTCGCTGCGGCCGCTGTACAGGCTTGAGCGACGCATAGTTCGCATGGCTTCCTTGAACCGGCCCGTCAGCTCCAGATGCTCTTCGACAATCAGTTCCTGACGCTGTTGGCGAGCCTGATAATCTTGATCTTCAGCGTTGTGTTTTTTCTCGACACTGGAGCGCCAACTGGCGTAGACCATGGACAGGCCCCAGATCAGGAAGAGCAGGCTGATGGTCAGCAGCCGGCTGCTGGCCGATGACCAGAAGCGGTTGTCACTGACAGCCAGCAGCGGTCCGACAAACCAGACCAGCAGTGCCAGGGCAAATACCAGGCAGAGACTCCACACCCAGCTTTTCCGGAAGAAGCGTCCGGCTTTGAGGAAAAAGGACTTCATATCAGTTCATCCCTGAAGATTCATATGATTCATCGACCGCTGTGCCCGGCACTGGCGGCGTTGTACTCGAACTGCTTGCCTGGCTGAAGGGCTGTAGCGCGGTGCCGCGCTGCTCGGTCAGCATCCAGTTGAATACGCCATAGATCACGCCCAGGCAGATCAGCGTAAACAGAGTCACCAGCCATAGCGGCACAATGCGGATTAGCCGCCGACGGTTCTCGGTAAGCCCCTGCCAATGGGGTGAAATATCCCGCGGGACGTCGCCGCGCAGTTGGCGAATCTGGCGATACAGGCTGTCGCGCAGGCTTTCCAGTTCGAGCATGCCGCGCGGCAGTACCCGGTACTTGCCTTCGAAGCCCAGCGACATGCAGATGTACATCAGCTCCAGCATCGGCAGGTGCTTGACCGGATCGCGCGACAAGCGCTCAAGTAGCTGGAAAAATTTTTCGCCGCCAAAGGTCTCGTTGTGAAAGCTGCTCAGCAGGCTCATCTGCGACCATTCGCTCTCATTACCCCAGGGCGTGGTGACCACGGCCTCATCCAGGGCAGTGCAGAGCACATAACGCGCAGCCATGACCTGGCTGCTTTCTGCGCCGTCCTGCAGCGCGCGGTGCTCGAAGCGCTTGATTTCCGAGGTAAGTCTGTCCTTCAGCGCGAACAGATCTTCGCGCTCATAGCTTTGTTGCAGGCGCACCATCTCCGAGAGCAGCGCGGAGGCCACCGCCACCAGCGGATTGATCCCCAGATTCAGGGTTTCTGCCGGGCGCAGGCGCGCGGCGTAGACCATGCGCTCTTCTAGCTTGTCGAACTTCTGGGGTGCGGCAGAATCGGTCAGCGGGCTTTGCGCCGGCACCGATCCCTGGCGATTGACGATGACCGTGTGATCATCCTGGTTGTAATCCATTTCCCTGATCATGATGTCAACTCCTGATAGCCCAGAATTTCAGCTCAAGCCCGGTAAACTCACCGGATACATGGAAGGCAAAGCCGCCGGACCGTTCCAGTTGCGACAGCTCCTCGGAACTGAGCTCCAGCGCGAAGTAGGTCTTGCCCGAGTGGAAGGGGATCTGCCGCGGTGCCACCGGCAGCGGTTTGACCTTGATGCCCGGCAGATGCAGGTTGACCAACTGGCGGATGCGCTCAACGGGACCGATTTTCAAGTGCGAAGGCAGGCGCTTGCGCAGCTCCTCGGAATCGCAATCGGCGCTGGCGGCGAGCACGAAGGAGGCATTGCCGAGCAAGCTGTGATCCTGCAGGGGCGATACCTGAATACCGTATTGGCGCTGTTGCAACAGCAGCTCCACGGCGTGCTGTTCAAGCACCATCGACAACACCTGGCGTATCGCATCCATCAACTTGCGGAAGCTCTGGCCCAGATCGTTATGCTGGTACCGGCTATCCAGACGCGGACGTTTGGTCTCGCTGGCGAAGGTCGACAGCTCACCGAGCAGGCCGAGCAGTTCGCGGTAGATCTGTTCCGGATGCACCTGCTCTATGCCCTGGAAGTGGCGCAACACCGGCTCGTGGCGGTTGATCAATTGCAGCATCATGAAGTCGCCGACTTCGGCCCCGCCAACCTTGCCAGTGGCGCGGATGCGCTCGGCGAGAATGTCGCCGCGGTGCGCCAGCATGCTGATCACTTCCTTGATGCAAGATTGCAGGAAGGGACTGGCGTGGAAATGCAGATAAGCCGGGACGAACTCGGCATCCAGGCTGACCACGCCATCGGGCGTGGTATCCAGAACATCGCAGATTTTCAGTTTCACGTAGGCATGATCGTTATGCTGCTCGCCCAGCAACAGCCGAAAATCAGGCAGTCCGCAGCTGACCTGGCTGCTGCTGCTGTCCCCTGCGTTGGAGTCAGCCACCTGGTTGTCATAGGCGGTGTAGCGCGCGAGCACATCGCGTTGCTCGGGGCGGCGGGTTTCCACATGGTTGCCGGTGACCAATGGCAGCGCCAGATAGACCGGACTGTTACTGGTGTTGGCGGGTACATCCATCGCCAAAGCTTCGCGCTCGTTGCCGAGTTCGAAGAAGCTGCCATCGGGTAGCAACCCGCTGGCTTGGCTGATGACCAGCTTGCCCATGCCAAGAAACTGGGTGTCGATCTCCAGATTGAAAAAACCCCAGGCGTAATGGCTCATGCGCCGGGTGCGACTGGTCAACTGGTGATCGTGGTAGCGGTCGTTTTGCTGGAAATGTTGCGGGCGCAGCAGCATGCCTTCCTGCCAGACGACTTTTTGCATCATCATGGTTCAGTTCCTGCCCTTGGTAGCGCTATCGAGTTCACGAATCCCTTCGGCATCGAGGCGCAGGTTGACCTGGTTCAGGCCTTTTTCGTTCAGCGGGATGATGAATCGCCAGTTGGTATCAGGCAGGTTGCGGTAGGCCGCGAGTACAGCGACATAGCGGCTGCCTTCCTGCACGGTGAGTTTGAGCTCGCGCCTCTCACCAGGGCGCAGCTCTAGCTCCTCAATGGCAATCAGGTCAGGCGACAGGGCCTCGCGTGGCCGCTGGTATAAGGTAAAGAAATCGGCGTTCTCGAAGGCAACCGGATGCTTGAGCTCCATCAGATGCAGCACGATGGGCGAGGGCCGATTATTCAGGTCCGGGTTCAACTGGCTGCTGCCTTCCAGGCTCAGATCCAGTTTGGTCAGGTCGGAGTAGGGCGATACGGTCGAGCAGCCGACCAGTGTGAGCAGGCTGGCGGCCAGGGCCAGAAGTAGTGTCTTGCGCATAGTGGTCATCCTTGCAGGTCGGTATTGAGGGTGGCGATCAGACGAATCTGCTCTTCATAGGCAATAACAAAATCACGCGCGTACAACCGCTGGCTCCAGTTGTCATCGCGTTGCAGGGCTTGATACAGGTGCGTGTACGCGCGCCAGCGGCTGCCTGCGGTATTCATCAGCGACTTGTTTTCACGCTCGAAGCGCAGTGTCAGTTGGTCCGGCGACAGGTGCTCGAGAATGCCCTTGATGGCCGCACGACTAGCGGCAATCAAGGCCACCTGGTGGGCCTGGAGGTCGCGAAAAGCACGGTTGATGGCTTGCTCTGCGGGCATGTCAGTGGGCGCTGGGCGTAACAGACTAGCCATGGCTTGCCGGCTATCAGCACTGAATTTCAGCGGATTGGTGCTGACCTGCTCGACGCTGGTCACCGCCAGCTTCATTTCACTCTTGAGTTCGTTGCGATTGCGCAGGCTTTGCTGCAGGCTGCCGACCTGCTGCTTGAGCAGACGCGCAGCCTTGATGGCCAACGCCTGGCGCTGCGCTTCATCCAGATCCTCAAGGTTGATACCCAACGCTTCAGCAAATTGCTGCCAGAATGCCGCCGGCTGGGCAGCAGGTATTGCAGGTGCGGGCTGGACCGTCGGCTGGGCCGGTGCCGGTGCAGCGACCAGCTCGGGAACCGTCAGGTTCTCCATATTGATCGGTGCGTAATCGACGGCCTGGGCAGGTTCAGCTTGGGGCTGCTGGCTGAAGGCGGCGAGGTCGTCACCGGCGGCGTACATCTCTTCCTGTTGATCCAGCGCATGCAGTGGATCCAGATCCAGAAAGGCATCATCCGGGATAATGCTGCCGGCATCCTGAGGTCGGCCCAGATCCTCGCTGAATACCGCCGGGTCCTGAACCACGCGAGCGCGGATCTCGAAGTCGCCCAGCGCAAAGAGCGTACCGTGCTCGATACGCTGCGGCTGGCCCTTGGGCAGGGGTGTATTGCCGGGCTTGAGCAGGATTCCGTTGCTGCTGGTATCGGTCAGATAGAATGCGCCGTTTTCAAAGCTCACTTGCGCATGCCGGCCAGACACCACCCGCTTGCGGTCGGGGATTACCCAATCACAATCCTCGGCGCGACCAATAATGCCGCCGGCTTGGCGGAAGGTCTTGGTCACCGGCATGCCGCTGACAAACTGCTCAGAGCCAACCATATCCAGAATCAGTTCCATGATGCTGCTCTCCTTTGCGCCTATTCGCCGCGTTTGACCGATTGCGGGTCGCCCAGAGGGCGATAATCGCCGTCATTGAATTTGTGGTTGCCCGAGCAGGCGCTCAGACTCACTGCCAGCAACAGCAGGGCGGCGGGCCAGTAGCGTCGTGTGATCATGGGTACTTCCTCTTTTTCGGGCGGCAGGGTGCCGGGTGTTTGAGCGGAAAAACAGATGTCAGGTGGTTCAAGCTGAGAGGTTCAGGCATGGGTTTTACTCCGGCTGGCCTTGAGTTCGGCGGGGCAGATATTCAGCCTCTGCATGCGGTAGAGCAGTGTTCTACGCGGCAGACCAAGCTCGGTCGCGGCGCTGGTCTGATTGCCCTGATTCTTGCGCAGGCAATCGATCAGCAGGTTGCGCTCCACACGCTCCATGCGCTCGCGCAGGCTCAACTGACCTTCATCCGGCGTAGCGCCCGGCAGATTGAAGTGTTCGGCCAGCAGCAGGTTGCCATCGCAAAGCAGCAGCGCGCGGGCGATCAAGCCCTTGAGTTCACGAACGTTGCCAGGGAAATCATGACTGGCCAGTTGTTCCAGCGCGGCGTCTGACCAGCGACAGGGATCGCGCTCGAGAAAACAGCAGGCTGAGCCGACAAATTCGCGGGCCAACAGAAGAATGTCTTCGCCCCGCTCGCGCAGCGGCGGCAGATGGATGGGGAAGTGCGTCAGCCGATAGAACAGGTCTTCACGGAACTGACCGGATTGCACCTGTTCACGCAATTGGTGATGGGTGGCGGTCACCACGCGCACGTCAACCTTGTGCGTTGCGTTGCTGCCCAACGGCCGCAGTTCACCCTCCTGCAATACGCGCAAAAGCTTGGCTTGCAGCAGCAATGGCATGTCGCCGATTTCATCCAGAAACAGGGTGCCGCCGTCGGCGGCGTCGAATAACCCCTTGTGATCCCGATCAGCGCCGCTGAAAGCGCCTTTGCGATAACCGAACAGCTCGCTTTCCAGCAGATTTTCCGGCATGGCCGCACAGTTCAGGGCAATAAAGGGCTTGCTGCGGCGCAGGCCGTAATCGTGGATAGCACGGGCTACTAGTTCCTTGCCGGTGCCTGTTTCGCCGGTAATCAATACGGTGACCGGGTTATGCAGAACCTTGCTGATCAGGCTGTAGACCTGCTTCATGCCGTCGCTTTCGCCGATCAAACCGAAATGCTCCCGGCTGGCCGGGGTAATGTCGGCCACGGCTGATGTGGACGATGCTGTTGCTGCTGCTGCGGGCCGGCCCAGCAGTTGCAGTTGGGCGACGGCAAAGTTGCCGAGCATCTGCAGCGCGTCGTCCTTGTGATCCAGCTCGCGCTGATGGCGGCTGGCGGTCACCAGAAGACCGCGGACATGCTGCTGAGCGTCGGTAAGCGGCAGGCACATCAGGCTGCGCCAGGGGCCATCGCTTTCCGGTAGAAAGGCGGTGCTGTGCAGATTGGCGTCAAGATTGCTCATTACCAGGGCGCGGTTCTGGCACAGGCAGTACTGCAGCAGGTGCATATCCGAATAATCGCTTGGCACACTGATGCTATCGGGTAGGTGCAATTGCCCCTGGTACCATTGGGCGCAAAGTGACAGGCGCGTTTGTGTCGCATCCAGCAGATAGAACTGGCTGAGCGCGCCATTGCTGAGTTCAGCGCAGGCTTGCACCAGCCCGCTGCACAGTGCGCTGGGAGAGCGCAACAGGGAGAGTGCGGTAAAGCGCTCCAGCAACGCCTCGGCAAAATGCAGCGGCTGCGGCAATTGCGCGAACATCTGTGGGGTCGGGTTATCAGGCGAATTCACAGACGACCGCTCCTGTGCTGTCCAGTGTGGCATGGGCACGCTGCAGCTGTTCCCCGGAGGCCATGGCCTGCAGCAGGCGGTCCACTGCCAAGGGTTGCAGGTGCTGATCAATCAGCCGGTCTACCAACCGCGCACCGCTGTCGCTCTCGGCACAGCGCTCGGCAAAATAGGTCACCAGAGCAGGGCAGTGCGTGAACGCGAGATCGCGGCGTTGCAGGCGCTCGGCAAATCGGCCGAGCTTCAGGCTGACCAACTCTTCCAGTACCTCGCCAGCGATCGGGTAATAAGGCACTACGCGCATGCGCGCCAGCAGCGCGGGTTTGAAATGGGCGCTTAACTGCGGCTGAATGGCGTCTTCCAGCATCTGCGCATCCGGGCGTTCCGGGTTGCGGCACATATGCGCGATCTGTTCGCTGGCCAGATTGGAGGTCATCAGAATCAGCGTGTTGCGAAAGTTGATTTCCCGACCTTCGCCATCATTGGCGACGCCTTTGTCAAAAATCTGATAGAACACATTCATCACATCGGGATCGGCCTTCTCGACCTCGTCCAGCAAAATGACCGAGTAGGGCTTTTGCCGCACGGCTTCGGTCAGCATGCCGCCTTCGCCATAGCCGACATACCCGGGCGGCGCGCCGATCAGCCGCGATACCGTGTGTTTTTCCTGAAATTCGGACATGTTGATGGTGGTCAGAAAGCGCTCGCCGCCGTACAGAAGATCAGCCAGGGCCAGCGCCGTTTCGGTTTTACCCACGCCACTGGGGCCCACCAGCAGGAATACGCCGACGGGTGCATCCGCTCGATTGAGGCCGGCCGCGCTGGCACGCATGGCCCGATCCAGGGCTTGCACGGCCTGTTCCTGGCCACGTACCCGCTGGCGCAGGTCGCTGGCGAAAGAGGTAATGCTGGCGTTATGTTCACGGGCCAGTTGCGCCAGCGGAACGCCGGTCCAGTGGCTTATAACTTCGGCAATCAGGCGCGGACAGACTTCATGGCTGACCAGCCGTTCCTCAGCCTGGGCGCGGGCCAGCTCAGCCTGCGTGGCACTCAGCGACGCTTGCAACTGGTCGAGCTCGGTGGCGGCGTCGGTGGTGTCGCTATCGTTTGGCTGTGTGCATGGGGTCTCGCTTTCAGCCTCGCCCTCCTGCTGCAGCGCACTGCGCAACGTCGCGCTCTGCTGACGCAGTTGCAGCAGTTTGTCCGCCAGTGCCTTCTGCGTCAGCCAGCGCGCCTCCAGGGTTGTTGCCTCGGCCTGATCCTGGAGCTGCTTGGCAGCCAGGCTGCTGAGCCGTTCGTTATCAATAGCCAATCCGGCCTGCTGATCGCGCTGCAGCGCTAGTAGCTGGCGCTGATCTTCCGCCAGCGCGGTGCGCAAGCGTTCCAGTGCATCGGGTGCAGCGGCCAGGCTGATGCGCACCCGGGCGCAGGCAGTGTCCAGCACATCCACTGCCTTGTCGGGCAGTTGCCGGCCGGCCAGATAGCGAGCCGATAGTTCGGCGGCGGCGACCACGGCATCATCGCGCAGGTAGATGCCATGGCTTTTCTCGTAGACTGGGGCCAGACCGCGCAGGATAGTCACGGCCTCGCTGATGCTGGGCTCGTGCAACTGGACTGGCTGAAAGCGCCGCGCCAGGGCAGGGTCCTTCTCGAAGTACTGTTTGTATTCGCTCCAGGTGGTGGCGGCGATGGTGCGCAGCTCGCCGCGCGCGAGGGCCGGCTTGAGCAGATTGGCCGCATCGCCACTTCCAGCCTGGCCGCCCGCGCCAATCAGCGTGTGTGCTTCGTCAATGAACAGAATGATCGGCTTGACGGCGGCCTTGACCTCATCAATCACGCCCTGCAGGCGTTTTTCGAATTCGCCCTTGATGCTGGCGCCGGCCTGCAGCAGGCCCAGGTCCAGGCAATGCAGCTCTACCTCCCTGAGCGCTGCCGGCACTTCACCCTGAACGATACGCAGGGCCAGCCCCTCCACCAGGGCGGTTTTTCCGACGCCCGCTTCACCCACCACGATAGGGTTGTTCTTGCGGCGCCTGGCCAGAATATCGATCATCTGGCGGATTGCTGAATCACGGCAAAGCACCGGATCCAGTCGGCCATCGCGGGCCTGCTGGGTAAAATTATGGGTAAAACGTTGCAGTGCCGATTGCCCATTCTGCGGCGGGGCCTGGGTGTGATCGGGGGTATGATGGGCCAGCGCATAATCGCGCAGGCGCTCGGCGTTCAATTTGGCCAGCAACGGCTGCAACTGGCTGCCTGCATAGCGCAAAGGGTTACGTAGCAGCGCGAGAATCAGTGCGGCCTGGTCGACCTGGCTGCGTTTCAGTTCCAGGCTGGCTACCAGCAGCGCATCCTGCAGCCATTGAACCAGCTCCAGGGAAAAGGCCGGGTTACGCGATGCGCTGTCCTCGCTAGAGGGTTGCAGTACGCGGGCAAATTCGCCGGCGTCCAACTGCGCGTCCTGCAGCGCGCGGTGCAGCAAACTGTCGCTGCGCTCCAGCAAGCCAAGCAACAGGTCTTCGACCAGGACCTTGCTGCCATGTCGCACCACACAGCGTTCTGCTGCCGTTTCCAGGTCCTGGCGGCTGCGGGCATCCAGTGCCTGTACCAGTTGTTGCAGATCTACATCGATCATGGGCTATCAGTCCTTTAATAAGCTTTGCTGCTGAGCGTCACGGCGGGATCGGCGCAGGCATCGATCGCCTCGCTGCCAAGCCAACTGGTCCAGCCCAGCAGGCAGGGAGTCCCTGCTTCCAGGCGCGGTTCGCGCACGGCGTTGCGGCACAATTGAAGTCGAATGTCGTAATCAAGGGGGTCGCGCAGGGCAAATCGCACCAGCGCGCAGAGCGGACGAAAGCCGGTGCCAGTAGGCAGAAACTCGTGGAACCGCTCCCAGTCCAGTTGCTGAATGTGAATACGGAACTTGCCGCTGCGATCACGCACCTGATCGCCGATCACCAGGCTTTCGCCCAGGGCGCTGTTGGCCAGACCGAGACGGTTGCGCTGATCCTCCTGCACCTCGACCTGGCGCTCCATGCACTGCTCGATATGCAGCGCCTGATGGCGAAAGTAGTAGCGCAGCACGGACTCGATCACCGCAGCGGATTGCACGCGCAGGCTGAGCAAACCCAGGTAGGGAAGCAGGCGCTTCCAGTTCAGTTCGGACTCACTGCGAATCGACTCACTGCCTAGCCCGATCAGCGAGAACAGTTGCGAGGAAAAGGGATCCAGCGCGCCGCTGGAAAAGCGCGAGTAGTAGCGATACTTCTGCCATATCGGTAGCAGCAGCCGCTGCAGGCGATTGTTGAACAGGTCAAGAAACTCGCGTGTCGGGTTGCCTTCCACGGTATCCCCGAGGGCTTGTTCGCCATAGAACGCGGGCAGCGGTGATCCGGCGCCGAACAGGCTGATCAGATTGACTCGCAGGCGAGCTCGGACTTCGCCGCGCTCGCGGAAAAACTCCACCCGCTCGATGTCGCTGCCCGGAAAACCCATGCTCGGATTGGCCTGGAATTCGATCAGGTTGTAGAGCGCCTGTTCGGTATGCTCTGGGTACTCTTCACGGAGTCTTTCCATCACCAGCAATACACCCTGAAACAGGCTGTATTCGCGGATGTTGCGACTCAGCAGGTTCAGAGCAGGGGCTGCTGCCCCATGCGTGGTGTCCATTGGTAGATCTCTCCCTTGGTGCTGCGTACAGTCAATTCGTGGTAGGAGTTGAGGCTGGCGTAGAGCGCAAAAAACTCGTTGAGAATCGAGGCAAATAGAAACAGGTCACCTTCGCCAAGATAGCCGTCGGTATTCATGACCAGTTCGGTGCGCACGCCGCGAATCGGCAAGCCGCGATACAGACGGTCAACGCTGCCGTGCCCGATACTTTGCAATCCGTTCAGCAGGCGCTGGCTGACCTTGGCTGCGTGCTGGTCGTAGTGGCGTGGCAGATCGTAGGTTTCAAGAATGACCTTGAGCGCCTCGATATTCGCTAGCGACAGGTAGTTCAGCGACATGTTGCTGATCAGTTTCCAGAGAAAATCCTGCTGCAGCGGTGGTGCATAACTGGCGGTCACGGCGCTGATGTTGCGAAAGCGCAGATGTTCCGGGGTGCCTTCACTGGGGCGACAGATGGCGCCCAGTGGCAGTTGCAGTGGCAGGTTCTGATTGGTACAGGTCAGCTCGACCGAGAGGGTTTCATGCTGTTCCAGGCTACGCAGGCCAAAGCTCAGGTAGGTGTCCATGCTGCCGTCGAGCAATGACGGGTTCTGTCTGAGGCTGTAATAGGGTCGCGCTTCGGGAAAGTCGAAGCTGGCGTCATGTTCGAAGGACTCAAAGGGCACGTACTCCTCATAGCCCATCCCGCCCGGTTTCCAACCCGTGACGCGATCCACCGAAAACACCCCGCAGTGGGCACTTTCGTACTCAGCCGGGCGCAGCATGTATTTGTCCTGACGGCCATCCAGGCGGATCGGCGTCGCATCGTGGGCAAACAGGTTGACCACTGGGGTGCAATACAGCCGAATGTTATCCAGCGTGGGGTTGATGCGCTGCGAACCTGAGCGATTGAGCTCGATACGCAACTCGAAGCCATGGGCTCGTTTGAGCAGGTCCGGTGCAAAGCTTTGCAAAGCCGCCAGCCCACCGATGTCGACAAACAGAAACTTCTCCTGAAAGGCGAAGTATTCCTGCAGATAGCGGTAACCGCGGAAGGTATTGATCGGGTAGGGCACCAGCGCTTCGTCTTCAGCGAAACCGGCTGGGGTGAGCAGGCCGCGGTCTAGCTTCAACGCGGCTACCGGCCGGTCAAAAGGGTCTTTCAGGGGTTTGCCGGCGGCGTCCAGCGGGACCAGTTGGATGTCCTCGACATGTCTTAGCAGGCTCAGATAGAGGGTCTGGCTGATATAGCGTTCACCTGCCAGATGCAGGCGCAGACGCTTCAGTTGCTCCAGGTCAGCCAAGGTCCCGCCGTTGACACCCAGGCGCAGGCTGAGCAGGGCGCCATCCCCTTTGACCGAATAGTCCACGCCACGCATGGCCAGGGCGGTCAGCTCGGTATTGCTGGTGGTCCGAAAGCGGCAAGCAACGCCTTTGATCGGATTGGATTCCACTGGCGTATCACGGGGTACGACCACGGCAGCGCCGGGTGCCTTTAGCGGCTCGAACTGCAGCATGCTGAATGCCGGCAAAGGCCGCATGTAATTCGGCCACAACAGATACATCAATGAGTGCGTCAGCTCCGGGAGTTCATCCTCAAGCTTCTGACGCAGGCGCCCGGTCAGAAACGCAAAGCCCTCAAGCAAGCGTTCTACATCCGGATCACGCCCGCTTTGGCCCAGAAATGGGGCCAGCGCCGGGCTGCGCTCGGAAAAGCGTTTGCCCAACTGGCGCAGGGCGGTCAGCTCGCTTTGATAGTAATGATTGAATGACATTCGTCAGTCTCTGGTAATCGCGGTATTCGAAAATCGGCGGCCTGACCTACTGGACCTGCACCTGACCACTGCCATTGAGCCTGGCGGTAAAGCTGACCGGGCGACGCTGGCCATCCAGCTCGACCATGCCTTCCAGCGCAAATGACAGATTCAGCGGGTCATGCTCCCGGGGCAGGGCGATAACCCTGACCTGGGACAGACGCGGTTCGTAGCTCTCGATAAAACTTTCGATGGCGGTACGGGCTTGCTGTAGCGAGTCGTGCAGCGACAGGCGCATATCATTGAGGTCGGGCAGCCCGTAGTCCGGTAGTGACTGCACGCTACCGGCGCGGGTGCTGAGCATTTTCGCCAGATGTGCGGCAATCGAGGCGACCATCGCCTTGTCCGCACTCAGGTTGCTGCGCTTTGCCGAATCACCGGCCAAGCGTTCAAACAGGCTGCCGTACCCCATGCCTTATTCCTTCTCCATCTTGCCGACCAGCGACAAGGTGAAGTCCGCTCCCATGTATTTGAAGTGCGGGCGGACGCTGAGCCCGACGCGATACATGCCTGGCTGGCCTTCAATATCGCTGACGGTAATCTGTGCAGCGCGCAGCGGCCGGCGCCCGCGCACTTCGGCGTTGGGATTGTCCTGGTCAGCAACGTACTGGCGGATCCACTTGTTCAGCTCAAGCTCCAGATCGGTGCGCTCTTTCCAGGAGCCGATCTGCTCGCGCTGCAGTACCTTGAGGTAGTGGGCCAGACGGTTGACGATAAACAGGTAGGGCAGTTGGGTGCCGAGCCGGTAATTCAGCTCGGCAGCTTTGCCTTCTTCGCTATTGCCGAAGAATTTGGCCTTCTGTGTTGAGTTGGCGGAAAAGAAAGCCGCGTTGTCGCTACCCTTGCGCATGGTCAAGGCGATAAAGCCTTCATCCGCCAATTCGTATTCGCGGCGATCGGACACCAGTACTTCGGTGGGGATCTTGGTCTCAATTTCGCCCATGCTTTCAAAGTGATGCAGGGGCAGATCCTCGACCGCGCCGCCGCTCTGCGGACCAATGATATTCGGGCACCAGCGGAATTTGGCGAAGCTGTCAGTCAGACGTGTCGCGAAGGTAAAGGCGGTGTTGCCCCACAGGTAGTCTTCGTGGTTGTTGGAGACGTTTTCCTTGTAGACGAAGCTCTTGACCGGATTGTCTTCCGGGTCATAGGGGTTGCGCAGCAGAAAACGCGGCAACGTCAGGCCCACATAGCGTGCATCTTCCTTTTCACGGAAGGCTTGCCACTTGGCAAATTGCGGGCCTTCGAAATGGTCCTTCAGGTCCTTGATATCCGGTAGCCCGGTGAAACTTTCCAGGCCAAAGAACTTGGGACCTGCGGCGGCGATAAAGGGCGCGTGGGACATGCTGGCGACGCTGGCCACGTGTTGCAGCGTTTTCATGTCCTGGGAGCTGGGGTCGAAATAGTAATTGGCGATCAGCGCACCGACCGGCTGGCCGCCGAACTGGCCGTATTCAGCGGTGTAAACGTGCTTGTACAGGCCGGATTGAACGATTTCCGGGCTGTCTTCGAAATCTTCGAGCAGATCCTGCTTGGACGCGTTGATCAGCTCCAGCTTGATGTTCTCGCGGAAGTTGGTGCGGTCGACCAATACTTGCAGGCCGCGCCAGGAGGACTCCAGCGCCTGGAAACTCGGCTGATGCAGGATCTCATCCATCTGCCGGCTGAGTTTGGCGTCGATCTCGGCGATCATGCGATCGACCATGGCTTTCTTGACCGGCTCTTTGTCGTTCTGCGGTTTCAGCAATTCTTCGATAAAAGCCGAGACGCCGCGCCGGGCGATACCGTAGGCCTCGTCATCGGGTGTCAGACGGGTTTCAGCAATGATGCTGTCGAGAATACTGACTTGTCCGGCCTTCTGGCCACTTTGGGCTGCTGCTCTGGTACTCATGAATAAGCGTCCTGTGTTCGGTGATCAGTGCGGGCAATCAGGCGTCGGGCTGGTCTTGAATATCCAGGCCCAGTTCGGCGAGTACACGCTCGCGCGAGTCATCGTCGCTGAGCACGCTTTCAATCGCCTTGCGAAATGCCGGGGCATTGCCGAGCGGGCCTTTCAACGCGACCAGTGCGTCGCGCAGCTCCATCAGCTTCTGCAGTTCCGGCACCTGGCTGACCAGGCTGGCTGGGTTGAAGTCCTTCATGGAATCGATCTTCAGATGCACATTCAGACTGTCGTCGGCGTTTTCATCGTTGTGCAACCGGTTGGGTACCACGAAATCCAGGCTCAGTTCCTGCTTGGCCAGTACCTCGTCAAAGTTGCCCTTGTCGATGGCAATCGGTTTGCGCTGTTCGATGCTGCGGTCATCAGGGCGTTGGGTGAAATCGCCGAGTACCATGAGTTTCAGTGGCAGTTCGACCTCTTCCTGGACCCCTCCGGTGGTGGGTGTGAAAGTGACATTGACACGTTCTTTCGGGGCTACTGAGCCGTCTTTGGCCATGATTTTCTCCGTTACTGTGATGGCCCTTAGGCCTGGTCGAGTGCCGCTTCAAGGTCGAGGTGGCACAGCCTCTGGTAGATCTCGCTCTTGCGCTGTCGCAGGATCGGATTGCCGGGCAGCTTGTTGCAGCAATCGAGCAGCAGTTGCAGCACGGTCATCGCGAGATCGGGTTCCCAACGCTCCAGATCGGAGCCATGAAGAACCTGATAAAGGGATTCGAGTTGGTGAAACGCCAGTTCGTATTGTCTGGCTTGGAAGCAAAGGCGCGCCTGCGCCAGTTGCCAGTGAAAGCGCTCGCGTTCGCCACGCACCGGCTGCATGGCCTGTTTGATAAGCTGAATGCCTGACTTCAAAGAGCCCTTGCGCAGTTGTTCACTGGCCTTCGTCAGAGCCTCGTCCCATGGACGGTTAGCGGAATCAGAATTACCGGAGCTGCGCTCGGCCTGAGCACTGGGAACTTGGGTGTGAGGCAGGATGTGCGCGTCAATCCATGCACGTGTTTCATCATCAGCAAAGGGCGTGTGATCATGGAAGCAAAGCTGCTCCAGGCCTGGCAGCCTGCGCAGTAACAGGGCCAGTTGTATCTCGATCTCGTACATGGCTGGCTGAGCATCCAGCGCTTGCAGGCATTGCCAGGCGATATATTGGCCGTCGAGCCAGAATGGCGAGCGACCCAGGCTGCTTTCCACATCCTGAAGCAGGGCGTCGGGCTGGCCCTGGGCCAGGCGCTCGCGATAATTGGCCAGGCGGTCAGCGGGTAGCCCGCGCAAGGTCGTGCTCTGTTGTGCATCATGTTCGGGCAGATTGTCTATGGGTAGCCATAACAACGTGCGGGCCAGCCGATATGCCCTGGGGTCGACAATCGATTCCTGGCACCACCAGGCGCTGAGCAGGCGGGCCTGATCCTGGAGGGTGCGCAAGCATTTGTGGGCGTCGCGGCTATCGCTGATTTTGCCCAGTGTATCGGCGCTGGGCTGATTGATCGGGATAACCCGCGCCTTGCTGGGTTGGGTTGCGACCGTTGTCGCACTGGCCGTTGATTGCTCGGCCGGGGCGTTGCTGGCGAGCGTATCAAGGCGGCGGCAAAGGGGTAGCAGCAGCGGAGCCTGGTCGGCGTAATGCCCGGTAAGACAGATATCCAGCTCACGTAGCTGGGTGGCCAGTCGCGTCAATACGCCGGGTTCGGTAGACGTGGCGGGGAGCTCGACGAGGCTCTGATCAATCCGCGACACCAGCCAGGTTAGAGCGGCGAGTCGGGTACGAGGTTTGCGCGGGTGAAGTGCGTCCCAGTGCTCGGTACACAAATAATGCAGGGCGCCCAATCCTGCCTCGAGGCCCGGCAGCGAATCGATCTGATACAGGCTCCATGTCAGCCACGCCACGGCCCTGAGATCCTTTGACTGGGATTGCAACAGCAGCTCGCAGCCGTCGCGCACCACTATCCAATCGGGACCCTGGTCTGCATGTAGCGAATTGGCTTTGCCCAGCTCGCTCTCAAGATGCTCGAACTCGGTGGAGTAACGCACGTCATCGCCGTAGAAGTCCTCGGCACTGATGGGTTTTTCCGCCAATAGTCTGTAATGATTTGCGAGCATAAGCACCATCAGTCCCTGATTTGCCAAGTTGTTACCTAACTATTGCGCGCCAATATGACGTGTATAACAGCGGCGACTTTACTAACTGCGCAACAACTTGCGCAGTTAGTTGTGTGCGCAACTTATTGCGCACTTATCTATGTGCAACAAGTTGCGCATAGGCTGTGAACGGGGTGTATCCTAGTCGCGGATAAAGTCAGTGGCAAGGCAGGAAAATGTGAACTGTTTTGCTTTATGGCTAATTAGTTAATTCCAGCATAATTGACGTCAGAATATCATCGTCACGAATTTATGCGTCAGGTATGGCACGAAAAGTCATACAAATTTTTCGTGAAATCGTCCTCAGATGATTCTATATAATATTGATATTTATGAATTTAATATTTTTGGTCAGGTGGGTTTGGCTTGAAATTGTTCTGCAATGAGACGCTGTTATGACTTTGGTTAAAAATGCGAACTGTATCGCAAAATTAGTATTAATTTGTGCGTAAGTTCCAGTAATTCAGATTTCGTAAATAGCTTAAATAACTTCCGTGCTTTGAGAGTTTTCAGGTTATTAGATGGGGTTAGTGCGGGATATTCGCTGGTTGAGTTGTCGCTAAGGGGCTGGGGCTGCTTGTCAGATTGAAGCGCGTATGGGGCGAGCCGCCCCGTACGCGCTATTACTTTGCGTTAATATGTGGGTTACTGAGTGCAGCGGGGAATAGCGCAGCGTCCGTTGTCGTCGCCCAGGGCTGTCTGAGTGGCGGTAGTGCCTGCTCCTTCTTCGGCAGCATCTTCGCTGGCACAGGCCTTGGCTATGGCAGCGCTCTTAGGGCAGTTAGTAGCTTCAAGGGCAACCGACAAATTGTTCCAGCCGGGCTTGAAGTCCGGAAAGTCTGCTACCAGTGTTCGAAAGTGCTCCACGCTGACCTCGGGTTGCTGCTGTGCCCATGCCACGTTGCCCAGGCCAAATCGAGCAGTAGGTTGCTCAGGCCAGGCGCTCAAGGCTGCTGCGTAGGCCTGTCTGGCGCTATCCAGCCGGCCGGTTTGCTCAAGGTCACTGGCTGCGCGCAGGTAGACCAGTGGCTCGGCGGTAGCGGGCAACTGGTGCGGCGGTAGCATGACTCTGGCCCAGCGATCGGCGCGATCCCAGGTTTTCATGAACACCTTGAAAGGCTCGCGCTGGGCCTTGTTCAGCCCGCTATGCACGATCATTTCGCGCTTGTCCAGATCGTACCCAACCACTACCGCATAGTGCCACTGCGGGAACCAGTTGAATGCCAGGTTCTGCATGACCAGCACCGGGTTGCCGGCGTCCAGTTCAGTCATCACCGCCTTCAGATCCCGGGCTACGGGATACACCAGCAAGTCACGCTCGCGGGAGGCCGAGACCATTTCTACCTGCAGTGTGCCTTTGCGCTCGGGAATATAGACGCGGTCTACCAACTGCTCCGGCGTGTCGGGCAAGCCTCGGTGGTTGAGTATCATCGATAACGCTGCGGGGCCGCATTGGTACGCGTCCTGCGCATGGAAAGGAACCTGATCCAGATACTGGCTTGATGGAAAGCTGCTCAGGGATTCAGGGGAGGGGAGTTCTGTGGGTCGCCCTGCGCAGGCTGACAGCAAAGCTGCCAGCCCGAGCAGTACGAACAGGTGTGTTAAACGACGCACCTGATTAGCGGTTGATGCAGTTGACGAACTTGTAGATGTTGGTAGCACACAGCAGGTCGGTAATGATGAAGATCACCAGGAAAAGCACGATCACACCAAGGATACCGGCACCAGCAGGAGCTTCATCCAGTTGTGCGTTGAAATAGGCCAGTTCATCAGCGGTCAGGCTGTTGATGCGCTGCTCAACCTGATCAGAGGATACGCCCATTGACGCCATTTTTTCTTGAACAGCTTCGTCAGACAGCATGCTTTTCAGAGCTTCGCGATCAACACTAACTTGCTCTTGGGAAATCACATCTTGCGTGCCGATCATGGAGCCTTGTGCATGCACGCTGGTCACGGTGGTCAGCAAGAACAGCGCAGTCAACATGATTGACAGGTAACGCTTGGTAGATTTCATAAATGTCATAGGGCCTACTCCTGATTTTTTATCTTGAGGCTTCCGTTAACGGTTGCCCAGCAAACGCCGGATTTGCCCGGCGCTCAGTTGTAGCATAGCCCCTTATCGGGGCCGCTACTCAGGGATCGACAACATAAAGCACGGTGCGTTCAGCTTTTTCGCAATATTTGTACACTAACACACTGATTTACAAGCCTAGTTTGTCTCTGAGTTGGTAGTACAAAGCGCCCATTGCGGTGAAGGGAATGCGCAGCAAGCGCCCGCCAGGGAAGGGATAGTGCGGCAGATTGGCGAAGGCATCGAAGCGTTCAGCCTGACCACGAATCGCCTCGGCAAGAATCTTACCGGCCAGGTGCGTATAGGTAACCCCATGCCCGCTGCAACCCTGGGAATAGTAGATATTGCTACCGATACGGCCGACCTGGGGCAAGCGCGACAGTGTCAGCAGGAAGTTGCCGGTCCAGGCGTAGTCGATTTTGACGTCCTTGAGCTGCGGGAAGGTCTTGATCAGATTCGGGCGCACCAGTGCCTCAACGTTGGCCGGGTCGCGCGCGCCATAAACCACGCCGCCGCCAAAGATCATGCGCTTGTCGCCCGATAATCGGTAATAGTCGAGCAGATAATTGCAATCCTCGACACAGTAGTCCTGGGGCAGCAGGGAGTGAGCCAGATCATCCCCCAGGGGTTCGGTGGTGATTACCTGGGTGCCGCAGGGCATGGACTTGGCCGCCAGTTGCGGCATCAGATCGCCGAGATAGGCGTTCCCTGCGACCACGACAAAGTCGGCAGTGACCTGGCCTTGTGCAGTATGCACAACGGCTTTCACGCCCTGATCGACCCGCGTCACCAGCGACTGTTCGTGAATGATCCCGCCCAGTGATTCCACCGCCTCGGCCTCGCCCAATACCAGATTCAGCGGGTGGATATGCCCGCCACTCATGTCCAGGGACCCACCTACGTAAAGGTCGGTGTTGACCACCTTGCGAATCTCTTTGGCATCCAGTAGCTGCATCTGCGTATGGCCGTAGCGCTCCCAGAGCTTTTTCTGCGACTCCAGATGGCTCATTTGCTTGTCAGTCACGGCGGCAAAGACGCCGCCGTCTTTCAGGTCACACTGAATCTGATATTTGGCGATTCGTTCGCGGATGATACGTGCGCCTTCAAAGGCCATTTCCCCGAGCAGACGTGCCTGCTGGGCGCCGACGCTGCGCTCGATGACATCAATGTCGCGGCTGTAGCTGTTGACGATCTGCCCACCGTTGCGGCCAGAGGCACCAAAGCCAACCTTGGCTGCCTCCAGTACCGTGACTCTAAAGCCTTGTTCCAGCAGAAACAGCGCAGTGGAAATGCCGGTGTAACCCGCACCAATAACGCACACATCGGTTGCATGGGCGCCTTGAAGTGCAGGGCGATCGGCGCTGTTATTAGCGGAAGCGGCGTAATAGGACGTGGTATGCGATGTATAGCCCATAAGGCACCTGCCATGTTTGATATATTTTACAAGATGGGCTGATACTACCTAGCACAGGGGTTTAATTCCAGAGGGTGATCAAAAAAAATGACAGGCTTAGCCGGCAGGCGGCGGATTTTTGGGCAGGGGGCGTACCAGCAGAATAAATACCATGGAGCAGGCCAGCAGTATGCCAATCAGATGAAAGGCATCGTTGTAGGCCATGATCTGCGCCTGCTGATGAACCTGATTGTTGAGCATCATCAACGCCGCCTGCGGGTCGCCCAACTGCTCCGTCAAGCTGGCTAAGCGTTCTTCGACGGCGGGGTTGCCGGGCACGATATGTTCACGTAGAAAATCAAAATAATGTTTCGCCCGGCTATCAAGGATGGTCGCCAGGGCGGCGATCCCCACTGCTCCACCCAGGTTGCGCAAAATGTTGTACAGGCTGGAGGCTGAGCCGGCTTGTGAGGGGGGAATCATCGCCGTGGCCAGAATCGACATGGGCACCAGAACCATCGGTTGGCCCAGCGCACGGAAAATCTGAATGCCGATAAATTGGTCGCCGGCAAAATCCAGGCTCAGGCTACCGCTGAAGAAGCTGGCGAAGGCAAACAGAAAGAAGCCCGTAGCGCAGATAAAACGGGCATCCACGTAGCGCATCAGAATCGGCACCAGCGGAATGATCAGAAGCTGCGGCACGCCCATCCACATGATCACCTGGCCTATCTGCAGGGCGTTGTATTGCTGAATTTGCGCGAGGTAGACCGGCAGCACGAAGACTGTGCCATACAGGCCCACGCCCAGCCCGATATTGGCCAGGCTACCGAACAGAAAATTGCGGTCCTTGAATAGCCTCAGGTTGATCAGTGGGTTGTCCCGGGACAGTTGCAAGATGACGAAGCTCACCAGGCTGACGAAGGCGATGACCGCCAACACCACCATCCAGCGCGACTCCAGCCAGTCCTCCCGGTGACCCTCTTCGAGAAATACCTGCAGGCAACCCAACCCCAATGCCATGGTCAGGATGCCGGCATAGTCGCCCTGCTTGAGCAGCTCCCAGCGGGGAGGGGATTTTTCCAGGCCGTAGAGCAGGCCACTGATCATCAGCAGCCCAGGCACCACGTTGATGTAGAAAATGTACTCCCAGCCGTAATTCTCCGTTAGCCAGCCGCCAATGGTCGGGCCGATCGAGGGCGCGAATACGGCGGTAATGGCGAACATGGCCATACCCTTGGGACGGTCACGGGCGGGCAGCTTGGTCAGAATCAACATAAAGGCGAAGGGGATCAGGGCCCCGCCAGCCAGGCCCTGCAATACCCGAAAAACAATCATGCTCTGCAGATTCCAGGCCATGGAGCAGAGCAGTGAGGCGATAACGAACAACGCTGACATCGTCACCGCAAAGCGCCGCGGCGACATGACCACCGCAAGCCAGGCGGCCAATGGAATGATAATGATCTCCGCGACCAGATAAGCGGTGGAAATCCAGGACCCTTCCTCGACCGTAGCGGACAAGGCGCCCTGTATGTCCTTGAGCGACGAGTTGATGATCTGGATATCCAGAATAGCCATGAAAGCGCCAAGAATGGCGCTTAGCAGGGCTATCCAGTCCCGCCGGGTCGGCGGTGGAATAATACGTTCGGCGACCGCTTCAGCCACGCAGATCGACCTTGACGCTGACCGACATGCCAGGCCTTAACTGCGGGCTGAGCGGATGCTGGTCATCGATCAGAATCTTCACCGGTATTCGCTGCACTACTTTGGTGAAGTTGCCGGTTGCGTTGTCCGGGGGCAACAGGCTGAACTGGGCGCCCGAGGCGGGGAACAGACTGTCGATCACGCCGGATACCTCTTCGCCCGGAAAGGCATCGAAGATCAATGTGGCCTTAAGGCCTTCACGCAGATCCTGAAGCTGGGTTTCCTTGAAGTTGGCTTGGACCCAGAGCTGCTGCTGCGGCACCAGTGCCAACAGGTGAGCGCCCGGCTGAACATTCAGCCCGATGCGCACTGAGCGCTGGCCGACGCGGCCGGCCACTGGTGCGACGATGCTGGTGCGTTGCAGGTCCAGTTCCGCGCGCACGATATCCGCCTGCGCTGCATCCACCAGCGCGCTGAGGCGATCGATGTCGGCACGCAGGGTGTCCTTGCTCAGGGTTTGCGTCCTGCTGTCGGCATTGGCGCGGCGTACCTGGGCTTTGGCAACATCAAGCTGCGCGCGGAAATTGCTGACTTGTTCTTCCGAGGCGTAGCCGGACTTGCGCAAGGGGGTAATGCGTTCGATATCCAGCCCGATGCGCCGTTGTTCCGCCTGGCGGGCCTCGACGTCTGCCTGTGCTGCGGCAATCAGGCTGTCCTGCTGCAGGAAGCGCGATTCGGCTTCGGCCTTTTCTGCCTGGCGCGTGGCCAGATTGGCCCGAGCGTGGCTCAGCGCGATCTCGAAGTCTCTTGGGTCCAGGCGTACCAGAGGATCTCCAGCGGCAACGAGCTGGTTATCCTTGACCAGCACCTCGGTCACCTGAGCGCTGAGCTGGCTACTGACCCTAGCGATCTCAGCGTGGACGTATGCGTTATCGGTATGCTGGTAATGCCGCCCGATAAACCACCAATGGGTAAAGAATGCGGCGCCGGCCAGTATCACTAGGAGGAAGAATAAGAAGAGCCGGGTGCGGACCTGGGATGACATGGCGAATCCTGTTTTTGTTCTTGCACGCACTCTAGCACTGTTCCGCTCAGGTAAAGAGGGGTTAGAATCTGGACACTTTGTTGCACCACAGGAACAGTCGAAATGGGTTTGGATGACGCGTTAATTTTTACCCGGGTTGTCGAGTGCCACAGTTTTACCAGTGCGGCGCTGACGTTGAGCATGCAAAAGTCCACCGTCAGCCGGCGGATTGCCCAATTGGAAGAGCGCCTTGGCGTGCGTTTGCTCAATCGCACCACGCGCAAGCTGCGGTTGACCGAGGTCGGCCAGGCGTATTACGAACGTTGCCGGCAGATCATGCAGGAGTTTGCCGAAGCCGAGCAGGCCATCATGCAGTTGCAGCGCGAGCCGACCGGGCTGCTCAGAGTCAGCTCGCCGATCGAATTCGGTCAGTTGTTTCTGGGCGGGGTGGTTGGCGAGTTCATGCGTTGCTACCCGGCCATTCAGGTGGAAGTGGAGCTGACCACGCGGATGATCGATCCGGTCGAAGAGGGCATCGATGTGGTGATCCACCGCGGGCGCCCGCAGGATTCCAGCCTGGTCGCGCGGCCGATGATGTCGAGTCCCAGGCAGCTCTTCGCCAGCCCGGACTATATTGCCCAGTATGGCATGCCGCTTAAGCCCGAAGAGCTGTCGAAGCACCGCTGCATCCATACCCTGATGGACGGTGGGCGCAAATGGCATTTTCTCGACCCGCATGTTGCCGTGCAGGTGAATCCGATTCTGACCGTGAACAACATTACCTTCGCGCGTGAGGCGGCCATTGCCGGCGCCGGTATCATCAATGTGCCGGCCTTTATTGCCGAGCCCTATGTCGAGCAGGGGCAACTTGTGCGGGTGCTGGAGCACGTTACGCTGCCTTCCAGCGAGCTCTACGCGCTGTACCCCTCGCGCCGCTTTCAGGCCATGAAGGTCAAGGCGTTTATCGACTTCATGATCGAGAGCCTGGACCGATTCATCGTTCTGGGTGTGGAGAAGGATGCGGACGCGCTGATATCATCACCGCTTGCGCTGCCGCTTGATCTGGCCGACCAGTAACAGCCGTTCCCCATTACGAGAGATTCCATGACTGTCCGTACGCGTATTGCACCTTCCCCCACCGGTGACCCCCATGTGGGCACTGCCTACATCGCCCTGTTCAACCAGTGCTTCGCCCGCCAGCATGGTGGGCAGTTCATTTTGCGTATCGAGGATACCGATCAGGTGCGCTCTACCGCCGAGTCGGAGCAGCAGATTCTCGACTCACTACGCTGGTTGGGTTTGGAGTGGGACGAGGGTCCGGATGTGGGCGGGCCGCACGGGCCTTACCGTCAGAGTGAGCGCAGCGCAATTTATCACCAGCACAGCGAGCAACTGATCAGCAAAGGCCATGCGTTCCGCTGCTTTTGCAGCAGTGAGCGCCTGGACACGCTGCGTGCCGAACAGATGGCCAACAAGCAAACACCCGGCTACGATGGCCATTGTCTGTCACTCAGCGAGCAACAGGTGGCCGAGCGGGTGGCGGCGGGTGAGCCACACGTGGTGCGCATGAAGGTTCCCGCCGACGGCGTCTGCCAGGTGCAGGACATGCTGCGCGGCGAGATCGACATCCCCTGGGAACAGGTGGATATGCAGGTGCTGATGAAGGCGGACGGTCTGCCTACCTATCACCTGGCCAACGTGGTGGACGATCACCTGATGGGTATCACTCATGTGTTGCGCGGCGAGGAGTGGATCAACTCCGCGCCCAAGCACATATTGCTTTACCAATACTTCGGCTGGGATATGCCGCAGTTGTGCCATATGCCGCTGCTGCGCAATCCCGACAAGAGCAAGCTGTCCAAGCGCAAGAACCCGACCAGCATTACTTTCTATGAGCGCATGGGTTATTTGCCCCAGGCGTTGATCAATTATCTGGGTCGGATGGGTTGGTCGATGCCAGACGAGCGTGAAAAATTCTCGTTGGATGAGATGGTCGCGCATTTTGATATTCAGCGCGTATCACTCGGCGGGCCGATCTTCGATGTAGAGAAACTCGCCTGGTTGAACGGGCAGTGGATTCGCGAGCTGTCGGTGGAGCAGTTCGCCAGCGCGGTGCAAACCTGGGCGCTGAACGGCGAGTATCTCAAGCCGATGATCCCGCTGGTGCAGAGCCGGGTAGAAACCTTCAGCGAACTGATTCCGTTGGCCGGGTTCTTCATGACCGGTCAGGTCCATCCGGATGCCAGCCTGTTTGAACACAAGAAGCTCACACCTGACCAGGTCCGCCAGGCGCTGCAGTTGCTGTTGTGGAAGCTTGAAGCAACTCGCCAGTGGGACAAGGACGGCATCACTGCCAGCATTCAGCAGATTGCCGAATTGCTCGAATTGAAACTGCGTGATCTGATGCCGTTGTTGTTTGCTGCCATTACCGGGCAGGCCAGCTCGGTATCGGTACTGGATGCGATGGCGCACCTGGGCCCGGATCTGACGCGCTTTCGTCTGCGTCAGGCCTTGGAGTTACTGGGTGGCAGCTCGAAGAAAGAGGTCAAGGCCTGGGAAAAGCTGTTGCCGTAGTAACGCTTAAGTACCTGTTCTAGATAAAATTCTGTTGACAGGCCGGGGCTCGAATCATAATATGCGCCCCGTCCTAGAGACGGGGCTATAGCTCAGCTGGGAGAGCGCCTGCATGGCATGCAGGAGGTCTGCGGTTCGATCCCGCATAGCTCCACCATTACCAAGGGCCGACATTCATTGTCGGCCCTTTTTTTTGCAGCGCGCGGCGCTGCGCCAGATAGGGTGATCCTGTTTGTTGCCACAAACGTGCCGCCAAACAGGTAATCGAATATTGACTTTGCCTCGTCTGGCTATATCGCGGCAGCCTGCTCGTCGTGACGCGTAGGCAACACTCCTGTCGGGCGGTCGAACCCTCGAATGGCAAAGAAGTTCTCCCCTGACCACCAGTTCGCCCAGCGTTGCCTCTCGCTCAGCACCTGCTGATCATGAACGAAAAAGGCAAACAGATCGGCTATCTCCGGCTCCAGTGGCAAAGGCTCGAGCCACTCTCCCAGCAGTGCTCGCCAGACGTCGAGCTGTTGCGGCGTACCGGCGGCCCTGGCGCCATAGGTTCGCAGGCGATTCTGCATATCGCGAGCTTCGCGGTTGACCTTTTCCAGCCAGCGTAGCTCCGAATGCAACGCTTCGCGGCGTTGCTGGATGGCTTGAGTCTGCTGCAGGCGTACCTGTCGCTGTTGGGCGCTCTCGTTGCCCAGGCGAAATACTCTGGCAAGTCCCGATGACTCGGCGAACTGGCTTTGATTCAAGGCATCCTCCTGTTCGCCCAGGTACTCCAACTCTTTTTTGTACGCGTGCCAGATATTGGCCAGCCAGCGTATGTAATAGCGCATGTGCAGGATAAAAGCGTCTTGACCGGGTGTCTGCCGGCCCACCAGCCGGCGGTAGCGGGTGGCCAGGCCTTGGGCGCCATGCTGGTTGTGGGTTTTGTCGTTGAAGACAAACAGCTCTGCTGTTCTGACATCTTTGTCCCCAAGATTTTCGATAGCCGGTAATGCGGCTCCCGCCGCGAATGCCGCCCGATACATCTGATGCAGGCTAACCAGTGCCAATTCATTGCTGGGCTTCTGCTCGCCGGGGGCGATACCGCCGCCGATATCCTCGCTGACGCCGGGCATCAGTTCCTCGCGCCAGTTCCGACGACTTTCTCCCAGCAGCCGGGCACGACGATAGAAGCGCCGCTCATGGGCGGCCACCAGATGCAGCACCGCCTTGACCTCGGGATGGATCAGCCCGCCGTCGTTCAGGGCATTGGTGGTCGGCAGGAAGAACTCCAGCGGCGGCAGCTCCGCCGAGGTGCGGTCCACCGCATCGAACAGCCCGGCGAACACCACCTCGACCCGAGCATCCTGATAGAAGTATTCACCTTGCTGTTTCTGGCAGCGCTCGAACAGCGTATGAACAAAGGCCCGCGCCAGGGTGGCACCAAAATCGAAGCCGAATACTGAAATCTTGATGGTGCGTAGAGGCATGCTGCTCTCCCTGCGCAACCTATTTATTGTGGTGTCCAGCTCGTTAAGAGCGCCTTGCAAGCGGGTATCCACACCGGTTTTCAGGTAGTGAGCCGCCCAGCGTGAATCACGTATGGGTTCCGCCACTTCGGCAGCGGTGTTGAGTGCGGCATCCTTGAATACTTTCAAACCCTTTAACGGCTTGTTTCTCAACTCGCCCAAGTCACGTTGCAGACGTTGCCACCAACTGCGTCCAGCCAGATTATCCCTGACCCCCTTCAAAGCCTGATCGCCGGCTATATCTGTTGGAATATCCAGTATTTCCGATTGTGCGGTGCGAGCTGTTCCGCCGATCTGGGCGCCAAGGGAGGCGTCATAGTCGGCGCCGAGGCCGGAAAGATAGAGTTTACGATATAGATTGAAAGGGTCTGGCGGCACGCCCGGCTGATCCAGTTCATGGGCCAGGAAGAGCCTGCCAATATTGCTTACCCTGTTTTCTCTGAAATCATTCTCCAAGTGTCGGGCAAATCCATCGAAGAAAAAACCGATATGCAAGGTTTTCCCGCAGGCTGGCGGAGATAAGGTGTTATCAGGGGTACGGCTGCGAGCGCTGCTGGCTTGCGCCCGTTGTAAGTTTTCACAGGTACTCATTGCCTCTCCTTGGCCCTTGTTGGAGCAGCAACAAGATGCTCATAGGGTGAGTCGTGGTTGGAACTCCAGGCCAGTCGAACTTGATTGTCTGGAAAGAAATGTACATGCAGGTAGTGGTCTTCACGCTGTCTGGGCGGGTTGGGAAGTTTCAGTTTGTGGTGCTCTTCCTCCAGCCCCTGCTCCAGTTGTGCTCGGGTACGGCTTACTATCCATGAAACCTCCAGTACTTCGCCTCGGATACGCCAGCAGCAGGTAACGCCGCCATTTCCACCCCAATTGTCATTGACCCAGTAACTGAATATCGGCCGGTCCGTATGGTTGTGCCCGTAGAGTGCCGCGCCTGATGGGCGCTGGTATTGCCAGAGCAGGTAGCCGCCGATCAGGGACAGGTAGAACAGGATGATCAGCGACCAGCGCAAGGAGGGCGGCAGCTTGAGCCATTTCTGTCGCAGAGCCTTCATACCGGCACCTGCCTGCCGGTTGGGCATAGGGTGTACGGGGTGTGGCTCTGTGTGCTTGTTGCTTGTGCGAGTAGGAAGGTATCACAGGTCGTCATGGCGTTTTCTCGGATAGCGTTCGGCAAGTTCCTGAGCGAGGGGGCTGGCAACGGTATAATTCCAGGCCAGGCGCACCTGGTTGCCTGGAAGAAAATGCACATGCAGGTACTGGTCTTCACGCTGTCTGGGCGGGTTGGGTATATCCAGTTCGTGGCGTTCTTCCTGCAAGCCCCGGTCGGCCTGCTCTCTGGTTCGGCTGACGATCCATACGACTTTCAGCGTATCGCCCTGGATACGTGAGCAGCAGACAGCACCACCGCCTCCGTGAGCGGAGGCATTGCCGCCCCACCGATCATTGACCCAGTAACTGAAGATCGGTCTATCCGTATGGTTATGGCTGTACAGCGCCGCCCCTGACGGGCGCTGGTACTGCCAGAGCAGGTAGCCGCCGATCAGGGACAGGTAGAACAGGATAATCAGCGACCAGCGCAGGGAGGGTGGCAGGCTGAGCCATTTCTGTCGCAGAGCGGTCATGCGTTGGGTTCCAGATAGATGGGGGCAGGGAAAGCTGCTTGATACATCATGGCGTCTCAAGACTCCTTACCAGTTCGAGGGCTTGGCCAAGTGTGTGCTGTTCTTCGTTGATCATCCATAAGACTTCATGCCAGGAGTCCTGTGTGTCGGGTGATATGCCCTCAAGTAGTGTCAGCGCGGCATAGACGCTGTGATCATCCTTATGCCGAAGACCGGCTGCCTTTGCCTGTTCGAGCAGGCTCTCTACCTGGGCGAGACGCTCTCCATGACAGGTGCTGGAAAATACCTGTGGGGCGCTGCGCTGCAATTCGTCCAGCAATGCCAGGGCCTGCGGGTCCATGGCCAGAGCTGCCATCAGCGGAGCATCGAGGGTTATGGGAATAGGCTCGGGAAGCGTTGTCAGGCCTCCACCCGGATACTGCGGGACGTCATTGTCACTGCCAGGCAGCCACCAGTTGTTGATCGGCCCGAACAGGCTGGCATGCCAGGCGCAATCCTCGCGGGCATGCAGCGCCGGTAGAGCCTTGGCTGAATAACTGCGCAGCAGCAGGGCCTGGCCCTCGGCGGTCTGTGCTACCAGAGTATCGCCGAGGTGCCGACTCAGCTCCTCCAGCGGCAGATGGCTTGATAGCCAGCCCTGTATCGCTTGTCGCCCAAGGTCTGCCTGCAATTGTGCTATCGCGGATGCGACGTCATCATCCAGCGCTACCAGCCAGGGGCCTTCCTCCTGTAGAGCGGCGAATGCCGGCTGATGCATCAGGGGCTGGCGCGGGAGTCTGGAATGCTCCCACCAGGTCCGCTGATGTTGGCTGATAGTGGACTGTTCGATGATCGCATAATGATGCTCAGCCACGTGCCGGCCAGGCTCTGAGTTGGATGTCTGCTGCATGACTATTCTCCCATCAGCATGGGCTGGTTTTCATGCACGGCTTTGCGCCAGCACTCAAGACAAATGTTCTGGGGGACTTGCAGGTAGGGTGAGTTGGCAAGGACTGGCTCCAGCAGGTTACCCGGCTGACACTGATCCGCTGGCTGCACCTCGCCTGGTAGCAGGACGCGGGCCATACTGCCTTTCCCCGGCTGGCCTCCCACATTGATCTTGATCTCCGGCCCGCTCAGGGTGATGCCGCTGGGATCGAGCTTGATAAAGCTGCCGCCACCCTTGGCAGTCAATTCCATGCCCGCGTCGATGACCACCTTGTCGCCGGCGTAGTAATGGATTTCGGTACCGGCCTCGATGAACTGGCCGGTACCCAGTTTGATATGCTGGCTGTTGCCAACGGTCAGATGATCATCAGCCTTGATCTCGGTCTTGCGGTCACCGTGGGTGGTGTGGTGCTCTTCAGCCATCAATTCCGTGTAGTTGTTGGCCTCGACGCGATCATGGCGTTCGTTACCCACGCGGATTTTCTGGTCATGTTCGATATTCTCGTCCCAGTCGCGCTCGGCGTGCACATAGATCTGCTCTTCGCCTTTCTTGTCCTCGATGCGCAGTTCGTTGTAGCCATCGCCTCCGCCGCCCGCTGCAGTGCTGAGGGTCTTGAACACGCTGCGGGTCTTGTGGGCGGGTAGTTCATACGGGACGGGGTGGGTCTTGTGATACAGGCAACCGGTGACCAGCGGTTGGTCCGGGTCGCCCTCAAGAAAGGTGATCAGTACTTCCATACCGATTCTGGGGATGGCGATGCCGCCGTAGCTATTG